>Ga0156226_1205_pt2 | contig 18865 bp, 17 predicted proteins | sample RifCSPlowO2_12_FD_107874 | JGI IMG/M metagenome (GOLD analysis project Ga0156226, IMG submission 107874) | Betaproteobacteria bacterium RIFCSPLOWO2_12_FULL_62_13
TTGACCCCCCACCTTAATCCTCCCCCGCAAGGGGGGAGGAAATGTGCTGACGCGAATTCCCATGCACCCGCTTAAACCACACCCACGGAAAACCCGGAAGGACCTTCAAATTCAAGTCCGCGAATTCCTTCATCAGCGGCCCATTCAGCGGAATACAAACCGCGCCTGACGTAGCGATGGAAACTCGGGTATCGCCATTCACCGACCGGCGGGATGCGCTGCGCTTTCCCGCCCTACGAGTTCTTCTGTGAGAACTCTGCGATCGTTGTGGCTAACGGCTCTTTCTGGATTAAACTGTTTCGCGATGATCGAATCCGCCCCGAAAGCGAGGCCGCCGATCTACCGCGGCCGTTTCGCCCCGTCGCCCACCGGTCCGCTTCATTTCGGCTCGTTGGTTGCCGCGGTCGGGAGCTATCTCGAAGCAAGGAATAGAGAGGGCGAATGGTTGGTGCGCGTCGAAGACCTCGACCCGCCGCGCGTTGTTCCCGGGGCGGCCGGCGATATACTGCGCACGCTCGAAGCCTGCGGGATGCGGTGGGACGGGGAAATCATTTATCAAAGCGTGCGCAACGATGCTTATCACGCGGCGTTGCATGAGCTCAGGCAGCGTGGTGTCGTCTATCCCTGTGCGTGCAGCCGGCGCGAGATCGCCGACCGCGCAGTGAGCGGCATCGAAGGCTACGTCTATCCCGGCACCTGCAGGTCAGGGCTTCCCGCAGGCAGGACGGCGCGCGCGCTGCGCCTGGATACCCGCGGCGCGCAAATCGAATTCGAGGACGCGCTGCAGGGCCGCATCAGCCAAAACCTTGAAACCGAGATCGGAGACTTCGCCGTCTACCGTGCCAATCACGTGTTCGCATACCAGCTCGCGGTCGTGGTCGACGACGCCGAACAGGGCGTCACCGACGTCGTGCGTGGAGCGGATTTGCTCGACTCCACTCCGCGCCAGATCCACCTGCAGCGCCTCCTCGGCCTGCCGGCGCCGCGCTACATGCATTTCCCGGTCGCAGTAAACGAAAGCGGTGAAAAGCTGAGCAAGCAAACGCTGGCGTCGCCGGTCGATGCGCTGCGGCCGGTGCCGGCGTTGGCCAGGGTCTTGCGCTTTCTCGGCCAGCAGCCGCCCGCCGAACTTGAGCGAGTCGACATCGACGCGTTCTGGCAGTGGGCATTCGAGAACTGGAATGCAGCACGCGTGCCGCGAGTGCGAACTCTGCGGGTGATGGGTGATGAGTAATGAGTGATGGGTGATGGGCGTATTTCCCATTACCCATGTCCCATTACCGATTACCCATTACCATAATTCATCATTCCGCATTCCCCGCCGTCGCGGGCGTGCGTGCAACAGGACGCTTCACGGCGGCGATCCGGGCGATCGCTTCGTGGACCTGCGGCAGCATTTCGCGCGCCGCTTCCTCGCCCGCCGCAATATTCTGCAGTTTATGGTCGAATTCGAGCATGCGCGTGCGCACGGTGCGCGGCGTGATCACCACGTCGGCCCCCGCGAGTTCCTGCTCCAGCAACTGATAGCGCGCCCTGCGCCGCGCGGCCTCCATCGGCTCGCCGCCGTTTTGCCGCGCCTGGGCAAACCACGACACATCGACCGCGATCACGATGTCGGCGCCCATCGCGCGCGCCACCTCCACCGGCACCGGACTCGTCAACCCACCGTCGATATACTCCTCGCCGCGGATCACCGGCGGGATGAACAGGTTCGGCACGCTCGCCGAGGCGCGCACGGCAAGACCGGTATCGCCACGGTTGAACACCGTCATCGCACCGTCGCGCGCTCGCGTGGCGATGACTGCAATCGGTTTGGCGAGCCTTTCGATGGGACGGTTGCCGACCGCACGATTAACGAACCGCTGCAGCGCCTCGCCGCGCACCCAGCCGTTCCCGAACAGCGTGAAATCGACGAGGTTCTCCCGGTCGATGTCGAGGGCGATTCTCTCGAGGGCGCTGGCGCGGTAGCCGCTCGCGTAGAGCGCCGCAACCACCGCACCGGAGCTGGCGCCGGCGATGATGTCGGGCACAATGCCGCCCTCCTCCAGCGCCTTGATGACTCCAACATGCGCAAAGCCGCGCGCTCCGCCGCTGCCCAGCGCAAGCGCAATGAGCGGCCGCGCGGACTTGAGTGCGACGATGCGGGCGGCACGCGGTGCGCCTTCGCCATCGTAGTCGATGGGCGTCGACCCGCAAGCCGCGAGCACGCCCAACAACAGCAAGACAATCAGTTTGCGCATCATGCAGATGCAACGAAATTCTGACCAACGTATCTTGGCAGACAACGTCGCTACGACAGGCGCGTCGCAGGGCGGAAGAGGGGCCCCTCTGGGGATCTGACCCCGGAGACGCGCATAGGATCGGCGTTCACGCGACGCGCCCTCGATCGGCTCCACGGTCGCATCCCGCGAGCGGGTCCCTGCTCCGCGTTGCGCCAATCCCCGCAACACATTGATTTGCATCGCCCTCGCTCGCCCGAGCTGCGCTCGTTCGCGACAAAACTCGCAGATTTTCAGAGTATCCCTGATCCTACCGGAACCGACAACCGTTGAACAATGACACGGCCTAGGAGTTTGTCGGACTTGAGTCGGACAAACTCCTAATGGATTCCTTGCGTAAGCGTTTCAGATTACCACCTATTCAAGGAAAGGGGTGGGCGCCCCAGCCCACCAACTGAGAAGCAGCACCGGCGATCAGGAACAAAGGGCGGCTGAACCTCGTCTTGTTGCGCGGTCTAAGCATTCGTGATCGGCGGGTTCTGGCAAACACATGGTCGTCGTCTCCCGCAGTATCCGCATTGATGCGCCCACCGAGCGCGTATTCGCGCTCGTCAGCGACCCCGCCGCGCGCAGCGAACTTTCGCCCGACACGCATCCCATTCGCGTGGAGATCGAAGGCGGCGGACCGCTTAAATTGGGCAGCGTCTGTCACTTTCGCCTCCAGGCGGGCAACCGCATCCTCGACTACCATACGCACGTCGAGGAATTCGAGCCCCCGCGATGCATTGTTTCGGTGTCGGACTCAGCAGTGCCGTTCACGATCCGCATCGAGACCGAGCCCGACGACCGCGGCACGCGCCTCACGCAAACCGAGACTTTCGAGCCTACCGAAGCAATGCTGGAAGAAGCGCTTCCCGAGACTGGCCCCAACGTGCTGCTGCGGCTCGCCTACCGGATAATGTTGTTCCTGGATCTGGACTCCGCGCGGCGCCTGCGCGAGCAGCAGGAGGAAGCTCTCGCGCGCACGCTCGAACCCAACATGGAGCGGTGGCTATCCGCCATCAAAGCGCGGCTGGAGATCGGCTGACGCTGTTATTGATCCTTGCGTGATCGGCTCACGAATGAATGTCGTCCTCGCCCGCAAGTGCCGTCTCGGCCGCCAGACCGATACCTTTGGTCGAACCTGAAATAAGCGCTCACTTGTCTCTAACTTGAGACACTTGTTCGCTTCACCCCTTTCACTCGAAACGGCGCGCCGCATCCAACCCCGCGTGGACAAACCGGAATATCACTGGATACGCAGTGGCTGCGACCGGCTGGATTCACTTTCCTGAATGGTCATGCTGCGGTCAGGGACGCTCTCAGATGTTCTCGGACCAGGACAACCGGCCAACCTTGATCGCACGCCCGGGAACAACGACACCAAAGGAAACTCCAAGCTTGTGGATAAGACGTGACGCCACGATTGTCCAGACGGCCAACCCAACGGAAAGGAGCAGTGTATGAAATCCGTAATCCGTGTGCTCGATTCCTCCGGCGATTCCGTTCATTTGTTCGACTTGACCGAAAAAACTGCGCGGCAGAAGGCCAAGGCACTGATCGACAAGCTGCAGAAAGAAGGCCGCACGCTTTTCAAGGTCGACCCCAAGACCGGCGAAGGAACGGAGAAAGTCACCAGGCTCACCGAACTCGGGGAGGAAAATATCGCCATCCCCAGGATCGTTGGTGGTTGAGCAAACTTGCGAGATCAGCGTCGAGCATGCGATCAACATTGACTCGACGCTGTTCCGGTTGCGCCCGCTGAGTCGGCGGCCAAGTCAACGTAAGTCCGAGTCACCGCATGGCGCGCTATGTCCGTCCGCAGAACGTCGTTGACATGCTGGCTCGACTCTTTGGCCGCCTGTCCGATGGTCTGTGGAGGGCCAGCGCGACTCGGGAGGCCGATAGGGCGCGGGAGATTGCCGAGCCGCGAGTAATGAACGCGTCCAGCCGTTGGCTGCCCGAGCGCGCAAGGGGGATGGAACACCCGAGGGCGCAAGCCGCAGCGCCTGCCGACATCGGTTTTGACCGCTCTGCCGGAGAACGCCGTCTAGCGCGCGTTATGCGTGAGCGTGCGTATGCCGTGGATCAGTTCCTGGCGCGGCAAACGCACGAGGAGGAAATCCGCGAGAAGTCCAGGGCACTCCTCTTGCGCATGCTTACCCCGGCCCAGCGGGTACAGTTCGAACGCGAGAATCGCTTCACGGTACGCGTGAAGGAGCGCGGCAGATTTATCGTGACATCGGGGGCCATCTTCAACGTCGTCGGCCCCGATTCCACCACTTACTGCACCCGGGCTGAGCCCCCGGTGCCTATTTATGATCTGATGCTGGCGCAGAAGATCCTGCTTGAAGCAGATCCGAGCCGGTTCTTCAAAGTGGCGAATCGGGATAGGCCTTGATCCTGTAACGCGAATATGCCCCTGTCAACGCAAACCCGAAGTGCGCCTGCCAACCTTGCCTTCGGCGATAAATTGCAGCCGCGCAAGATGCGCGTAAAGGCCGTTTGCGCGCAGGAGTTCGTTGTGCGTTCCGACGGAATGAATGCGGCCGCGGTCGAGGACGATGATGCGGGCGGCGTTGCGCACCGTCGCAAGACGGTGTGCGATGACGAGCGTGGTGCGCCCGCGCGCAAGCCGTTCCAGGGCGGCAGCGACCTGGCGCTCGCTCTCGGCGTCGAGCGAACTCGTCGCTTCGTCGAGCAGCAGGATCGGCCGATCGGCGAGCAGCGCCCGCGCAATCGAAATGCGCTGGCGCTGCCCGCCGGAGAGCTTGATGCCGCGCTCACCCAGATCGGTATCGAAACCCTGCGGCAGCCGCTCGATGAATTCCAGGGCGTGCGCTGCGGCGCACGCCTCCCACACCGCTGCCAATGACGCGTCCGGACGCCCAAAGCGAACGTTTTCGGCGACGCTTGCGGCGAAAATCACCGGCTCCTGCGGCACGAGGGCGATAGCGCGGCGCAGGTCGCGCGGCTCGCAGTGCCGGATGTCGGCGCCGTCGATGAGAATCCGCCCGGATAACGGATCATAGAAGCGCAGGATCAATGCAAATACGGTGGATTTGCCCGCGCCCGATGGTCCGACCAGCGCCACGCGCTCGCCCGGATCGATGGTGAACGAGACCGGCCCGAGCGCGTTGCTTTCCGGCCGGCTCGGATAGGCGAACACCACTTCGTCGAAGCGGATCGCACCTCTCACATGCGACGGCAGGTTCATGGGAGGCGGTGCGACTGTGAGCGCCGGACGGGTATCGAGCAACTCCATCAGGCGCTCGGTCGCGCCCGCGGCGCGCTGGATCTCGCCCCACACCTCCGACACCGTGCCCGCGCCGCTCGCGACGATGGCGGCGTAGAACACGAAGGCCGAGAGTTCACCTGCCGTCATGCGCCCGGCGAGCACGTCATGACCCCCGATCCACAGGATCACGCCGACGGCGCAGAAACCGATCAGCATCACCAGCGAAATGAGCCACGCCTTGACGCGGATGCGCTGCGCACCGGCAGCGAAGGCCGCTTCCGTGGCCTCTCCGAAGCGGCCGCGCGCGTGCTCCTCGTGCCGGTACGCCTGCACGGTGCGGATTTCGTGCAAAGACTCGTCAATGTGCGCCGCCACGTCGGCCACCCGGTCCTGGTTCACGCGCGAAAGCCGCCGCACGCGCCGGCCCATAAGCAGAATCGGCACCAGCGTCGTCGGCACGCCGAGCACGATCAGCGCCGCAAGCTTGGGACTGGTGGCGAAAAGCAGAACCAGCGCCCCGATCATCATGAGCCCGTTCCTCAAGAACATCGAGAGACCGAAGCCGATCACCTGTCTGATCTGTTCGCTGTCGTTGGTGAGGCGCGAGGCGATCTCCCCGGTGCGCGAGACGTCAAAGAATGCAGGCGACAGCGAGAGGACGTGGCCGTAAACCACCTTGCGGAGATCGGCGATGACGCGCTCGCCGACGCTCATCATGAAGTAGAAGCGCACATAGGTGGCTCCCGCGAGCAGCACGGACACACCCACCACCGCCGCCAGCGCAGCATTCAGCAGATGCGGATCGCCGCTGCCGAATCCCGCGTCGATCACATGGCGCAGCCCCTGCCCGAGCGCCAGCACGCAGCTCGCCGCGACCACAAGCGCAGTAAGGGCAATGGCGATTCGCCCGCGGTAAGGCGTAAGAAATCGGCCGAGGCGAGCGAGTTGAGCGAGCTCACCCTTGGGCGGCGGGATGAAAGATGGACGCGCAGGCATGGGATGAAGGGGAAACCTAGTTTAGCGCCATTCCCACCGCGCGTAGTAGCGGCGAAAGCGTTTCCCAGGTTGGTGCAGCGCCGGTTTCGAGTAATAAAACGCGCCCGTCCGCCCCGCGGCAGCAGAAACTGGAGGCGTCATTTGGACAATGCCAAACTCGAAGGCGGCGGCGACGCTCGGTCTGCCGTAGGCTGGTGCGGGAGGCGCGCCAGCGGCCAGCATGGTATCTTATAGCTTGCAATTGCGGATTTGGACCATTGTCGAGAATCCAACAAGACAAGAGGCTTCAGAGCAGAGCGCACGCACCTCACAAGCACTAACTTAATGATCGGAGGAAAAATCCAATGAGACCAAGCAAGTTGTTTATGGTAATCGGCGCCGCGGTGGCGCTGGCACACGGCGCACCGGCTGTCGGAGCGGATGTGGCAAAAGACTATCCCAACCGGCCGGTACGGTTGATCGTGCCGAACGGGCCGGGCAGCGCGGTGGATACCCTGACGCGCATCGTGAGCAATCGCCTCGCCGAGTTCATCGGGCAGCAGATCGTGGTGGACAACCGTGGCGGCGCGGCCGGGGTTATCGGCATGGAAATCGCCAAGGACGCGAACGCGGACGGCTATACGTTCCTCACCGCGACCACCGCGGCCACGACCATCGCCAGGCTGCTTCTCAAGAAGCCCACGTTCCATCCCCTGAACGACTACGAGTGTGTGGTGCAGTTCGCGGAGACCCTCAACGTGCTGGTGGTCAATCCCAAGCTGCCGATCAAGACCGTGGAGGAACTCATCGCGTACGCCAAGAGTGGGAAAACCCCCTTCAACATGGCCTCGGCCGGCGTTGGCTCACAGAGCCACTTGTCCGGGGCGTACTTCCAGCAAGCGGCCAAGATCAATTCGCTGCACGTGCCCTACAAGGGAGGCGGTGCGTCCTCCGGCTCGGTGGTTTCCGGCGAGTCGCAATGGACGCTCATACCCGCGCCGGCGGCGATGTCGCACGTCAACGCGGGGCGCATGCGCGCGCTCGCCCACACCCTGCCCAGGCCCACGGCGCTGCTGCCCAACATCCCGCCGATCGCCAACACCATACCCGGCTTTGACTACAGCGGGTGGATGGGCTTCTTCGTACCGAAGGGCACACCCAAGCCGATCAACGACAAGCTGCGCGCGGCGGTAGTGAAGACAATGGACACACCCGAGGTGAAGAAGGGTATGGCCTTTCAGGCCACCGAGATCGTCATCAGAGGGCCGGCGGAATTTCGCAAGGTGGTCGAAGGGTCGATGGAGAAGAACGCTAAGCTGGTAAAGTCGTTGGGGCTCACGGCCAACTGACTCGCGGACAAATCCTGACAAGAGGAATTCCACATGTTGCTGGACGAAATGGTCGAGCGCGGCCTGCCTGAAGAAACGCGCATGATGCGGGACGTCGCCCGCAAGTTCGTGAACGAACACGTCATTCCCTTCACCCGCCTGAACTGGAAGCAGGAATGGAATATGACGCCGGAAGAGCGGCTGCCGCGCAAGATACTGGAAGTGGCCGACGAAATCGGCATCCGCACCCTCGGTGTTCCCGAGGAGTTCGGCGGCACGCCGATCGATCCCAAGACCGAAGTGCAGACGTTCGCGGTGATCTCGGAGGAGATCTCGCGCGGCGATTGCGGCCTCTCGGACAAGATGGTGCAGATCTGGAAGGTCTCGGTGCTGCTCCGGAATGTCGCGCCGCCCGACCTGCAGCAGATGTGGTTTCCGCGCATCGTCAAGGATCCGACGTTTCTCCTCGCGCACTGCCTGACCGAGCCGCGCGGCGCCTCCGACCGCTGGCTTCCCTATAACGTGCCCGAAGCAGCGATGCAAACCAGGGCGGTGCTCAAGGACGATCGGTGGGTGATCAACGGCCGCAAGCAGTTCATCAGCAACGGCTACGACGCCAAGCTATACGTCGTGTACGCCAACACCAATCCGAAAGTGGGGATGCTGCACGGAACCTCGAGCTTCCTCGTCCCGCGCGACACGAAGGGCTTCACCGTGCAGCGCTGCAACGAGACGCTCGGCGGGCGCTTCATGAACAACGGCGAAATGGTGTTCGAGGACATGGAAGTGCCCAAGGACCACCTGCTGGTCGAAGGCACCGCGCTCTCACGAGCGGGCGTTTATTTCCGTCCCGGCAAGATCATCCAGGGCTCGAAGAATCTGGGAGTTGCGGTGCGTGCCTTTGAAGAAACGGCGAAGTACGTTCAGGAGTACGTGCAGGGTGGAAGAATCCTCATCAAGCATCAGGCGACCGCGATCCGGCTCGCCGAAATGGCGACCGAGATCTGCGCGGTGCGTGGGCTGCTGCGGGAAGCCTCACGCGCCGTGGACGAGAACTCCCCCGAAGCCGAGATGCTGTGCAATATGGTGAAGCTCTACGCTTCCGAGGCGGTGCTCCGCGTGTGCAAGCACGCGATGGAGCTGCACGGCGGCAACGGCACGATGCTCGACTTCGGGATCGAGAAGCTCTACCGCGATGCCTCCATGTTCCTGCACATGGATGGGACCGTCGATGTGACGAAATTCAAGATCGTGAAGAACCTGTTCCCGGATACGGCGGGCAAGTACGCCGGACCGGAAAGCTGAAATGCGTGACCCGTGACCCGTGACCCGTGATTGGTGATTCGTGATTGGTGACTGGTGTCTTGAGCCGTTAATTCGTCGCACGATCGGTAGGTCGGGGGACGCGCAGCGTTCCCCGACACCTTCGCGTCAGGCAGCCGCCCATGCGGCAGCCTGAGCTACGCTGCTCACGCTCTCACGGATTCTGGCGCTCTCCCGCCCTCACGCTCCCCCGCCCTCACGCCCTCACGCGCTCCCGTGCTCTCGGGGGACGACCGTCACCGTCCCCAGTTGGGCCAGCATGCCGAGTTCGTCGCGCATCACCCACTCCTCGACGATCTTGCCTTCCTTCAGACGGAACTGAACAATCGCGGTCCAGTTGAGCTCCTGATCCCTGGCAAGCGGCACTTCGCCGGCACGGCTCCGAAACGTGTGAGGACGCACCGTGGTGCGGTGCAAGATGCGCACCGAGACCATGTCACCCTCCGCCATCAGTCCGGACAGCTTCGAGGAAAAACCCGAGTAATCCTCAAACGTGGCACTCAGCCGCCGCATGGCGGCCTCCAAGCCAATGACGTCCAAACCAGGGCGGTGCAGGACGGCATCCGGCGCCATCAACTCCGGCAAGACATCGATTTTCCTTTGGTCCAGCACCTCGCGGAAATAGCGCTCAACGATCGCCTTGTTGCGGGCTTCCTGGGACTTCGACGCGCTCAACGAATGCTCCATGGCAACCTTTTCCTTTCGACCCGGGCAGCGCACGGCCTGGTGCCGTTCCAACTTGTTTCGCCGAATTCCGCCGGTCAGCTTGGCGCGCACAGTCGGCCTCTGGAGAAACAGTTGGATTGGCATGAATAGTTGGATCGGTACTAGTTGCGATATTATCAGCGTTTTGGCAGCCTATTGATGATTACGAAACCGGGTGACAGTCCGGATGCGCTCGACGCTCCCCTCTCCCCTCGGGAGGGGCTGGGGTGAGGGTCGAGCACTGTAACGCAGTTACGTAGTGCTCGATAGGAGGAGACGCTCATGAGCACGGTACCCAGCGTAGCATTAGCCCACATCGGCCTTTACGTCCGCGATCTGGAGCGCATGGAGCAGTTCTACACGAACTTTCTCGGCCTGATCGTCACCGACCGCGGCGATCTCGGCGCCGCCCGGCTTGTGTTCCTATCGCGTGATCCGCGGGAACATCATCAAGTGGTGCTCGTCTCCGGCCGGCCGGAGACCGTCGAGTTCTCGGTGCTGAACCAGATTTCGCTGCGGGTGCCCGGCCTTGCAGCCCTCCGCTACTTTCAGGCCAACGCCGCTGTCCACGGCGGTCACGACGTTCAGGCGATCACCCACGGCAACGCCATTTCGGTTTACGTGCGAGACCCGGAAGGCAATCGCATCGAGCTTTATATCGATACGCCTTGGTACGTCACGCAGCCGCTCAGGGCACCCGTGGATCTCGCCAAGCCGGACGAAGCGGTGTGGCGAGAGGTCGAGTCGCTGGCGCGTTCGCTGCCGGGGTTCAGGCCGGTCGAGGAGTGGCGCCGCGAGCTGGAGTCGCGGCTCGCCGCCGTGTGAGTTTATTTGACAGGGAGGAACAATGGCATCCGCATCCAATGGACAGGCTGGCTTGAGCGGCCGCATTTCGCACCTCGACGACAGCGCGCTCGATCTCATTTTCCGGACGGCGCGAACCCACAAGGCATGGCAGCCGCGCCCCGTCTCGGATCGCGATCTGCGCCGACTCTATGAGCTTTTCAAGTTCGGGCCTACCAGCGTCAACTGTAATCCGGCGCGCTTCCTTTTCGTGCGCTCGCCCGATGCCAAGGCGAAGCTGATCCCCGCCCTCATTGAGAGCAACGTGCCCAAGGTCACGGCGGCGCCGGTCACCGCGATCATCGGCTACGACACGCGGTTCTTCGAGCATCTGCCGCGCCTGTTCCCGGCGACCGACCCCAAGCGGTTCCGCAGCGATCCCGCATTCGCCGAGCGTTACGCTTTCCGCAATGCGACCCTGCAAGGCGCCTACTTGATTATCGCCGCGCGCGCTCTCGGGTTCGACGTCGGCCCGATGTCTGGCTTCGACAACGCCAAGGTCGATGCCGCATTTTTCGCGGGCACATCGATCATGTCCAACTTCCTGTGCAACATCGGCTATGCCGAGCAAAGCGAGCTGCCGCCGCGTCCGCCGCGCTTTGAGTTCGACGAGGTCTGCACCATCGTGTGAGCATTGCCGCTGGCCACGGTTCGGGAAGCACCCCCTGATCACCATGCGCCGATCAGTGTCTTTGCGCTCACGCTCGGCGCCGTGGTCGCACGCACCTGGAGCGGGAATCACGCTGTTGAGGTGAGCGCGCTCCGAGGCAGCGGTTTCCCATTGAACTTTCCCTTTTCCTGCTGGCGCCGCCACGGATCAGACACCCGACAGAGAAGTCCCCCCGTTTTCTTGACCTGAATCAAACTCCGCCGCGCCGCTGCGAGCTATGCTGGGTTGAAGGGCACGTTCGGCCCGCTGATCACCAGGAGGAGGGATCGATGAACCGACGGTTGCTGGTGGCGTTGAATTCGTTCGGAGCAGCGGGGGTTGCGTTGACGTTCGCGGGGCCGATATCTGCGCTCGCCCAAGGCTACCCGGAACGGCCGTTGCGTTTTCTCGTGCCGTATGGGCCTGGCGGACCGACAGACACCATGGCGCGCGTCGTCGGGCAGCGGCTCTCGGAGCACTGGGGTAAGCCCGTCGTGATCGACAACCGCCCTGGCGCCACCGGCAACATCGGCACGGCGCTGGTGGCGCGCGCGACTGCCGATGGCCACACGATCCTGGTCCACACCAGCGCGTTCGCCGTGAATCCCAGCCTATTCCGCAACGCGGGCTACGACCCATTCAAGGATTTCGCGCCGGTCATCGTCGCCGGGGTGACCCCGAACATGCTGTTCGTGCGCCCGTCGGTTGCGGCACACACGCTCGCCGAATTGGTTTCACTCGGGAAAGCGAAGCCGCTGAACTATGCCTCGCCCGGCGCCGGCACCACGCCGCACCTCACCGCGGAGCTGCTGCTGAAAACCATGAGCGGCGCCAATGTCACCCACATTCCGTACACCAGTGGCGCGCTCGCGGTCAACGCAGTCGTGGGCGGGCAAGTGCCCGTGGGATCTCTGGCGATACCGTCGGTGGTGCCATTCGTGAAAGCGGGCAGGCTGCGCGGGATCGTAGTAACCAGCGCCCAGCGCGCTCCCGCGCTGCCCGAGGTGCCGACGGTTGCGGAATCAGGCCATCCTGGCTATGAAGACTATACGTGGATCGCATTCTTCGCGCCCCACGGCACGCCGCGCGGGATCGTCGCGAAGCTGAACGCCGAGATCACTAAAGTGCTGCAGGTGCCCGCAGTGAAGGAGCGGCTTGGGCCCCTCGGGTTTGCTCACAACCCCAACACGCCCGCGCAGTTCGCCGACTATCTGAAGCGCGAGGTCGTGAAGTGGGCGAAGGTGGTCAAGGATTCCGGTGCGCGCGTTGATTAAGTATGACCGACGTGCGCCCGGGAGCATGGCCAGCGCAAGGCCGCCGGAGGAAAGAAATACCGAGCCTCAGGCGGCATGTCGGCACATTGAATCAGACAACTCGACGGAGGAGAAGCCCTCGATGCCCGGTATTCGATTGTTCACCGGCATTTGGTGTCTGTTCCTTGCCGCGCCGATCCCCGATCATGCGGAAGCACAGATCCCATCCTACCCCGTGCGTCCGATACGGTTCATCGTGCCGACCACGCCGGCCGGACCTACCGACACTCTTGCGCGAGCGCTTTCCGAGCCCTTGTCAAAAGCCTTGGGGCACCAGGTCGTGGTGGATAATCGGCCTGGGGCAGGAGGAAGAATTGGCATAGGGGTCGCTGCGAAATCCGCTGCCGATGGCTATACCATTTTCATGGGTTCGCAGGGCAATCTGACTGTGCACCCTGCTCTTCACCACACACTGCCGTATGACCTTGATCAGGACTTTGCGCCAGTCGTGCTGCTCGTCCGGGTGCGATACTTGTTGCTGGTCAACCCCCGGGTACCCGCAAGCAATCTTGCGGATTTGTTGCAGCTGCTCAGATCCAGGCCCGGTCAATTCAACTTCGCGTCTGTAGGCATAGGCAGCACGCAGCATATCGGCGCCGAGTTGCTCAAGAAGATGACGCAAGTTGATTTTGTATCGGTCCAATACAAAGGTTCCGGGCCCGCCCTCGGCGCTCTGGTCAGCGGAGAGGTGCAGTTGATGTTCCAGTCCCCGGTCGTTGGCGCGCCATTCGTCGAGACCGGGCGGCTCAGAGCGATTGCGATTTCTGCACCACGCCGGTCTCCCCTGTTCCCAGGGGTGCCGACGTTCGAAGAATCGGGCCTGCCGGATTTCGAGCTCTCGACCTGGTTCGGCATCATGACGCGCGCGGGCGTGCCATCGGCGATCGTGACGAGGTTGAATGAAGAGATAAACCGGATTCTGCGGATGGATGACGTCCGCGCCCGGTTGACGACGCTCGACGCGGAGCCGGCGGGCGGCTCGGTGAGCGAGTTTTCCACGCACATCCGCTCGGAGCGAGTGAAGTGGGCCAGAGTCATCAAAGAAACCGGTATCGTAATCGATTAAAGAGGCAGCCTGTCGAACCTCGCTGAAAACATTCACATGATTGCTACAACACAGGCACTGCAGGACTTGCTCGACCGGTCAGCGATCATCCAAGCAGTACAGGACTGGGGGTTCTGGCGCGACAACGGCAAGTGGGAACAGCTAAGAAACGCGTACACGCCTGACGGGCTCATGACAACCACCTGGTGCGTGGGGACCGCAGATGATTTCGTTAACCACCTCGTCGAGGCGGCGAAGAAAGGAGTGCAGCGGAGGAGCATGCACTTCATTGGTGCAACTACTGTTCAGCTCAACGGCAACAAGGCGATCGCGGAAACACGGATGGTTCTTCTTGTCCGAGGCATCTTGCAGGGCGTGGAGGTAGACGTGACGAACTACGGGAGAACCTATGATCGGTTTGGCAAGCACGATGGCCGATGGCGGATCAAGATGCGCGTCCCGATCTATGAGAAAGACCGCATGGATCCGGTCGATCCCGCCGCGATTGTGAAGCTCGACCCGGCGGAGCTCGCTCGCTATCCCTACGGCTATCGTCATCTCGCTTACCTCCAGGCCGCTGAGGGTGCTCGCATTACCCCCGATCTTCCTACGCCCAACAGCGCAGCGTTAGAACGGCTCTATGCGGAAGGGAGCGCGTGGCTCGCTGCTGCGTGTGGTGCGGCGGGATGACGCCTGGCTTCTCCCCTTGGCGTGCAACAAATTCATGTATTGGAGAAACAGTGAACAAGTTGAAGTTCGCGGTGTTGCTTTTCGCCGTCGCGCAGGCGATCCGGTTTGCCGCCTGGAAATACGCCTCGTTCAGAGAGCACCTCAAAAAGCAGAACTGCGTCGTTCAAGTCAAGATCAAGGACGACTCGCAAGGCCGGATCTTCCAGTTCACAAAAGGCCGCGTGAGTTCAAGGCGCGGCATCCACCAGTCCCCTGACGCCTCGGTGGTCTTCAAGGACGCTGCAACGGCGGTGAGTTTCATGGGGCTGCCCGTGAACCATGCAGCAAGGATCCATGCCGCGAAGAACTTCCTGGTTGCGGTGGAGGGCCCGGACGAATTGGTATCGTGGTTCATGCAGCTCCTGAACATGATCCTGACCGCGGGTACCGAGTTTGGCACCCGGATGCCGGACGGCACGACGCGCTACACGACGATGACGAACGGGGGGCCGCTTTTTGTCTACGTGAATGATGGCAAGATCGTACGCACCAGCGTCATCGAGTACGACGAGAAGGACGCACCCTCGTGGACCATCAGTGCACGGGGCAGGAGGTTCACGCCCTGGCGCAAGGCGACCGTCGCACCCCATGCGCTGGCCTTGCGTTCTCTCGTCCACTCGGATCAGCGGCTGCTCCACCCGATGAAGCGCGTGGACTTCGATCCGAACGGCAGCCGCAACTGCCGGAACCGGGGCATATCGGGCTATGAGCGCATAAGCTGGGACGAGGCGCTCGACATCGTCGCCGGCGAGATTCTCCGGATGAAGCGGCAGCATGGGCCCGGGGCGATCGCCATCTACCACAGCTCGCACCATCAATGGGGCAACATCGGCTACTGGACGAGCGCCCTCCTGCGCTTTGGCAACGCCATCGGCTACACGAAGGTCCATCTCAACCCGGACAGTTGGGAAGGTTGGTACTGGGGTGCGATGCATCATTACGGCAACAGCATGCGCCTCGGGCGGGCCGGGTCCTACGGCACGCTCGGGGATTGCCTGCAGGAATGCGAAATGATCGTGTTCTGGTCGAGCGATCCGGAATCCCACTGCGGCATCTACAGCGGTCAGGACGGCGCGCAGCGGCGGCTGTGGGCAAAGGAGCTCGGCATCAAGATGGTGCACATCAATCCATACTATTGCCCGACCGCCTCCCTCCTGGGTGGAAAGTGGTTCCCCGTCCGGCCCGGCACGGATGCCGCGCTCGCCATCGCCATCATGTATGTGTGGATTACCGAGGAGCTGTACGACAAGGACTACGTCGCGACCCGGACCACCGGATTCGAGGAATGGCGCGACTACGTCCTGGGCGCATCGGACGGCGTAGCGAAGACGCCCGAATGGCAGGAAACGGAGACCGGCATTCCCGCCAAGGATGTACGGGCGCTCGCGCGAGAGTGGGGGACCAGGAAAACCTATCTTTCGGCAGGAGTCGCCGGCACCGCCCACGGCGGCGCGTGCCGGGCCGCGACCGGCGCGCAGTGGGCGCGCTCGATGATCCTGCTCATGGCGATGCGGGGATGGGGTAAACCGGGCATCAACTTCGGGAACCTGCAGGCGGGCACCCCGGTGGACCTCTCGTTCTATTTCCCCGGCTACGCGGAGGGCGGCATTTCCGGCGAGCTGCAGGGAACGGCCTCGAGCGTCAACAACTATGTGCGCATGCCGCATCTGCTCACGATGAATCCGGTCCAGCAGATGATCCCGCGCCAGAGGCTGCCCGAGGCGATCCTCGAGGGGCGCTGCGAGGGCTATCCGACGGATTCGATTTCCATAGAAGGACAATTTCGCCGCTTCGTCTATCCCGCCCCGGGTTTTTCCAAGGTTCACATGTTGTACCGTTACGGAGGCTCCTCGTTCGGCACCATAGCCGATTCGAGCCGGTTTGCCGACATGTACCGCTCGGACGAACTGGAGTTCGTCCTCAACCAGTCGGTCTGGTTCGAAGGGGAAGCAAAGTTCGCGGACATCATTCTGCCGGCCTGCACTCAGTTGGAGCGCTGGGATATTGGTGAATGGAGCAACGCCGGCGGGTATGCCCACCACATGTTCAGCCAGGTCAACCACCGGGTAATCGCGATCCAGCACAAATGCATCGAGCCGCTCGGCGAATCGAAATCGGATTACCAGATCTTCTGGGACATCGCGAAGCGCCTCGGCCTGGGCACTTACTATTCGGAGGGCATGACGGAATTTGACTGGTGCCGGCGGGTGTTCGAATCGTCCGATCTGCCCAAGCACATAAGCTGGAAGGAATTCCTCAAGAAAGGCTACTACGTGGTTCCCGCGGAAGGCGAAAAGACCCGGGAGCCGGTGTATATGCGATGGTTTGTCGAAGACCGGCTGAAGGACGTGCCCGAGCCGCACCCGGTTCCCGGTGGATACTCGGGAAAATTCCGCAGGGGACTGCAGACGCAATCCGGGAAGATCGAGTTCATCCCGGAGAGTCTCAAACGCTTCGACCCGGAGAGCCCGGATCGTCCTCCGCTTAACCGCTACATTCCGTCGTGGGAGGGACCGGGAGCCGCGGAACTCTACCGGAAATATCCGTTGCAACTCATCACGCCGCACGCGCGCTACAGCTTCCACACCATGGCGGACGCGAAGGACAGCGTGGTGAACGACGTTGCGGACCACCGGATCCTCGCCGGCGGCCATTATTACTGGATCGTGCGGATCAATCCGGACGACGCTCGCGTGCGCGGCATCGCGATGCACGATGTCGTCAAGGTCTACAACGACCGGGCGGCCGTCTTGTGTGCGGCGGATTTGACCGAAGCGGTCGCGCCGGGCGTGCTTCACTCGTATGAATCATGCGCGACCTACGAGCCGGTGGGCGGGCCGCGCGATGCTGTCGACCGCGGCGGATGTATGAACCTGCTGACGCCGAGCCGCAAGCTGGTCGCAAAGTCCGACGGCATGGCCGCGATGTCCTGCCTGGTGCAGGTCGAAAAATGGAACCAGGCAGCGGAGGCGGCATGAAAAAGTGGAACCTCATCATCGACGTTGCCAGGTGCAACAACTGCAACAACTGCTTCCTTGCAAACAAGGATGAGCACGTGGACAACGATTTCCCCGGTTATGCCGCTCCACAACCCAGGCACGGGCACCGCTGGATCGACATTCTGCGCCGGGAACGGGGTCGTGCGCCGATGGTGGATGTCGCCTACCTGCCGACCACGTGCAACCACTGCGAGGATGCCCCGTGCGTCAAGGCGTCGGCAGACGGCGCGGTCTACAAGCGGCCCGATGGCATTGTCATCATTGATCCGCAAAAGGCCGCAGGAAGAAAGGACATCGTCGCTTCATGTCCGTATGGCGTCATCTGGTGGAACGAGGAAAGAAAGGTGGCCCAAAAGTGGATTTTTGATGCTCATCTGCTCGACCAGGGGTGGAAAGAGCCCCGCTGCGCGCAGGTCTGTCCGACCGGCGCGATCCGGTCGCTCAACGCGGAGGATTCCGACATGGAACAGATTGCCAAGAAGGAGGCGCTGGAAGTGCTGCATCCGGAATACAGCACGAAGCCCCGGGTCTATTACAAGAACCTGTATCGCTTCACGAAATGCTTTATCGGCGGCAGCGTCGCCATCGATCGCAACGCGATCGTTGACTGCCTCCAGGGGGCCAACGTGATGTTGACCAAAGATAGCGGAACAGTCGCTGAACAGCGTACCGATTGCTACGGAGACTTCAAGTTCGACAAGCTCGATAGGGACAGCGGCGCCTATACCATCGAGATTTCCCATCCCTGCCAGGGGAAGAAGGCCATCGAAGTGCGGCTAGGGGAAAGTCAATACGTAGGTACGGTATATCTGGGTGGTCAGGGCGTGTACTGAGTGTCGTGAAAATGCCTGACGCCGTTCAGCCCTCACCCCCGACCCCTCTCGGTCCCTCATCCCCGACCCTTCTCCCGGAGGGAGAAGGGAGGCTCGAGCTTCCTCTCTCCCTTTGGGATAGAGGTCAGGAGTGAGGGATGGAGGGGAGATTTGTGGTGCATATGAGTTATCACCCATTTGCACGAAGCTCAATAGGCGGCCGCCGCATCAATGCAGGGTCGGGCGCCGGCGGATTGCGGCGGGCCGCGGGGCGAGCGTGACCGGGCGCCCGAAGAAAAAGCCCTGGAACAAATCGAAGCCCAGCGCCAGGCATTGGCGCGCCTGGGCCAGGCTCGCCACCTTTTCGGCCAATAATTTCCCGGGCCATTGTTTGATGCGCCGCACGAGATTCACGAGCGCAACGCGGTCGAGCAGCAAGACGTCGATCTTCACGATGTCGACGATGTCAAGCAGTGGGTCGTACTCTTCACTGTAGTGCGAAAAATCGTCCAGCGCCAGGCGGTATCCTCTCGCCTTGAGCTGCCGGCAGCGCCGGATGACCGCGTCGTTGATGGTCACGGTCTCCAGCAGCTCGAGCACCGCGCGCTCGCGCGGCAGCGACTCGATCCCGTCGCTCATCAGGGACTG
>Ga0156226_1420_pt2 | contig 18572 bp, 17 predicted proteins | sample RifCSPlowO2_12_FD_107874 | JGI IMG/M metagenome (GOLD analysis project Ga0156226, IMG submission 107874) | Betaproteobacteria bacterium RIFCSPLOWO2_12_FULL_62_13
TCGGCCGCGATGCTGTTCGAGTGGCTCGCCGCGCGTCATTCACGGCCTGAATTCGAGCAGGCGGCGCAGGCGATCGAGGCAGCCATCGACGGCGCGCTCAAGGACGCGGCGACGCGCACACCTGACCTGGGCGGCAGGCTTGGCACGCAGGCGTTTGCCTCGCACGTCGCGCAGCGGCTCAGGTAGCTGGTCGAACTCAATAGGGGTCGGAAAGGGCTCGCGCCCTCCCCGCCCTCCGAACCGTGCGGGCGATTCTCCCGCACAAAATGTGGTGCACCACATTTTGTTGTATATGGAACGCAAATCGAATTTGGTTGACACATTTTCTTCTGGTGTTGGAGTAGGTTTCGGAAGTGGGATGTTGTAATAGACGTCCACCCTCCAGTTGTTGACTACGACCTTGTCCAAGACGATCCGCGACAGTTTCTGCTTGTTTTCGAAGGAAATTCGCTTCGGAGTTGTGGCACACTCCGGCACGGACTTCCACCGTGCTGATGTGGCACCCTCGCGGACGCACTCATCCCCGTGGCGACGGGAATCCAATTTCACCACATGTCAGATTAGATTCCCACCTGCGCGGGAATGACGGGGGTTGATTAGATTCCCACCTGCGCGGGAATGACGGGGGTTGATTGGATTCCCACCTGCACGGGAATGACGGGGGTTGACTCGATTCCCTCCTGCGCGGGAATGACAGTGCTTTCAAGTCCTGTTAATCCTATCAATTGCATTGCGGGCTATTGTTCAACAGTCTCGCGCGCGGCGATGGGTTCGCGCGAGCCGCAGACTTTCTTGGGCGCGGCGGCGAGAGTTTTCCTGGGCGCGAGCCGGTCGCTCCACTTCGGCATGATGGTGCGCATGCCGTGCACACGCTTTACCGCCTGCAGGAAGCACACGCCCCCCGCCATCGGCCACCAGCGGTCTCCCGCCTTTTCCATGAAATCGAAGCGGTCGAGCTACTTCTGCCGCGTGCACGGCGGCGCGTAGGAGCTCATCTGGCCGGCGACGATCTCCCGCCCGAGCAACGCGAGCCAGTCCTTGAGCCGCAGCAAGTGGATGAAGCGCCCGCGCCACGGGTACCGGCGGCGCGAATTGAAGATGCGCCAGAAGCCCCATAGGCTCCACGGGTTGAAGCACGCGATCACGACGTGCGCCTCGGCGCGCAGCACGCGCGCCACTTCGCGCAGGATCTGGTGCGGGTGCTCGCTGAACTCGAGAACGTGCGGGAGCAGGACGAGGTCCGCGCAGTTGCCGGCGAGCGGCAGGTCGCGGAAGTCGGCCCGGATGCGCGCCGCGCCCGCGACATCGACGCGGATGCGCAGCGGAATGCGGCTCGCGCGCAGCAGACCCTGGTCGACCATGCCGAGCTGGAATGTGTTGTAGTCGAAGACGTCCGCAACCGCGCCGTCGAAATAATCCTGATCGAGGGCGAGAAGATATCGCCCGAGCGATGTCCGCCACCACTCCGCGGCATCACCGGGTGAAGCCTCGATTGACATAGCGCGAGTTCAAAACAGTAGAATTGAAGAACAATGCGAATCCTTTTCATCCACCAGAACTTCCCGGCCCAGTACAAGCACCTCGCCGCTACGCTCGCCCAGAGCCCCGGCTGCCGGGTGGTGGCCTTGGGCGACCTCGATAACGTCAAACATCGTCCGAAAATTCCGGGCGTAAATCTCGTTGGGTATCCGACGCCGGCGCCGGCCACCGCGCGCACCCACCACTACGTGCGGCCGCTCGAAGGCGCGGTGCGCCGCGGGCAGGCAGTGGTGCGCGCGTGCCTGGAGTTGCAGAAGCACGGCTTCGTGCCCGACGTGATCTACGCTCACCCGGGATGGGGCGAGGCGCTGTTCCTGCGCGACGTTTTTCCCAAGGCGCGCCTCACGCTCTACTGCGAGTTCTACTACCACGCGCAGGGCGCCGACGTCGGCTTCGATCCGGAATTTCCGTCCAGCCTCGACGACGCGCTTCGAGTGCGGATCAAGAACGCCGCAAGTCTGTTGAGCCTCGAGGCTGCCGCTGCCGGAATCAGTCCGACCCAATGGCAGCGCCGGATGTTCCCGAAGGAGTTTCGTAGCCGCATCGAAGTCATTCGAAACGCTGCTACGCATCTATCAGATTTCTTCGGCGCACGTCTATCTCACTTATCCTTTCGTGCTGTCATGGTCCCTTCTGGAAGCGATGGCTGCGGGCTGTGCAGTGGTCGCCTCGCGCACCGCTCCAGTGACGGAAGTCATCACCGACCGCAAGAGTGGATTGCTCGTGGATTTCTTCAGTCCGGCGGAGGTCGCGGCGCGCGTGGATGAAGTGTTGGAACACCCGGCCGAGATGGCCCCGATTCGCAAGCAGGCGCGCCGCACTGTGGCCGGGCGCTACGACCTGCGGCGGATTTGCCTGCCCGCGCATATGGAGTTGCTCGGCGTGACGGGCAAGAAGGCGGTTGCTTGCTAAAGGGCCGTGCGCCCTTCGACTTCGTTGCACTCCGCTCAGGACGAACAGGGATAAAGTCGAAAAGCCTGTTCTGCGTTTAACGACGGGCTCAGCACGCATGGCCAAAAAATTCCGCCGCGAACTGAACAGCCCTCGCCTGCAAGTCAAGGGGTTCGGATGTTCGTCGGCTGCAAGCCGACAAAAAACTTCTCCTCCCCCTCACGCCGGGGGAGGATTAAGGTGGGGGTGAATCTAACGGATAACGCCCCGTATCTCACCACTGCCCACGCCGCCGGCCGCCGCGTCGGTGTGCACGTTTACATACGCAAGGCCCAATCGTATCATACGGATCGCCTCATTTAGCTGTCCGGCGGTAATGAGTTGAGCTGGCGGTCCGATCACGCTGGCAGAAGTTATCGACCCCTTTACCACTCCTGTCGTCGTACCGGTACACGTGGGCGTTCCGGCTGGTCCTGGCAGGGCCGGCGTTCCGCACAACCAGATGGAAATGCCGCCAGTGACGCCTGGCTGTCCGATATGGATGTGCGCCTGGGTCACGGTGCCCTGAAGGTTCGCGTAGTTAAGGCTGTAGTTCGCCATCTGTGACGCGGGAAAGAAATTCATAACGAACTGCCCAGCGGCGGTTGTTGACACGGCAGGGACCTCCTCGCCGCCATTGAGCCGCGCGATAAAAGTCTGGGCAGATGCAATGCCAGGCAGCCCCACTGCCGCCGCCACAACCAGGTGGGTAAGTTTGCCCAATTTGCGATGCAGCATGATTTCGTCTCCTCTTATCCGGTTATCAAATGACTCCTGGTGAGCCGCCCGAATGCTGCTTTCCGGAACAAACACGGGGCTCGCAACTGACACCGTTCCGCCCCTCTCCGCAAGGCGACGGCCCATAAGACCATCAACAGCGAGATCGGTGGAAATATTCCCCCGGCGTCAGCCAACCCCGCCATGACGCGCTTCCCACTGCCGCGCGTGAGCCACGATGGTGTCCAGATCGCCGTGCTCTGGAATTAAGCCGGACTGTCTCTTAGCTTCTCCAATGCTCAAGTTCTGCCCACGAAGGAAGTCGAGACCCAAGTGCTCTGACCCAAAGGTAATGATTGGTGAGTAGCGCCAACGCCAGTAATTGGTGACTGGTGATTAGTGATTGGTGCTCAGAACCAGTGATTGGTGACCGTTGATATCAAGCTCGCCGGCGCGCAGGTGTTCGGCGCGTCCGAGTGGAGCGAGAAGTCCGACGTGGACTCGTCGGCGATGCTGCAGGAAGAGGCCCGGCCGCCACGAGTCTTTTCCTTCCGGGTTCTATAGTCAGGTTGAGACCTTCAAGCGTGCGGGCGCCAAGAAGCAGGAGATCGCCTGGTTCCGCATACACTACCTCGTCGATGGTGAAAAACTTATCGAGCCGGATAATCGCAAAACCTACGCTGCGGGTCACCTGTTGGCCGTTCGCGAGGATAAAAGCGACATCCTTCTTCTCTCGCCGAACTCCGATCCTTTCGAGCGTTCGCTCCGGAACCCAGGAGTATTCACTTCCTGTATCCACCAGGAGTTTAGGCACGACCACCGATCGAGTCCTGTCGACAGGATTCTCGACTTTGCACTTCGTATAAAACGTTCCCATGCTCTTAGGACCAGTGATTAGGGACTGGTGACTAGTGCCGACCCCGGTGACTGATCAGTCAGAACCAGTGACTGATGACTCGGACGCGCTCGTGGCACGTGCCTCGTCGATCGTGGTTGGTAGCTCGTGAGTCGTGAGGCCGGGAATTCGCGAGCCAACACACGTTCCAGCTATTCGAGGTTGATCGATCTCTCGTTAAGTACCGTTGGGGCATGCGCGGATAGAACGTACTTTCGCATGCCGGCAGTATAGCATCGGGCGAGATGCTGGCATTGTCGTGGCGCGTGGCTACTGATCAGGCACGAGTGGTTCGGACATTCGAACTATTTGATTCCTCGATCTTTCTGCATAATTGTCTGCAGCGGTTCCGTCGATTAATTAGCGCCGTTAATCACCCGACTTAAAGCAGGAACCGGTGCCGCCTCCATTTGTCGAAAGCGGTGAAGTCCTGGTGTCGTGTTTGCTTTGCGCCGACCTTTGCGTTCGCCCCCTGCGGGGCTACTAACTGGGACTCGCCATTCAAACGTGATAGTCGTAAGCCCCGCCCGCCATAGCCATCTTTTCTACGGTGTTATATGGCTGTGCAGCCCCTTTGGTGATGCAGCACCAAGTGGAGCAAATAACCATCATCCGGCATCGCACCAATGCCCCCAACGCCGTCTGCCGGGCCAATGGGGTGGGCGGCAACCGGGTTAAACGTGGCAGGGTGCGCGCTCGTCTCCGGGCAGCGCTGCGAGGTGTGGATGTATTGACCTCTCCACTCCGCTTCGCTACGCTCGAGCCGAACAGCACTTGTCGCGCTGGTTGCTGCGACACATGCGGCAAGCCATGCTGGTCTTCAACAAACCATGAATGGTGATTCGATGAGTCCGCTACTCGAACTGCATGCGCAGGGCCAGCGTGTCTGGCTCGACAACCTGTCGCGCACGTTGTTGTGCGAAGGCGTCTTGAAGCGAATGGTGGACGAAGACGGCGTTGCCGGTGTCACCTCCAACCCGACGATCTTCTTCAAGGCGATCAGCGAAAGCGCCTACTACCGCGAAGACCTTGCGCGGCTCAAAAGCGATCCCAAGCTTTCCACGGAGGAACGCTATGAACGGCTCGCCATCCCCGACATCGAGGCCGCGTGCGATCTGCTCCGGTCCCTCTACGAGAAGACCAGTGGCGAGGACGGTTACGTAAGTCTGGAAGTATCGCCGGCGCTGGCCTACGACGCGGGAAAAACCGTTGCCGCCGCTCAGCGGCTGCGCGCTGCTGTGGGCCGCGACAATCTGTTGATCAAGGTGCCCGGAACGCCGGCGGGTGTGATCGCCGTCGAGGAGTTGATCGGCAAGGGCCTGTCGATCAACGTCACCCTGATGTTCTCGCTGGAACATGTGCGCGAGGTGGCTCAGGCCTACATCCGCGGGCTTGCGCGCTGGACTGAAGGCGGGGGCGAGGCGCGCAAGGTGAAATCGGTGGCAAGTCTTTTCCTGAGCCGGGTCGACACGCTGGTGGACAGAAAGCTTGACGCGATCGGCGACGAGGCGCTGGCTCTTCGGGGAAAATCGGGTGTGGCGCTCGCGAAACTCGCGTACCAGGAATACAAAAGCATCTTCAAGGGCGCAGAGTTTGCGCGGCTCGCCGAGCGCAGCGCGCGGCCGCAGTACATGTTGTGGGCAAGCACGGGCGCCAAGAATCCGGCTTACAGCGACGTGCTCTATGTCGAACCGCTGATCGGTCCCGAGACAATCAACACGCTGCCCGATGCGACGCTTGCCGCGTTCCGCGGCCACGGCCGCGCAACTTTGACGTTGGAGCGGGATGTCGACGCCGCGCGGCAGCAGTTCGAAGCGCTCACCCGCCGCGGCATCGACATGGGGCAGGTCGGGGAAATCCTCCAAGCCGAGGGGGTGAAGCTGTTCGCGCAGTCCTTCGAGCAACTGCTCGGCTTGATGGCCGAGCCGGTGAAGGAAACGGCGTGACCCGCGAGCCTCCCTCCTCCCCCCTTGTGGGGGAGGATTGAGGTGGGGGGTCGTCAAACTCGCCGGTCAACACACTCGAGAATCGCCTGCGCCACTGCATCGGTTTGAGCCAGAACCTCGTTGTTCCAGAATCGCAAAACCCGATAGCCCTGTGCCTCCAGCCAGCGTGTGCGATCCGCATCGTACTGCGACTGCTCCGCGTACTGCCCGCCGTCCACTTCCACGATCACGCGGCGTTCGAAACACACAAAGTCGACGATGAAAGGACCAATCAGCTGCTGGCGGCGGAACTTCATCCCGGCGAGTTGACGGCGCTTGAGTTCTTGCCATAGGCGCTGCTCCGCCTCGGTCAAGTGCTTGCGCAGCGTTCTTGCACGTCCAATGTCCATCCTTCCCTCCCCCCATCCCAGCCTGCCCCCGCAAGGGGGGAAGGGGCGCCCGACTACTGAGGTGCCTTCGCGTTCTCAACGCGCTTCCACAAACACGCACCGCCGCTCGCCTTGTCGATGTCCGCGAGCAGCTTGTGGTGCGCGGCGAGTTCCTCGTCACTGGCGCGGATGATGACAAGATCGAGGTTCGCACTCGCGGCTGCAGCGACGGCCGCGGCCGTGGCCGGCGGCTGCTCCACTTCCATGGCCAGGCTTTCCTGGCCTCGCGTCATGGCGAGGTACGCCTCGGCCAGTAACTGCGCGTCAAGCAGCGCGCCGTGCAGGGTGCGCGCCGAATTATCGATCTGATAACGCTCGCAGAGGGCGTCGAGGCTGTTCTTCTTGCCCGGATACAGGTCTTTCGCCATGCGCAGCGTGTCGACTACGCCAGGGCAATAGTCGGTAATCGGCTTTTTTTCGAGCAGCCCCAGCTCGTGGTTCAGGAAAGCGAGGTCGAACGGCGCGTTGTGGATGACGAGTTCGGCGCCGCTCACGTAATCGAGAAATTCATCGGCGATCTCGCCGAATTTCGACTTGTCGCGCAGAAATTCAGCGGTGAGCCCGTGCACCTGCAGCGCGCCCTCCTCGCTCTCGCGCTCGGGGTTGACGTAGCGATGGAAATGGTTGCCGGTGAGCCGCCGGTTGACGAGCTCGACTCCCGCGATTTCGATGATGCGATGGCCGAGCGCGGGATCGAGGCCGGTGGTTTCGGTATCCAGAATAATCTGCCTCATCGCTTAGGGACCGTGATTCGTGATTGGTGATTGGTGACTGGTGATTGGTGACTGGTGATTGGTGATTGGTGATTGGTGAGGCATAGCTTCGTCTATGCACCGCGGTTCTTGATAGATCACGATGCGTATTTGCCGCAGCCATAAAGCCAGCCCTCCCGACACGAATCACCAATCACGAATCACCAATCACGCTCCTTACCCCCTCGTTCGCAAGCTCATCCGCCCGCTCATTCCCTGGATGACCGGCATGCCCGCGCACCCAGATCCATTCTATGTCATGTTTGGCGGCGAGTTCGTCGAGTGCACGCCACAAGTCGGCGTTCTTGACCGGCTTTTTGTCGGCCGTGCGCCAGCCGCGCTTCTTCCAGTCGTGAATCCAGACGCTGATCCCCTGCTGCACGTACCGCGAGTCGGTATGCAGCCGAACTTTGCAGCGGTGCTTGAGCGCTTCGAGCGCCCGGATGACAGCGGTCAATTCCATCCGGTTGTTGGTGGTGCGCGGATCGCCGCCGGAGAGCTCGCGCGTCCTGCCGTCGTATTCGAGCAGCGCGCCCCACCCGCCGGCGCCGGGATTGCCCTTGCACGCGCCGTCGGTGTAGATCTTGACCGCCCGCTTAAAGGCGTGACCCGTGACCGGTGACCCGTGACCCGTGACTCGTGACTCATGCCGTGACTCGTGACTCATGCCGTGACTCGTGACTGGATCACTGCCTACTGCCTCCTGCCCACTGACGACTGCCCACTGAAAACTGATTCTTGTTCACCGATTTACCGTCACGCGCGCCGCGACCGGTTCCCGCGGTTCGCGAACCTTTTCGGGCGCCGGGGCGAGATTCTTCTTCGGCACCAGCCGCTCGCTCCATCTCGGCATGATGAGGCGCATGCCGCGCACCCGCTTCACAGCCTCCAGGAAATAAACGCCGCCCCCCATCGGCCACCAGCGATCGCCGGCTTTTTCCATGAAACCGAAGCGGTCGAGCCATTTCTGCTCGACGCACGGTGGCGCGTAGCAGCTCATCTGGCCGGCCGTGATTTCGAAACCGAGCAGCGCCAGCCAGTCCTTGAGTCGCGGCAGATTGATGAAACGGCCACGCCACGGATACCGGCTACGAGAGTTGAACACGCGCCGGAAGCCCCACAAACTCCATGGGTTGAAGCACGCGATCACCACGTGCGCTTCCGGCAGCAGCACGCGCGCAACCTCGCGCAGAATCTGGTGCGGGTGTTCGCTGAATTCGAGGACGTGCGGCAACAGCACCAGATCGGCGCTGTTGCTGGCGATCGGCAGGTCGCGGAAATCGGCCCTGACCTGCACCGCGCCCGACAGGTCCACGTGAACCCGCAGCGGGATGCGGCTTGCGCGCAGCAGGTCGTGCTCGACCATGCCGAGCTGGAAGGCGTTGTACCCGAAGAGGTCGGCCACCGCGCGATCAAAATAATCCTGCTCGCGGGCGAGCAGATACTGGCCGAGCGGGGTTGCAAGCCATTCTTCGGCCGTTCGGGGCACCGTCTCGATTGACATGCCGCGAGTTTAAATCAAAACTGGTGATTCGTGGCTCGTGATTCGTGATTAGGGACGTAAGTCGGGGTACGCGCGGCGTTCCCCGACATCCGGCTGCCGACTGAACACGACCCACGAGCCACGAATCATGAGCCACGAATCATGAACGAATTCGAAGTCGTTCCGCTGCGGGCATTCAGCGACAACTATATCTGGACGATCCGAGACGCGGAGTGCGCGGCGGTGGTCGACCCCGGCGACGCGCGTCCCGTGCTCGATTACCTCCGGCGCGAAAACCTGCGGCTGGCGGCGATCCTCAACACGCATCATCACGCCGATCACGTGGGCGGGAATAGCGCTCTGCTCCGTCACCATCGCGTGCCGGTCTTCGGGCCCCACGATCCGCGCATAGCCGAGGTCACGAATCGGCTCGCCGAAGGGGGGCGCATGAGGCTGCCCCACTTCGGGCTGGAATTCGAAGTGATGGAAATCCCGGGACACACGCGCACCCATATCGCGTTCTACGGGGCGGAGATGCTGTTCTGCGGCGACACGCTGTTCGCCGCGGGATGCGGGCGGCTGTTCGAAGGCACGCCGCAGCAGATGCACGACTCACTCACAAAACTGACGCGGCTGCCGGACGCGACCCGTGTCTACTGCGGACACGAATACACGCTGTCGAACATCCGTTTTGCCAAGGCTGCCGATCCCAACAATCAGGCGCTCCGCGAACTTGAAGCGCGCGCCCGGAAACTCCGTAACAAGGATTTGCCGACGCTGCCCTCAACCATAGCGCAGGAGAAGGCGACCAACCCCTTCCTGCGTTGTGCCGAACGCGATGTCATCGCGACCGCCAGCAAATACGCGGGCCAGCCGCTTGTGGACCCAGTGAGCGTGCTGGCTGCACTTCGAGAGTGGAAGAATAACTTCTAGAGATTGTCATGATTTTTAAGCTAATTCTGCTTGACGCCGCCTTCAGGGCACGTTTACCATGCGCCTAGTCAGACAATAAACGGCCGGTAACAATCTTGACGCCGCACAAGACCATAACAGCCATAAACTCGCTCAGGGCCGCTTTCCTCGGCTTGGCGCTGCTCGCCTCCGCATGCGCGCAACTGCCTACCGGTGATAATTCCACCGCGCCTGCGAGCGAGCCGCCGTCCGTTCCGCCCCATGTTGCTGATCCCACTCCCGTTCAACCGGCGCCGCTCACCGAGCAGCCGGCCCCGGCACCCGAGCAGGTAGCCGCAGTGCCCGAGGAATCCGAAGCCCCCCCCAACAATCTTTGGGTGCGCGTTCGCCAAGGTTTTCGCATGAGCGATCTCGACAACCCGCTCGTGCGTGAATGGGAGGCGTGGTACTCGACCCGCCCCGATTACGTCGCGCGCATGGTCGAGCGGAGCAGCCGCGTCCTTTACCACGTGATCGAGGAGGTCGAGCGGCGCAAGATGCCGGCCGAAGTCGCGTTGCTGCCGATGATCGAGTCCGCCTACAACCCGCAGGCATACTCGCGCGCGCACGCTTCCGGAATGTGGCAATTCATCCCCTCCACCGGCAAGCTTTACGGGCTGCGCCAGAACTGGTGGTACGATGGGCGGCGCGACATCGTTGCCGCAACCAACGCCGCGCTTGATTACCTGGAGAAGCTCCACGGAATGTTCGGCAACTGGGAGCTCGCGCTCGCCTCCTACAACTGGGGCGAAGGCGCCGTGGGCCGTGCCGTCGCCCGGAACCAGGCGAAGGGGTTGCCGGCCGATTACGAGAGTCTCCGCATGCCGGCCGAGACCCGCAATTACCTGCCGAAGCTGCAGGCGGTCAAGAACATCGTTTCCGACCCGGCGCGCTACGGGCTGGCGCTCGCCGATATTCCCAACGAGTCCTATTTTGCAACGATCACCGCCCCGCAGCACATTGACGTCAAGCTCGCCGCCAGGTTCGCGGAGATATCGGACGAGGAGTTCCGCTTCCTGAACCCGGCGCACAACAAGCCGGTGATCAATGCCAACGCCGCAGAAACCATCGTCCTGCCCAAGCACAAGGTCGAGACCTTCCAGCGGAATCTGGAAAATCACGCCGGGCCGCTGGTATCGTGGCAGGCACACACGGCGAAGCGCGGCGAGAAGCCCGAAAAGATCGCCGCCAAGCACGGCATCACGGTTGCCGAACTGAAGCGGATCAACGGCATCGCCGGACGCAACAGGATCAAGACCGGGCAGCCACTCTTGGTGCCGGTCAAGGCCGGCGCGACACCCCATCTGCCCGATCTGCCGGCGCCGGCGCTCGCGAAGACGCGGACCGCGAAGACACGCTACGTGCCGCCCTCCCGGCGCGGCGCCATGGTGCGGAAGGCCGTGCAACGTCGGTTGGTTGCGAAGAAGAAGCCGGCCAAGGCCGCGAAATCCACGAAATCCGCAAAGACTGCGCCGGCGAAGCGCGTTAAAGTGACCTTGCCCGCCAACAAGTCAACCACCCGCAAGCAGCGCATCAACCTCGCAGAGAATCCGTGACTCGTGACCCGTGAGTGCTGAGTGCTGAGGACTGAGGACTGCTCGTGATTCGTGATTCGGGACCGGACCTCACGATCTCCCGACCTCACGACTTCACGCCCTCACTACCTCACGCTTTACGACTCGCTGCGTTCGCGGACGTTGGAGCACGCGCAGCGTTCCTGGACATCGCGCCTACGACCCACGAATCACCACTCACGAATCACGAACCACCAGGATATAGGTGGCAGCGCGCCGAGTGGGTCGCGCCGAAACTCGCCTTTCCGGGGTAAGCCTGACGGCACTGCGGCATGGCAGACGGGCAACGCGGATGGAAATGACAGCCTGTCGGCGGGTTGACCGGTGACGGCAGATCGCCCTGCAAGCGGATGACCTCCCGCTTTGAATCTCGATCCAGTATCGGGACCGCCGAGAGCAGCGCGCGTGTATAGGGATGCTTGGGATCATCCAGCACCTCGTCCACCGTCCCGTGCTCGACGATGCGCCCGAGGTACATCACCGCCACCTCGTGGGCCAGAAACTCGATTACCGACATGTTGTGGGTGATGAAGAGGTATGCCAGCCCCTTCCTCGCCTGCAAGTCCTTGAGCAGGTTCAGGATCTGCGCCTGCACCGAAACGTCAAGCGCGCTCGTAGGCTCGTCGCACACGATGAGCTGCGGATCAACCGCAAGCGCGCGCGCGATGGCGATACGCTGGCGCTGCCCGCCGGAAAACTCGTGCGGATAGCGGTACTTGACCTCGGGGTCAAGCCCCACTTCGGTGAGAAGCTGATCGATGCGCGTCTGTCGCTCCTCGCGGTCCGCCCCGATGCCGAGCGCCGCCATGCCCTCCTCGATCGTCTCAATGATGCGCATCCGCGGGTTGAGCGAGGAATAAGGGTCCTGGAAGATGATCTGCGCGTAGCGCCGCCGCGCGCGTAATTGCGCGCGGCCCAGCCGCAGAAAATCTTCACCGTCCAGCATTACCCGTCCGGCGGTCGGCTCGATGAGCCGCAGGATGCTCTTGCCGACCGTGGTCTTGCCGCAGCCCGACTCCCCGACAAGCCCCAGCGTTCTGCCGCTCCCGATCGCGAGCGATACGCCATCGACCGCCTTGACGTGGCCGACGACGTGCTTGAAGACGCCCTTGTGAATGGGGAAGTGGACTTTGAGATCGACAACACGCAAGAGAGCCTTGTCGATCTCGGAAGGATGAAGGATGAAGGATGAAGGATGAAGGTCAGCAGCCCCTTCCGCCTTCCGCCTCCCGCCTTCCGCGTTTACTTCCGCCTTCCGCCTTCCGCCTTCATCCTTATACAGATGGCACCTCACTCCCTGGCCCGCGCCCAGCGCATACCATGGCGGCGCTGTTCGCCGGCACAAGTCCCAGGCATGGTCGCAGCGCTCGGCGAAACGGCAGCCTGTGAATTCGCGCGTCAGCGGCGGCACGGTGCCGCGGATCACCGCCAGCGCATCGCCGCGTTTGGCCTTGGCCGGCAACGAGTCGAAGAGCTTCCGCGAATAGGGATGCGCCGGCTGCGAAAAAAAGGCCTCGCGGCGCGCAGTCTCGACGATTTCTCCGGCATACATAACAGCGATCCGGTGCGCCATTCCGGCGACTACGGCGAGATCGTGGGTAATCAGCAGCACCGACATCCTGCGCCGGCTCTGAAGCTCGCGCAGCAAGTCGAGCACCTGCGACTGGATCGTCGCATCGAGCGCCGTGGTAGGCTCATCCGCGATCAAAAGCTCGGGATCGCAGGCAAGCGCCATCGCAATCATCACCCGCTGCTTCATGCCTCCGGAGAGCTGAAACGGATACTCCCGGCGCTGCCGCTCGGGGTCTGGAATGCGAACCGCGTCCAGCAGTTCAAGCACGCGGCGCTCGATAGCGGCGCCTTCGAGCCCGGTGTGGCGCCGGAGCGTCTCCGCGATCTGCGCTCCCACGGTCATCACCGGATTGAGCGAGAGCATCGGCTCCTGAAAGATCATCGCGATGCGGCGCCCGCGCACGTCGCGCATCCGCGTCTCGGGCAGCGCGAGCAGATTCTCACCGCCGAGTTCGACCGCGCCGCCGACGATCATCCCCGCGTCGGGCAGCAGGCGCATCACCGAGAGCGCGGTGAGCGACTTGCCGCAGCCCGACTCGCCGACCAGCGCGAAGGTCTCGCCGTGCGCGATCTCGAGCGACACACCGTCGACTGCGCGCACCACCGCCTCGCCCGTGTCGATCCAAGTGCGCAGGTTGTCGATACGGAGTAGTGGACGCGTGACCGTCATCTCTGCGTCCATTCACGAATCACCAATCACGAATCACCAGTCACGAGTCGCGCCTTTTGCGCCGCGAGGCGCACGGGCCGCACGACCCGGATGCGCGGATCGAATGCGTCGCGCACCGCGTCCGCGAACAGATTGGCCGACAGCACCAGGACGAGCATGAAGCAGAAGGCGGCGGCGAGCGACCACCATACCATCGGTTCGCGGGCCATTTCCAGCCGCGCGTTGTTGATCATGGTGCCGAAGCTGATCGTCGAAGGATCGACCCCCACGCCGACGTAGGACAGCACCGCCTCCGCCAGCACCAGGCCGCTGAAATCCATCACCATCGCGATCAGCACGATGTGCATCACGTTGGGCAGGATATGGCGGGTGATGATGCGCCAGTGCGACACGCCGAACGCGTGCGCCGCCTGGATGTACTCCATCTCCCGCAGCTTCAACGCTTCGCCGCGCAGCAGCCGCGCAAGCCCGGTCCAACTGGTGATGCCGAGTATGATGCACAGGAAGAGAAGCCGCAGATCGGCGCGTGCGCTCACCGTATCAAACAGCTCCGGACGGGTTTCGATGTAGACCTGCATCATGAGCACGGCAGCGGCGATCAGCAGCACGCCCGGAATCGAGGAGAGCGTCGTGTAGACGTACTGGATCACGTCGTCGACCCGGCCGCGGAAGTAGCCCGCCATGATGCCGAGCAGCAGCGCGAACGGCAGCATCACCAGCGTGGTGAGCGTGCCGATCACCAGACCGGTGCGGACGCTTTTGAGCGCCTGGTAAAACACGTCCTGGCCGACCTTGTCGGTGCCGAACACGTGATACTTCGCGCTGAGTGCCGCGAGCGGTCCGACGACGAGCAGCACGACGCCCAGCCCCACCAGCACAGCGCGCCACGGCACCTCGGTCTTCCCGCGCCAGATCGCGCGCCAAGCCTCGTCCATGTCGCTCGCCCGCCGCTTCGCAGTGAGCGCGCAGAGGAGCGTTGTCAGCACCAACCACGCGAGCGCCGCGGCTGCGATGCCGTAGAGCGTGCGCTGCATGACGTCCCCCGCCCAGTCCGCGTGCGGATCCTTGAGGTGCGCGCCGCCGTAGGTGAGGCGCGGGTAATCGCGCGCGTGCCCGCCACCCGGGAGTTCGATGCTCTCCTTGGCATAGAGATGGGTGGCGAGCGGGGCCGAATAGGTTTTCTCTTTGCGCGTCCGTAAGGCTTCCGCCAGCCGGTCGAACACGCTCAGGACCTCGACCGCGTAGACGCGCTGTGCGCCCTTGTCCGGCAGCGCCGGCCGGTAATGAAACGAATCAAGCACCCCGACCGCGACAAAAAACACGAACACGGTGAGAGCGGTCATGCCGCTCGCACTGCGCGCCACGCGCCGCCAGGGCGCGAGCAGGTGCTCGTGCCGGCCCATGTACCAGGCGAACGCGATGAGCACCCCGATCAGGACGTAGATCAGTGCGTCGGTCCACAGGATGACAATCTTGAAAGGCATAATAGACAGGATTAACAGGATTTACAGGATCAGCTCTAAGAATGTCCTTTCGCTTCGCCGTGCCGGTATTCCCGAAACTTTCGTTTTACCGTCACGCTCCGTCCGAAATCGATCAGCAAACCGAGTCACGCTTCTGCTCCTGATGTAATCCTGTTAATCCTGTTAATCCTGTCTATTCAAGCCTGACGCGCGGATCGACCAGGGTGTAGGAGATATCCGTCATGATGAGCCCGATGATGTAGAGGACGGAACCCAGGAACACCATTGCGCGCACGACGGCGAAGTCCTGGGAGTTGATGGCGTCGATCGTATAGCTGCCGAGACCGGGGATGCCGAAGAAGGCTTCGGTGATGAGGCTCCCCATGAACAGCAGCGGGATCACCACCACTGCACCGGTAAGGATCGGGATCATGGCGTTCTGCAGCACGTGGCCGAACAGCACACGCAGTTCCGACAGGCCTTTGGCGCGCGCGGTCCGCACGTACTCCCTGTTGATTTCCTCCAGGAACATCGTCCGGTACCAACGCGCATTCGATCCGATGCCGCTCACGACACCGATCACGATCGGGAGCACGAGAAACTTGATGGCGTCGATGCCCCCGTCGTATCCGGAGATCGGCACCAGGTTCCAGAGCTTCCCCACCAGGTACTGGCCGCCGATGATGTAGAAGAGCCCCGAGATCGACATCATCACCACGCACAGCACCACGCCCCAGAAATCGACATAGGTGGCGCGGAAAAACGCCATCAGGAGCGCCAGCGTTATGTAGGCGACAAGCCCCACCAGGAAGACAGGAAGCGCGATCGCGAGGCTCGGCCACATGCGCGTCCGGATGTCGTAGCCGATGTCCCGTCCCTGGTCGGAGCGGCCGAAGTCGAAGGCGAAAAGCTTGACGGACTTCTCGAAAAAAATCGATTGCTCGATTTTTTCATGGCAGGCTCGAAAAAACGAAATATTCAACCCGACCGACCTCAGGTCAATCAGATTCTTCTCGCACCTGGCATCCGGATTGAACAGCAACGGTTTGTTGTAACCGCGCTCCTGCTTCCACTTGGCGATCGCCTCGGGTGTCACGCGCTTCACGCCCAGATGCACCCGCGCCATGTCGTCGGGCGAGTTGACGACGAAAAACAGCGTGAACGTGATGATGTTGACCCCGATCAGGATCGGGATCGCGTAGAGCAGCCGCCGGATGATGTACGGACCCATATCAATTAGTCAAAGGCGTGACTGATGGAGCGTGACTGGTACTGCGTGACTGATCGAGCGTGACTATTACAACGTGACCGGAAACTCGTAAAACCAGTAAACGGGTGAACGAGTGAGCCCGCTCACACCAATCCGCCGGCACGCAGGGAGAGAAAAATACTGACGGTTCATGGTTCACGCCTTTCTGGTCACGCCTCACCAGTCACGCCTCTTCAGTCACGCTGCACCAGTCACCGGCCTCGCCGTGGCGCGCTCGCGGCGGCGGAAAGTAAGGATTGCCGGCACGATGCTGAGCATCAAGGCGGCCAGGATCAGCACGGCCGGCCACGCGACCGGCTGGTTCCAGGCGCGGCGCATCTGCTCTCTTGCCCGCGGGTCGATGCGCTGATACTTCAGTCCGTTGTTCGCCATCTGATTGGGCTTGCGGTTGTAAACCCACGCATGATGCAGCGTGTAGTCCTTGGGGAACATGCTCCACACCCACGGCGCGTCGCGCCGCGCGATTTCGATCATGCGGTCGATCAGCGCCTGGCGTTCCGGACCGTTGTACATGTGCTTCATGCGCTCGAACAGCCGGTCGAACTCGGGATTGGCGTAGTTGGATGCGTTCTCGCCCGAGGTTTTCACTTTGCTCTGCGCGCCGTGCAGCAGGAACAGGAAATTCTCGGGGTCGGGATAGTCGGCGTTCCAGCCCAGGAAATAGAGCTGGACGTTTCCCTTGCGCACCTTGTCCTGGAAGCGATTGTAGTCGGTCGCGCGCACTACCAGTTGCAGCTCGAGCTTTTCGAATTGCTTGGTGTACCAGTCGATTGTTGACTTGCTGCCCACGCCCGCGGCAGTGGTATCGAGATTGAGGAGCAAGGGCTCGCCGGTCTTGGCGTCGCGCCCGTTGGGATAGCCCGCTTCGACCAGCAGTTTTCTCGCATACCCGACCGATTTCCTGCGTGGGGCGCCGTCGACCCAGTCATAAACGTAGGGATTGATGCCGTCCTTCCCTTCGCGGTAGCCGAAAATGCCGGGCGGGATCGGTCCCTGCGCGGGAATGCCGCGGCCGTTCTGGAAAATCGATATGAACTCTTCCTGGTCGATGGCGATCGAGATCGCCTGTCTGAGCTTCCTCGCGCGCTCGGTGTAGCCGCCCACCACCGGGTCGAGCATGTTGAATCCGAGATAGAAAACCCTGGTCGCAACCGAAGTCTGAAGCCGGATCCCGCGCTCACGCATCTCGTCGGACAGCGTGACATCCCCCTGTCCCGTGAACTGTACCGCCTGGTCAAAGGTATCGGAACTGATGCCCGAGGCGTCGTAATAGCCCTGCAGGAACTTGTTCCAGTACGGAATCTGCTCCTTCTCCAGGCTGAAAACGACCTTGTCGATGAAGGGCAGGGGCTTCCCCGCGTCTTTCAGCAATCCCGCCGCCGCATCGCCCGGTTCGCCTTCGCTCGGGTAGACCTCCTCCCTGTAATTGGGATTGCGATTGAGCACCATCTGCCGGTTGGGGTTGTTGACGGTCAGCATGTAAGGGCCGGTGCCGATCGGGAACCAGTCGAGCGTGATGTTCTTTTCCACCATTCCGGGTTGCGCATAGAAGCGATCGGCTTCCGGCGGGATCGGCGCGAAAAACGGCATCGCAAGCCAATACACGAACTGCGGATACTTGCCGCGCACTTTGATGCGGTAGGTATAGCGGTCGAGCGCCTGCCCGCCGCCGAGCCCGAAGCGCGTGAGATCGAGGAAGCCGCCGGCCGGCAGCGCCTTGTCGGCTTTGGAAAGCGCCCCCGCCAGTTCCTCGAGGCCGATGATGTACTCGCTCATCAGCGCCAGAATGGGCGAATGCAGGCGCGGATGCGCAAGGCGCTTGACCTGGTGCACGTAATCGGCGGCGACCAGTTCGCGTGTGCCCTGCCGCTTGAAGTCGCCTATCGCGTTTATGCCATCAAGATCACCGGGCTTGAGATGGTGATAAAGAAAGCTCCCCTTGTCGTCGGCGGCAAGCGCGGGATGGGGCTGATACAGAATCCCCTGCCGGATGCGGATCGTGTACTCGCTGTAGGCGATGTCCTTCGCGTCCGCGGTGTCCGGAAGCCGGCGCCCCGCCGCATCGAAAAACGCCGGGCGCGGCACTTCGGTCGCGCCGAACGGTATCAGTTCATATGGACGCTTGAAGTAGTGGTATTGCAGCGGCGGCTGGTAAATGTTCGCGATGAGCTCATACTCGTTGGAACTGTACGACTGCACCGGGTCGAGGTGCTTGGGACGCTCGGTAAAAGCCGAGTAAAGAATATTCGTCCCCGCCTGCGACGCCGGATAAGGGTTGTTCCACGTCGAACCGTCACATCCGCCGAGCAGCGCCAGGCACAGCAGGAGGCAGAACCGGAATGAGCGCATCATCAGCTGTCAAGTGTAGCGTAAATTGCCTGC
>Ga0156226_1290_pt3 | contig 18302 bp, 15 predicted proteins | sample RifCSPlowO2_12_FD_107874 | JGI IMG/M metagenome (GOLD analysis project Ga0156226, IMG submission 107874) | Betaproteobacteria bacterium RIFCSPLOWO2_12_FULL_62_13
TGACAGTCGTGGAGCCTTTACAGTCGGCTTCAAGCCGACGTCTATTAAACCCCTCGGCTTGTAGCCGAGGGTTGTTTAGTGCCTGAATAGGGACCAGGGGTTAGGGAATAGGGACTGGGAAATCCTGTTCCATGGCCCTGAATAAAAAGGGGCTGTTTGAGCCTCTTTTTTTCTAGCCCCTAGCCCCTAGCCCCGTCATGCAAGACCTTGATGCGATTGTGAGTGAGGCGCTCGCCCTGTTCGCGGGCATCGACGATGCCGACCAACTCGAGCAGGCCAAGGCGCGCTACCTCGGCAAGTCCGGTGCATTGACCGAACTCTTGAAGGGGCTCGGCAAACTCCCTTCGGCCGAGCGTCCGGCGATGGGCAGCCGCATCAACGCGGCGAAGGACAAGCTGGAAACGGCGCTCAAGGCCCAGCGGGAAAAGATTCAGCACCGGAAGCTCGAGACCAAACTCGCGGAAGAGGCGCTCGATGTGACATTGCCTGGCCGGGGCCTGGGGCTGGGTGGATTGCATCCGGTGACGCGCACCATGGAACGCATCGAAGCGCTCTACCGCTCGCTCGGCTTCGAAGTGGCCGACGGTCCAGAGATCGAAACCGATTACTACAACTTCACTGCGCTCAACCAGCCGGAAAATCACCCGGCGCGCTCGATGCACGATACGTTTTACCTCGAGGACGGAAAGCACCTGCTGCGTACGCATACCTCACCGATCCAGATCCGCTACATGGAAAATCACCGGCCGCCGATCAAGATCATCGCGCCGGGCCGCGTCTACCGTGTCGACTCGGATGCCACGCACTCGCCGATGTTTCATCAAGTCGAGGGCCTGTGGATCGATGAGCGCATCACGTTCGCCGATCTCAAGGGCGTGCTCGTCGATTTTCTCAAGCGCTTCTTCGAGCGCGATGACCTTAAGGTGCGTTTCCGGCCGTCGTTCTTTCCGTTCACGGAACCGTCGGCGGAAATCGACATGAGCTTCGGCGACGGCTGGCTGGAGATGGGCGGGGCCGGCATGGTGCATCCAAATGTCCTGCGCAACGTCAACATCGACCCGGAGCAGTATCAGGGTTTCGCGTTCGGGCTCGGCCCCGACCGGCTCACCATGCTGCGCTACGGCGTGAACGACTTGCGTTTGTTCTTCGAAAACGACCTGCGCTTTTTGAAGCAATTCAGTTGAACCGCAAAGGCGCAAAGACGCAAAGATGTCGCAAAGAACTGCAGGAAATTGTTTTGGCCTGGTGTGTTTTTTACTTTGCGTTTCCTTTGCGCCTTCGCGTCTTTGCGGTTAATGCTTTATGAAGTTTTCGGAAAACTGGCTGCGCACCTTCGTCAATCCGCCGCTCTCCACGCGGGAGCTGGCGGACGCCTTGACCATGGGCGGCATCGAGGTCGAGTTGATCGAACCGGCGGCGCCGCCGTTTGACCGGGTGGTTGTGGGCGAGGTGCTGGAGGTTGAGAAGCATCCGGACGCCGACCGCCTGACGGTATGCAAGGTGAACGCCGGCGTTGCGCCGCTCACTGTCGTGTGCGGTGCGCCTAACGTGCGACTTGGCATCAAAGTTCCCACCGCCCTGGTCGGTGCCAGGCTGCCGGGCATCGAGATCAGGCCCGTGAAGGTGCGCGGTGTCGAGTCGCAAGGCATGCTGTGCTCGGCGAAGGAATTGGGCTTGAGCGAGAAGGCGGACGGTCTGATGGTTCTGGCGGCGGAGGCAGCGGTTGGCGTGAACGTGCGCGAACTCTTGGACCTCGACGATAAGCTGCTCACCACCAAGCCCACGCCCAACCGCGGCGACTGCCTGAGCGTGCTGGGCGTGGCGCGTGAAGTGACGGCGGTCACCGGCGCCAAGCTCACGCCGGTTTCGATCAAACCGGCGGCGGTTTCAACCAAGGACAAGGTGGCAGTAACGCTTGAGGCGCGCGAGGCATGCCCGCGCTACTGCGGGCGGCTGGTGCGCGGGGTCAACGCCAGAGCGCCGACACCGCAATGGATGGCAGAGCGGCTCGCGAGGAGCGGGGTGCGTCCGATCAGCGCGATCGTCGATATCACCAACTACGTCATGCTCGAGCTTGGCCAGCCGCTGCACGCGTTTGATGCCGCAAGGCTCTCCGGCGGCATCTGCGTGCGTTTCGCGCGGCCGGGCGAGAAGCTGACGCTGCTCAATGCCGAAACCCCCGCACTCGGCCCCGGTTTCCTGGTGATTGCGGACGACAAGAAGCCCGTGGCCCTCGCCGGCATCATGGGTGGGACGGAGAGTGCGGTAGTTGACGCTACTCACGAGGTTTTTCTGGAGAGCGCGTTTTTCGATCCCAACGTGATCGCGGGCAAGACGCGTGTGCTCGGTTTCGGCTCCGATTCCTCGTATCGCTTCGAGCGTGGCGTGGATTTTGACGGCACCCTCAAAGCACTCGAACGGGCGACCCAACTGGTGCTGGAGATCTGCGGTGGCCACGCCGGCCCGGTCAGCGAAGCACGTGCTCAACTCCCGAAGCGCAAGCCGGTGACGTTGCGGCTTTCGCGCGTGCAGCGTTTGCTCGGAGTCAAGCTGGGCGTAAAGCAGGTCGGTGCCGTCCTGCACCGTCTCGGCTTCGAGTTCACGGCGGCGGAAGACAAGTTGCGCGTCACCCCGCCATCCCATCGCTTCGACATCGCGATCGAGGAAGACCTGATCGAGGAGGTGGCGCGCATCCACGGCTACGACAACATTCCTGCGGCAGCCCCGGCAGCGTCTGCCGTGATGCTGCCGGCGCCCGAGGCGCGCCGCGACGCGGCGGCGGTGCGCCGGTTCCTGGTGGCGCGCGATTACCAGGAGATCGTCACTTACAGTTTCGTCGATCGTCAGTGGGAAGTGGATTTTTGCGGCAACGCTGCGCCGATCGCGCTTGCCAACCCGATCGCAAGCCAGATGAACGTGATGCGTTCCAGCCTGATCGGCAGCCTCGTCAACTGTGTTGTATTCAACGTGAACAACAAGCAGGAACGGGTGCGGTTATTCGAGATCGGCCGCTGCTTCATGCGCGCCGCGGACGGCGGTGCCGCCCAGCCCGTGCGTCTCGGAGCGATCGCCTGCGGTGATGCACTGCAGGAACAATGGGGCGCGCCGTCGCGCAAAGCCGATTTTTATGACGTCAAGGCTGATGTCGAGGCATTGCTCGTCACGCACTCGGTGCGTTTCGATGCTGCACCGCATTCTGCGCTTCATCCTGGCAAGTCGGCGCGCATCATCTGTGACGGAACCGCCGTCGGCTGGATTGGTGAATTGCATCCAAACTGGCAGCAGAAGTATGATTTGCGCCTCGCTCCGGTTATGTTCGAACTCGACTTCGAACATGTTGTTCGAGGGAGCGTGCCGGCTTACAACGAGATATCAAGATTCCCGCCGGTGCGACGCGACCTTGCCGTGATCGTCGACGAGGACGTAGGTTATCAAGCGATCGTGGATGCGGTGCGCCGCAAACAGCCGGCCATCGTGACCGATATCGGCCTGTTTGACGTGTACCGCGGGACAGGCATAGAAAAAGGCAAAAAAAGTCTTGCATTCAGAGTGTTATTGCAGGATACTCATAAGACTTTGACCGATGCGGAGGTCGAATGCGCCCTTTTGCAACTGATCCAGATACTGCAACAACAGTTCGACGCGAGGCTCCGTTAAGAGAGGAGAATATGACCTTAACCAAAGCCGAACTCGCAGATCTTTTGTTCGAAAAGGTGGGGTTCAACAAGCGCGAAGCCAAGGACATGGTTGAATCGTTTTTCGAGGAAGTGCGGCTTGCGCTCGAAAACGGGGGCGGCGTGAAGCTCTCCGGCTTCGGTAATTTCCAGTTGCGTGACAAGCCGCAGCGCCCCGGCAGAAATCCCAAGACCGGAGAAGAGATCCCGATCACCGCGCGACGCGTCGTCACGTTCCACGCATCGCAGAAGCTGAAAGCGATGGTGGAACAGCACTATCATGGAAACCCACAGCAACAACAATCCTAAGACCGCGCTGCCGCCGATTCCGGCCAAGCGCTATTTCACGATCGGCGAAGTGAGCGAGCTGTGCGGCGTGAAGCCACACGTGTTGCGCTATTGGGAGCAGGAGTTCACCCAGTTGAAGCCGGTGAAGCGCCGCGGCAATCGGCGCTATTACCAGCACCACGAGGTACTGCTTATCCGCCGCATCCGCGAACTCCTCTACGACCAGGGATTCACCATCAGCGGCGCGCGCAACCGGCTTGATGAGCTCGTCGCCGAGCCCGCCAAGCCCGCGCGCCCGGCGCGCGCTGGTCTGAATTTCGTGCGCAAGGAAATCAGAAGCGTGATCGAGTTGCTGCGCGCGTAGTGCGGCTGTGAGTCACGTCTTTCACCGCGATGCGCGCGCCGAACCACCGGTAGCGGTCAGCGGCGAAGGACCCTATCTGATGGACGGCGAAGGCCGGCGCTATCTTGACGCGTCCGGCGGTGCCGCGGTTTCCTGTCTCGGGCATGCCCATCCGGCGGTGATTGAAGCGATCAAGCAACAGGCCGGGCGGCTTGCCTACGCGCATACCGCGTTTTTCAGCAGCGAGCCGGCGGAGCAACTCGCCGACTGGCTGGCGGAGGCAGCCGGCGGAAACTTCGAGCGCGTGTATTTCGTCTCGGGCGGGTCGGAAGGCATCGAAGCGGCATTGAAGCTCGCGCGCCAGTATTTCGTCGAAGCCGGGCAACCGTCTCGCGCACACTTTATCGGCCGCCGCCAGAGTTATCACGGCAATACGCTCGGCGCACTGGCGGTCGGCGGCAACGCTTGGCGGCGCGCGCAGTTCGCGCCGCTTCTGATCGACGCCGAACACATCGCACCGTGTTATGTCTACCGGGATCGCAAGGAAGGCGAGAACGAGGAAGAATACGGGCTTCGGGTAGCCGGCCAATTGGAGGAAACGATCGAGCGGCTCGGGTCCGGCAAGGTAATCGCGTTCGTTGCCGAGACCGTGGTCGGCGCGACACTCGGCGCGGTGCCGGCTGTGCCGGGGTATTTCCGCCGCATTCGAGACGTTTGTGACCGCTACGGCGTGCTGTTGATCCTCGACGAAGTAATGTGCGGCATGGGCCGCACCGGCACGCTGTTCGCCTACGAACAGGAGGGCATCGTGCCGGACATGGTGGTGATCGCCAAGGGGTTGGGCGGCGGCTACCAGCCGATCGGCGCGGTGATGGTGTCGAAGAAGATCTTCGATGCGATACGCGGCGGCAGCGGCTTCTTCCAGCACGGCCATACCTATCTCGGGCATCCCATCGCGTGCGCGGCGGCGCTCGCCGTGCAGCGCACCGTGCGGGAAGCGAACCTGCTCGCCAACGTGCAACGGCAAGGCGCCGCATTGCGCGAGGCGCTGGAAACACGCCTGCGCACCCATCCGAACGTAGGCGACATCCGCGGCCGTGGCCTGTTTCTGGGCGTGGAGCTGGTGGCGGACCGCGGCACCAAAGCGCCGTTCGATCCGGAACTGAAGCTCCATGGCGCAGTCAAGCACGAGGCGATGGCGCGCGGATTGATCTGCTACCCCATGGGCGGCACCATCGACGGACGGCTTGGCGACCATGTGCTGCTCGCGCCGCCGTTCATCATCGACGCAACGCACGTTAGCGAGATAGCAGAGAAGTTTGCAACCGCGCTCGACGCCGCGCTCGGGGCGGTGAGAGCTTGAACCATCTGGTAACCGCGGGTCTGATATACTTTACGCTCACGGGGCGTAGCGCAGCCTGGTAGCGTACCGGCATGGGGTGCCGGTGGTCGTGAGTTCGAATCTCACCGCCCCGACCAATAATCAATAACTTGCGCGTCTTCACTGCTCAATTTGTGAGCAGATCCTGCCCAGTAATTTGCGAATTTTGGAAATCAACTTCCCTGGCATTAGTACCGCCGAGTGGAGTTAACTCATTGCTTGGGCGCGATTTTCAGTGCGCATTCTTTCCATGACGCGAGCATGCATACCTTTTGCCAATTGTGTGCGGTATCGCGCTGACTACGTCACGCAGCCTATTTCTGGAGTGTCTCCGTGGTGCGAACGTCGGAGATAGGCGAACCTCACATTGTGCAGAATGGCTGACTCTGCGTAGCGCTTATTAAACCGAAGTTCCTTCCTTTCGAGCACGCATTTTTTCCTCTGTAGATCCTGGTTCTTTCAATAGACGCGCTTGGCTTCACGGTAATCTGTTTCGAGCAGCTTGAGCGCGCGCTGTTAAACGGCGTTCGGCGCGTCACGATCGTGAAGGTCGGCGCGTGCGCCGAACCCCTTTATGGTGCGGCAGGTGTCGCGCACAATTGTTGAGAGTTCCTCGAGCAGCGTGCGGAAACCGTGTGCCGGTGTGCCGTCGCTCCAGAACGAGATCCCATCGAACGCGGCCTCCGCCTTGACCTTCTTCTTGTCGATGCGGTAGGTGAAGCGCTGCTCTTCGCGCTTGGCGGTGCGCAGCTCGGCAAGCTGCGGATTGCGGCACGCGACGAGCCGCTCGCTGGGATAGTCTGGGTGCGTGAGCTCGAAGAAGTGCGACAGGAGGTCGCCGAGTTGGTGGGGTGCGCGATGAAAAAGGGTCGAGTGTGTCTGGCTCGGGCGGTCTGACACTATGCAAGAAGGGAGCGTCCTCGTAACTTCGAAAATGAGAACGCGCGTTTGACCGGGGTGCCGTGTGCCGAAGATCCTTCGATATTTGATGGTTCATTTCCTATTGCTCATTTCGACGGAACGGAGTCCATCAGCCAATGATGATGATTACCTCGCAATTCCTTGAAGCTTATGTTAAGTGCCCGACCAAATACTGGCTGCGGTGCGCGGGCGAGAATGCCACGGGCAACGCATACGCGGCCTGGGTTCAGGCGAAAAACGAGGCATATCGGGTGGAAGGAATCAAACGGCTGGTTGCTGAGGTGCCCGACGGCGAGCGTATGGTGGCGTCGCCGACGGAGAATCTAAAGACGGCAACATGGCGAATGGCGGCAGACCTCCCAGCGCAAGCGCTAAATCTCGAGACTCGGATCCCCATCGTCGAGCGTGCGCCCTCGGCGGGCCGGGGCAAGGCCGCACAGTTCATCCCTATCCGCTTCGTTTGGACCAACAAGGTCGGCCGTGACGACAAACTGCTACTGGCGTTTGATGCCCTTGCGCTATCGAAAATGCTCGGACGCGACGCGCCTGCCGGCAAGATCATCCACGGCGACGACTATGCGGTGCTGAAGGTGAAGACGTCAGGCTTGGTGAGCGAGGTGCGGACACTCATCGCGAAAACCGCCACCCTGCTTTCCAGCCCTTTGCCCCCCGATCTCATTTTGAACCGGCATTGCGCTGAGTGCGAGTTCCAAACCCGCTGCCACCAGAAGGCGGTGGAGAAAAACGATCTCAGCCTGCTGGCCCTCATGACGCAAAAGGAGCGCAAGAAATTTCACAGCAAAGGCATCTTCACGGTGACCCAGCTCTCCTACACATTTCGGCCTCGTCGGCGTGCCAAGCGGCAACGGGACAAGCGGGAAAAGTATCACCACGCCCTGAAGGCGCTTGCGATCCGGGAAAAGAAAATCCACGTCGTCGGCATTCCGGAACTGAAGATCGCGGGCACGCCGGTCTATCTCGACGTTGAAGGTCTGCCTGACTGCGATTTCTACTATCTGATTGGCGTACGAATTGGGAAGGGCGAAGCGGCGGTGCAACACAGTTTGTGGGGCGACACGGTCGAGGACGAGCGGACGATTTGGAACGAGATGCTTGGCATCCTCGCGACAGTGGAGAATCCGGTCCTGATCCACTATGGTAGCTACGAGACGGTTTTTCTGCGGCGAATGTGCGAACGATACGGAAAACCGCTTAAAGGTTCGGTGGCGGACGGAGCCATTCAAGCAGCGGTGAACCTGCTGTCTGTGACTTTCGCGCGGGTTTACTTTCCCACCTTCTCCAACGGACTGAAGGACATTGCGGGATATCTGGGCTTTCGATGGTCAGAGAGCACTGCCGCCGGCCTCCAGAGCATCATGTTGCGACACGAATGGGAAACTTCAACAGCACATTCAACGAAACAAGCTCTCCTCACCTACAACGCCCAGGATTGCGAGGCTCTCGAAGTGTTGGCGAGCAAGCTGGCTGAATTGCAGCAAGCATCTCTTCGGACCGGAGATCCATCTCTCGATGGGTTCGTTGACACGGCGCGGCTGAAGTGGGAACACCCATACGGCTTCAAAAGAAACATTTTCGTCTTCCCGGAACTGGATGCCATTAACAAGTCCGCTTACTGGGACTACCAGCGTGAGCGAGTCTATGTGAAATCGAACGGAAACTTGATGCGCGCTTTGGATCGGACATCGAGGCCGAAGCGGGCCGTGCCACCCGATAAGACAATCGAGTGCCCGCGCCCGCGCTGTTGTCCGAAGTGCAACTCGACAGAAATGTTCGGGCATGGCAAGAAGAGCAAGACCGTCTTCGACATCAGGTTCATGCGGCACGGAGTAAAACGATGGGTCTCCCGCTACCGATTCCACCGCTATAAATGTCTGACTTGTGGCGCCACCTTCTTCCCCGAGCAGAAATGGTGGACTCGCAGCAAGTTCGGCAAAGACATCGTGGCGTATGCGCTCTACCAGAACATCGGACTCCGACTGCCGACGGAGAGCGTTCTCGGCAGCTTGAACAAACTGTTCGGCTTCCATCTGCCGCTCGGAACGACATCAGCATTCAAGCGAGCCGCAGCGAAAGCCTACGAAGAAAGCTACAACACACTGGTAAAGAGCCTGTGCAGTGGTCGCCTGCTCCATGCCGACGAGACAAAGGTCAGTGTCAAGGGCAAGACTGCCTTCGTTTGGGTTTTTGCCAACTTGGAGGAGGTGGCCTACATCTACAGTGAAACCCGCGAGGGCGACCTGCTTCATGCTTTGCTCAAGGACTTCACGGGAGTCTTGGTATCCGATTTCTACGCGGCCTACGACGGAGTTCGCTGCCTCCAGCAGAAGTGCTTGATCCACCTCATTCGAGACCTCAACGACGACGCCTTGAAGCATCCCTACGACGAGGAGCTGAAACAACTCGCCCAAGCGTTCGCTGGTTTGGTCAGACCGATGGTGGGCACCGTAGATCGTCACGGCCTGAAGAGCCATTTCTTGAGGAAGCATAGGGTGTCTGTAGATCGGTTCTACAGACAGCTTCCCGCCGTGGCGCTCCAGAGCGAGGCAGCGGTGAAGTTAAGAGACCGGTTCCAGAAAAACCGGGAAAAGTTGTTTACATTTTTGAGCTTTGATGGAGTGCCGTGGAACAACAACAATGCCGAGCACGCGGTCAAAGCTTTCGCCACACTTCGGAAAGTCATCGGGGGGAGCAGCACTGAAAAGGGCATTCGAGAATATTTGATTCTGCTGAGCATCTGCGAAACGTGCAAATACAAGGGACTGGATTTTCTCGATTTCCTTCGCTCTGGCGAAAAGAACATTGACGCCTTTGCATCCAACCTGCGGAGCCGGCGACCGGGGGTTGCGAGCAAGCAAACAGCGACTTATCTGCCCGTGCCCCTGGCATGAAGATCCTGACAGATCCTGCTGCGCGCCGACGGGGTGACCGAGCGATATTGCGTGAATGACAGCTTTCGAGAAAAGCGAATAACGGGTTAACAGGTTTGGGTCGTGAGCTGCCGTTCGTCGAAGTGCGGATGTCGGCCCACGGGTGGGTTTTCGTTCAGCACTATTTCAGGTTGCCATGTTCGTCCAGCGCGACGGTCGAGACGGGCCGGAGAGGTATGGCGATGTGATAGCGCGCGTGGCGGTGTTCGCCCGTGCGCACAAGGGCGTGCTTGGCGACGAGATCAGCGAGGTCGCGTGTTGCAGTGGCGGGCGACGCGCCGGTGATGCTGGCGTATTTGCCCGCGCTCAAACCGCCTTCAAAATCTTCCGGACCTTCGCGCAACATACGAAGGAGCGCTTTTTTCTGGCGGTCGTTGAGTTGATCGCGCAGCCGGTCGAGCAAGCGGACTTTGTCGATCATGAAATCCACGAGGGCAATTGCCCGTCGCTGCGCCTCGATCGCAGTCGCCGCAAACCATGAGAGCCAAGGTGTGATCTCGTTGTGCTTGTTGTTCGCCTCCAGAGCGGCATAATAGGTCTTCCGCTTGGCAAGAATGGTCGCGGCCAGGGCCGTCAGCGTCGGGTGGCCGAGGCTTTGCGCAAGCGCTTTCTCCGCGATCGCCCGACCAATACGGCCATTGCCATCCTCGAACGGATGGATGCAAACAAAAAAGAGATGCGCGATTCCTGCCCGTGTCAACGCGGGCAACGGTTCGCTTCCCCCCGGCGCCGTGCGACGGAACCACTCGATGAAGCGAGACATTTCTACCGGAACGTCGCTTGACGCTGGCGCCTGGAAGTGGACCTTGGGCTTGTGGATTGCGCCGGATACAATTTGCATCGGCTCCACGTGGGTCCGGTAGCGGCCAATATCCTTGAGGTCGCTCCGACCGCTCGTCAGCATCCGATGCCACCGGAACAGCGTGTCGTCGGAAAGCGGTTGGGCGTAGGAGCGATAGAGATCGACCATCATCTCTGACATTCCCTGTTCCGCTGCTCCGATCTTCCGGTGGGCGGCCGCCAGACCGAGCTGGCGGCGGATGGAGGATTGCACGCTGGCGCGATCGAGGATCACTCCCTCGATTTCCGAGGTGGTCACCGCTTCGGCACCCATCGCCGCGACCGTGAGCTGGTCTCGGTCTTCCGGCACAAGATGCTTTACGGTCCCGACATATTCGCCCGCTTCGACGAGAAAAAGCGCATCGGCCTTGACGAGAAGCGCCTTGTTCCAGGAAAAGTTCGGCCAATCCGGTTGCTGCCAATTCCACGACATGAGCGATGGGGGTTCGTTTAATCGCTCATGATATGGTTAACTGTGATTGATTACAACGGCGTCAATCGCTCACTCGGACGCGTGGTGAAACGCCATAGTGACATGCCCAGGTTTGTCGCGTTCGATATTCGCTGTGCGCTTAGAGATCTGGACGACGCGAAAAGCGATGAATTTTTAGTCTGATCGACTCCCCTAGATCAGCGTTTCTGGCAAAGAAAAAGTTGGAAAATTCGCGCCTTCTACCCCTAGCGTTTTAGCGGTCTCCGGCTCGCTAAAATTTGTGAACACGCTTCGAATTCATGCGCTATATCAAATGGTTGGTCTGCTTTGAAACCAGGCATGGGGTGCCGGTGGTCGTGAGTTCAAATCTCACCGCCCCGACCAATCAATCATATCATGAGGTTGCAAGAGCGACCTCAATGATGTCAGAAGTTCAGCTTTGCTTTTTCTGCAGGTGGTTGCCGAAGTAAGTATAGCGACTCTATTGCGCGAAAACCCTTATTGATACCGGTCTTCCGGGCGGTTGCGTACTGACGCCATGTCGCGCGAGCGCGTATCTGCAGTTCTTGCCCTGGTGCTGCTCGAGGAAGAAGCCGACCTTCGCTGCCGTGGTCGCGTTCTCTAGCAGGAGGACGTATTGCACGACGACGTCCAGGTCGAAGAACTCGACCGTTTCCAGCGAGCGCCATATTTCTTCCCAGCCGCCGGCGAGATCAGGACGGGCGAATACATCGACCAAGGTGCGCTCCAGTGTGGTGGCACGCATGGTGTGATCCCCGCCCGGTCCCTCTCTTTTACGCCGAACAGCGGTTCATCCTTGGCGATGCCGGGAAATCTGGAGGCCATAGCCCGCGAAATGGAACGGCAATACGGGGGAGCGGTGGCTTTCGAGCACAGCCGGCTCACCGTGGACGGGAAGGGTATTGGCTTCTAGGAACGCGACGTTCTACGGGACCGGTGTCTCGGGCGCGCTGTTTGCGCCGCTCAAGTGGTTCTTCTACCTCTCGATGCTGCTGTTGGCACTGATGCTTGCCGCGTGGATCGTCGATTGGATCTTCGTGTTCAAGGTGTCTCCGGAGGGCTTAGTCCGGTTGAAAAGCGTCCTTGACGCAGATCTCGCCCGTGCCGGGGCGCTTGGCGGTTGGCGCAATGAGTTCCCGCGGTTCGCGGTAGGGACAGCGAATTTTCTGTACGAAGTGGTTTTCAAGCTCACTGGGATTCACGACATGGGATCGCGATTCGCCGAGAGTACGTCGTTATCGATTCCCGACACGGTTGCGCGTAACACCTACCTTGTCAATTACGAGGCGATTCAGTTGGCGATGATCGGTATTCAGTTGCTCGGCGTAAGGTTGGCCGTTCTTCTCACGTCTTTGCCCCTATTCGGCCTGGCCTACGCGGTTGCGATGGCTGACGGGCTGGCTCAGCGTGCCATCCGCCGCGCGAGTGGTGGCCACGAGCCATCGAGCATCTACCACCGGGCAAAGTATTTCCAACTCTCACTGATTTCCGCGACCGCCGCGCTCTGCCTGCTTGTTTCGGCCTCAATCGACCCGCGTTGGATATCGCTGCCCGGTGTAACCGTCCTGGCACTACTGGTGTGCTGGCAGTGAATCTGCTACAAGAAGCACCTAAAGGAGTGAGGCTACCATTCCTCCCTCGACGTGGATGCTCGTCCCAGTGATGAAACCAGCATACTCGGAGGCAAGAAATGTGACAGTCGCGGCGAGCTCTTCCGGCCGGCCGAGTCGGCCAACGGGAATATGTTTGACGCGCTCGGAAAGATCATACGTCCGTTCTAAACTGTCAGTTACGATCGATGCGGGGCACACAGTGTTGACGGTGACGCCTTTCGAAGCAACTTCGTTCGCGATGTGCTTCATTAGACCAGTTACGCCAGCGCGAAAAATCGTCGAAAGGCCGTGATTCGGCATCGGTTGTTTGACCGATGCCGAGGTGATCGCGATCACCCGGCCCCAGCCACGCCGCACCAGAAGCGGCGTTACTCTGCGTGCGACAAGAATGGCCGCCCAGAGTTGCGTCCGATAAGCTTGTTCCCAACGATCGTCATCCGTTTCTTCGAGCACGTCACGCGTGGGAAGCGGCGGTCGGCCGGTGTTGAGTACGAGGATGTCTGGTCCGCCGAACTCCCGCTCGACAATGGCGACGAGGTTCTCGACATCGTCACGCGAGCGCATATCGCCAACCACCGGTACGACACGCACGTTGTAACGTCGCTGGATCTCGACGGCATTCGCGCGGAGGCGAGCCTCGGAGCGCGCGAAAAGTGCAAGATGAACGCCTTCAGCGGCAAGAGACCGGGCGACTGCGTCTCCCAGGCCTCCGCTGCAAGCAGTCACAATCGCAAGCTTCCCCGCAATCCCTAAGTCCACGAGGCACCGCCACCGGGCCCAAGTCCGCACAACCGGATACAAGATCCGGGCTTGGCCGCTGCGAACGCCACTGCGCCAGTTCTAGGCTTCGTCATCCGATTTCATCTCCTTCATCAGCGCCGTAATCCGCGCCACCGTCTTGTTGGTAATGGACCTCACGCGTTCGGGATACACCGAGCCGCCCATGCATGCCGCGACGTCATCTGCTCGCTGCTTACACCGAGCGGATCGCCTCCGCTGCCATCGCGCGAAGCGCGCGCTTCTGGATCTTGCCTGTAGACGTCATCGGCAAAGACGGGACAAACACGTAATTCCTGGGGACTTTGTAGTTCGAGAGATGCTTGCGACAGTGCGCGTCGAGCTCTTCGGCGGTGGGCGGATCGCTTTCTTTCGGAATGACGTACGCCACCGCGACTTCGCCTTTCACCCGGTCGGGCACGCCGATCACGGCGCACAGCGTCAGTTTGGGATGCTTGGCGAGAACCGCCTCCACCTCCGCCGGATACACGTTTGCGCCGCCGGTGATGATCATGTCTTTGGCGCGATCGAGGATCTTCACGAACCCGTCCTCCACCACGCCGATGTCGCCGGTGTGAAACCAGCCGTCCGGCAGCGACTCGGGAACCACTCTTCCGCCGCGCCAGTAGCCGCGGATCACTGTGAATCCCCGGGCGAGGATCTCACCTGGAACGCCAGGGCCCACCCTATGGCCTTCAGCGTCCACGATCTTCGCTTCGACCGTGCCGCCCCACGGCCCGGCGTAACCCGCGCGCCGCGGCGCTGAAAGCAGGTCGCGCGAGATGGCGCCCGCTTCGGTCGCGCCATAAATGTTGAGCAACGCTGCCCCGGTGAGCTGCTCGAAGTCATCGACCAGATCTTTGGCTACGGGCGCGCCTGCGACCGAGCACGCGCGAAGCGATCTGAGCTGGCCCAGCTTCTCGCGCTCCCGATCGAGCAACAGTGTGTACATCGTGGGGACCCCGAAGAATGACGTGACGTTCCAGCGCTTCACGAGCTCGCAGCACTGGGCGGTGTCGAACCGGTTCATCAGAACCAGCGTCCCGCCCACTAGAACGATAGGCAGAATTCCGTGGATCGGCGCTACGGTCCAGAACATCGGCGTCGTGACGAGAAACACGTCGGCGGCGGTATAGCGGCACGCGATGACCCAACTGTGCGCTAGGTGCTCGATGAAGATGTGATCGATCGGGGCGCCCTTGGGCTTACCCGTCGTTCCTGACGTGAAGAAGAGCGCGATGATATCGGCAGGCGCCCGTGCAACCGCGTCAGAACGCGACTCCTGTTTTTCGATCCACGAAGAAAACAATCCTCGCGGGTCATCGTATGAAGAGACCCACTGCGGATAGAGCGGCGAGCCTGCCAGCTCTCTGAGCGTTCCGTCGCCTTCCGCAGTCGTGAGAACGAGGCGTATCGCGGTTTCTTCGAGGATCGGCGTGAGCTCCGCCGGACGCAGCATCACGTTCAGCGGAACGAGGATGGTGCCCGCCTCGATCGAGGCGAGCAGCGTTACGACGATCTCCCAGCGATTGTTGCCGTGGTACGCGATACGCTCTCCCGGCACGATTCCGAGCGACCTTATTCCTGCAGCGACTTTGCCTACGAGGACTTCGAGCTCACGATAGGTGAAGGTCCGCTCGCCATCGGCGAGCGCGACCTTGCCCGGATACAGCGCAACGGACCGCTTTAGAAAGTCCGCTACGATGTTCATGCGAAGCTCGAGGTCATACCATCGTCAGACCGCCGCTCACGCTTAAGACCTGGCCGGTGACGAAGCTCGAGTCGTCCGACACGAAGAACAATACTGCTTTCGCGATTTCTTCGGGCTTGCCAAATCGCTTCAGCGGTATCCATTTCTCCACCGAACGCATGATCTTGCCGATCTTCGGATCGGCGAGGTTCGCCTGGAACTGCGGGGTGTCGGTCAGGCCGGGGCAGATGCAATTGGCGCGTATGCCATGCCGCGCTTCCTCGCGTGCAAGCGTCTTCGTAAAACCGATGATGCCGGCCTTGGCCGCGCCGTAAACCGCCTCCCCTGTCGAGCCCACACGCGCGGCGTCCGACGAAATGAAAACGATCGCACCTTTGTTCGCCGCAATCATGTGAGGCAGGACGGCCTTCGTCACGCGCAGATGACCTTTGAGATTCAAGTCGATGAGAAAATCCCAGTCCTTCTCGGTCGTGTCGATGAAGGGCTTGATGTCGTCGAAACCGGCGTTGTTCACCAGTATGTCGATGCGTTTGTACTTGTCCGCGACTTCCTGCACCACGCGGTTCACTTCCGCGGTGTTGGTGATGTCGACGCCATACGCTTCCGCCCTCCCGCCCTGCTGACGCACTTCCTCGGCAACATTCCTCGCATTCTCGCCGTTCTTGTCGAGAGATATGACGGTTGCACCTTCTTTCGCGAGCAACAGGCAGTCGGCACGGCCCATGCCGCGTCCGCCGCCGGTGATGATGGCAAGGTGGTCCTGTAACTTCATTGCAGTTCTCCTTTGTGAGCTGTCTCTGCTGCTTAATCAAGCTTAAATGCTTTCGCGGCGGCATCGTGCAGCAGCGCCTTGCGGGCCTCGGGCTTCAATCCGAGCTCGTCCACCTGCTTGATGCTCTCCGCCTGCTTGAGCACCGGGTAGTCCGTCGCGAACATCACCTTGCCTTTGCCGCGGCTGTTCAGGAATCGCACGAGCGACTTGTCCCAGTATTTCGGTGCATGTGCACTCGTCGAGATGTAAATGTTCGGATGCTTCCACGCCATCGCGATCATTTCCTCGACCCACGGCCAGCCGGTGTGCCCGGCGACGATCGTCAATTCGGGGAAATAAAGAGCGACTTCGTCGAGGTAGATCGGCCGGCCGACATCGCTCGGCATGAGCTCTGCCGAATGCCCCATCTGGATCATCAGCGGCACCCCGAGCTCGGCGCATTTCGCGTAGAACGGAAAAAATGCGCGGTCGTCGGGACGTAGCCCAAAGCCGTAATGGTGAAGGTGGGCGCCGATGAAGCCACGATCCTTCACCGCGCGCTCGAGCGCCGCCACGCCTTTCATCCTGTGATACGGATTGATGCCGAAGAGGCCTTTGTACCGCTTGGGATCGGCGGCCATCACTTCGGCGACTTCCTCGATTCTCATATCCCACAACATCGCCTGGTTTTTCCACGAGCGCATCTGCCACACCGGCGTGATGACGGTGCTCACGCCTGCCGCATCGAGCACCCTCGCGAACTCCTGCGGCGTCCATCCGCGCATGCGATCGTCCATGTGCCACCACTTCACGATGTGCGCCATCTCCGGGTTCTCGATGAAGTTCTTTTTCATCGACGCCGGCGTGAAGAGGTTGCACCAGCTGTCTATGATGGGATACGCGTCCATGCAGCGGCTCCTGTTCTAAATAATGTTGGACCGGCTCAAGTCCTGAATCTGATCGGCAGTGAGCCCCAGCTCCTCGCTGAGAATCGCAGCGGTGTGCTCTCCAAGCGCCGGCGCGCGCTTCAGGGGGATGGAGGGCTCGGCCTCGCTCGCGATCGGGATCGACGGCGCATACAGCCCTGCAAGTACGCCCGTCGCGGGATGCTCGAGCGGCTTTAGCATGCCGCGCTCGCGCAGCGATGGATCTTCGATCAACTCGGCGAGCTTCTCGACCACCTTCCCGCACGGTATGCCCTTGCTCGCCGTGAGCTTCACGATGTCGTCGACGGCGAACTGCACGACCCACTCCGCAACGCTCGCGTCGATCCACTTGTGGCGCTTGAGGCGCCCCGCCAGCGGCACGAGCTTGGGGTCCTGCAGATCCTGCGAATCGATCAGCGTTGCGAGGCGCCGCCACAGCCGCGGCGGCGCGGCATTCAGGGCCACGTAGCCGTCTTTGCACTTGTAGACGTTGCACGGCGTAAGTCGCGGGATGGTGCTGCCGGTGCGTAACGGGAAATCCCAGTCGAGCTGGTACTCGACCGGCTCGACCATGAGCATCGCCACGAGCGAGTCGTGCATCGCGACGTCGATCTTTTTTCCCTTTCCGGTCCGGTCCCGCTCTCGCAGCGCCGCGAGAATGCCGATCACCGCGTAAAGCGCGGGCACCGTATCGCCGAAGCTGATCCCGGTGCGCGAGGGCGCACGATCCGGATAACCGTTGGTCGCCATCGTCAGCGAGCTCGCCTGCACGATCGGATCGAACGCCGGCAGGTCTTTCTTCGGACCGGCGCGCCCATATCCCGAGATCGAGCACATCACCACTCTCGGGTTTCTCGCCGCGAGCGCGTCGAAACCGAGGCCCCACTTTTCGATGACACCCGGAGCGAGATTCTCGATCACGACGTCCGATTTTGCGACGAGCTTCAGAAAAAGCGCTTTGCCTTCGGGCGCTTCGAGATTGAGTGTGAGGCTCCGTTTGCCGCGATTGCGCTTCAGTATCGCGACCGTCTCGTCCTCGTCCGTCGTGCGCTCGACCTGCGACGTGCCGTTCGGGCCGCAGAACGGCGGAAACGTTCTGGCGGGGTCGCCGCCGTCTCGGCGCTCGACCTTGATCACGTCTGCGCCGAGGCCCGCGAGTGTCATCGTCGCGAAAGGACCGGAGAGATAACTGGTGAGATCGAGGATACGCACACCGGCGAGCGAGTTACGCATATTGTGCTCCGTCTATTTTGAGCAGGCGCTGCGCGTTGCGGCCGAGGATGCGCACGACGTCCTCAGCGCTGAAGCGGGCGTCCTCCTGAGGGAGGCGGCGTATGCAGTCGACCCACGCGGTCAGGTCCGCCTTCGAATCCTTGAGGCCGGGACCCGTCAGATGATCGCTTCCGAAGAGGATGCGATCGGTGCCGACTTCATCCGCCACTTCCTTCAGCACGTTGAGGAAGCGGCGGTAATCCCTGGACGCGAGCTGGTACCACTGCGAGATCTCAAAATAGACGTTGGGATTGCGCCGCGCGACCGTGATCGCCTCCTGCCACTGATAAGGAAATCCCGCGTGCCCGAGGATGATCTTGAGGTCGGGCAGCTCTGACTGAACATCTCCGATCAGATGCGGGCTTCCGTAGCGCGGTTTCATCGGAAAGTTGGCGCCTCCGGT
>Ga0156226_1392_pt2 | contig 18200 bp, 18 predicted proteins | sample RifCSPlowO2_12_FD_107874 | JGI IMG/M metagenome (GOLD analysis project Ga0156226, IMG submission 107874) | Betaproteobacteria bacterium RIFCSPLOWO2_12_FULL_62_13
AACATACGGGCCCGTGAAGATGGTGGGGCCCGTCATAAAATATCGGGGCGAATCACCCACCCCTCCCACTGCCCCGCCGATGCTGGCGAACATACCGTTGAGGTGTTGCATGCCTACGGATACTCCGAGTCCGAAATCCGGCGCCTCCATGATATAGGCGTGATCACGTAAGCGCACGCGATCGGAACCGCATGAGATGAACATGCGGGATCAGTGAACATGACGAGGAAAGGCAAGCAATGACCCAGGCAAAAAGCAAGCAGCAATCATTTGACCGCTTGACGGACGATGGGCTCGCGGAGCTTCGATCGGAGATCGGGAAGGAAATCATCGGTCCGCCCGGCTTCATCACCGAAGCCACGCGGGACGGCATCAAACATTTTGCGCTGGGAAGTGGCGACGAAAATCCGCTCTGGCTGGACGAGGACTATGCCTGCAAATCGCCACATGGCGGGCTGATGGCGCCTCCTTTCATCCTGTTGGCGATGAATCGAACTGCCTGGGGAGCGCGTGGATTACGTGGAATTCATTCCATGTTCTCGGGCGCCTATTTTGAGTGGCACCGTCCCATCAGGCTCGGCGACAGGCTGACTTCAAAAACGATATTGAAGGATATCGAGGTAAAACAAAAAAGCCAGTTTGCCGGTCGAACCATCAAGCAGATTCGGGAGGTGACGTTCTGGGATAGCGCGGGCGAAGTCGTTGCGGTTGCGCGGCCCTACAGCTTCAGGATGGAACGCGATGCCGCTCATGAGAAGGGGAAGTATAAGCAGTTGACCCAGGCACATTACACGCTCGACGAGTATGCCCGAATCGCCGCGGAGTACGACAAAGAGGTGAGACAGGGAAGTAAAGCCCGATATTGGCAGGATGTCGAGGTCGGAGAGCAATTGCCCCACGTCGTCAAGGGGCCTCTGACCGTCACCGATATCATCGTCTGGCTTCTTGGATTTGGTGGACAATGGTTACGGGCTCATGGCGACGCAGTACGGTGGTACAGCCGGCATCCCAAGGGAGCGATAGTCAACAGCTTTGGCGCCTATGAGCCTCCCGAGATCGTGCATTGGGACCATGATTTCGCGCGACGGGTCGGCGTCCCGGCTGCCTATGATTACGGTCCCCAACGCATGGCATGGCTCGGCCATCTCATGACCAACTGGATGGGCGACCATGGCTTCCTGCGGAACATGGACGTACAAGTGCGCCGCTTCAACCTGGTGGGCGATACGACATGGTGCCGCGGCAAGGTTGCGGAAAAATTGCAGGATGGCGAGCGCTATCTGGTCCGGTGCGAAATATGGGCCGAGGACCAGCGCGGCGATGTGACGGCAAAAGGCACTGCGACCGTCGAACTGCCGTCGAACGGTGCCTAGGAGTTTGTCGGACTTGGATCGGACAAACTCCTAATGCAAAACCGCCGGCACGAATACGGGAGAAAAATGCCAATGAAAACCTCATTTCTGGCTTGCTCGCGTGCTTTTGGGAGCGCAAGAGCGGTTGTTAATCTGGGTTACACTCACAATCGGCGGGCGGTTTTGCTGTTAGCAGCCTGTCAAATGCTAAGTCCGACAGGCTGCTTGCCGGTAACTATTACGGCCAAACGGGTTCGGCTTATGCGAAGTCAGCGCCCGGTCATGCTCGGCACAATGTAACAGGGAGCGCCAGTCCCCGTTGCCTCACAGCTTCATCAAGCCCATCCGAACTTTTCCGGGCAGCGTTACTCTTCGGCGTGGCAGCGGTAACGTTCACCATGACTCATCCTCCTTGCCAATCTCATGCGTCCGGGCGGGCTACGGGCGGTCGCCCCGTTTCCTTGTTGCTCAATCACCAGCTCATACACCAATCAGCGTGGATACCGGCATCCTTGATCACTTTGCCCGTACGACAAAACGCGTCACCCGAAAAAATCCTCGCTATTGACGTTATGGGTCGGCGGGATATGACTGCGCCAGAGGACCGCGCTATGGCGAGCGGATAACAGGCGATCAACCTTTACGTAGGTACTTGTCCACGCTATGGTTCGTGGTCGATCCCAGATAGATGTCGCCATGCGAGTCCACCCACAACCCGTGAACTTGGCGGCTCTCCCACCGGGCGAGCACCGTTCCTTCGCCATCGCGAATGCTGACAAATCCCGGTGCACCATCGGCTTTCTGCTCACAGATGTAAAAGATGCCATCTTTGTCCCTGGCAATGTGATTCGGCCCGTTCATGCCGGTCCACATGCTGATGAATTTGCCGTCGGCGGAGAAAATCTGCACGCGCCGGTTGCCACGGTCGCAGACGTAGACCCTCCCGTCCGGAGCGACCAGAACGCTGTGAGGCAAGTGAAACTGACCTGGTGCAGTCTTGCCCGGCTCGCCCCAGGAATTTATGAGTTGACCGTCGCGCGTAAATCGGTGCACCCGACAATTGCGGTAGCCATCGGTAACATAGAGATCGCCAGAAGGGCCAGGCGCCATCTCCGTGGGGTAGTTAAAGGGACCCGCCGCCCGGGGCACCAGGTCGCCGGGTCTTTCACAACCGGTGTCGGAATGCACGCCGCGCTTCCCGATCACCTGCAGGGGTTTACCCTCCAAGGTGAAAATCACCGCGACAGAGTCGTCCCGATCCGTGATATAGACGATATCATCGACGATTGTTATGCAGTGAGGATGTGTGATGGCGCCAATCCCCCAGGATCTAAGGTAGTTTCCCCTGCGGTCGAAGACCATCACTGGAGGATCTTTGCGCTGGAAGACGTAGAGACGGTCTTGGGAATCGGTCGCCACCGAGCTGACCATCCCGAACGAGTTTCCAGCCGGGAGCTTGGGAAAGTCCTGTACGAGCTCGTAGGTATGCTTGCCTGTGCCAACTTGGGTCATTTCAATCGTCCTCCTTAAAGGGAAACCTCAGGGACGGAAACCTCAGGGACCACTCTTGTCGTCCGGCGGCCGATGTAGCGCGTCGTGCGGGGTAAAGCAACCATGATAACGAATTCTGTGTGCCCATGCGATGACTTGCCCCGCCGGGCGCGCCTGAGACCGGGTGGCCTGCTCCCGCATATTGTCCAGCGGGGCAATAACCGCGCGGCATGTTTTTTTGCCGAGGACGATTTCGCGGTTTATCTCCATCATCTGAAACGTCATGTTTGGGCAAGCTTTTCAAGCATAAATTCCGATGTTATGCTGCTTATTGAAAGCCAGAAAAAATTCTTGCGCGAACACGGCAGCGCGGTTTCCAACGGCCTTCTCATACGCAGCGCCGATCAAGCCGGCCATTGCAGCATGGGGTTTCCTCTCGCTTTCAAGACGCAAGTGTCTCCGGGAGCCGCGGCAAAACGGGTGGTGTTCCTTCCGTAGCGCGGATTTCGATCGCGCGTAACTGATGGAGAAAACACGTATGGCCGTTCGGGGGTTCCAAACGTCTGAAACCGATAATGATGGGCACTATGAAGTTTTTTGGCCGCGGTCTCAGCGGCAGAGCAAAATAAGACCACTCGCGCGGCGGCTGGATACGCTTGCCGGCAAAAAGATCGCGTTCTTGTGGGACTTCCTGTTTCGCGGCGATGAGGTTTTCGCCGTGCTGGAAGAAGAACTCAAGGCGCGATTTCCAGGCACGAGCTTCGTTAACTGGCGCGAGTTCGGCAACACCCACGGCACCGACGAACGCAAGGTGGTTGCAGCATTGCCTGAACGCTTCCAGGAACTGGGGGTGGATGCAGCGATCTCCGGGATGGGTTGTTGAGGAAGCTGCACGCCCGCCGTGTTGCGGGCGAGTGCGGTGTGCGAGAAAGCGGGGGTTCCTTCGTCCACGCTTGTTTGCGAAGGTTTTCTGCGCCAGGCAGCGGCGGCTAGCGTCGGGCTCGGCATGCCGAATATTCCGGTGGCCCGCGTGCCTGGCCATACCAATGTCCAGACCAAAGAGGAACTGCGGCGCAATATTCTCGACGTGACGGTAAATCACGTCATCGAGAACCTGACCCGCGTACCCGCTGCCGCCACCAGGCAGGACGAACCTTCCGCACGGGATATCGTTTATGAAGGCGGGTTCGACGCAGTCAATCAGTTCTTCTATGAAAACGAGTGGAGCGACGGACTGCCGATCGTGCCTCCAACGCGGCAAAAAATCGAAGCGTTCCTGCGCTGCACTGGCCGCGCTGCTGACGAGAGCCTCGGTATTCTGCTGCCGGACAGCCGCGCCGCGAGCATATGGAGCATTGCAGTAAACGGCGTTATGGCCGGTTGCCGTCCCGAGTACATGCCATTGCTGGTCGCACTGGTCGAGGCCATGGCCGATCCCCATTACGGCATCGAGCATAGCGGGAACACTCCGGGCGGAGAGACGCTCATCATACTGAACGGGCCGATAATCAAGGAACTCGGCTTCAATTACACTCAGGGCGTAATGCGCGATGGCTTTTTGCCGAACACCTCAATCGGCCGCTTCTGGCGGCTTTATCTGCGGAATGTGGCGGGGTTCGTGCTGCACAAGAACGACAAAGCCACCTACGGAAATACATGGCGCGTGGTCGTTGCCGAGAACGAGGAGGTTCTCACGCAAATCGGGTGGCAATCCCTCGGTGTCGATATGGGTCATGCCGCTGGCCAGAACACGGTCACGATTGCGCGCTACACGGGCGGCAATGTTATCGTGTCAGTATCCGGCGGCGTGCGTGAGCAAATACTTCCCTATATCGCGGACGCAGTCGTCAGACAGATATCGTGGCAATTGATGTTTGCGGTCGGGCAGGGAATGGGGAAATTGCGTCCGCTTGTGCTATTGACGCCGATTCTTGCTGAGACGATAGCAAAGGCGGGCTTGTCCAAAGCCGACCTGAAGCAATATCTTTTTGAGCATGCGCGCCTCCCGGCGAGTCAGTTCGAGCGCATTTTGCGCGACTGGACGCTCAAGCCGACTTGGGATCTTGCCGCCGAAGCAAGGCTTGGCAAAATTCCCGGCATTTACCACGAGTCGGACGATCCGGACCGCATGGTGCCGCTGGTCTGGAAACCGGATGATTACATGATCGCCGTAACGGGCGATCCTCTACGCAACAACGCTTATGTTTTTGCGCATAACGGGTTGCGCGGTTATCCGGTCAGCAAACCCGTCCGGCTTCCCAAAGATTGGGATCGCCGGCTTGCTGTGCTTCGAGCTAGTACATGACGCCGCTCCTGCACGAACGGCGCGGATGCGCATGTTCGCGCAAGAGCGGGATCATATGGATGCAGTTTTGGATGTATAACAGGTGGGCGAGGAGGAGAATTATGAAGCTATGCAATCGCATTTTATTGCCGGTTTTGTTGACCGTGCTGCTGTTGCCGCAGATTACCTTTGCTCAGGCTTACCCGGATAAGCCGGTTCGCGTAATCCTCTCGTTTCCCCCAGGGGGATCGACTGACATCGTTGGGCGCATCGTGTTTCAGAAGGTGACGGAAATAACTGGGCAGCAGTTTGTGATCGACAACCGCGGCGGAGCAGCGGGCTCGATCGCCGCCGCTCTCGTCGCAAAAAGCCCGCCCGACGGCTATACCATCCTGACGCACACTGCCACCCACCTCATGAACGCTCACCTGATGAAGCTGCCGTACGATACCCTCGGCGATTTCATCGGCGTGACGACGATGGCGAGACAAGTGTTTATGCTGACCGTTCATCCGTCGATGCCGGTGAAGTCCGTGAAGGAATTCATCGCGCTGGCCAGGAAGCGGCCCAACGAGATTCTTTATGGAACGGGTGGCGTCGGCAGCGCATTGCATTTGGGTATGGCTCTGTTTGCCTCGATGGCGGGGATCAAGTTGGTGCACGTGCCGTACAAGGGCGGCGGTCCCGCTTACGTCTCGCTTGTCGCCGGGCACACCCAGGTGTCGCTGCCCAGCGTCGGCTCTGTTTTGCGATACGTCAAGGCAAAGCAGATGCGGCCGCTGGGAGTTACCTCGGACGAGCGGATTCGGCAGCTCCCGGATGTTCCGGCGATCGCGGAGACCGTCCCAGGCTACGAATTCACGGCGTGGGTCGGCGCCTATGTCCCCGCCGGGACCCCCAAACCGATCGTGGACAAGCTCAACGCCGAGATCAAAAAGGCGCTCGCCGATCCCGGAGTCACAAACAAACTCAGCAGCCTGGCGTTCGACCCGATGCACATGACCCCTGAACAGTTTTCCCGGCGCTTGAAGTCCGATTACGAGAAATACGGCAAGATCATCAGGGAGAGCGGCGCGAAGAATGAATGACTGATTCCGCTGCTCGCAGCATTTTACCCCCGCGACCGGGAGCGGGGCATTTCATCCTTCCGCCTTCCGCCTTCATCCTTCGATTTGCGCGGGTATTCGCACAAATCGGCAATCAGGCAGCGCGGACATTCGGGCTTGCGCGCCTTGCAGACGTAGCGTCCGTGCAGGATCAGCCAGTGGTGGGCGTCGCGCCTGAATTCCTCCGGCACGAACTTCAGCAGACGCTGTTCGACTTGCAGCACGTTCTTTCCCGGCGCGATGCCGGTGCGGTTGGCGACACGGAAAATGTGGGTATCGACGGCGATCGTGGGTTGTCCGAAGGCGACGTTGAGGATGACGTTGGCGGTCTTGCGGCCGACGCCGGGCAACTGTTCCAGCTCCTCGCGCGTGCGCGGCACCTCGCCGCCGTGCTTCTCGAGCAGCAGCTTGCAGGTCGCGAGAATGTTCCTGGCCTTGGCGCGGTAAAGACCGATGCTCATGATGTATCGTTCGAGTCCGTTCTGCCCGAGCTGCTGGAACATGCGCGGCGTGTTCGCGCGCCGGAAGAGTTTTTCCGTAGCGCGGTTCACGCTCTTGTCGGTCGCCTGCGCCGAGAGAACCACCGCGACCAGCAGTTCGAATGGCGAACCGAAAGCAAGCTCGCTGCGCGGCGCGGGATTGGCCGCGCGCAGGCGGGAGAAAATTTCGTGGCGTCTGGCGGCGTTCATTCTAGACGCGGATTCCACTGAGTCTCGTGCAGATGGGTGACAATCCATGTGCACCACAAATCTCCCCTCGCCGTTCCCTCATCCCTGACCCTTCTACCGGAGGGAGAAGGGAAGCTCGAGCCTCCCCTCTCCCTTTTCGGGAGAGGGGTCGGGGGTGAGGGCTGGAGGGGCGGGGGTGAGGGTTGAGTGGAGTCAGGTATTTTCACGACGCTCAGTAATGCTACCTGATCGAGAAAGCTCTTGTGAACAAGGGGCCGGTCCCTGTCCTATCCTACTGATGAGACGAGCATTTCCATAAAGTCAGCGCGAGTGGCGCCGGTCCGATTCTGCTCAACGTGATGCCCGGCCCGAGGTGCTCGGCCAGCGAAGGCGGCGAGGTCGCCCGCTCGGTCGTGGTCGCGACAAGCTTCCAGCAACGGCGTGTGCGCGCCTGCACTTGAAATAGTGTGGTTAGTAGATCAGAATCCATATCATTCTGTCATTCGTCTTGGCTCATGCCTCATGCTACGTGCCCTGTCGATAACCTTGCTCGTGTGGTTGTCCGCCGCGACCGCGGCGCAGGCGCAGGGTTTCAAATTTTCCAACGAGGACGAGGCAGCCAAGGTGGACAAGGCGAGGGAGGCCGAGCGCCGAGCCAAGGTCCAGTCGCTGCTTGCGACGCCTTGTCTGAATAGGATCAAGAACCAGAAGATCATGGTGCTGATCGGCGAGGACCGGAACGGGGTCGTGTACGCAAGCCAGGCGTCATACGGCCCGCATGTCGATGCAATCAACGGGCGCCTGAAGTCGCTGGGCCTCAGGACCTACTCTCCGGAAGAGATCCGCAGGCAGATCGCACAGGCCGAAATCGACGCCTATTTCAAGAATGATCCGGACGCCGCGATCAGCGCCTCTAAGCGTCTTGCGGCACAGTACATTCTGCGCGGATTGATCGCGACACAGAGCGGCCGCAATCCGATTATCAACGTCAATCAAGTGAGCGTCAGCATGAACTTTACCTTGACCGGCGCCAACGGCAGGATGATTTCCCAGGCCGACGCCAGGAATGAAAGCTATGCCGGACGCGACACCCGCGGGATGGCGCTGACCTTGATCAACGAGCGCGCCGACGAGGTGGTTGCGCAGTTGTATGGCGACTATTGCCAAAAGGCCGGCGCCCGCTAGAGGCGCCGCCAGGGAGATAAAGCGAGTTTACAGAGGGAGATGACCATGACCACGATACAATTCGCGTTGTTCCGACGCGCCGCGATTGCGGCGGTATGCGTCCTCGCCGCGGGCGGCGGCGAAGCGATCGCACAGCCGACCTTCGGCAATCCGTCGCCGACCGCCGGTACCGAGACCTCACAGAAGGCCAATGCGGCGGCCGATGTCGCGGCCTACAAGGAGGTCGAATATGCCAACAAGGCTACGAAAGGCCCGGCGCTGGTGGTGATTCCCGGTGAAATAAAGAGCAACAACGCCACCTTTACGCAAAGGTTCCTCCCCAACAACATCGCCGATTTCGCCGAGCTCGAACTGTCGCAGGCGAACTTTACGGTACTCGAGCGCAGCAATCTCGGCCACCTGGTGCAGGAGATCTCGCTCGCCTACAACCTCGGCGATGTCGACAAGGCGCGTCAGACCATGCAGGTCGGCAAGCTCAGATCGACCAAGTGGATCGTCAAATTCGATATTCTCAAGGCCGAACAGATCGCCGAAAATAAAGAAGGCTTCGACGGGCGGGCGATTGGCGGCATAATCGGCATGTTCGGCGGGCTCGGCGGGGCGGCCGCGGGCCAAGCTACAAGCTCGGTGCAGACCCGGGACTCGGCCGGGGTGTGGCTGATCGGCATGCGCTACAAGATCATGGACGCCAACACCACCGAGCAGGTTGCCCAAGGTTATAAGGAACTAAAAATGGAAGTGGGCGCCAAGCAGACCAGCGTCCTGGGCGTGTCACAGAGCGCCAAAGGCGGGGTCGGGCTCGACACCATGGTGCAGCGCCTGGTGCAGACCGCTGTTTACGAAATCGATTCCAAATACAAGTGACGTCGTTCCGTCAGCATTGCTGACGAACACGCCGCGCGCCCCACAGCGGGGCCGCGCGCGTGATGCGTGCGGGCCGTCCCAGGCCGGCGCATTCAGGGAACCCACATGTCCGGACTGACCAGACTCGGGAAATACGAAATCCGGCGCGAACTCGGCAAGGGGGCGATGGGAATCGTCTACGAAGGCTTCGACCCCGTGATCGAGCGCACCGTGGCGATCAAGACCATACGCCCGGAACAACTGGAAAAATCGCAGGCGGCAGAAATTCTCGCGCGCTTCAAACGCGAGGCCCAGGCCGCGGGCCGGCTCAATCATCCGAACATCGTCGCGATTTACGACTATGACGAAGTGGTTGCAGAAGGCGACGATACGTCCTCCGCAGGCGAAGGCGCTCGCGTGGCGTTCATCGCCATGGAATTCATCAAGGGCCGCGAACTCAAAGACTATTTCGACGCCGACGAACGGTTCGCGCTAAGGGAGGTTGAGCGCATCATGGGCGAACTGCTCGATGCGCTCAACCATGCGCACAGCAATGGCGTAACCCACCGCGACATGAAACCCGCCAACGTCATCCTGCTCGCGGACGGCAAGGTCAAGGTCGCGGACTTCGGTATCGCACGTATCGAGACTTCGGAACTGACCCAGGCCGGCACTATCCTGGGCACGCCGGCGTACATGTCGCCGGAACAGTTCCTGGGCCAGCCGGTGGACGGCCGCAGCGATCTCTTTTCCTGCGGCGTGATCCTGTATCAGTTCCTGACCGGGGAAAAACCGTTCACGGGCACGGTCACCACCATCATGCACAAGGTGTTGAAGGAAGAGCCCTTGCCGCCGTCGATGTTGAACGTAACGTTGCCCCCGGCGTGGGATGCCGTAGTGAAGAAAGCGATGGCCAAGAGTCCGGCGGAGCGCTACCAGACCGCAGCGGAGTTTTCCGCGGCGATCAAAGCAGCGGTCAGCAACCAGAGTGCTGATCAAACCGTCGTCAATCTCGATGCGACTGCAGTAAATCGGACCATCCCCGGCGCTGCGACAAGCGCGCCTGCCGTTGCGCCGTCGAGCGCGTCCGCCACGCCGGCTGCGGCGTCGGCGTCAACACGGACGCCGGCAGCAGCAAAGTCGCTGGTCAACATGGCCATAATGGCGGGGGCGGCCGCAGCGCTATTGATTGTAGTGGGAGGCGGATACCTCTTGTTCGGCAAGGATCGCAACGCACCTCAAACTGTGACGCAGAACGCGCCTGTCGCAAGCTCCGCGCCACCGACGGCCCCGGCGGCCGCGGCCGAGGCGCCGCGGGCGTCGGCCGAACCGGCGGCAGAACCCGGCACCATGATCATCAGCGCGCTGGGGCTCGCCGATCCCAAGGATCCCAGATTCAACGGAGATCCGGCGGCGGCGCAAGCCGAGGCGCGTGCCGACGCCAAGCGGCAACTGGTCGAAAAAGTGCTCGCCCTGTACGTCGACAAGAGCTCGCTCGACAAGAACTACAAGGTGATTGAGCAAAAACTCCTGTCGCACTCGGGCGCGTTCATCAAGACCGTGCTCCAGGAGGGCGCGCCGGAAACCGGCAAGGACGGCTTGATCGCGACCCAGACGCGCGCAGCGGTGAAGGTGCGCGACGTGCAGAAGTCGCTCAACCAGATGTCCAAGGAAGAGCGCATCGAGTTCATCCGCAACAACGGTGACCCGAAAATTTCGATCCTGATGGCGATCCGAAACGCCGACAGCGCGCAGCCCCTACCTCCCGAGCGCTCGCAACTCGCCGAGAACGTGGTCAAGGAGCGGATCAAGTCCTTTGGCTTTCGCGTGTGGTCGCCCGAAGGCGAGACGAAGACCGGCCCCAACGCGCAGTCTGCCGATTTTCAGATCGAGGGCGAGGTGAAGGTGAAACAGCTCTCAGCCCGACTCGCGGCGTCCGGCATTACCGTCACCAAGACCGCCCTGACGTCGTGGACCGTCAAGGCGATCGACAAGTCAAGCGGCGAGGAAATCTATCTTAACACCGTGAGCCCCAAGGGGCGGAGTTGGGCCACCGAAGACCAGGCGCTCATCGAGATCGGCAAGCTGGTCGGCGAGGAGTTCTCCAGGAATTTTTTCCTCCAGCACTTCAATTTCGGCGCCCAGTCGATCAGTCTCAACATCGCTGGATTGCCGGATGCACCGAGTGCGCGGCTGTTGCTGCGCGAACTGCGCGGCATTCGTCAAGTGCTGGATGCGCAACTGCTGGCCGACTCGGGCAAGTTCCGCTTGCAGTTGCCCGAGGGCAGCGCGACCGACATCGTCCAGGACGCCGTTCTCAAACCGCTCAATACCAAGCTCGGCCAGAATTGCTTTGCGCTGGCCGGGGCGAGCGGCGCCGTTATCAACGTGAACTTTTCCGGCGCCTGCGCGGAAGCGGCGGTGCGCGCCAGACTGGAGACCGTCCCGCCGGCGGGACTCTTGAACGCGCCGGAATCGCGCAGCAAGGGCCTGCTCAAGGCCGGCGCGGTGAAAACCTGATCTGACCCCGAGCAACGGTGGTCAGCAGCGATTAATACTGACCGTATCGGTCGGAAATCAGCGCACCGCGAAATTCACCGTTTCTTCGCTCGACTCGCCGATGCTGTGGCCGAACGCAATCCGGCCTTGGCCGCGCAGCATGACCTCTTCCCGGCGCAGCACGATTTCCGCTTCACCCGCGAAGGTGACAAAGGTGCCGTTGGTGCTCTGGTCGATCAGAAAGAACTTGTCGCGCCGCCGTTCGATGCGCGCATGCACGCGCGAAGCCATGCGGTCCGCCAGGACGACCTGGCAACTGGCGTCGCGGCCGAGAACAATGCCGCTATTGGCCCGCTCCAGCACCAGCTCCCGCGTGCCATGCGTCAGATGAAGTTTGATATGCGTCGCGGCAGCCGCGATCGATGCTGTGGCCATCGTGAGATCATCGCCGCCCTGCCAGATGACTTCGCAGACGTCGACGTCGTCACCCTTGCCCTTGATAGACAGTGCGGCGATTCCCCGGGTCGAATCCCGTAATGCGGGTGACAGCCGATCGACCGTGGCGCGGGTGGTAATGATCTGCATGGCTTTGGCAAGCCCGGCCATGCGCGCCGCCAGATTGACAGTGTCGCCAAAGACGTCGCCGTTTTCCTCGATCACCGGGCCGAAATGGAAGCCGACCCGGATCGCGCGCCTGACGTTGGCGACCGCCGGCAAGGCCGCTACCTTGAGCTGCATGTCGGTGGCCGCGAGATGCCCGCTGTCGGCATCCGGCAATACGCACATGACCTCATCGCCGATGGTCTTGATTACGCGGCCGTTGTAGCGCGCGACGATGCCGCGCATGATGCCGATGCACTCGTCGACCAGCGTCTTGGCCTGGGTGTCGCCCAGCGTGTCGTAGAGCTTGGTGCTGCCCGAGATGTCGGCGAACAGCACGGCCATTTCGGTTGGTGGCATTTTTCTGAGAGCCTCGCTATGGGCTCGGGGTCGGACAGCGGTGCATTCAATCCTAGGGCAATTCAGTCGTTGTGGCAAGCAACTGCAACATCCCTCGCCGCCGAGGCGCCAAGAATGCCAAGAAACGCAGGATAAGCTAACGCTCGCGCTGTTGTAATCTCGCTTGCGCCCGTGCGATCGCTTTTTGTATCGTCGCGCGCTTCTTTACTTCAGCCATCGACTCTCTTGACGCGGCAAGTCGTGCCGCCCGCTCCTCGCGTTCACGTTGCAGGCGCTCATTGCGGGCGTGAAAGCGGCGGCGTGCCTGCGCGGCGATGGATCGCCTTTGCTCGCGTGTCAACACCTCGCCCGTTTCGGCCATATGGATGCAGTCGACGGGGCAGGGCGCAACGCAGAGTTCGCAGCCGGTGCAATGAGCCGCGATGACGGTGTGCATGACCTTGGCGGCGCCCACGATAGCGTCGACCGGGCAGGCCTGGATGCACAGCGTACAGCCGATGCAGAGCGCTTCATCGATGACAGCGACCGCCGGCGACCGGCACACGCCGTATGCGGGATCGAGCGGCTTGAAGGGAACCCCCAGCAGCGCGGCGAGATCGCGCGCGAGCTCATCGCCGCCTGGGGGACACTGGTTGATGCCGGCGCGGCCGGCGGCAATCGCCTCGGCGTACGGCCGGCAGCCGGCATAGCCGCACTTGCGGCACTGCGTCTGCGGCAGCATGGCGTCGATCCTGTCGGCGAGGGTATCCACCGGATAAGTCCGAGTCATGCCATCGCCTGCAGTGGATCGACGAAGTTGCGTCCGGTGTCCTGGGCGAGTCCGGCATGCGTGACCTGTCCTGCATGGAGCTGCAGGCCTGCACGCAGTCCGGGGTTTTCGGTGATCGCGCGGCGCAAACCCTTGCCGGCGAGTCCCAGTGCATAAGGGAGCGTGGCTTGGGCGAGCGCCAGCGTTGCCGTGCGCGCCACTGCGGACGGCATGTTCGGCACGCAGTAATGGATCACGCCTTGCTCCGCGTAAATCGGATCGGAGTGTGAAGTCGGACGCGAAGTTTCACAGATCCCGCCCTGATCGATGGCAACATCGACGATGACCGAGCCGGGGCGCATTTGCTTCAAGTCATCGCGGCGTAGCAGGCGCGGTGCAAGCTTGCCGGGAAGCAAAACCGCGCCGATCACGAGATCCGCATCGTGGGCGAGCGGCGCGACGGTGTGTTCGCTGGAGACCGCGGTCTTGAGGCGGGCGCCGAATACCTCTTCCAGGCGGGCGAGCCGCGCGGCGCTGCGATCGGCGAGCGTCACTTCCCCGCCCATGCCGATCGCGATGCGCGCGGCGTTGCCGCCAACCGTGCCGCCGCCGATGATGACGACCTTCGCCGGCGCAACACCCGGCACGCCGCCGAGCAGCACGCCGCTGCCGCCGTTCGCCATCTGAAGCGCCCAGGCGCCGACCTGGGGCGCGAGCCGCCCGGCGATCTGCGACATGGGCACGAGCAGCGGCAAGGCGCCGGTATGATCCGTCACGGTTTCATAGGCCACACAGGTGACGCGCGCATCGAGCATCGCCTTGAGAAGGACCGCATCGGGCGCAAAGTGGTGATAGCAGAAGAGAATCTGTCCCGCGTGCGTCAATGCGAATTCGGAGGATTGCAGTTCCTTCACCTTGATCACCATGTCGCACGCGTAGACATCCTGCGGGCCCGCAACGATCTGCGCGCCTGCGGCGCGGTATTGCTCGTCGGGGAACCCGACTTTGACGCCTGCGCCGGCTTGCACGCTCACCCGCTGGCCGCAGGCAACGAGTGCCTTCGCGCCGGCGGGCGTCAATGCCACGCGATATTCGTGATTCTTGATTTCCCTGGGCACGCCGATACGCATGCGCTAACCTTTCCTGTCACAGAGCGCGGCGACGCACTCGCCAACCAGCGCCGGTCCGCGGTAGATGAGCCCGGTGTAGAGCTGAACGAGGCTCGCCCCGGCGGAGATTTTTTCCGCCGCATCCGCCCCGCTCATGATGCCGCCGACACCGATGATCGGAAGCGCACCGCCGAGCGCTGCCGCGAGTTGCCGCACGATCTGGGTTGCGCGCCGGGTGAGCGGCGCGCCGCTCAGTCCGCCCGCCTCATCGGCATGAAGCAGCTCGGCGACGCCGTTGCGCGCGATGGTGGTGTTGGTGGCGATTACGGCGTCGATTTCGTGCCGCTGGAGCAGTTCGGCGATGGCGCTGATCTGGGCGCCATCGAGATCGGGTGCGACTTTCACCGCCACTGGAACGCGCCTGCCGTGGGCGTTGGCGAGCTGGCGCCGCTCCGCGCTGATTGCACCGAGCAGGCTTTCGAGTTGCGCGGATTCCTGTAATTCACGCAGACCCCTCGTGTTGGGCGAGGAAATGTTCACCGTGACGTAGCTTGCGAAGGCGTAGACCTTGCGCAGGCAATGAACATAATCCTCGGCGGCGCGCTCAAGCGGTGTGTCGAAGTTCTTGCCGACGTTGATTCCGAGAACGCCGCGAAAGCTCGCGCGCCGCACGTTGTCGATCAGCCGGTCCACACCGTCATTGTTGAAACCCATGCGATTGATCACCGCCTGCGCCTTTTCGATACGAAACACGCGGGGGCGCGGATTGCCGGGTTGAGGCCGCGGGGTCACCGTGCCGACCTCGACGAAGCCGAAGCCGAGGGCGGCAAGCGCGTCGAGATATTCCGCGTTCTTGTCAAGCCCGGCGGCAAGTCCCACGGGATTGGGGAAATCGATGCCCATGACGCGGCGCACGCAGTCCGCAGGCTGCGGCGCGGCGCGGGGCGCGAGCCCGAGGCGATGCAGCGCCTTGAGTGCGCCGAGGGTGAGACCGTGCGCGGTTTCGGCATCCAGGGAGAACAGCAGCGGACGCAGCGGCAGGTACGACATGGCGATATTGTAAACGCTCTAGGAGTTTGTCGGACTTGGCTCTGACAAACTCCAGACGGCGTCTTCGCCCGGCCCTGTTGCGGGAAGCGGCCGCGCAAATCGGGCGAGTTTGACCGGCGTCATGCGGCGTGTTAGAAAGCGGCGTTCGTCTGATGCAATTCGTAACGCGTGCTGACCGGGAAAGGCCTCGAGCAAACCGCACAGATCGCCGCGATCGTGGTCCTGGTGATCGGTTGCCTGTTCGTGCTTCAGCCTTTCATCACGGCGCTCCTGTCGGCGGCCATCCTGTGCTTCTCGACCTGGCCGATCTACCTCCGCCTCGAGCAGCTTATGCGCGGCAAGAGCTGGCTCGCGGCGCTCACCATAACGCTGGTCATCGTGCTGTTGCTGGTGCTGCCATTGGCATTGATCGCGCGCGCTTTCGTCGACGAGGTGCCGGGACTCGTCGAGCGGGGTCGCGAACTCGTGGCCGAAGGGCTGCCGTTGCCGCCGGACTGGGTGGCCGGCATCCCGCTGGTGGGCGATTCGCTCGACGCCGCCTGGCGCGACCTCGTTGCAAGCAGGTCGAAGCTCAACGAAGCGCTGTTGGGGCTTGTCAAGCCGGCACGCGAGATCCTGGTGAAGACCGGGATCATCATCGGCGAGGGCGTGCTGCAGTTCACCCTGATCGCTTTCATCAGCTTTTTCTTCTATCGCGATGGCGCGGCGCTGGTGCAGGCGACCCGCAACGGGCTCAACCGCATCGCCGGCGGCATGACCGTGGGCCTGATGGAGACCGTCGGCGACACCATCAACAGCGTGGTCTACGGCATTATCGGCACCGCGTTGGCGCAAGGGCTGGCTGCGCTGGTTGGCTTCTTACTCGCCGGTGTACCGGGAGCGCTGCTCCTGGGATTCCTCACTTCTTTGCTGTCGCTCGTGCCGGCTGGTCCGCCGCTCATCTGGATCGGTGCGACAGTGTGGCTCTTCTACCAAGACCAGCTCGGCTGGGCGGCGTTCATGGCGATCTGGGGATTTTTCGTGGTCAGCGGCATCGACAACGTGGTGAAGCCTATGCTGATCAGCCGCGGCAGCAGCCTGCCGTTTATCCTGGTGCTGATCGGCGTGTTCGGCGGCGTGCTCGCGTTCGGCTTCGTCGGCATTTTCCTGGGGCCGACGCTGCTTGCCGTGGGGTTCAATCTGGTTCGGAAGTGGACCGCGCAGGCCGAAGGTAGTCCCGCCGCACCCGGCGCGTGAAAGCGGATTGAGAGGCACAACGCGAAAATTGGCGGAGCGCGTGCCCTCGGTTGATGCGTTCGCCTCGGCACTGACCGACCGCTCGCCTTCGCGCGGGGGCGCGGCTCGCCGTACGCCGGTTTCGGCGTCGTGGCGCTTCTCGACGAGCGTGTAGAGCACGATGATCACGGTCCAGCACACGACTCCCGACCACAGCACGTGCGATGTAAAGTGCGCGCCCTGTGCGACGCGCGCGAAACCCAATGCCAGTCCGGCCGCAGTGCCGCCGGTGAGACCCAGCAGCGCGAGGCGCGGTCTGCGCAGCGCGCCGCTGGCAAAGTAGAATGCCAGCAGACAGAAACCGGTCGACGCGTGGCCGGCGGGGAAACAGTGGCCAGCGGGTAGACCGCGCGGGACCGTGTCGAAAAGCGCAAGATGCGGTGCGTATCCGCCGTACTCTTGCAGGCTCCAAGGGCAGTGGCGGACGCTCGTAGCCTTGAGCAGGGCTACCGCAAGCGGCGCAAGGATCAGCGCAAGACTCAGAAAGAGCAGAAGGCGACGCTGCGGCCTCAGCTCCTCCAGCACAAAGCTCAGCAGATACATCGCCACGACGCAGCAGGCGATGAGGATCACCAAGAGCTTTGCCCACTAGTGGGCGAAGACCTCGAGAAAGCGGTTGTAGCGCAGAGGGAAGACGCCTGCCACGGGGTCGAAGAACCACCCGCTCACCGCCGCATCGATGGAAGTCGTCTCCAGCGCCAGTAGCAGGCCGATCGACAACACCGTCAGGCCGAGGTGGCGCAACAGAAAATCCTGCTGTGCTGCCGTTGGGCGCGTCATTCGCGGGGTTCAGTCGAGCCGGTAGCGGCCGGTGCGATAGAGGTCGTATGCCATCTGGAAAACGCTGGTTGCGTCCTTCACGCCTTCAGTGTTAAGCGCCGCGGGCCGTTGGCGGCGCGTGGCACGGTCGTACGCAAGCGTCGCCTTTGTTCGCCGAAAACCGAGTTCGTGAATCGTCCCGGAAGCGAAGAGCGCTATGTCGCGATTGTGGTTGAGCACGGCACGGCGCTGCTCCGGTGTGGCTGCCAGCACGTCCTTGCCGAAGAACGCGCTGTCATAAGAAATGTTGAGCAGCCCCAACACCGTGGGCGCGACGTCTAGCTGGCTCGTCAACGCGTCGACGCGGCGCGGGGCGATCTTGCCCGGCGCATGAACGATGAACGGAATTTCGTATGTCGGCAGCGGAATGTCTTCGCGACCGTATACGCGGGCGCCGTGGTCCGCCACGATGACCACCACGGTGTTGTTGAAGTACGGGCGCCTGCGCAATTCGTCCATGAAGCGGCCAATCGCGTAGTCGGCGTACCGGATGCCCGCCTCGCGGCCGCCGCCCTTCGGCCGCACGCCGGGCACGTCCTCAGGGAAGGTGAAAGGCTTGTGGTTGGAAGTGGTCATCACGACCGAGAATATCCGCTTGCCGCGGGCGAACTGCTCGTCGTAAATCTTGAGAGCGTTGCGGAACAGATCCTCATCGCTCACACCCCAGATGTTGCTGAACTTCGGCTCATCCATATCGGTGCGGTCGATTACGCGATACCCGTTGTTCGCGAAGAAGTAATTCATGTTGTCGAAGGTGCCATAGCCGCCATAGATGAAGGTGGGGCTGTACCCGTTGTGGCGCATGACTTCG
>Ga0156226_1199_pt2 | contig 17911 bp, 15 predicted proteins | sample RifCSPlowO2_12_FD_107874 | JGI IMG/M metagenome (GOLD analysis project Ga0156226, IMG submission 107874) | Betaproteobacteria bacterium RIFCSPLOWO2_12_FULL_62_13
GTCGTTGAAGCAGGTGACGCCGCCGCGCAGCATCTCGGCGCATGCCAGCAGCGTGCCGTCGTGCACGAATTCGGGCGAAGCGAGCCGCGTTTCCACCGGCCAGATGTGCTGTTGCAGCCAATCCATCAACGCCCTGTCGTCGGCGAGCCCGCGCATGAGCGTCATTGCGGCATGGGTGTGCAGATTGACAAGGCCGGGAATCAGCACGTGATCTCCGAGTTCGACGCGCTGCTGCGGGCGGTATCGTGCGGCTACCGCGGCGCTCGGCGCGATGTCGAGGATGATTCCACCCCCGATCACCACCGCGTGGTGTTCGAGCACTGTCCGTTGCGGCTCCACCGGGACAATCCAGCGTGCATCGATCACCCAGTCGACGGTATGAGGTTGATCTTGCATCGTCACAGGAAAAGCAAAAAAAAGCCCTGCCGAAGCAGGGCTTGGATGATAAACCGATCGTCCGTTTAGCGCTTCGGTTTCGCCTTGCCTGCCGGCTTCTTGGCCTTGGGCTTGGCCTTGGGCTTGGGCTTCAGATTCACCGCGCGGCCGACCACTTCCACGGTTACGCGGCGGTTCGGCGACAGGCACTCGATCAGTTGCTTGCGCTTCATCCTCTTGTCGCAGAACTTCGTCACAGGAATCGCCTCTTTCGGGCCTTTGCCTTCCCAGAAAATGATCTTCTGATCGACGTTCGCGTTCTTCACCAGGTAGTCCTTGACCACCACCGCGCGGCGCTCGGAGAGCCTCATGTTGTACTTCAGGCTTCCGATACGGTCGGTGTGACCGGTCACGACCACTGCGCCCATCTGTACCGGTCCGCGGGCCTTGGTCGCCTTGCGCAGGGCGGCGACAAACTTGTCAAGCGACTTCTTGTTGTCGGCAGTCATCTCGGCCTTGCCGAACGGCATGCCCTGGAGCTCGATCTTCTGGGTGATGTTGAGCATGGGCGGTTTCTTCGGCTTGGGCTTGGCCTTGGGCTTCATAGGTTTGGGTTTGGGCTTGGCCTTCTTGGGTGTCACGACGGGCTTGCGCTTCGGCGCCGGCTTCTTCACCAGATCCGGATCGCACTCCGCGACCGCGAGTGCCGGTGTCCATTGGCTGGTGCGCACGCACCCCCCGGCACCTGCCGCTCGGACGACTCCGCCCCGGCTATCCGTCAGGTACCCATCCTTTGCCTGTGCTGACGCGACCACGGGGAAGAACACTCCTACTATCGCGACGCTGGCCAGGGTATTCCGCAATGCTGAACTCATGATTTTTGATCCTCCTGTTTTGCGTTGAAGTTAGGGACCCGCCGGAATGCTGATGAATCTAGAACTTGAGTCTCCCTGCGTCCACTTAATATCACAACCGTGATGTCAAAGCAAACTATGCGTAAATCATAACACCGATCTGAAAGAAAAGGCATAGTCGGCTGTTGCTAAAATGAAACATTAGCCCTTGAAACGGTGGCAATTTCATGTCGTGGACCTGCCCGACCTGCGCAACCGCTTCCCGCAGGGGTCCGGGCTGGACATCGTCATAGCGCGGGGCGCAAGAAACGCCGGCCGACGGCCGGCGGCGTGCGATGACAGGCGTGATGTTGAGTTTTTCCGTCGGCTTGGATGCCATCGGGCGCCACGCTTTTGCGATCCTCCTGGCCCGTTCAGCGCGGCTGACGGGAACCTCCCGGTGTCAGGCTTCACAGCCCCATGGTCCACGTGACCGAGGCATGGAATGACGCTGTCTTCGGCCCTTTCCCATGCACGCAAGAGAGCGTCGGACGGTGTATTCCCATGAGTTTCAGCACTGCCGCGTCGGCGTTTGTCAGGGTCCCCATCGGGCATGGCTGAAACCGTTCGCCTCCACGTGAATCCGGGCGATCCGGGGGTTGAAACCGGCGCCTCTCGCTGCACAAATGCTGCACTGCACCTACTCCCTCTGGAAAAAAGCAGGGCGGAGTCCTCAGGCGTTTCAGAAGTAACGGTTTTTCCTGAATATCAGAGGCTCTCGTTCAATGCCGGAACGATCATGTTCGCGGTGACTGTGGGTGCCTTCACGTGATAAAATCACAAGTTTTATGCGCCCCCAGAAAGACGCGGTATTCCCGCCAGAAACCTGAAGTCTCCCATGGACCAGTTCGCCAAAGAAACACTGCCCGTAAGCCTCGAAGAAGAAATGCGCCGTTCCTACCTTGATTACGCGATGAGCGTGATCGTGGGCCGCGCGCTTCCCGACGTGCGCGACGGGTTGAAACCCGTGCATCGCCGCATTTTGTTTGCCATGCACGAGGCGAACAACGTGTGGAATCGCCCGTACGTGAAATGCGCCCGCGTGGTAGGCGACGTACTCGGGAAGTATCACCCCCACGGCGACGCGGCGACCTACGAGGCCTTGGTGCGCATGGCGCAGGACTTCTCGATGCGCTACCCGCTCATCGACGGCCAGGGCAATTTCGGCTCGGTCGACGGCGACCCGGCCGCGGCCTACCGCTACACCGAATGCCGGCTGCAGAAGATTGCTTCCGAAATGCTGGCCGACATCGACATGGAAACGGTCGATTTCGTGGCCAACTACGACGGCAAGGAGCAGGAACCGGTCACGCTGCCCACCCGCATCCCGAACCTGCTCATCAACGGTTCGTCGGGCATCGCGGTGGGGATGGCGACCAATATTCCCCCGCACAACCTGTCCGAAGTGATCGACGCCTGCCAGGCGTTGCTGAAAAATCCCGATATCACCGTCGATGAGCTGATCGGGATCGTGCCGGCGCCCGACTTCCCGACCCGCGGCATCATTTACGGGACGGCGGGGGTCAAGGAGGGCTACCGCACCGGCCGCGGCAGGGTGATCATGCGCGCGCGCACCCATTTCGAGGAGGCGGAGAAAGGCGGCCGGGTCTCGATCGTCATCGACGAGCTTCCGTACCAGGTCAACAAGGCGACTCTTCTGATGAAGATCGGCGAGCTGGTGCGCAACAAGAAAATCGAAGGCATCGCCGATATGCGCGATGAGTCGGACAAGAGCGGCATGCGCGCGGTGATCGAACTCAAGCGCGGCGAAGTGCCGGAGATCATCCTGAACAATCTGTGGAAAGAAACCCAGATGCAGGAGAGCTTCGGCATGAACATGGTTGCGCTCGTCGACGGCCAGCCGCGGCTCCTTAACCTCAAGCAGTTTCTCGACGCGTTTCTGCGCCACCGCCGCGAGGTGGTGACGCGGCGCGCCGTGTTCGAGTTGAGGAAGGCGCGCGAACGCGGCCATATCCTCGAAGGCCTGGCGGTCGCGCTGTCCAACGTCGATGACGTGATTGCGCTGATCAAGGCGGCACCCACCCCGGCGGAGGCCAAGGTGGAGCTGATGGAGCGTTTCTGGCGCTCCAGGCTGGTCGAGGAGATGCTGGCGCGCGGCGAGGGTGAGGCGTCGCGCCCGGAAGGCTTGTCCCGTGATTTCGGTCTGCAGAAGAAGGGCTATCGGCTGTCCGACGTGCAAGCGCAGCAGATCCTGGAACTCAGGCTGCAGCGGCTTACAGCGCTCGAGCGGGACAAGATCGTGACCGAGTACAGGGAAACGATGGAAAAGATCGTCGACCTGATCGACATTCTGGCGAAACCCGCGCGCGTGACGAAGATCATTTCGCAGGAGTTGGCCGAGATCAGGAAACAGTACGGCGACGAGCGCCGCAGCGAGATCGTCACCGACACCCAGGACCTCGCCATGGAGGACCTGATTGCCTCCGAGGATGTGGTGGTGACGCTGTCGCACGGCGGTTACATGAAGTCCCAGCCGGTCGCCGACTACCGCGCGCAGAAGCGCGGCGGCCGCGGCAGGCAGGCCACGACGACCAAAGAGGACGATTTCGTCGACAATCTGTTCATCGCCAACACCCACGATTTCATCCTGTGTTTCTCGAACCGCGGGCGCGTCTACTGGATCAAGGTCTACGAGGTGCCGCAGGGCAGCCGCTCTTCGCGCGGCAAGCCGATCGTGAATCTGGTGCCGCTGATGGAGCACGAGAAAATTACCGCCGTGCTTCCGGTGAAGGAGTTCGACGAAAACCACTTCGTTTTCATGGCGACGGCCAACGGCACCGTCAAGAAGACCGCGCTCTCCGCGTTTTCGCGCCCGATGTCCAAAGGCATCATTGCCGTTAATCTCGACGACGGCGATTATCTGATCGGGGTTGCGATCACCGACGGCAAGCAGGACATCATGCTGTTCTCCGACGGCGGGAAAGCGGTGCGCTTCGCGGAGTCCGAAGTGCGAGCGATGGGACGCAACGCCGCCGGCGTACGCGGAATGAAACTGCAGAAAGGACGGCACGTGATCGCGCTGCTTCCCGCCGCCAACGAACATCAATCGGTTTTGACCGCAACCGAGAACGGCTACGGCAAGCGCACGCCGATATCCGAGTATACGCGCCACAGCCGCGGCACCCAGGGCATGATCGCGATCCAATGCAGTGAACGCAACGGTCCGCTGGTCGCGGCGCGGCTGGTCGCCCCGGACGATGAAATCATGCTGATCACGGCCCGCGGCGTGCTGATCCGCACCCGGGTATCGGAAGTGCGCGCGCAGGGACGCTCGACGCAAGGCGTGCGGCTCATCAACCTCGACGAGGGCGAAAAGCTCGCAGGCCTGGAGAAAATCGTCGAGGCGGACGATGAAAACGGTGACGAGTGAGGGGTGAGGCGGAAACCCGGATTCCCGTTTTGGGTTTTGCACCTAAAGCCTGACGCGTCGCGCTCTTGTTAGCGCAATATTCAGTGACGAAACGATGGAGTTACGAGGACGAATGATGTCGCGAGTCTACAATTTCAGTGCAGGCCCGGCCGTATTACCGGAGCCGGTTCTCAAACAGGCCGCAGAGGAAATGCTCGACTGGCACGGCAGCGGCATGTCGGTGATGGAAATGAGCCATCGCGGCAAGGAGTTCATCGCCATACACGCGCAGGCCGAAGCGGATCTGCGCGAACTGCTGGCGATTCCGGCCGATTACAAGGTGCTGTTCCTGCAGGGCGGCGCGGCAGGACAATTCGCCGTTGTGCCGATGAATCTGCTGCGCGGCAAGAGCGCCGCCGATTACGTCAACACCGGCTACTGGTCGAAAAAGGCGATTGGCGAGGCGAAGCGTTACTGCAAGGTCAACGTTGCCGCGAGTTCCCAGGACGCGAACTTCACCTACGCGCCCAAACAGGACAAATGGCAACTCGATCTCAACGCGGCCTACGTGCACATCACGTCAAATGAGACCATTGGCGGCGTGGAGTTTCACTGGATTCCCGATACCCAAGGCGTGCCGCTGGTGACCGACGCCTCCTCGCACATCCTGTCGCGCCCGATGGATGTGAGCCGCTACGGCCTGATCTACGCCGGGGCGCAGAAAAATATCGGACCGGCGGGGCTCACCATCGTGATCGTGCGCGAGGAGCTGATCGGTCAGGCATCGCCCACGACGCCGGCGGTGTTTGATTACAAAGTGCAGGCGGAGGCCGACTCGATGCACAATACACCGCCGACGTATGCGGTATATATCGCGGGGTTGGTGTTCCAGTGGCTGAAAAACCTGGGCGGTCTGAAAAAGATGGAAGAGATCAACATCGCCAAGGCGAAACTCGTCTACGGCTATCTCGATCAGACCGAATTCTACCATTCGCCAGTGGCGAGAGAGGATCGCTCGCGCATGAACATTCCGTTCACGTTACGCAACTCTGCGCTGGACGACGCGTTTCTCAAGGAAGCGAAAAGCCACGCTCTTACCCAGCTCAAAGGCCATCGTTCGGTGGGCGGGATGCGCGCTTCCATCTATAACGCGATGCCGATCGACGGGGTGAAAACTCTCGTCGAGTTCATGCGCGAGTTCGAGCGCAAACATGGCTGACCAGTATAAGATCCTGACGCTCAATGCGATCTCCGGCGTCGGGCTCAAGCGGTTTCCCGCCGCGCGCTATGCCGTCGGCGGCCAAGTCGACGACCCGGACGCGATTCTGGTGCGCTCGCACGACATGCACGAGATGGCGATTCCCGGCAGCGTGAAGGCGATCGGTCGGGCCGGCGCCGGCACCAACAATATTCCGGTTGCGAAAATGAGCCAGCGCGGCGTGCCTGTGTTCAACGCTCCAGGCGCCAACGCCAATGCAGTCAAGGAACTCGTCATCGCCGGACTCTTGATTGCCGCACGTAATCTTCTGCCGGCGCTCAAGTTTGTCGAAGGGCTGAAGGGCGACGACAGGGCGCTGAACACGGTGGTTGAGGACGGCAAAAAGCAGTTTTCCGGCAGCGAACTACCCAGACACACCCTGGGTGTTATCGGGCTGGGCAAGGTGGGGAGCCTGGTGGCGGACGCCGCGATCAGGCTCGGCATGAATGCTCTTGGGTATGATCCGGAAATCACCGTGGATGCCGCGTGGAGCCTGCCGTCGCAGGTGAAAAAGGCGCATAGCATCGAGGAGGTGCTCAAGAACTGTGAGTATGTGACGCTGCATGTGCCGCTGCTCGACGCGACCCGCCACATGATCAATGCCGAGCGCGTGAGACTCATGAAGCATGGCGCGATCCTGCTCAACTTCTCGCGCGATGGCATCGTCGATAACGATGCGGTGCTGGAAGGACTCAATACCAGGCGCCTCCGACATTACGTTTGCGATTTCCCGGCGCAGAAACTGCAGGGAAATCCGCACGTCGTGGCGCTGCCGCACCTCGGGGCCTCCACACGCGAGGCCGAGGAGAACTGCGCGGTGATGGTGGTCGACCAGGTGCGCGATTTCCTGGAGAACGGTAACATTCTCAACGCCGTCAACTTTCCGGACGTGGTGATGGTGCGTGAATCAGCGTATCGCATCGGCATCGCCAACGCCAACGTGCCGAACATGGTGGGACAGATTTCCACCGCGATGGGAACGGCCGGGCTCAACATTCACGACATGATCAACAAATCGAAGAGACAGATGGCTTACACGCTGGTCGATGTCGACAGTGCGGTGCCCGGTGACGTGGTTGCCCGGATCGCGCAAATCGAGGGCGTGCTGTCGGTGCGTTACCTCCCGCTGGAAAACCAGTGATTAAGTGATTGGGTCATTAAGTGATTCAGGAGCCCTTGGTTGTCTCGTCTTTTACTCGGCTCAATTACCCAATCACCCAATCACCCAATCACCCAATCACTCAATCACTGAATCACCGCCATGAGCGAGAAGCTTAAGAGCATTCGCGATCAGATCGATGCGCTCGACAAGCGGCTGGTCACGCTGCTTTCGGCGCGCGCCCGGCTCGCGCAGCGCATCGGCAAGCTCAAGCAGGGAGGTGTTTATCGCCCGGAACGCGAGGCGCAGGTGTTGTGGCGGGCGAAGGACATGAATCGCGGCCCGCTCTCCGACGCGGCTCTGGCGCGCCTGTTTGCAGAAGTCATGTCGGCATGCCGTGCGCTCGAGGACCAGACGACGGTCGCCTATCTCGGGCCGCAGGGCACTTTCAGCCAGGAAGCCGTGCTCAAGCATTTCGGGGGGCTCGCTGCGACGCTGCCTTGCAGCTCGATCGACGAAGTGTTCCGCCAGGTGGAAACCGGCACGGTCGGCTACGGCGTGGTACCGGTGGAGAACTCCACCGAGGGTGCAATCGGCCGCACGCTCGACCTGTTGCTTACGACGCCGGCCAAAGTCTGTGGAGAAGTGATGCTGCCGGTGCGGCAGTGCCTGATGGCAAAAGGCAGGAAGCGCAACGAGATTCGCAAAGTGTATTCCCACACCCAGAGCCTGGCGCAATGCCAGCAGTGGCTCGCGCGCAACCTGCGGCACGCCGAGAGCATCCCCGTGGTGAGCAATGCGGAAGCCGCCCGGCTGGCGAGCCAGGACCGCCGTGCCGCTGCGATCGGGGCGGAAACCGCGGCGGCGCTCTACGGACTGAACCTCCTCGCGCGTAACATCGAGGACGAGCCGAAGAACACCACGCGTTTTCTGGTAATCGCCGAACACGATGCCGCGCCTTCGGGCAAGGACAAGACTTCGCTCATCATGTCAACGCGCAACGTTCCGGGAGCGGTGCATGAGCTGCTGACGCCGCTCGCGGTCAATCGGGTGAGCATGACAAGGCTCGAGTCGCGCCCGGCACGCACCGGGCTGTGGGAATACGTGTTCTACGTCGACATCGAAGGCCACCAGCGGGACGCCAACGTTGCGCGCGCGCTCGCCGGGCTCGGGAAGAAGGCGTCGTTTCTCAAGAACCTTGGATCGTATCCAGCGGCGGTAACCTGACGGAGCGTTCAGGGTTGAGAGTCGAGCGTTAAGAGTGAACGTGCATTACTTTCTAGTGACCCTCAACCCTCAACGCTTAACACTCAACGCTTAACACTCAACGCTAATCGATGAAAATCTGCGACCTCTCACCTCCGTATATCCGCGCCATTGCGCCATATCAGCCGGGCAAGCCGATTTCCGAGCTCGCGCGCGAGGTGGGTCTCAACGAAGCCGACATCATTAAACTGGCGTCGAACGAAAACCCTCTGGGGGTGAGCCCGCGGGCGCGGCGTGCGATACAGAACGTCCTCGACGGGCTTGCGCGCTACCCGGACGGCAATGGTTTCGAGCTCAAGCAGGCGCTCGCTGCGTTTTACGGCGTGGCGCGGGAACAAATCGTCCTTGGCAACGGCTCCAACGACGTGCTCGAACTCGCGGCGCGGGCGTTTCTGACCCCCGCCGACAGCGCTATCTACTCGCAGCACGCGTTTGCCGTCTACCCGCTCGCGGTGCAGGCGATCGGCGCCACCGGCATCGAGGTGCCGGCCAGGGATTTCGGTCACGATGTGGACGCCATGCTGCGCGCGGTGCGTTCGAATACGCGCCTGGTGTTCATCGCCAACCCCAACAATCCGACCGGCACCTTGGTGCGGGCGCCGCAGCTCGAGGCGTTCCTCTCGGCACTGCCGCGGCAGATACTGGTGGTGCTCGACGAGGCTTACAACGAGTATCTGCGGCCTGAACTGAAGACGGACAGCATGGGCTGGCTCAAGCGCTTTCCGAATCTCGTGGTGACGCGCACTTTTTCCAAGGTCTACGGACTGGCGGGTCTTCGGGTGGGTTGCGCGTTTTGCGATGCGGGCGTGGCGGACCTGATGAACCGCGTGCGGCAACCGTTCAACGTCAACAGCGTATCGCTCGCAGCGGCGGCTGCGGCACTTGGTGACACGGACTTCGTGCGCCAGGGCTTCGAGCTGAACCGCGCCGGCATGAAACAGGTCACGGATGGCCTCACACGACTTGGCATCGAGCATATCCCGTCCTACGGCAATTTTGTGAGCTTCCAAGTGAAGGATGCCGGCGGTGTTTACCAGAGACTGCTCAGTCTCGGGGTCATCGTGCGGCCGATCGCCAGTTACGGCATGCCGGATTATCTGCGCGTCACCATCGGGCTCGAATCGGAAAACGCAAGATTCCTGGACAGCCTCGAGCAGGCCATTGCCGCTTGAATGACGCTTGAAAAAAACCTTCACCGCAAAGACGCTAAGGCGCAAAGGTACGCAGAGGGCTGTGATATTGAATCTTATATTATCTTTGCGTTGTCTTTGCGTCTTTGCGCCTTTGCGGTTCAATGAAGAATGCCGGCCAAGCTCAAAATAGGCAAGCTGGTGGTGATCGGCGTGGGCCTCATCGGCGGTTCGTTCGCGCTCGCGTTGAAGAAAGCGCGAGCGGTGAAGCAGGTGACGGGCGTCGGACGCACACGCCGCAATCTCGCCGTTGCGCGGCGTCTGGGCATCATCGACGAAGCCCTCGCCGATGCGGCACGCGCAGTCGAGGAGGCGGACTTCGTTCTGCTCGGCACGCCAGTCGGCCAGATGGCGGAGGTGATGGCAAGCATCGCGCCGCATCTTCCGGCGCACGCCGTGATTACCGACGGCGGGAGCACCAAGCAGGACGTCATTGCCTGCGCGCGGCGCTTCCTCGGCAGCCATTTCGCGCGTTTCGTGCCGGCGCACCCTATCGCTGGAACCGAAAGGAGCGGTGCCGCGGCGGCGCAGGCCGATCTCTACCGCGACAGGACCGTGATACTCACGCCACAACCCGAAACGACGGCGCGCGCGGGGCGCACCGTGCGCGCGGCCTGGCAGCAGTGCGGCGCGCGCGTGATCGAACTCGATGCGAAAGAGCACGACGAGATGTTCGCTGCGGTGAGCCATCTGCCGCACGTCGTTGCGTTTGCCCTGGTGAACGCCTTGGCCCAGCGGCCCGGGGCGCGCAAACTGTTCGGATTTTCGGGCGCGGGACTTCGCGACACGGTGCGCATAGCCGGAAGCTCCCCCGAGATGTGGCGTGACATCTGCCTCGCGAATCGCGCCGCGCTGCTGGATGCGCTGGAAGGTTATGAAGCGGAAATCGAACGGGTGCGCGCCGCCATCGAGAGCGGCGACGGCGCCGCTCTCGGCAAAATGTTCGAGCAGGCGCGGGCCGTGCGCAGCGAGTGGCTGTTGGGGAAGCAACGGTAGCGTCGCCCGCCCCAGGATGCACCGATGACGGCTGTGGATTATCTCGATCTCGCTCCCATCCGGCGCGTGCGCGGGACCGTCAAGCTGCCTGGATCGAAGAGCATCTCGAACCGCATCCTGCTGCTCGCGGCGCTGGCCGAGGGAAATACGCGCATCCGCGATGTGCTGGAGTCGGATGACACTCATTACATGCTACAGGCGCTACATACGCTCGGCGTGCGATGCGAATCCGAAGGCGCGCGAACGGTTCTCGTGCGAGGCGCGGGTGGCGCCTTTGCTGTCAGGCGCGCCGAGCTTTTTCTCGGCAATGCCGGCACCGTGTTCCGGCCGCTTACCGCGGTGCTGGCGATCATGGGCGGCGATTACCGCCTTTCAGGCGTGCCGCGGATGCACGAGCGGCCCATCAGCGATCTGGTCGAGGCGCTAAAAAGCCTGGGCGCCGACATCGAATATCTGGGCAAGCCCGGCTATCCGCCGCTTGCCCTGCGGCCGGGGATCATTCGCGCCGGCGGGGCGATCAGCGTGCGTGGTACCGTGTCGAGCCAGTATCTCACCTCGGTGCTCCTCGCGCTGCCGCTCACTCGCGCCAAGACTGAGGTTGTAGTCGAAGGCGAACTCATCTCGAAGCCGTACGTGGAGATCACGCTCAACACCATGCGCCGCTTCGGGGTGGAGGTGGCGCGCGAGGGATGGTCCGCGTTCGCCATTCCCGAAACATCCGGCTACGTGAGTCCGGGCGAGATTTATGTCGAGGGCGACGCATCATCAGCCTCGTATTTTCTCGCCGCGGGGGCGATCAGCGGGCTGAGCGGTGGCGGACCGGTGCGCGTCGAGGGCGTGGGACGCGCGAGCATCCAGGGCGATGTGCGCTTTACGGAGATTCTCGAGCGCATGGGCGCGAGAATCACCATGGGTCACAACTGGATCGAGGCGGGAGCGGGAAACGAGGCAGTGAAGCGTGGCAAGCTCAGGGCGATCGATGCCGACTTCAATCACATTCCCGACGCCGCGATGACTGCGGCGGTGGCGGGGCTTTTTGGAGACGGTCCGACTACGCTGCGGCACATCGGGAGCTGGCGTGTAAAAGAAACCGACCGAATCGCCGCTATGGCGACGGAATTGCGCAAGCTGGGAGCCACAGTGGAAGAGGGAACGGACTATCTGCGGATCACGCCTCCTCAATCCTCAATCCTCAATCCCGGGGTTTCCATCGACACCTACGACGACCACCGCATAGCGATGTGTTTTTCGCTCGCCGCGTTGGCCGGCGTTACGGTGCGCATCAACCATCCGGGCTGTGTCGCAAAGACCTTTCCGGAATATTTCGCCGTGCTTGCCGGAATCTCCGAGCATTGAGCGTGGTGCGAAGTCTGCCGCCCGTAATCGCGATCGACGGTCCTTCGGCCTCGGGCAAAGGCACGGTAGCCAAGACGGTTGCTCGAGCGCTTGGTTTTCACTATCTCGACAGCGGGGCGCTCTACCGGCTCGTGGCCTTGGTGGCGCTGGAAGCCGGGCTCAATATCGAAAACGAATTAACAATATATGATATCGCTCTGAAACTTAATGCTAAGTTTGAAGACGATGCCGTGCATCTTGAGGGCCGCGACGTTACCGATGCGATCCGTAGCGAGGCGGTCAGCGCCACGGCTTCCGCGGTCGCTGCACTGCCCACGGTGAGACGGGCTTTGCTTGAGCGCCAGCGGGCGTTTCGCAAGCCCCCCGGTCTGGTGGCGGATGGCCGTGACATGGGTTCAGCAGTTTTTCCCGATGCCGTGCTCAAAGTATTCCTTACCGCGACTCCCGAGGAACGCGCACGGCGGCGATATAAACAGTTGATGGAAAAAGGATTGAGTGCTAACATGGCAGCCCTTTTGCAGGATATTCAGGAGCGCGACGCGCGCGACAGCGCGCGGGCGGTAGCACCTCTGCAAAAATGTGCTGACGCTGTTGAAATTGACACTACCGCGATGGCGGCGGCGGCGGCGGCGTTGCAAGTAGTGGCGCGGTACAGACAAGCATCACGGGCACCATGAGCCGGCACGGTTCATGGTTTTTTTAACTCGCCCCGTCGCCATGACGGGCTTCCTAACACATTGAATCTGAATGATGAAAACTTCTTCCCCGGGATCAGGGTCCGCTGAAAATTTCGCCGCGTTATTCGAGGAAAGTCTTTCCCGCAAGGAAATGCGGGTGGGCGAAGTGATTACCGCTGAAGTGGTACGCGTCGATGAAAACTTTGTGGTGGTCAACGCCGGGCTCAAGTCGGAAAGCTATATTCCGGCAGACGAATTCCGCAACGACCGGGGCGAGATCGACGCCCGGCCCGGCGACTTCATCAGCGTGGCCATCGAATCGCTCGAAGACGGCTACGGCGAGACCCGGCTCTCACGCGACAAAGCCAGGCGATTGGCGGCGTGGCACGAACTTGAAGAGGCGCTCGAGAAAGGTACCGTCGTTTCCGGCACGATAAACGGCAAGGTCAAGGGCGGGCTCACGGTCACGGTCAACGGCATTCGGGCTTTTCTGCCCGGCTCGCTCGTCGACATCCGTCCGGTCAAGGACACCACGCCGTATGAGAACAAGCCGTGGGAGTTCAAGGTCATCAAGCTCGACCGCAAGCGCAACAACGTGGTGGTGTCGCGCCGCGCCGTGCTCGAAGAGTCCCAGGGCGAAGAGCGCCAGAAGCTGCTCGAGAGCCTGCAGGAAGGCGCGGTGGTGAAGGGTATTGTCAAGAACATCACCGACTACGGCGCGTTCGTGGATCTGGGCGGCATAGACGGGTTGCTGCACATTACCGACCTCGCCTGGCGCCGCGTCAAGCATCCGTCTGAAATTCTCAACGTCGGTGATGAAGTCGCGGCCAAGGTGCTCAAGTTCGACCAGGAGAAGAACCGTGTGTCGTTGGGGCTGAAACAGCTCGGGGAAGACCCGTGGGTCGGACTCTCGCGGCGCTATCCGCCGGGGACGCGGCTCTTCGGCAAGGTCAGCAATCTTACCGACTATGGGGCGTTTGTCGAGATCGAAGCGGGCATCGAGGGGCTGGTGCATGTCTCCGAAATGGACTGGACCAACAAGAACGTCCATCCCTCCAAGGTGGTGCAGCTTGGCGACGAAGTCGAAGTCATGGTGCTGGAAATCGACGAGGAGCGCCGCCGCATTTCGCTCGGCATGAAGCAGTGCATGCCCAATCCCTGGGAAGAGTTCGCCATGAACCACAAAAAGGGCGACAAGGTGCGCGGCCAGATCAAATCGATCACCGATTTCGGCATCTTCATCGGGCTTTCCGGGGGAATCGACGGTCTGGTGCATCTGTCCGATCTGTCCTGGACGCAGCCGGGCGAGGAGGCGGTGCGCAACTACAAGAAGGGCGAAGAGACTGAAGCAATGGTGCTGTCGATCGACGTCGAGCGCGAGCGCATCTCGCTGGGCATCAGGCAGCTCGAAGGCGATCCGTTCACGAGCTATATCTCGGCGCACGAGAAGAATTCGATCGTCACCGGCACCGTAAGGTCGATCGACGCCAAGGGGGCGGTCGTCCAGCTCGACACCGAAGTCGACGGCTACTTGCGGGCCTCGGAAGTGGCGCGCGACCGCGTCGAGGACATCCGTACGCGGCTCAAGGAAGGCGATTCCGTGACCGCGTTGATCATCAATATCGATCGCAAGAATCGCGGTATCAATCTGTCGATCAAGGCGAAGGACATGGCGGAAGAGGCCGAAGCGATGCAGAAGATCGCCGCGGACAAGCAGGCGAGCGCCGGCACCACCAACCTCGGCGCGTTGCTCAAGGCCAAGTTGGACGTGGCGAATACCCAACAATAAGGGAGGTCCATGACCAAGTCGGAGTTGATCGCGAAGCTTGCGGCGCGCTATCCGCAGTTGGTGGCAAAAGACGCCGAGCTCGCGGTGAAGATGATCCTGGATGCGATGGCGAAAAGCCTCGCCCAGGGCCAGCGCATCGAAATCAGGGGGTTCGGAAGTTTCGGCCTGAACTATCGGCCGCCGCGGACGGGACGCAATCCGAAATCCGGCGAAAAAGTGCAGGTGCCGGCGAAATACGTTCCCCACTTCAAGGCCGGCAAGGAATTGCGCGAACGCGTCGATTTCAAGAAATAACAACCACAAGTCACTTAGGCATCGTTTGTTTGCGGCGGCATAATCGAAAGATCATGCCGTTTTTTTTGTGCGCGAGCCAGTTTTCGGGTCACGATTTGCCGATCGCTGGTCACGGTCATGATATGCTGGATATCTCATGCGCTACCTCCTGTGGATACTCAAGTTTGCTCTTTTCGTGGTGGTCTTGAGCTTCGCCGTCAAGAACACCGATCCGGTGGCGGTCCGCTATTACCTGGGCCACGAATGGCAGGCGCCGCTGGTCCTGGTGCTGTTGGTGGCGTTCTGCCTCGGTGCCGCGGCAGGCGTTATCGCCAGCCTCGCGCAAGTGTTCCGGCAGCGGCGCGAAATCCTGGCGCTCAAGCGCGAATTGCGCATGCGGGGACGCGACGGCGGCGAGACCGTGCCGGGCAATCCTTCAGACGTGGCATGAGCCCAGGCGGCTTGCGGGCGATTCGTCATGGAAATTGAATACTGGTGGCTGCTTGCGCTGCCGCTGTTTTTTGCCCTGGGGTGGCTCGCGGCGCGCATCGACATCAAGCAACTGCTGTCGGAATCGCGCGCGCTGCCGATGTCGTACTTCAAGGGGCTCAATTTCCTGCTCAACGAGCAGCCCGACAAGGCGATCGAAGCCTTCATCGAAGTGGTGAAGGTCGACCCGCAGACGATTGAGCTGCACTTCGCGCTCGGGAGCCTCTTTCGCCGGCGCGGCGAAGTCGAGCGCGCGATCCGCATGCACCAGAACCTGGCCGAGCGTGCGGATCTTGCACAGGAGCAGAAGCTGCAGGCATTGTTCGAGCTCGCGCAGGATTATCTCAAGGCGGGCCTGCTCGACCGCGCCGAGGAGCTTTTCCTCAAACTGGAGGCCACCGCCCACGCCGAAGCGGCGCTCAAGTTCCTGCTGGAAATCTACGAACAGGAAAAGGACTGGCAAAAAGCGATCGGCACCGCCGGAAAGCTCGAGGCGGTCACCGGCCGCTCGCACCAGAAGGAGATCGCAAACTTTTGCTGCGAGCTGGCGGGTAACGAGATGATGCACTCGCGCCCGCATGCGGCGCGCCCATATCTCACCGAGGCGCTGGCCCATCACCGGCTGTGCGTACGCGCCAACATATTGCTGGGCGACCTGGAGATGAGTATCGGCAACCCCGACGCCGCAGTCGAGGCGTGGAAGCGTATCGAAAGTCAGAATCCCGCGTACCTCGCCTTGGTTGCGGAACGGCTGCTCGCCGTGTTCCGGCAGTCGGGCCGGATAGAGGAGGGACTCATTCTGCTGCGCGGTTATCTCGGGAAATACCCGTCGCTCGACCTGCTCAATACGGTTTTTCAGGGAACGATCGAACGCAGCGGAGCAGAACAAGCGTACAGGTTGGTGCGGGACGAGTTGCGCCGTAACCCGACGCTGCTTGGTCTGGACAAGCTGCTGGAAGCCCAGCTCCTGGAAGCGCCGATCGAGCGCCGGCGCGACCTGGAACTGATCAAGGAGCTGGTGCACCAGCATACACGGGGACTAGCCATGTACAAGTGCGACAACTGCGGCTTCCGTGCGCGACAGTTCTACTGGCATTGCCCGGCGTGTGCGGCATGGGAAACCTACGCGCCGCGCCGAACGGAAGAGAAAGGATTGCCGGCGTGACCGTTCACGAGCGAAGCGATCCGCGCCTCATTGTTGCGCTCGACTACCCCGACGCAGAAAGCGCACTCGGGCTTGTCGACCGGCTCGACCCCGCGGCGTGCCGGCTCAAGGTGGGCAAGACCCTTTTCACCGCTGCGGGTCCGGCGCTGGTTAAAACATTGGCGCGGCGCGGCTTCGCGATCTTTCTCGACCTCAAGTATCACGACATACCGGATACCGTGGCGAACGCCTGCAGTGCAGCCGCGGCGCTCGGCGTGTGGATGATCAACGTGCACGCCTTGGGCGGGCGTGTCATGATGCAGGCGGCGCGCGAGGCGCTCGCGCGGGAAAAGCAACCGCCCAAGCTGACTGCTGTAACGGTGCTTACCAGCATGGCGGCGAAGGATCTGGCGGAACTGGGCATCAGCGGCAGTCCGATGGAGGTCGTGGCACGGCTGGCACGGCTCGCGCAGTCGTGCGGGCTGGATGGCGTGGTGTGCTCGCCGCAGGAAACGCGGCAACTGAGGGAGGAATGCGGCGCGGGATTCTGTCTGGTTACGCCGGGGATCCGGCCGGCGCACGCCGGACGCAACGACCAGAAGCGCGTGATGACGCCGCGCGCGGCCATGGAAAGCGGCGCCGATTACCTCGTGATCGGCAGGCCCATCACACGCGCGCCGGATCCGCTCGTCGCTCTGCAGGAGATCAATCGCGAGATCGGACTGAAATGACGACAAGAACAAGAAAGCTGAAAGCGAGCAGAAAAGGCAAGGATCAAGGCGGAAGGGTGAATGAAAGGATGAAGGCGGAAGGCGGAAGGATGAATAAGGCAAGGATGAAGGCGGAAGGCGGAAGGCGGAAGGAAAGCCCCCCGGCGCAGCGCACCGGGAATTCATCCTTCATCCTTCATCCTTCATCCTTCAAGAAGGCTCGCCTTCTCGTTGTTGGCGACGTCATGCTCGACCGCTACTTGTTCGGCGAGGTGGGACGCATCTCGCCCGAGGCGCCGGTGCCCATCGTCACGGTCGACCGCATCGAGGAACGTCCCGGTGGCGCCGCCAACGTCGCGCGCAACGCGGCCGCGCTCGGCGCCGAGGTGAGCCTGTTGTCCGTGGTCGGCGCGGATGAAGCGGGGACGCGGCTCAAGCGGTTACTCGGGAGCGGCCACATCGCGGCCCAGTTGCACCGCGACCGGAGCATCACCACTACGATCAAGCTGCGCGTGATCGGCCGACACCAGCAGCTTCTGCGCGTCGATTTCGAAACGGCGCCGAGCCACGAAGTGCTGGCGTCAAAACTGAGGGATTTCCGCCGGATGCTGCGGACCGCGGATGCCGTGATCCTGTCGGACTATGGCAAGGGCGGGCTCGCGCATATCGCGAAAATGATCGGCGTGGTGCGCCGTGCCGGCAAGCCGGTGCTGGTCGATCCCAAGGGCGAAGATTATTCGCGCTACCGGGGTGCTACGATGATCACGCCCAACCGCTCCGAGTTTCGGCAGGTGGCCGGCGGCTGGATCAGCGAAGCGGAACTTACCCGCAAGGCGCAACGCTGGCGCCGCAGGCTCGGTGTCGATGCGTTGTTGATCACCCGCAGCGAGGAAGGCATGACGCTCTATCAGTCAGGGCGGCGCTCGCACGTGCCGGCGCAGGCGCGCGAAGTCTACGACGTGAGCGGCGCGGGCGACACGGTGATCGCAACGCTCGGCGTAATGCTCGCTGGCGGCGCCGGCATCG
>Ga0156226_1382_pt1 | contig 17880 bp, 16 predicted proteins | sample RifCSPlowO2_12_FD_107874 | JGI IMG/M metagenome (GOLD analysis project Ga0156226, IMG submission 107874) | Betaproteobacteria bacterium RIFCSPLOWO2_12_FULL_62_13
CTGTACGTTGACTGGCCACGGCCTCAAGGACCCCGATACCGCGATCGCACAAAGCGTGAAGCCGCTGACGGTCGAGGCCGAACCCGGGGCGATCGAACGCGTCATCCGCGAACACCTTCAAAAAAGCTGAACCGCGAAGGACGCGAAGGACGCAAAGGAAAAACAAGGAGGGACAAGAAAAAACCAGGCCAATATCAAGGCGAAAAAGCGGCAAAGAAAAAGTACGGCGAGGGAGCCAAGACCGCGCCCGTGACTCGGTAAATCAGTCTTTGCGGATAACTCACATTGGCAATAGACCCTGCGAAACAGCTCTGACCACGGCGCCCCCGGCGGCGGTCAGCACGACCACGAGCCACGGTGGCAGCTTCCAGAACATGAGCAGCACGAAAGCAGCGAGCGCAAGCCCGAAATCGGCGGCAGAGCGGATCGCGTTCGTCCAGACCGGGTCATATAGAAAGGCGAGAAGCATGCCCACGACCGCCGCGTTGACTCCGACCAGTGCCGAACGCATGGGACGAAAACGCCTCAGAGCGTCCCAGAACGGCAGCGGCCCGATCACGAGCAGGAACGATGAGGCGAAGATGCCCACCAGACAAATGACGGCACCGATCCAGCCGCTAGGTGTCACCGTCGACACAGTTCCGAGATAGGCCGCAAAAGTGAAAAGAGGGCCTGGGACGGCCTGCGCCGCACCGTAGCCCGCGAAAAAAGCTTCGTTGGATACCCAACCCGGAGGCCCTACCTCGGCCTGCAACAGCGGCAACACGACGTTACCGCCGCCAAACACCAGCGATCCGGCGCGGTAGAAACTGTCCAGCAATGCAATCGTCTGGGAAGAAGGAAACGCAGTCCGAAGCGCGGGCAGTGCGACCAGCAGCCCGAAAAACAAGGCCAGCGCTGTGATGCCTGCCGTACGGCTGACATTCGCGCCGATCGCAACGTGTTGCTCGTCCACATTCGTCTTGAGCAGCAGCAGGCCCGCGATGCCCCCCGCGACAATAGCGCCGATAAAGCCCAGGGGCGTGGGCCAGATCAGGACGATGATCGCGGCGAGCGCCGCCAGCGTGACGCGCGGCGCATCCGGCGTCAGGTTGCGGGCCATGCCCCAGACCGCCTGCGCCACCACCGGCACCGCAACGACCAAAAGGCCGTGCAGCCAGCCCAGGTCGACGCGGTCGCCCAGCGCGATGATGCCGAATCCAAACAGGATAAGAGCCAATGCGGAAGGGGCAGTGAAGGCAAGCCATGCGGCAAAAGCGCCCGGCAAACCGGCCTGCGACAGGCCGATGCCGATGCCGACTTTGCTGCTCGCCGGGCCCGGCGTGAACTGACACAGGGCGACGAGGTCTGCATAGGCCTGGTCAGTGATCCACTTGCGCCGGTTGACGAACTCCTCGCGAAAGTACCCGAGGTGCGCGATCGGGCCGCCGAACGACGTGCAGCCGAGCTTCAGGAAGATCTTGAATACAGTGAACGCCGACTCCCGCTTGGTTGCCTTGGCTTGTGGCAGCACTTCAGAATGCGGCATTTCTCGTCCCCTCTGTTGCATCGAATCGCAACACTTTAGAATTGGTACGGTGAGTTGTTGCGATATGGTCAGCGCATACGCGGGCCTGCCCTTCCCAACGTTCACTTATATCGTATCACGATAACGATGGACAATACCATAGTCAGGGACGTATTTCTTGCATTCGTGCGAGTTCACATTTTGCATCACGCCGCCAAGGATTCGATCTTTGGGCTCGAGATGATTCAGGAATTGCGTCGGCACGGCTATACGTTAAGTCCCGGCACGCTGTATCCGATTCTTCACGGCCTGGAGAAGTCGGGCTTTTTGAGCTCCAGCGGGAAAGTGGTTGGCGGGAAGATGCGCAAGTACTACAAAGCCACTGCAAAGGGGCGTCGCATGCTGGCCGAGGTCAAGGAGAAGATAAACGAACTGGTTAGCGAGATTGTGGAGAATTAGGCGACTAAGCGAGAAGGGAGACGGAACTTCCTCTCGAAGCCCAGTGGGCGGCTACAGGATTCGCTTGAACCACGCGAGCGACAGAAGCGCCGAAACGAGCGCCATGAGGATCGCTGCAGCCGCAAACAGCGCGCCGATCTCCACGTGCTGTTTCTCGAGCACGAACCGCGCGTTCAGCGACTGGTATATCTTTTTCAGGCCCGGCGCCGTGCTGGCATGGAAGTACTCGCCGCCTGTCATCTGCGCGATCTTCTTCAGCCTCTCCTCATCCAGGCGCACGCGCATCGACCAGCCCTCGGAGCGAAGGACCTCGCCGTTCGCGGTGCCCACACCGACAGTGAAGATACGAATGCCCCGATCGGCAGACATGCGGGCCGCGTCGAGCGGGTGAGGGCCAGTCGCGCTCTGGCCGTCGCTGAGCAGGATGATCGCGGCTGAGGTGTCGGAGCCCGGCGGGACTGGCTTGCGCAGCGGCTTTTCCTTCTCGTGGGTGTCGTCGGTCACGACGCCAGCATCCGGGAAGATCGTCGCGAGGCATGCGATGATGCCGCTGCCGACTGCGGTGCTGCGCTGGAATGAGAGCCGGTCAATTGCCGCAATAACGTCGTCCCGGCTCCCTGTCGGCGCCTGCACCACCGTGGCGTTCCCGGCGAACGACACCACACCGATGCGCACGCCTTGCGGCTGCTCGGCGGCGAAGGTCCTGGCTGCAGCTTTTGCCGCTTCAAGCCGATTGGGCGCGACGTCTGCGGCGCGCATGCTGCCGGAGACATCCACCGCAAGAATGACCGTCTGATGCCGCGATGGCAGCGTCACCACCGCTTGAGGGCGCGCAATAGCGAGGGCGATCGCGACGAGACCCAGCACGAACAGAATCGGCGGAACGTGTCGCCGTAAGCTGCGGCCGGCGCCCGCAGCCGCATTTACCGCAGCCAAGTTTGCATACCGGAGCGCTTTCCTTTTATTGCGTCGCAGTAGGGAGACGTAAAAGCCGATGAATGCCGGCACCGCAAGCAACAGCCACAAGGCCTCGGGCCAGAGGAATATCACGCAGCACTCTCAGTGTGGCCTTGCCGGCTTCCAGCCGTCCCCAGCCGGCTGTACCGCTTGCGCAGATCCGCAAAGCGGAGAATTGCGTCGACCACATCGTCGTGTGTCGACAGCTCCAGCGCATCCACGCCGGCTTGACCCAAGGCCATGCGCAGCGCCGCCTCGCGCTGCTCAGCCACCGCTGCGAAGCGCTTTCTGAGCGCCTTGTCGGACGTGTCAACGAGTAGCTGCTCTCCGCTCTCCGCGTCCTGAACTAGCAGCAACCCGAGGTCAGGCAGCTCGATCTCCAGCGGATCGTAGAGCCGCACCGCGACAACGTCGTGGCGCTGCGCTAATTGCGCCAAGGGTTTCGCCCAGCCCGGCAGGCTGATGAAATCGGAGACGACGAAAACGGTCGACCGTCTGAGGATCACCCGGAGCGCGGTCTGCAGCAGTTCATTCAAGTCCGTGGGCGCCGAATGCGTGAGTTCGGGCCGGGAAAGGATCCGGTGCAGGATGTGGAGCACGTGCCGGCGGCCGCTGCGGGGCGGGATTACCGCGTCCACGCGGTCGCCATACAAAAGCGCCCCAATGCGATTGCCCTGGCGGGTCAGGATCCGCGCGAGTACGGTCACAAACTCGCTGGACACCGACCGCTTTCTTACATGGTGCGAGCCGAAGTCGACCGACGGGCTGAGGTCGAGCAGAAACCACGCGGTTGCATCACGGTCCTCGTTGTATTCCCTCACGTAGGGCGTTTGGAGGCGCGCGGTCACGTTCCAGTCGATATACCGGACATCGTCGTGATACTGGTACTCGCGCAAATCGGCGAGGTCGAGGCCGCAGCCGCGAATGAGCGTCCGGTAGTCGCCGTGCAGCAGCCCGTCGAGCCGACGGATCACGGTCCACTCCAGGCGGCGCAGTATGCGCTCAGGATCCCGCGCCGACTCTGACATGGGTTTCCAGGGGCTTTTCTGGCGCGGGTACCATTGCCATGATCCGCCGGATCAACTCATCGGCGGTAAGCGCGTCGGAGAGCGCCTCATAAGTGAGCACCAGCCGGTGCCGAAGCACGTCGGGTGCGAGATCGGTCACATCCTCCGGCAGGACATAATCACGACCGCGCAGGCATGCGAGCGCCCGCGCGCACTCGATCAGGTGGATGGTCGCGCGCGGGCTGGCGCCGTACGAAAGGTAGCGGGCCAGGTCCGCGATGCCGTAGCGTTCCGGATATCGCGTCGCGGATGTGAGCCGCACCGCGTATTGCATCAGCGCCGGATCTACATACGCTGTCCGGCACTCGCGTTGGAGCGCGCCCAGTTGATCGGTCGTGGCGACCGGGGCGACTTTCGTCTCGGGACCCGTGACGCGCTCAACGATGACGAACTCCTCTTGCTCGCTCGGATACCCGACCAGCACTTTCATCATGAAGCGGTCCACCTGCGCCTCGGGCAGCGGGTAGGTACCCTCGGTCTCGATCGGATTTTGCGTGGCCATGACCAGGAAGGGCTTGGGGACGACGTGCGTTTCGCCGCCGATCGTCACCTGGCTCTCCTGCATCACCTCGAGCAGCGCGCTCTGCACCTTTGCAGGGGCACGATTGATCTCGTCGGCGAGGAGCAGGTTGGTGAAGACCGGGCCGAGCGCGGTGGTGAATTCCCCCGTCTTCTGGTTGTAGACGCGCGTGCCCACCAAGTCTGCCGGGACGAGGTCCGGCGTGAACTGGATCCGGCGAAACGTGCCGCGAATCGTGCGGGCGAGGGTCTTGACGGTCAGCGTCTTGGCAAGTCCCGGTACGCCTTCCACGAGCAGGTGTCCCTGCGCCAGGATGGCAACCAGCACGCGTTCCAAGAAGTAGTCCTGCCCCACGACAACCTTCTTGACCTCATAGAGGATTTGCTCCATCAGCGTGGAGACTTCCTCGAACTTCCTGACTGCCATGTCCATGTTGGTTATCCTCCTAGCAGCCTGTCGGACTTACCGGACCGGACAGGCTGCTAAAAGCAAAACCGGCCGGAATTCGACAAAATGCCGCTTCAAACAACCTCGAAAGGGCGTAAGCACGCAAAATTCTACGCGCTTCTGGCCATTGACGATCGCTTCTTGAACTCATTTGAGCGGCCGGTTTTGCATAAGGTGCTTGTCGCATCGCAAGTCCGACAAGCTCCTAGAATGGCGGGATGCCCACGGCTGCCGCGGCATTCTCGATTGGAACCGCGAATCCGATGCCGATAAACACGCCTTGGTTGGTCGGGTTGAGAATGGCAGTGACGATCCCGACCACGTGGCCATCTGTAGTCACCAGCGGCCCGCCAGAACTTCCAGGATTGACCGCCGCGTCGAACTGGATAAGATTGGTGAAGATCCGCTGGCCCTCCGGGGACAGATATTCGCGCTCGAGTCCGGAGACCACGCCCGCCGACACCGACGGGCCGATGCCGAATGGGAATCCGACCGCGATCACTTCTTGACCCAACGCCAAGTCCGTCGTGGATCGGATGGTGGCTGCGGTAAGCCCCTTGGGGATACTGTTTGCCTGAAGCACGGCGAGATCGTGCTCCGGCCGCAAACCGACGAGCGTCGCCTCCGATTCGTGCCCATCGGCGAAGATCACGTTCACCCGCTCGGCTTCGTTCACGACGTGGAGGTTGGTGAGAATGAGTCCCTTGTCGACGATGACGACACCCGTGCCGACGCTTTGCTCGGGCAGTTTCTTCGGCTTCTGTTCTGGCCTGAACCCATATACGCCGACGACGGATGGCCGAACGATCTCGTACGCCTTCGCCGCGAGCGAGGGCAGAAGCTTGGTCTCCAGCGCGCGAAGCACTGCCGCGTCGATGTCGGCTTGCGTGATCCTGCCCGCGGGTGGCGACATCGCCTGTTGCCCAAAGACGACGAGGAGCGCAATCGACGTGCCGACAACTATCCAGAGCACCCGATCGCGGTGCCGCAAGAACGTTTGGAAGCGGGAACGAAGTGGCGCGCCCGCTGTTGGCATCTCGACGACTTCGCGCAAGTAACCGGACGCGTCGGCACGGACCGGCTCAGGGGCTTCCTGTCGATCGGCCATCCGTGAACGCACGGACCGGCTGTAGAGCGCGGGTCTTTTCATGAGCGGCCCAAGCAGATGAAAACGTGAACGAAATGCACAAGCCTTCCTTATATCGCATTCCGATATCGCCGCTAATCCCTCACTCTGTTCATGGGTATCTTTGCTGACAAGCTGGATAGCACTATAAAGTGAAGATTGCGTACTATGGTGGCACGCTGACTAGGCGAATGGAAGTACGGCATGACTTTCCTCTGGCCTCACGCTCTTTGGCTGTTGTTTGGTCTACCGGTACTGGTCGGCGCATACGTCCGGTTGCTGCAGCGGCGCAGCAACCAGGCGCTGCGGTATGCCAGCCTCAGCGTGGTGCGCGAAGCAATTGGTGTCACCCTACGGGTGCGGCGCCACATTCCCCCGCTTCTGTTCCTGTTGGGAATTACCGCGCTCCTCCTCGCAGTCGCACGTCCTGCGGCCTTCGTTGTGGTGCCGTCCGGACAGGGGATGGTCATCCTTACGATAGACGTGTCCCTGAGCATGGCGGCAACCGACGTTGCGCCGACCCGCCTTGCAGCCGCGCAGGCCGCCGCAGCGGCTTTCATCAAAGCACAGCCGCCGGACGTACGCATAGGCATCGTCGCATTCGGTGGCCACGCTGACGTCGTCCAGTCCCCCACCTTGAACCGGGGAGGCGCACTGGCGGCGCTCGCGCGGCTCGAGTTGCAGCAATACACCGCGATCGGCACTGGTTTGATGGCGGCCCTCCGTACAATTTATCCGACGGCAAACATCGGTGGCGAGTACGATATCTTTGGCCGCGGGCGGCAGCCGACCGAACCGGAGCATATTTCGTTGCATCACGCGCATAACGCGGAAAAGGAACCACCCGGGCGGGTTCCGCCCGCCGCTGATTTGTCCACTGCCATTGTCCTTGTCAGCGATGGGCGAGGAACAATGGGCGTTCCTCCAATTAAGGCGGCGAAGATGGCCGCAGACCACGGCGTCCGGGTCTACACCGTAGGTGTCGGGACGCCTTACGGCGGCGTAGCAAACGTCGAGGGATGGCCAGCCATACACGCGGAGTTTGAGGAGGAGATCCTCAAGGAGATCGCGGCTGTCACACAGGGCGAGTACTTCCACGCGAGCACTGCGGGCAAGCTGGCGAAGATTTACAGCAAGCTGACCAGGCGAGTAGTCCTTGAGAGGAAGGAAACCGAGATCACCGCGCTGCTTGCTGCGATTGGAGCGGTGCTATTGCTCGTAGCGGCCGTGCTTTCCCTTTTGTGGTGCAATCGTTTCGCGTAATTCAAACCGCATCGAGAGATCGACCGCCTTGATATCCTTCGTGAGGCTGCCGATCGAGATGCGGTCGACGCCGGTTTCGGCGATCGCGCGCACGTTGTCCAGAGTAATGCCTCCCGAGGCTTCGAGCTCGGCGCGTCCGGCGGCAATCTTGACGGCGGCACGCATCGCATCGAGATCCATGTTGTCCAGCAGAATCATGCGCGCACCGGCGGCCAGCGCTTCACGCAACTGATCGAGATTTTCGACTTCGATCTGAATCCACACGCCGGGCGGCGCGATCTCGCTTGCCGCGGCAAGCGCCGCCCTGACGCCGCCGGCGGCGGCGATGTGGTTTTCCTTGATCAGTATGCCATCGTAGAGCCCCAGACGGTGATTCACGCCGCCGCCGGTTCTCACCGCGTACTTCTGTGCGATCCGCAACCCCGGCAATGTCTTGCGGGTATCGACGATCGCTGCGCGGGTTCCCTTTACGGCATCGACGTAGCGGCGGGTGGTCGTCGCCACCGCCGAAAGCAACTGCAGGAAGTTAAGCGCGGTTCGTTCGGCGGTAAGCAGCGCGCGCGCGCGACCGCTTATCGCGCATACCTTGGCGCCCGCCGCGATCTTCTCGCCTTCGGCGGCGTGCCAGGTGATGGCGACAGCGGGGTCGAATCTGCGGAAGCAAGCCTCGAACCACGCACCGCCGCACAACACCGCTTCACTGCGGCATATGAGGATAGCGCGGGCGGTGCAGTCAGCGGGTGTGAGCAAAGCGGTCAAATCGCCGCTGCCCACGTCTTCGCTCAGGGCCGCGCTCACGTTGCGCTCGATTTCGGATACCAGGTCCATGGAATTACCCCGCATCTACTGAGCGTCGTGCAAATCCCAGACACCGCTCAGCCCTCACCCCCGCCCCTCTCGCGGGGGGCGAGGGGAGATTTTTGGTGCACAGGGGTTGTCACCCATTTGCACGAGACTCAATAGGCGGCAATTCTAACCTTAAAGACGGCGTCTTTGCGGTTCGCTTTTTCCAGGTTCAATTGCGATGCTCAGCCCAGTAAATCGCGATCACCAGCGCGATCAGCGCGATTTCCGCGAGCGTCACCATCAGGATGATGAAGGTGATGCGTCGCGCCGCGGGCTTCATCGGCACCCAGACCCGGCGCATGTACCAGCGCCACGCCGCAAAACGACCCCAGCGGGCTTCGCGCCGCAGGTACTCGTGCAACGCGACGCCCCATGCATGCAGGCTCCTGTCCACCTCGCCTGTGTCGACGGCCATGCCGGGAGCGGCTGCCCCGTAGTCATCGGTGATCTTCAGCCGGCTCCCGACCGGGCCCGGCTCAATCTGAAAGCGCGTATGGCGCTTGGTGCCACGATCGTAATACACGACGAACTCAAGTTCTGACCTGCGATCAAGCGTGAGCTGCAGTTCGAACTCGCGGGCATTGCTCAGGTTTCGGAACGCCACATCGAAACGGCTCTCGTCGCGGTTATACCAATGGCGAAATTCCAGATAGGGGTTGATCCTGTAGAGCCGCTCCAGATCGCGGCAGAAATTCACGAGCCTCTCCGGGTCGAGCGGCGTGTCGAGAACGACCCATGCCGCGTCGGCGCCTGCGGGCTCGATGTCGCTCATCGAGGGTACGGAACGATCAGCAGCGGTGCCGCAAGTGTCTTGAGGAGTTGTTCCAGCCGCATGCGGGAGCGCACCCCCGGTGCTCCCGGTGGCCTGGGCGATCCGATCACGACCAGATCCGGGCTGACTTCCGCGGCGAAGCCGAGCAGGCACTCCGCGGGTTTCCCGATGACCACCGCAATCTGGTAGCGGGTGCCCCGGGCTGTCACCTGGGGCTCAAGTGCCTGCCGCTGCTCCTCGATCTCCTTTCCGAGCTGCGCTTCGACGTGCTTGCAGTAGGCGTCCCGGGTCGCGACGTTGTTGAGCCAGTCATCGCCCATCATGCCTTTCCAGAAGTCCGGGACCACCACAAGGTGAAACAGCGCACGGCCGCTTCCGCACAGCGCCAGCGCTGCGCGCTCCGCGGCGCACGCCCCGGGCGTGCCGTGGCTGGCGAGCAGAATACGTTGGGGTTCAAACATCGTACGGCGAACAAAAAAATCCCGATGATCGCGCGTGCCGATCATCGGGAGCGCTCCGAAAACAGGTCAGACAAATATCAATATCAGCACGGCGATGCCGAACGCCAGGCCAAGCGCCACGAAATCCTCGGAACGGTCGTTCTTGAAGATGGTCAGAGCGGAGCCGCGGTCAAATTTCTCTTCCATGGTGGTATCCTCCCGTCAAATGGTTTCGCTTACCAGCAGCATGACGACAATGAGCGAGCCCACTGCCTTGATCACGCCGACAATCGAGCCGACTACCAGCGGTTGGCCGCCGGCCTGCCGGATCGAGGCCATGGTGATCTGCATCCCGAGGCCGACCAGCCCGAAGGTGAAGAACCACGCGATCAGGTCGCGGAACTTCGCGATCTTCGGCGCCGTATGCCGCACTGCGCGGTGCGCGCGATTGAGCGCGGCGCTGCTTTCCTTCGACATGATCTTGGCATTGATCACACCCCGCACTGTCGCGTCGTCGTTCTCCGACATGATCTTCTTGCCCTCGATGAGACGCTGGAGCGCCGCGCGCTGGTCTTCGCGTTTGACCTTCTCGAGGTCCTTCTTGAGCGCTTCGATCTCCGGGCCCTTCAGGTAATGGTTGATTTCCTTGCCGGCACGATCCTTCCTGACCATGACTTTATCGCTGTTGTCGAAAAATGCGCCTTGGTAATGGCGCGCCGGTGCAAAGATACCGGTCGAGGAGAGCAGGAACATGAGGATGAATCCCAGCACGAACACCGGGAACTTGCCGACGATCACGGACATGACGTCGACCTTTTCGACATGGCGTGCAGCCGCCTCCTCACGCCGCACGTACCAGATTGCGAGCCACACCACGATGATCGGCAGGAACAGCACGCGCGTGATATTGAAAATCTCGGCGACCTTCAGCGTTTCGATGCCGCCGGGCTGAAAGGCGAGCGCCGCGCCCGCCACCTGAGCGGAGTTGAGGATGCCGGTGCCGGCCCACGCGCCGAACTGGATGTAACCCATGCCGAGCTGCTTGCCGACGATCGGGAACAGGAACATGCACAGCACGCCGAAGAGCAGGATGGTGCCGATGGTGTAGGCGATCTCGAGCGACTTGGCTTGCACTACCGGGGCTGCCGCGACCGCCGCCGACACGCCGCACACGCCGACGCCGGAGGACAGCACGCCGGTCATCGAATTGGGCAGATTGCGCCGCGTTCCCCACCACAGCACGAGCCCTACCGATCCCAACACGAAGACTCCGATCAGGACAACCGACAGTCGGCCGAGTTGCGCCAGCTCGGCGAAGCTATAGAGCGCGCCCAGCATGATAACGCCCGTTTTCAGCCCCAGGCGCGAGAGCCGCACACCGTTTTCCGCCCAACCGGGCACCTTGAACACGTTTACGACGATGATGCCGGCCAGAATGCCCATCACCACGTAGTTCAGGTTGAGAACACTCGCGAAATTGAAGCCGAGCGCGGGCTGAGCCGCGCGGCCCCATTTCGCCATCTGCGGATCGAGTCCCCATTTGACGATAAACGCCACCAGCATGATGAACATCACGCCGGCAACGGTGGAGAGGTAGTAGTCGGTGTGGCCCTCCTTGGGCGTGGCGAGCAGTTGCCACAGGCCAACCAGGATCGCCACGGCGCCAAAGGCATAGCCGAGGATCTGCATTTCCCCGGCATAGCGCCCGGTGTTGAGGTATTTGATCACGGGCTCCATCAGGCCGCTTTGCACGGCATAGGCGTAGGCGACCATGACGACGCCAATGATCAGTGTCCAGGGGCTTTTTTGGGTGTAGACCATGTGCTCCTCCTTGTTTTGCAACGTTGAATCGCGGGCGACACGCAGCCGCAGACGGCTGCTACCCAGTAATGATCGTTCTATTCACGCGCAAGCCTGCACCTTTCTTCTTGTGCGTCCGGCCTCAGCCACCGCCGTGCCGTCAAGCCGCAAGAGCGGCAACGCAAACGCCGATAGTTTTAGTCGGCCCTAGGACATTGTCAAGTGTTCGTTTGGCACCCACCGCATGCGGGCCAACGATCCGCGTGGTGCTGGGCAGACATAAATTTTTTCAATGGGTGCCTCTATTATACTGATGCAGCATGGCAGCAAATCGGGAGATCAGGGTGCAAGGAGTTCGGGCAATTGGGTGAGCTTTGCCACCATGGTGTCGGGCGCAATCCCGAGCGCGTCACAGGCGTAGCGCAACGCACTGGATCACTCATAGACCTTCGCCGAGGCCTTGCCGCGGAACACGCGGTAAGCATACACCGTATACGCGATGATGAACGGCAGCACGATCAGCGCACCGGCGAGCACGACTTTCAGCGACGAGGGACGCGCCGCCGCATCCCAGATAGTGATCCGGTCCATGACGACGTAAGGGAAGAGGCTGTACGCAAGGCCGGCGAAGGCGAGCACGTAGATCACGATGGCGCCGGCCAGCGGTCCCCGCTCCGCTGCTCGCTTGCCATGTTTCAGACGCCAGGTCTGGTGCAGTAACCAGAGCCATACCGCCGCACTCGCCAGCGGCAGCGGCATGAGGCCGAGCGTGCGTGGGAAGCCGAACCAGTTCTCACGCACGGTTTGGCTCGTGAATTCGCTGCGCCGCGCCTTTTCGTTGGGAATCGCGAACTGCACCAGCGGCACGCCTTTCCCGGTATGCCAGATCGCTTCCACCGCGGCGATCTTAGCCGGTTGATGCTCGAGCGTGTTCAGACCGTGCAAATCCCCGAGGAAAGCCTGCACCGGCGCGAGCACCGCCACAAGCGCCACGCCCGTGCGCAACGTTCGCGGCCCGGCAACGTTGCCCACATAGTTCATGACGCCCGGCCAGTTGGTGCCGAACTGGAACGACATCAACACCCCGGAAACGACTCCCATGGCGAAGGTGAGCGCTAAACCTTGGTCCAGAGTCTGCCGGTGTCGAGCCCATAGCGCGGCTGGACGCCGCTGCGGCGGCACCCCATAGGATCATGAAAGAGCGCTACTTGAAAACCGTGTCCCGTCCCCAATATCTCCTGTGTCCCGTCCCCAATATCTCCTTTAACTCACATTTTCAGACCCTTATGCGTTTCGACAAATTTACCACCAAGTTTCAACAGGCTTTTGCCGACGCCCAGAGTCTGGCGGTGGGCAACGACAATCCATGTATCGAGCCCCAGCACCTGCTTTATGCGCTGATCAATCAACAGGACGGTGGAACGGCGTCATTGCTCGCGCGCGCCGGCGTCAATGTTCAGGGCTTGCGCGGGGCGCTGAAGAACGCGCTCGACCGATTGCCCAAGGTGGAGGGAACGGGCGGCGAAGTCAACGTTTCGCGTGAGCTTGGCAATCTGCTGAATCTCACTGACAAGGAAGCACAAAAGCGCGGCGACCAGTTCATTGCATCCGAGCTTTTTGTACTCGCCCTCGCCAATGATAAAGGCGAGACTGGAAAACTCCTGAAGCAGCACGGCGGCAGTCGCGAAGCGCTGGAAAAAGCGATCCAGGCTGTCCGTGGCAGCGAAACGGTGCAGAGTCCGGAAGCCGAAGGGCAGCGCGAATCACTCAAGAAATACACGCTCGATCTCACCGAACGCGCGCGCGCCGGCAAACTCGACCCGGTGATCGGGCGCGATGATGAGATCCGGCGCGTCATCCAGATCCTGCAACGGCGCACCAAGAACAACCCGGTGCTGATCGGTGAACCCGGGGTGGGCAAGACCGCTATCGTCGAAGGCCTCGCCCAGCGTATCGTGAACGGCGAAGTGCCCGAGTCGCTCAAGAGCAAGCGCGTGCTCTCCCTCGACATGGCGGCAATGCTGGCCGGGGCCAAGTACCGCGGCGAGTTCGAGGAACGGTTGAAATCCGTGCTCAAGGAAATCGCGCAGGATGCGGGGCAGACCATCGTGTTCATAGACGAATTGCACACCATGGTCGGCGCCGGCAAGGCCGAAGGCGCGATCGACGCCGGCAACATGCTGAAGCCGGCGCTCGCGCGCGGCGAACTGCACTGTGTGGGCGCCACCACGCTCGACGAGTACCGCAAGTACGTCGAGAAGGACGCCGCGCTCGAACGGCGCTTCCAGAAAGTGCTGGTGAACGAGCCGTCGGTGGAAGCCACCATCGCAATCCTGCGCGGATTGCAGGAAAAATACGAAGTGCATCACGGCGTGGATATCACCGACCCGGCAATCGTTGCGGCGGCCGAACTCTCGCACCGCTACATCACCGACCGCTTTCTGCCCGACAAGGCGATCGACTTGATCGACGAAGCGGCTTCCCGCATCAAGATGGAGATCGACTCCAAGCCCGAGGAGATGGACCGGCTCGACCGGCGGCTGATCCAGCTCAAGATCGAGCGCGAGGCGGTGAAGAAGGAAAAGGACGAAGCCTCGCAGAAACGGCTCAAACTCCTCGAGGACGAGATCAAAACGCTCGAACGCGAGTACGCCGACCTCGAAGAGATCTGGAAAGCGGAAAAGGCCCAGGTCCAGGGCTCACAACACATCAAGGAAGAACTCGACCGGCTCAAGATCGAGATGGAAGCCGCAAAGCGCAACGGTGACTGGCAGAAGGTTTCCGAAATCCAGTACGGCAGGATTCCGCAGCTCGAGGCGCAAGTGAAGCAGGCCGACAAGCCCGGCAAGAAGGAAAAGCCGCGGCTGCTGCGCACACAGGTGGGTGCGGAGGAAATCGCCGAGGTCGTCTCACGCGCGACCGGGATTCCCGTATCCAAGATGATGCAGGGTGAGCGCGAGAAACTGCTCCTGATGGAGGACCGCCTGCACCGGCGCGTCGTCGGCCAGGATGAAGCCGTGAAGCTGGTGTCGGACGCCATCCGCCGCTCGCGCGCGGGGCTGTCGGATCCCAAGCGCCCCTATGGCTCGTTCCTGTTCCTGGGGCCGACGGGCGTGGGCAAGACGGAGCTGTGCAAGGCGCTCGCGGAATTCCTGTTCGATTCGGAGGACCATCTCATCCGCATCGACATGTCGGAATTCATGGAGAAACATTCGGTCGCGCGGCTGATCGGCGCGCCGCCCGGATACGTCGGCTATGAAGAAGGCGGTTATCTCACGGAAGCGGTGCGCCGCAAGCCGTACTCGGTGATCCTGCTCGATGAGGTCGAAAAGGCGCACCACGACGTGTTCAACGTGCTGCTGCAGGTGCTCGACGACGGGCGCATGACCGACGGACAAGGCCGCACCGTGGACTTCAAGAACACGGTGGTGGTGATGACGTCAAACCTCGGTTCGCAGATGATCCAGCAGATGGCGGGCGACGATTACCAGGTGGTGAAACTCGCCGTGCTGGGTGAAGTGAAAACGCATTTCCGCCCCGAATTCGTCAACCGCATCGACGAGATGGTGGTGTTCCACGCGCTCGACGAGAAGGATATCAGGTCGATCGCGAGTATCCAGCTCGGCTATCTCGAGAAACGTCTCGCGGGCATGGAGATGAAGCTCGAGGTGAGCGATGCCGCGCTCGCGGAAATCGCTGCGGCCGGTTTCGATGCGCTTTATGGCGCAAGGCCTCTGAAGCGCGCGATCCAGGCGAGAATCGAGAATCCGCTCGCCAAGGCCATCCTGGAAGGGCGCTTCGGACCCAAGGACAGGGTCCGCGTGGACGCGAAAAAGGGCGCAATCGTGTTGGAGAAGGCGCATACTGCCACCACCGCTGCGGCGTAAACGCCTCACCATTGCGCGGCGCGGGATGCCCTGACCGGCAGGGCTGATGCGACAAACCATCTCAAAAATACCGTTCGCCCCGAGCCCCTCGCTCCGTACCCGTTCGTCCCGAGCGTACGAGCAAAGCGAGGAAGTCGAGGGGTGAACGAGCCCAAATGATTTTTGAGATGGCTTCTAGTCACCTGATGCCGTAGAGTAATGACCCCATGGAGATCCGGCAGATTCAGGTCGGTTACGACAAGCTGCAGGATCGCGTGCTTCTGCGCATGTCGACCACTGACGAGTGCGAGTTCCGGTTCTGGCTCACGCGGCGGTTCGTGAAGCGGCTATGGGGCCTGCTGGTCAAGCTGCTGGAGCAGGACAAGGCAGTGCGCCAGCAGATCGACGAGGACACGCGGCGCACGGTGCTCGGAATCCAGCACGAGGGCTTCGTGCAGCAGGGCGACTTTTCCAGGGATTTTGAGGAGCGCCCGTATCATTTGCCGCTGGGCAAGGAGCCGGTGCTGCTGGCCCAGGGCGAGGGAAAACAGCGCGATGACGGCGCCTATGTTCTCGGCCTGCATACGCAGGACGGGAAGAAAATCGATATCGCGCTCGACACGAAACTCCTTCATCTTGTCTCCAAACTGTTGTCCGACGCCGTCGCGCGCGCCGACTGGGACATCAAACTTGTCATGCTCCACACCGCCGGGGAGACGCCCACAGCGGAGGCGCCAGCTCCCCGGAGGTTCAACTAAAGACTCAGCCGCCGCCAATAACCGGTGAGCTCGAGGTAGCCTTGCCCGACCGGTTTCCCGCCGCGTAGGGCGCGCACCGCCCCTTCCCAATAGATGGTGCCGGTGGAGCCTCGGGTGTCGTTTTCCTGGTCCTCCATCAGTGGGTCGATCGCAAGTTCCAGATCGCCTGCATTCACCAGCCATGACACCGGATAGCTTGTCCCGGTGCGGGCCGAGCGCCACTCGCGGCGCGGCGTGAAACGTACTTCATCTGGCGAGAACACCCTGATGCTGCCATCGGGGCGGCGGTAGGCGCCGCCGGCCCAGAAACTTCCGCCGTTCTTGTCGCGCATTCGAAAAGCCATCAGCGCAGCACCGTCGGCGAGATTGATGCCGGTCCAGTCCCAGCCCACCGCTTCTTTGGCCATGTAGCTCGACGACCACTCGTGGTCGAGCCAGGCGCTGCCGGTGACGGCCCGCGGTTTACCGTCGCGCGTGAGCGTGCCGCTCACCTTGAGATGGGGCAGGCTGTAGTAATAACTCGCCGACTGCGGCGCGGGGCCCTTGCGACTCAGACCGTTGTCGCCCTGAAGCAAGGGCGGTTGCGTCGGCGTGAAGGTGAATTCGAACTGGAACTCGTGTGCCCGCATCCGCGCGTAATAGGCGTTTCCCCCCTGCTCCAGCGACCAATCGTCGATCCAGACGCGGGTGCGGCCTTCGTCGCTGCCGGCCAGCTCAAAACCGGCGCGGGCCGCGCGCTGGGCGTGGATCAGCCGGCCGTGATCGGGATCCGAGAGCGCGGCATGCGCGATCATGATCTGGCGCGGCGTAAAAGCGCTCGGGTTGTCCTGTTTCAGCTCAGGTCGCGCACGAAAGAAAGTGATCTGAAAGCCGAACGGCCGCGCCGCAGCGGGATTCAACCATCCGGTGACGTACCACCACTCGAGACGGAAATCGGGATGGCTGCCCTCATCGTGCGGAAAACGTATGACATATCCCGGCACCACCGGCGCGAACTGCGTGACCGATGAGGCGTGACTGATCAGGCGTGACTGATCAGGCGTGATTTGTGAAAACACTTTCGGCGCAGCCAGCAGACCTGCCAGCGCTGCTACCATCCGCCTTCTGCTGGAAACGGGTTTTGGCGCTCTACCAGTCACGCCACACCAGTCACGTTTCATCAGTCACGCATCCTCAGTCACGAGTCACCAGTCACGCCTTACCAATCTTCGCGCACCGCGCGAACGACGTCGCTATTCATTGCCGCGCGTCCGCTCCACACCGCCGTTGCCACCGCCGCGGCGACGATGAGCGCCGCGAGCCCCAGGAGCGGCAGCCAGGGCATATGCACGTCCATGCTCCAGTGGAAGGACTGGCGGTTGACCACGTGGATCAGGATCAGACTCGCAATCCATCCCACCGCGAGGCCGAATGCGGCGCCAAGGGCGGCGACGAGCGATCCCTCGATGCCCAGCATGACAGCGATCTCGCGCCGCCTCATGCCGATATGACGCAGCACGCCGAACTCGCGCCGCCGCGCCAGGGCCTGCGCACTGAAGCTCACGCTCACGCCGAACAACCCGATCACCACTGCCGCAAATTCGAGCGCGTAAGTGATCGCGAAAGTGCGGTCGAAGAGGGCGAGAGAAATCGCGCGCACCTCGCGCGTGGTGGCGATTTCGACGGTCGTGCCATCGGGAAGCCGCTCGCGCAAAGCGCGCTGCGCCTCCATGATGGACGTGGTCTTGCCGACCCAGACTGCGACGTCATTGGCGAGGAGGTCGCCGGTAATCCGGGTATAAAGGTCCCGGGCCATGGCGATGGCGCCGGCCTGACGCGCGTAATCCCGCCATACGCCGGCCACGGTGAACAGCGGCGCGGGATCGCCGATTGGCAGGCGCACCCGGTCTCCGACCCGGAACTGGTAGAGGTCGGCCGTGACCTCCGATATCCACACCGGGGGAGGTTCGGGTTCACGGGGAGTAAGGGACGGGCCGGTCAGCGGCAGCATGCTCGCCGCGTCGGCGGGACCGGCAAGCAGTATTACCGGCGGGCGCTCGGGGCTGAGCAAAA
>Ga0156226_1005_pt1 | contig 17783 bp, 17 predicted proteins | sample RifCSPlowO2_12_FD_107874 | JGI IMG/M metagenome (GOLD analysis project Ga0156226, IMG submission 107874) | Betaproteobacteria bacterium RIFCSPLOWO2_12_FULL_62_13
CGCGGCGATCTGGGCGGCGTCGAGCCGCTCGGGTGTTGTTTCGCTCATGGAAGCACCACCACTTTGCCGAACACCTCGCGGTTTTCGAGTGCGCCGAATGCCTCGTTCACGTGGTCCAGCGCAAAGGTGCGGTCGATGACCGGTTTTAGTTTGCGGCCGCGCACGAGCTCGAACAACTGCTCCACATCTTCGCGCATCCATCCGTTCGAACCCAGCACCTGCAGCTCGAAGGTCCAGATGTAGCGGATGTCTTCCTTCGGATCGAAGCCCGCCGTCGCGCCGCAGGTGAGGAGCTTCCCCTGGCGATGCAGGATGCGCAGCGACGGCACCCAGGTGTCGCCGCCGGTGAAATTCACCACGACGTCAACACCATTGGTGAATTGACGCCGGCGCGGTTTGCCGAAACGCTCGTAAACCCAATCGGTGAGCTTGTGCCTGGTGTAATCGAGGATATGGTCGGCGCCGAGCTGCTTCAGCCGCTCGAGCTTCGTGTCGCTCGACGCGCACGCAATCACCTCGCACCCCGCAAGCTTCGCGAGCTGCACGCAGCAGGTGCCGACGCCGCCCGATGCGCCGAGAATCAGCACCTTCTCGCCTGCCTTGACGCGGCCGATCGTGTACATCATGCGCAGCGCCGTGCCATACGCGACAGGCAGGCAGGCGGCGTCCGCATACGCGACGTCGTCCGGCAGCCGTAGCAGGTGATGTGTCGGCAGCTTGCAGAACTCGGCAAGCCCGCCATGCCACATCTCGCCGATGAGCCCGCCGTTCGTGACCCAGTCAACAGGGTCGATCAGCACGCGCTCGCCGATTTTCCAGTCGCGGACGGCCGATCCGAGCTCCACGATTTCACCGGCGAAGTCGATCCCCATGATGCATGGCATCGGCACCTTGATGCCGGGCATGCCGCGCCGCGTGAACAGATCGTGATAGTTGAGCGAGGTCGCGCGCACCCGCACCACCACGTCGTGCGGACCCGGCACCGGATCCGGAAAATGCGTTTCGTACTTGATCGAGCCGGGTCCGCCGTGCTCGTAAATCACCGCCGCTCTCATGCCGCGCGCCCCATCCTGTCCTCATTGAAAAAAATAGAGGGCCGCGCCGCAGCCGTCTGCGGGCCCAACCCAGATGCCGCGATCAGGCCCATTATGTACTTCGACCCCGCGGTTTGCGAGGAGGCTGCGCGTTTCAGCAACGCTCGCCACGCGGAAACCGATTCCGGCGGGACTCGGCAGCGGCGGCGTAGGCGCGCCCGGCGCCCGATGCGCCCACGCGGCCGGCGTCATCACCCAGACGGCGCCCCGGGCCAGCGCGAGTCGCCACTCGCCTTCCCCAGCGGGCTCGGCAGCGGTCTCGAACAGCGACGCGAATTTCCCGGCCGTTGTGCGGGCATCGGGCGCGCAGACGAAAACATCGCGCAGCGCGATCACGCCGTTCGGATGATCGAGCAGGTGCGGCTGCCAGATGACGTCGCGCGTAAGGTGTTCACAGTAGAGCAGGCGCGCTTCCGGGTAGGCGTCGCGCTCGAAGTACATATTGCGAAACGCCGCCCGCCGCGTCTCATTGCCCGCGGGGCCGTAGGCCGCGTCGCGTTCAAGCTGGCGCGGCGCCTCGACGGGCACACCGCGGCGCTTGAGCTCGGCGTGTGCGGCGTCGGCCGAGTCGCAGCCCATCGCGATCATATGGGCGCCCTCGTAGCGGGCAACCAGCGCTTTGACGTTGCTGTACATCGCGGGATCGGTGAGGCCGATGACCTCGAGATAGCCTTCGCGGAACATCGCGCAATGGTTGCCGGATCCCCACGGCTCGACCGGGCCGCCCGGCGTGCGCGACCCGCGATGCATGCTGCGCGCGGTCAATTGGAAGCCCAGCCGCTCGTACATCTGGCGCCCCCGGTCAAGGTCTTTGACCGCGACGCCGGCGTGATCGAGCGCGAGGTGTGCCGTCACGGTCGCTTCTCTGCCGCCTGCCACAGCTCGACCGCACGCTGTTTCAGCGTCTTGCGGTCGATCTTGTTCGGGCCCGCGAGCGGCAACGCGTCGAGCAGGCACACCCGGCGTGGGTGCTGGTAAGCAGGCCCGTGTTCGAGCGTGTAACGCTTTATGTCTTCCTCCGAGAGCGTGCTGCCGGCTTTCCGCACCACGAAGGCAAAAGGCTTTTCGCCTTTGATGTCGTCGGGCACGGGCACGACGCACGCCTGCGCGATCTGCGGATGCTGCTCGAGAAGATGCTCGACCTCGCCCGGAAATACGTTCTCCCCGCCGCACACGAACATGTCGTCGCTACGCCCCACGAAGAAATACGCGCCCTCTGCATCGCGCCGGAACACGTCGCCCGAGACGTACCAGCCGTCGCCGGTGAGCACCTCGCGCGTCTTCTCCGGCATGTTGAGATAGGCCGTCATGTTCGCCGGCGTGCGCTGCCACAGCACGCCTTCGTCGGCGTCGCGCCCTTGTGCGTCGACAAGCCGCAACTCGACATCCTCGAGCGGCCAGCCGATCGACCCATCCGGAGGCATCTGGCCCGGGCGCGGCGCGCAGACGACGGGCCCCGCTTCGGTCGTGCCGTAGCTGTTTGTGATAAGCGCTCCCGGGAATACCGCTTTGACTTCGCTCCAGAGCCTGGCGGAGACCGGCGCCGATCCCATGCGCACCGTTGTGACCTTCGACCGGTCGATCTTCTCGAGCAGGTCCTTTTCGCGTAGACACATCGCATACATCGGCGGGACGCCGGTGAGCCACGTGCAGCCGAAGCGCTCGATGGCTTGCAGGAAACGCCGTGCGTCGAACTCCGGCATCAATACCTCGCCCGCCCCCGCTGCCAGCACGAACAGCGTCGTGCACAACGCGTTCATGTGACAGAGCGACGCGGCAACGAGCAGGCGCTGCGTGGTAGACGGCGCGCCGCCCCGCAGCCGCGCGCGCACCGCCCACAGGTGACCTTCGTGACTGAGCGGCACGCCTTTCGGGTGCCCGGTCGACCCCGATGTATAAAGCACCATCGCCGTCTCGCGCGGCCGGGGCCGCACCGGTTCGAACGCGCCGCGGTCGAGAACCGCGTCAAAGCCGTCCGCATCGGTGCTGTCGAAATTCGTCGCGGGGAGGCCCTCCGGCACGAAGCCGCGCCTCGGCGCGTCGCACATCACGTGCCGCGCCGAGGCATCGGCGAGCACATACTCGATCGTCGCGCGCGGGAATTTGTAATTGATCGGGACGGCGGTGAGGCCCGCGCGCGCGATGCCGAGAAACCCGGTCACGAATTCCGAGCGATTGGCCGACAGGATCGCGACCGCGTCGCCGCGCGCAAGACCGCGTCTCAACAGCCCGCGCGCCACCGCGTTCGCGAGTTCGTCGATCTCACGGTGACTGTAGTGGCGCGGGTTTTCCCAGTCGAGCAGGTCGATCAGCGCGGGCCTGTCGCCGCCGATCCGGGGGTCGTAAAGCGCGCCGAGGTTGTAGGCGCGCATGCTGCCTGCCGATGTCATCCGCGTGCCGGCAGTACTGCGGCGAACCTGGAGCCGCGCACGCACATGCGGCCTTGGGGGTCCTGCCACAGCTTCTCGTCGGCGTGCAGCTTGCCGAACGCGCGCGTAATCGCCTGCTGCGGCGCGTCGGAAAACGCGTCGATGACCTCGGCGTAATAGAGCGGTTTCTCGGCGATCAATTCGAGTATTCGCGCAGCGAGCTCCGCGACTTCTTTCTCCGTGGGCTTGCGATCGCCCGCGCGCACCGCCTTTTCGTCGAGCTTGTAGCTGCCGTACTTCGCGCGGTCGGCGTACGCGTAGGCGATGCGCTCATAGCGTTCGCGCGGTATGCCTTCCGGTATGGTGGCGTCGATGCCGACTTTCGCGCCGGTCGGGCCCACGCCCGCCGGCACAACCGGGAGGCTCGGATCGAGCGGTTTGGCGCGCGCGCCGGGAATGACGAACACGTCGCGATCGCCCTGCACGCGGGTTGCGATCGCCCATTCCACGTCGAGGCCGTTGTAGACATCGATGTCGTCGTCGACGACAACCGCATGCTTGATGTCGCCGACCGATAGCGCGGCCATCAGCGCGTTCTTTCCTTCGCCGGACTGCTTGCGTATCGAAATGACGACATGCCACGAGCCCGCGCCGCCCAAGGTCACGTTGATGTCCTTGACCTGGACTCCCGCGGCCTTGAACGCGCTGCGCAACTGCGACCATCGCGTCGGGATCATGAGCCACGTGACTTCCCACGGCATATGCAGCGCGTAATAGATCGGGTCGCGGCGATGCGAAATGGCCTTGATGCGCACGAGCGGGTTCCAGTGCAGCCCGCCCATGAGGCGCGTGAACTCGCCGAAACGGCCTTCGGGCCACGTCCAGCCGGTGGGCAGGATCTCGGCCTCGAGCACGATCTCCGCGCCCGCGATGTAAGGCACGTCGATCGTTTCGCACATCGATAGCGGCACCGGTGCGCCGCGCAATCCGCCCGCGATGCAGATCTCGTCGACGCCCATCGGCGCGCGGTAGCCGGCGGCCATGAATTCGAACAGGTGCGTGCCGATCGAAATCGAGACCGGAAGCGGCCTGCCTTCGGCGTACGCGCGCTGCGCGATGGCGCGCAGGTTGTTCGGCGTCACGATGTCGATGCCGGTCAGGTTTTTCTCTTTCAGCAAGAACCGATAAATCCCCGCATTCAAGCCGTCGCCGTCGCGAACGATGGTGACGCCGGCGGTGATCACCGGTCCGCCGTCGAGGATGGACGACATCGGGACGGGCAGGTTGAAGAGATCGACGTTATCGCCGACATGCGTGATCTCGCGCGTGGCGCTGGTCTCGACATAAACCGGCGGGATCGGCGTCGTGATCGCGCGCGTGAGCTTCTCCTCGATGTCGGCGTAGCGTTCCACGCCCATACCGATCGCCACGCGCCTGCTCGAGCGGATGAGGCCCGAGACGACCGGAATGTCGTAGCCGACGACGCGATGAAACAAGAGCGCCTTGTCGGCCTGATCGACAAGCGTCGCGATGTGACGGCTGTCCACCGGATCCCTGACGTCATCGAGCTCGCCCGCCGCGCGCAGGCGCTCCAGCAGATCGCGGAATATTTCGCGTTCGTACATGCGGTTTCCCCGGATGTGCTGCGTGGCGGGTTGCCACCCACCCTGCACTATTGAATCGTGAGCCGCAGGGGGGTCAGCGCACCGCAACCCGCCGCACAAGTTCACTCGCCGCCGCCGGCGCTCCCGGACTCCGGCGCTTTACTTCTCCTTGATTCCGGTGACCTTCATGGCACGCGACCACCTCGCCATCTCTTTCTTGATGAGCGCGCCGAGCTCCTCGGGAGTGCTCGTCACAGGTTCGGTGCCCTGGCTGCTTAGCTTCTGGTTCACCTCAGGGCTTGCTATCGCGCGGCGGATCTCTGTATTCAGACGGTCGACGCGGGCACGCGGCATGCCCGCAGGCCCGACCACGGCGTAGTAACCGGTGATGGCGAGGTCCGGATATCCCGCTTCGACCAGCGTTCCGACGTCAGGGTAAGTCGGCGATCGCTTCGCGCCCGTAGTCGCGATCGCCCGCACGCGGCCGCTTTGCACGTGAGGAAGCGCCGTGTTCGGCTGAGTAAACATCAGCTCGATCTCGCCCGCGATCGCTGCGGCGACTCCCTGCGCACCGCCCTTGTATGCTACGGGCTCCATTTTGATGCCTGCGGCGCGCGAAAGCAGTTCGCCCGTCAGGTGGTTCGACGTGCCCAAGCCGACGGTGCCGTAGTTGAGCTTGCCGGGACGGGACTTGGCGAATGCGATGAGCTCTCTTACGTTGCGCACCGGCAGCGACGTATTTGCAACGATGATCAGCGGCTGCTGCGCGACCAGTGATATCGGCGCGAAGTCCTTGACGGTGTCATAGTTCACTTTCTTGAAGTACGCCGGAGCGATGAACAGTGCGCTCGTCGATGCCATGAAAACGGTATGGCCGTCGGGCGTGCTCTGTGCCGTCAGCTCCGCCGCAAGGACGCCGCCGGCAGAACTCCGGTTATCGACGATGACCGGCTTGCCCAGCAACTCATGCAGCTTGGCTGCAATAGGCCGGGTCATGATGTCGACAGTGCCGCCGGGCGCGAACGGCAGGATCATACGGATCGGGCGGGCAGGATAGGCTTCCTGCGCATTCGCGCTCGTAAGCGCCGAAAGCAATCCGGTCAACAGCAAGATCCCGACGGCACGTTTCATCAGAGTTTCCTTAATGTTCAGCGGCAAGATTAACGAATGAGAAAAACGCGGGCATGCAACGCTTGTCATTATAGCCGCGCGTGAGAGGTCCTGGACAAGGGGGTGCGGTATATCTACACTCACCTGCCGCGTTTGTTCTCGGGCAGCGCCAAGGCTTACCTGACGAATGCGCGTGGTTGAGCGGGCTGTATGATGATCAGATCGGCTCAGGTTCGCTTCTTTCCGCGCTTCTTTGAGCGCGCTTCCAGCCAGGCGCGATCCTCGGCCAGCGCCTGACGCGCGCGCTGCTCCTCCGCGGCATCGAGAAAGGCGGTCCGCGCGCAGCGCGCCTCGACGATGGGAAACGACAGAATGCCTCCTGCCAAACCGGCGCGGATCCACTCGCGGTCGCGCGGCTCCATCCGGGCATATTTCGACACCGCGGCGTCGTTCGGCTCGAGAAACCACGCGGCAAGCCCCGGTTCGAGCTCGATGCGAACGAGCCGCTCCTCCCAGCCGGCGGGCAGCGTCGCAAGGCGCGGGGAGATCGGATCGAGGTAAAAACCGTGTTCAGCCTCGAAAGGGCTGCCCTGTCCGAGCGCGCCGGCGAGCTCGAAAACGCGCGCCGGGTCGCTCTTGCCGTAGGCGTCCACGTCGACCGACATCGCCATGCGGGGCGGCACCTCGCCCGCGTAGCCGAGGGCCGCAAGGCTGCCGAACACGACGTAGTCGGTTTCGCCGCTCAGGCGCCGCGCTTGCGCAAACAGCCGCCGCAGGTCGTCGCGCCTCATCCCGCCGGCGGTTCGAGCATGCCGCTCCAGGGGGAATTCTGGAACAGCGCGTCGGTCCAGTCGTTGCGCTCGAGGAGCGCCGCCGCCACGCGCCGCACCGGGCCGGCAAGCATCGCGCGCCAGCGTGAGATGTAGTGCTCGCTGCAGAGCCGCTCGCGCTCCCAGCGGCGCACCGCAGCGCGCGCTCGACGCACCATGACGGCGGCCTCGGCGGCGGGCATGGCGAGCAGGCGCGCCGCCAGCGCCGCGTGACGCCGGCGGGCATCGAGCCGGCGCGCCCGCTCGCGCTCGCGCGCGAGAAGTGTCTCCCGCGCTTCCTGCGCGCCGATCGGCAAGGCGGCAAGTTCCAGCCCCAAGGCGTCGCAGATGCGCTGAAGCGTGCCGAGGCGGAAATCCTGCGCCGCGCCGGCCTCGAGCCGCGCGATTGTCACTCTGCCCGCGCCGCTCAGCCGGGCGAGCGCCGCCTGGGTCAGTCCGCGCGCGCGGCGGGCGGAACGCACGCCGGCAGCGAGCCGGCCACTGGGTTGGCTGGCGTATCGCATACGGTGCATTGTATCATATATGATGCTAATGCACTTCCCGCGGCATGCTTAATGTGCTGAGCGCGCTTCAAGGTCGCATTTTGCGATCTTGAAGACGCCCAGCCTGACCGTTTTTCACTTCATCCTTCATCCTTATTTCGTTTCCCTCACCGCGTATTCGCCGGCGCTTCGAGCCGCCACAGATGGGAGCGCCAGCGCACGGCGATGAGCAGGGTGAACGCAAGGCCGATCACGCAATAGAGCGTCGCCGTGATCGGATAACCGAAGCGGGCGATGAGCGGACCGGCGATCAAGAGTCCCGGCAGGTTGCCGTAGACCGCCAGCATCCGTATCCCCATGACGCGGCCGCGGAAGTGCACGTCCGTGGTGCGCAACAGCATCGCCGCCATGGTAATCATGCACAGGCATTGCGTGAAGCCGACGAGCATGAGGACTGCTATGCCGCTCGCAAGATGTTGTGTATACGCGAACGCGAGGAGCATCGCGTACCAGGCGACGCACGAGACGATCATCATGCGCGCCGGGCGAATGGCGCCGCCACGCGCGCTCAGCGCGATCGCGCCCAGCAGCGCGCCGAAGGCGGTGCTGGCGACGAGGTACCCAAGCCCCGTCTGATCGGTGCGATAAATCTCCTTCACCACGTACGGCAGCAACCCGTGGAACAACGGAAACGCCGTCAGGTTGAACAGGAAGGCAAGACACATCACCGCGAGCAGATGGGGCGTAGTCCGGACATAGGCGAGCCCCTCCTTGAGATCGCGCCACGGGGAAGGGCGCGCGGACGCGTCGCCGGCGGCAACGGCCGTTTGCGGGAAGCGTGCCTGGGGCTGCGCTTCCGCAGTCTCGCGTTCTCCTGATGCAGTGCGAAGACCCGCGGATACGCCCGCCGTGTCCGCGCCCGGATTGGGTGCGGCGCGCGAGCCGCCAGTCTTGAAAGTCAGCAGCACGCTGATCGCGTAGAGGCTCGCTACCACCGAATAGGCCGGTCCCATGCCGAGCGTTGCAACGAGTCCCGCGCCCGTGAGGGCGCCCGCGATTCGCGCGGAATCCTGGGTGGTGCGCTGGATGCTCATCGCCCCCATCAACTGGGGCGCCGGCATGGTTTCGCCGACGAGCGCAATGCGCATCCCGGTGTCCGAAGGGCGCACCAAGCCCATCACCGCGGCGATGGCGAGCACCTGCACCGGGTTGAGCGCGCCCGTGAAGGCGAGGGTCATCAGGGTTGTCGCCAGTGCCGCGTAGACCGCCCGCATGGCGGAGAGCACGTAGCGGTGGCCGATCCGATCCCCCATCACCCCGAACATCGGCGAGAGCAAAGTGCCGATGTAAAGCAGCGATGCGAACACGGTGAGCATCAACACCGATCGGGTCTCGACCAGCACGTACCAGCCGAGGATCAGCGTTTCCATCTCGAAGGCCCACGAAGTCGCGAGATCCGCAGGCCACTGGAACCGGAAACTGCGAACGCGGAATGGTGCGAGCGCCGGCACTCGCGAAGTCGCGCTCAAGACGCGGCACCATGGCGCAAAACGGGAACGCAGCCCGGTTTCTCGCGCCCCTCAAGACCCGATGCTCTCACGCCCTGATGTTGATCTTTTCTCGTCACGATTTCCAAATATCTGGGGGAAAACTCGAATCAATGCGAAATCGCCTCTGATCTCATTTACCCGAAAAAGAGCTGGAAATCAACGTGTCGGATCGTTATGCTGTGCCTGACTGGCGAAGTTGAAACCAACGATAAGCGTCGCAAGCATGCTTGCTCAGCGCGAGGAGGAATGATGAAGACATGGATTTGCACGACGCGGCTTGCGCTGCTCGCGGCAATGCTCGTGCTGCTGCCGGCGCAGGCGCAAACCTACCCGAACCGGCCGGTGCGAGTGATCGTGCCGCTCGCCGCCGCCGGCGGCATGGACACCGTCACGCGCGGTCTGGCGCAGAAGCTCACCGGGGCCTTCGGCGAGAACTTCGTCGTCGACAATCGTCCCGGCGCAGGAAGCCTGGTCGGCCTCGAAATCCTGGCCGCCTCCGCGCCGGACGGCCACACCCTCATGATGATCAGCGCGACCACGGTAATACACCCGCTGCTCTACAAGTCGCGCTTCGACATCGTGCGCGATTTCGCTCCGGTCTCGCAGGTCACCGCGCAGGGCTACACGCTGGTCGTGCATCCGACGATTCGCGCGAATTCGGTCGCGGAATTGGTACAGTACGTACAGGCGAATCCCGGCAAGTTGAACTTTAGCTCTTCGGGAATCGGCAGCCCGATCCACATGACCACTGAGCTGTTCCAGATCGCGACCGGCACCCGCATGACCCACGTCCCGTATAAGGGCATGGGAGCAGCCTACGCCGACCTTGTCGGCGGGCGCATCGAACTGTCGTTTGCGACCATCATTTCCTCGCGGGCCCACGTCAAGGCCGGACGCCTGCGCGCGCTGGCGGTGACGCCCGCGAAACGCGCGCCGGCGCTGCCTGATGTTCCCACGTTGCGCGAGGCGGGTGTGCCGGTCGTCGTAGTCAACTGGTATGGCCTCATCGCACCGGCCGGGACGCCGAAGGGCGTCGTCGGACGGATCGGCGGCGAAACGGCGAAAGCGATGCAATTGCCCGACGTGACGAAGCGCCTCATCGCCGAAGGCTCAGAGGCAGTCGGCAGCTCGCCGCAGGAGTTTGCGGGGCATATCCGCGCGGAGCACGACCAGTGGGCGAGGGTCATCAAGCAAGCCGGAATCCGCGGCGGGTAGCGTGCTCATTGTCGACGCGCGGGTGCAAACCCGGACGAGCGGGACGCCTTTATTCGTAGACATCAACCGACCGCCGGATCGCCGCAATCAAGGGCGCGTTGGCGCCCCCGAGTCAACAAACCATTCAATCGTCTGCAAAGGCATGCATCATGATCATCGATGTTCGTTTCCGCCCGCCTTACAAGGGTTATCTCAGGCTGCACGTATTCGCCCGCGATCCGTGGAACCGCCGCCCCGGGCAGCTCGGCGTGGATCCGGCGCCATCTCTCATCAAGAAATCCGTTCCGATGGCGCTTGAAGAAATGAAGCAGGCCGGGATCACCAAGGCGCTCGTCATCGGACGCCGGGCACAGCCGCCGTTTGAAAACGTGCCCAACGAGGACGTGCTGGACTTCGTCCGCGAGTATCCGGACCGCTTCTTCGCGGTGCCGGCGCTCGAGCCCACGGACCGTTATGCCGCGCTCGACGAGCTCGAAAGTTATCGCACGCTGCCGGAAGTCAAGGCGATCCACATGGAACCCGGCTGGGCGGCGCGTCCGATGTACGCCGACGACGCAAATCTCTACCCGATATACGAGCGCCTCGAAAAGATCGGCATGCCGGCGCTGATCTCCGCGGGCGGAACCATAGGGCCGGATTTCGGCTATGTGGACCCGGTGCATTTGCACCGCGTGGCAAAGGACTTTCCCAAACTCAAGCTCATCATCGGTCACGGCGGGTGGCCCTACGTGACGCAGGCGCTGGCGGTGGCCTACGACTGCGGGAACGTCTATCTCTCGCCCGACATGTATCTCAACGTGCCGAACATGCCGGGCTCCCTCGAGTACGTGCGGGCCGCCAATTACTATCTTCGCGAGCGCCTGATTTTCGGCACCGCCTATCCGGCGCGCCCCATGGTGGAAAGCATCGAGCATTTCCACAGGCTCCCGTTCGAGGAAGACGTCAAGCCGCTGGTGCTGTATCACAACGCCGCGAGGATATTCGGCATTTAGCGGGAACATCCCATGGCAGTACTGGTAACCGGCGGCAGCGGTATCCTGGGGCTCCACTTGGCGCGATGCCTGGGCGACCAGGGAGAGACCGTGGTCGCCTACTCCACGTCGGGTGCGCCGCCCCACGCCGGACTCGTGCTGGGCGAGGCTGCGGCTCGCGTAAGCTTCGTGACGGGCGATATCCTCGATCTCGATCGCTTGCGGAAGATCGCGGAAGAGTTCAGCGTTGGCGGCGTGATCCATGCCGCTGCGCTGACGGGCGAGGCGCAGGCGCGCGCCCGGCCCCACGAGGTTTTCTCGGTAAACGTCGCCGGCACCTCGAACGTGCTCGAGCTGGCGCGCCTCCGTAAGATGCGGCGCGTCGTATACATCGGCTCGGCCTCCGAATACGGACGGCGCGCCGATTTGCGGCCTATCGGGGAAGAGGAAACCAATCCGGAAGGCATGTATGCCGAAACCAAATTCCTGGGCCACCGCCTCGGTCAGCGTTACCGCGCGATCTTCGGGCTGGACGTGATCACGGTGCGGGTCTCGTCGGCCTATGGCCCCAACACGCGCTTCAACCCGTTTCGCAAACTGGTGGGCAACACGCTCATTGCCCACCTTTGCCGCTCGGCGGCTCTCGGCGAGCCCGTCGTGCTCGACGGCGGCGCGGACTATCCGCGTGACTGGACCTACGCGGCGGATACGGCGAGAGGCGTATGCCTTGCCTACCATGCCGAGGCGCCGCGCCACACCGCCTACAACATTACATCGGGCCGTTCATACACGGTGGCCGAGGTGATAGAGATCCTGCGCCGCGTCGAGCCGCAGGCGAAAGTCGACATTGGATCGGAACGCTGGGACGACGATCCATTCCAGGCGGGGAATCTTCGAGGACCGCTCGACATCAGCCGCGCCGTTACGGACCTCGACTACGCGCCGCGCTACGACCTTGAGACGGGGCTGCGTGAGTACATCGCCTGGTGGCGTCGTATCAGCGCGACCGCGCCGCCCGATGAGGGGCGCGCTGCCGCCGTGGAGGCGAAATAAAAGGGCCATGCCCCGCCACTGAGCATTGCAGCCATCGGCGCAGATAGCGAAGAGGGTTTCGAGAACCATGAAAGCGCTCGTCAAGGAAAGGCCGGAACCGGGCATCGTCTACCGCGATGTGCCCGAACCGCCGCTGAAGCCGGGCCAGGTGATCGTGCACGTGAGAGCCTGCGGCATTTCGGGCTCCGAGGTGTCGCGCTATCGCTGGACCAATGCCTATCATGCCGGCCGCGCGAAGGACATGACGCAGCTCCTGCCGCGCATCATGGGGCACGAGTTTTCCGGAACGATCGCGGCCCTCGGCCCGGGCGTCTCCGGCGTTTCGGAAGGCGATCCCGTGGTCGTGCAAAGCGTGATCGGATGCGGCCGATGCGACTCATGCGACGCCGGTTTGCCGAATCATTGCGGCCGGCGCGTTACGATCGGCGTGCACGCTGACGGCGGCTTTGCCGAGTACTGCGCGGTTCCGGCGGCCAACGTTTATCCGGTGCCGCCCGGCGTCTCGCTGGAGAACGTCGCCTTACTCCAGCCCTTCGCGATCGCGGCCTACGCGCTGGAGGTCGGCAGCGTGCGTCCGGGCGATCGTATCGGCGTCTGGGGCGTCGGCGCGATCGGCGTATCGATCATCCAGCAGGCGCTCATCGGTGGCGCGACGGTCGAATTCGCGGTCGGCCGCGACCCCGCGCGCCTGGGGGCGGCGCGCAGTCTTGGCGTCCAGCACATCATCAGTGCCAGCACAATGGATGCGCCGCTGCGTCTGCTGGAACTGTTCGGCAAGCAGAAGCTGGACGCGATCTTCGAGGTGAGCGGGCACACGCCGGCGATAAACTCCGCTCTCACCCTGCTCAAGAAGCGCGGGCGCGTGGTCCTGATCGGCAATCTCAGGGAGCCGTTCCACGCCGATCTGCTGCAGGCGATCATGGACCAGATCAATATCCTGAGCGTGAGAACCTATTCGCTGAGTGCGTGGCGCCGTGCACTCGCATTGATACCGCGGGTGCAGGGCCAGCGTGGCGCGATGCCCGTGGAACGCGTACCGCTTGCACAAGGCGTGCGGGCTTTCGAGCGCGCGGCCGCCGGCGAAGGCGTCAAGTTCGTGCTCGAGCCCTGAACGATTCGCGCGGGAATAAATGACGATGACCACGACCTACACCGAGCAGCTCGCGGATTTTGTGACCGGCTGCAAGCTCGACGATATTCCGGCGGACGTGCGGGACAAGACGGCGTTGCTGCTGCTGGACGCGCTGGGCGTTGCCGTCCATAACAGCGACAGGCCGTTCGTGCGCATGCTGGCCGATATCGTGGACCGGACTGTAAAGGAGGGACCGTGCACGGTGATCGGCAGCCGGCGCACCTATGTTGCGGAAGGCGCCGCGCTGCTGAACAGCACGGGAATACACGGCAACGACTTCGACGCGACGCACGTTCCGGCCATCATGCACACCTCCGCGGTAGTGGTCCCGACGGCATTGGCGGTAGCGGAGGAAGTTGGAGCCAGCGGCTCGGAGCTGGTTGCTGCCATGATCACCGGCTTCGAGGTATTGATCCGCATGGGACTCGCTGCGCAAGGCGCGATGCACCGCGTCGGCTTCCAGTCGACTGCGCTGTGTGCGCCCATCGTCCTGGCACTGGTGGCGGGTCGGCTGTACCGGATGCCGCACGCGCAGATGGTAAGCGCCGCGGGACTCTCGGCCAGCCTAGCGGCCGGCTTGCGGGCCTTTTCAGACGATGGCACGTGGGGCAAGCGTATCATTACGGGTTGGGCCTGCCGCGCCGCGCTGATGGCGGTTGCGTTGGCCCGCGAAGGTTATCCCGGTACGCGCGACGTGTTGGAAAAGCAGCCGTTCGGCTTCTACCAGGCGTTCGTCCAGAGCGGCGCCTATGAATTGCCGCAGCTCACCAGGGGACTGGGTCAGGAGTGGGAAACGCGCGACATCGACGTCAAGCTTTATCCATGCAGCCACGGACATCACGCCTTCGTCGACACCGCGCGTCGCGCGCGCAGCGAGCTCGAGTTGCGGCCCGAAAACATCGAATCGGTGCAATTGCACGTCAGCGCCGAGGCGCGCAAGTGGTGGTTCGAACCGCGCGAACGGAAATATGAGTTGCGGGACGTGTATGGATCCCGATTCAGCCTGCCTTACACCGTCGCGCTCGCATTGGTGTTCGGAGATCTGAAGGACGAATACCTCGATTCGCGCGAGTTCCTCGATGATTCCCGCGTGAAGGCGGTGGTTGCCCGCGTCAGCCCGAAGATCGATGATTCGCTGTCCAACGCGAATCCGAATCGGCTGCCCGGTACCATGGAAATCGCAACGACCGATGGCCGCACCACGAAGTTCGACGGCGCGGGGCACATCGCCGGGGGACACGCGTTCAGGAACGCAGTTCTCGAGAAGTTTTCGCTGAACGTATCAAGGTTGAAGCCGGGGCAGGCGGAAAGCATCATCGCGCTGGCGACCGGAATCGAAAAGCAGCCGGATGTCGCGTCGTTGATGCGGCTATTGAGGTGTTGACTGCGTGGGAACGGCTTGCAAAATTACGCCAATCAGATGACTTGGATCGGAGGTTCCAGATGACAATGTTTCGTTTTCCGCTCATGGCGCTCGTATTGGTTTGCCTGCTAAACCAGCTTATGGCTGACGGTTGGGCGCAGGATTATCCGTCGAAACCGATCCGCTACATCGTGCCTAGTTCGGCCGGCAGCGCCGTTGATACCATCGGCCGCATTGTCGCCGGAGGACTTGGCGAAATCTTCGGCCAGCAAGTTATCGTGGACAACCGCGCGGGCGCCGGCGGCAATATCGGTGCAGCGATCGCGGCGAAAACGCCGCCCGACGGGTATACGCTGCTCCAGGTAAACAACAATCATGCCACCAATGTCACCCTCTACCGCAATCTGGGGTACGACCTGGTGCGCGATTTCGCCCCGGTGACACAGCTCGCCTTGTCGCCGTACGTCATTGTCGTGCATCCTTCCTTGCCGGTGAAGTCGGTCGGCGATCTCATCAAGCTGGCAAAGGCCCGGCCGGGTGCGATCAATTACGCCTCGGCGGGCGTCGGCAGCGGAACCTTCATGGCAGCGGAGTTGTTCAAGAGCCAGGCCGGCGTGGACATGGTGCACGTGCCGTACGTGGGTGGCGGTCCAGCCCTTACGTCGGTCATCGCCGGGGAGACCGTAGTCTACGGCGCCCCGCTCTCGACGGCGTTACCGCAGATCCGGCAGGGCAGGTTGCGCCCACTCGGATTGACGACAACCAGGCGCCTGTCCTTGTTGCCCGACTATCCGACCGTCGCCGAGACCGTCCCGGGCTACGAGTTCAACGCCTGGGCCGGTATTCTGGTGCCGGCAAAGACCCCGAAGGAGACCATCGCGGCGATCCATGACGCGGTGATTTCGGCGTTGAACAGACCTGATGTGAGCAAGCGTCTAACCGATCTGGGCTATGTCGTCGTTGCCGGTCAGCCCGACGAGTTGGCGGCATACATCAAATCGGAGATTGCGAAGATGGCAAAGCTCATCCGCGACAACAACCTGACCGCCAAGTGAATCGGCCTGAGTCATGAATGCCCCCGCGCGTGAAAACTGACGCCGGCATCGATCATCCCTGGAGCGTTTTCCAACCGGCGCCTTTTGCCAGCCGGTTTGTGAAGGCCGGCGGCCTGCGGCTGCACTATCTCGATTACGGCACAGCGGGCGGTCCGGCGATCCTTTGTGTGCACGGCGGCGCCGCGCATGCGCACTGGTTTGACTTCGTTGCCGCGGACTTCAGCGTGGACTACCACGTACGCGCCCTGGACTTGCGCGGCCACGGTGACAGCGCGTGGCCGCAGCCGCCGGATTATGCATATCAGCGCCATGCGTCAGACTTGGCGGAGGTGGTCGAAAAGCTCGATCTGCGCGACTTCGTTCTGATCGGCCATTCGATGGGCGGCATGGTGTCTCTGGTGTACGCCAGCGCCCATCCCGGTCGCGTGGCGCGGCTCGTCGTCGCCGACACGACGATGCGCATGGCCGAAGAGCGTCTCGCTGAAATACGCGAGGTCGGCAGCCGGTCGGGCAGCCGTTACGCTACGCTCGAAGAGTTCATCGCGCGCTTTCGGTTGCGCCCGCCCGGCACGACGGCGGCGCCGGAGATCATCCGCCACTTGGCCCGGAACAGCGGCCGGCAACTCGGTGACGGCAGTTGGCGGCACAAGTTCGATCGCAACGTTTACGCCGGGCGCGAAAGGCTTGACGGCCTGCCGTACTGGAATCAGATCGGCATTCCGGCGCTGCTCATCAAAGGCGAGCGCAGCCAGCGCATCACGCCCCAGGTCGCCTCCCAGGTCAAGGCGCGTTGCCCGCACGTCGAGTTCGCTGAAGTCCCCCGCAGCGATCACCACGTCACGCTCGACAACCCTTGGGGGTTCGTGCGTGTGGTCAAGGCGTTTCTGGAGAAACACGCCTATCAAAAGCCGTGAGTCGTGAGGTCGGGAGGTCGGAAGAGGAGTCCGTTTCCATCTCACGCACTCACGCAGTCTGTCGCGCTCACGCTCTCACGCCCTGACGCCCTCACGGATCCTCTATTCGTCTAGCCCATAGTGGATGCGGCGATAAGGCAGGGTCAATACATTTCGGGAAATCCGAACGTCAACCATCATCGGACCGGGCTTCGCCACCCACACGTGTATCCAGTACATATTGCCGTCGCCCATGATGCCGAAGATGTGTGATACGCCTTCGGCCGCGAACGCGCTAGCCAGTCTCTCATACACCTTCACGTTTTCTCTCCCATTGAAATGTCACGCGTAAGTCAAGAACAAGAATAGACAGGATTCACAGGATTAGATCAACCAGAAGATCAAAAAGCTCGGCTGTCGTTTGAATCCTGCTAATCCTGTTAATCCTGTCCAATCGTTCTACACACTCGCGCCGGCGCAACGGGCGGCGAGCCGCTCCGAGAACTCGCCGGTCATGCGCTTTACCACCAATCTTGCGCCCCCTTCCACCAGTGTGGCGAGCCGGCCGAAAATTTCAACCTGGGCCTCGATCGGAACCGCCGAGCCCGGCGGTTCCGCCTGCTCCACGACCCTGAAGACCATCGTGGCGCGCACCCGCGTCCCGCCCTGCTTATCTTTGCCTTTCGCGGTGACCTGTCCGGCCATCGCCGCCGTATCCAGCTCCAGCGCGATCCTCGCGTGAAACCTCACCTTGGTCGGTCCGAACTTGACGGTCAGCGTCCCGTCGAACGACCCATCCTCCTGCTCGTCTCCCAGTGTGGCCCCCGGCACACAAGCGACAACGGCGCGCGGGTCCGAGAGCAGGTCCCATACGATGCGCGGCGCCGACGGCACCTCGATTCGCTCGCTAACCTCGATCATGCCAGTCTCACCGCCTTGCCGTGCCTGCTCGATTCGAGCATGGCGTTGGCAATCCGCACCATTTGCAGCCCGTTGTGTCCCGAGATGACCGTGTCCGTGTTTTCGTGGATCGATCTGTTGAATTCCTCTATGAGGCGGGCC
>Ga0156226_1448_pt1 | contig 17660 bp, 14 predicted proteins | sample RifCSPlowO2_12_FD_107874 | JGI IMG/M metagenome (GOLD analysis project Ga0156226, IMG submission 107874) | Betaproteobacteria bacterium RIFCSPLOWO2_12_FULL_62_13
TGAAGTTCGAAAATGATATTTGTTGCCTCGGTCCTATAGTCGTTTAAATCGGCATAGGTCTTCGCAGCCGGTCCAAGTGGGTTCCAGTCGGATAAGACCTTCGCCACAGCGGTGATCGTTTTTTCTTCCACGACTGATCTCTCGCGACCGTTAACGCCAGCGTTCAGCGGCGGGCGCTGGTCGGCCGTGCGCTGGAACGCCTAGTTCGGCTTTTGACCAACCTGATTTCGACGCGACAGCCCACAGCGTCAGCGTACCGATGCAAAGTCACTACTGTCCGGTTAAACGAGAGGGCGAATCGCTGAAAGCCATGAATGACAGGGGATTCTGGGCGGATAAATCGGGTCAGGTCCACATTGGCGGATAAATCGGGTCAGGTCCACATTTGTCGGAAATGTGAACCCGGTCCCATTTTTTCATGGCGCCTATCGGGACCTAACGCTAGGTTAAGCGACGCCGGCACGGCGTCCGCTTGAACCGTCAGTTAGGCCCGTTTTAACCGGAGCGAGACGATGGAGCAACTGACACGAGAGTTTGTAGGCCAGATGCTGACGCACTGCGCACGCAAGGAACATCCGCCGCTGACGGTATGGGAGGCCGAGCAATTGGCGCGCGCATGGCTTGACCGTGAGCGGCGCATCGCAATGGACAGCGCGTTTACGGAGCTTTACGAGGTGGTGGCGCAGATCCTGGAGGCCGGACACATGAATACCGAAGACCTGGCCCGCCTGCGTGCTGCATATGAACGGGCCTAACGTTCAATCATTTGCCGAAAAACAGACTATTGTGGCCGGCTCAGTTTACGCCCACCAAGAAATGCTTGCAAAATCCTCAAATTGGGACTGCTGCAAGAATATGGCGGTCACGTTAGGTTACGCGCCACGGCAGAGCGTCGTCACGACGTTCGAGGGCAGGCTCCGGCGGGAACGCATTCGGCAGTTCACGAAGCCTGAACCGCACGATGGATTCCCGATTGCTCGGGAATGACAAGGGGTGTTGGGCCGGTCTGCCGACCTCACGAATTCTTGAACGAGGTCCGCACCGCGCAGGATCTCCTGAGACACCAGAGCGTCTCGACGTTCGGGGGCAAGCTCCGGCGGGAAGCCATTCGGCAGTTCACGAAGTCTGAACCGTACAATGGATTCCCGATTGCTCGGGAATGACAAGGGGTGTTGGGCGCAGTAGTCAGTTCGCTCGATGCGGGCTAAACTGTGCAGCGTGTTTGACTTCGATTCGCTATTCTCGGAACAGGGCCCGCTCGCCCGGGTCATCAAGGATTTCCGCGCGCGGCCGTTCCAGCTCGAGATGGCGCGCGCGGTGGCCGAGGTCATCGCGAACAACACGGTATTGGTGGCGGAAGCGGGCACCGGCACCGGCAAGACCTTCGCCTATCTTGTCCCGGCGCTCATGTCGGGCGGCAAGGTCGTCATCTCGACCGGCACCAAGACGCTGCAGGACCAGCTCTTCGACCGCGACATCCCGACGGTGCGCGCGGCGCTCAAGGTGCCGGTGACGGTGGCGCTGCTCAAGGGCCGCGCCAATTACGTCTGCCGTTATCATCTCGAACGCGCACTCGCCGGCGCCCGGCTGCCGACGCGGAATGACGCCCGTTATCTTGCGCTGATAGATCGTTTCGCGCGTGTGACCCGCACCGGGGACAGGGCCGACTGCTCGAGCGTTCCCGAGGACGCGGGCATCTGGTCGTACGTCACCTCCACGCGCGAGAACTGCCTGGGGTCGGATTGCCCACACTACAACCGCTGCTTCGTGATGGAAGCGCGCAAGCAGGCGCTCGCCGGCGACGTGGTGGTGGTCAATCACCACCTGTTCTTCGCCGATCTGGCGCTGCGCGATGAGGGCGTAGGAGAACTGCTGCCGGCGTGCAACACGGTGGTCTTCGACGAAGCGCATCAATTGCCGGAGACGGCGAGCCTCTTTTTCGGAGACAGCGTTTCGACCTCGCATTACCTCGATCTCGCGCGCGATACGCGCATCGAAGGTGCCGCCTCGGCCAAGGACTACGCTCCGCTGCCCGAGGCGGCCCAGGCGCTCGACAAAGCGGCGCGCGACCTGCGGCTCGTGTTCAAGGAGGAAAGTGGCCGCCTGCCACTGCGGATGCTGGAGGGGCGCCGCGCGTTCGAATCGGCGCTGGATACGGTCCTTGCCAGGCTCGATGAACTCGCCGCGGTGCTGCACGAGCAGGCCCAGCGCAGCGAAGGGTTGGAGCGCTGCTGGCAGCGCACGCTCACGCTCGCCGAGCAGACCGAGCGCTGGCGCAGCGGCGCGGACAGCGACCGCGTGCGCTGGGTGGAACTGTTCGGCCATTCGCTGCAGCTCAACTCGACGCCGTTGTCGATAGCGGAGACCTTCCGCAGCGAGATCGAGGACAAGGCGCGGGCGTGGATTTTCACTTCGGCTACGCTCTCGGTGGGCGGGGATTTCAGCCACTACTGCGGCGAGATGGGACTCGAGGCCACGCGCAGCGTGAGCTGGGACAGCCCTTTCGATTACGCGCGGCAGGCTTTGCTCTACGTGCCGGAGGGCTTGCCTGATCCCAACACGCCCGAGCACACGCCGGCCGTAATCGAAGCGGCGTTGCCCCTCATCAAGGCGAGCGGCGGGCGCGCTTTCCTGCTGTTTACAAGTCTTCGCGCGATGCGCGACGGCCACGCGCTGCTCAAGGAAGCATTCGCGCGCCGCGGCTGGGAGTTTCCGCTGCTCGCGCAGGGCGAGGGATCGCGCTCGGAACTGCTGGAACGCTTTCGCCGTTTGGGCAACGCGGTGCTGGTGGGCAGCCACTCGTTCTGGGAAGGGGTGGACGTGCGCGGCGAGGCGCTGTCGGTGGTGGTGATCGACAAGCTGCCGTTTTCCGCGCCGGACGATCCGGTGCTCGCCGCGCGCATCGACAGGATGAACCGCGAGGGACGCAACGCTTTCCTCGAATACCAACTGCCGCAGGCGGTGATCACGCTCAAGCAGGGCGCCGGAAGACTGATCCGGGACGAGGGCGACCGCGGCGTGCTGGCGATCTGCGATACGCGGCTGTTCAGCAGGAGCTACGGGCGGCGCATTCTGCAAAGCCTGCCGCCGATGCGCCGCACGCGCAACGCCGACGAGGCGACGGCGTTCTTCAGAATAAAGTCGGTAATGAGGTCGATCGGACGGAAGGCATAAGCCGATTGTAGTGTCAGCCGGTTTGATTCCGGCTTGTCCGGTTTAGGAGTTTGTCGAGGCGAAGTCCGACGAACTCCTCAGCTCTTGTTGTCGTTGCTCTTGCCCGGTTCATTCTGCGGCGTGTCCGGCTGGTTCGGCGCGGCGCCGGAGAAGTTGGGGAACGGGAAAGTGCTGAACAGGTTGCGGGTCTGCTTCTGCAACTGCTGCTGCATTTCGAGAAAAGCGTTCGCACTCTGTTCGAGGTAGTGGCCCATCAGGCCCTGGATCGCCGGCCCCTGCATCTTGACGAAGTCGCTCCACGCCTCGGAATTGAGGATGGGATTCTTGCCATACATCTGCCGCGATTGATCTTGCAGACGTTTCTGGATCTCGATGAAGGTTTGAATGTTCTTCTCGAGGTAATTGCCCATCATCCCCTGCATCGCGTTGCCGTAGAAGCGGATAATCTGCGACAACATGTCGCTGGAGAACATCGGCGCGCCCGCGGTCTCTTCCTCGAGAATGATCTGGAGCAGGATGCAGCGCGTCAGGTCCTCCTTGCTCTTGGCGTCCTCCACCCGGAACTCGATGTTGTCGAGAACCAGTTTCTTCACGTCGGACAATGTGATGTAACTACTTGTTTCCGTGTCATAAAGCCGACGATTGGGATATTTCTTGATAATTCTGGGCTGTGAGGTCATGTTCCGCCCCGTGGATCAAGGGAAGACTTATTATTCCAGACAACCTGTTGCATTGCAATCTAACAGATTGAAAAATATCGCTAAATCAATGGGTAACGCGTCGCATTCCATATTGCTGCTGTGCAATAAAAAAGCACTTGACAACAGCGATTTGCCCACTTGGTATTGGATTTGTGCGCCGCAGCATCACAGGACTGCTGACGGGGCGCTGCCGCCAGAGGAGATCGTCCAGATGACGGAGAATGCCGCCAAGTCGGCGCCTGCCGGATCCGGGCCGGCGCTCGCGGTGATCAAGCAGACCATGGCCGCGGCCAATGCGATGGTCGACACGATGACCAAGACCGCCAAACAGCTTGCCCAAGTGGCCGATGCCAGCATCACGTCGGCGACCAGCGCCATCAAGGGCGGCGCAAGGAAACCACGATTCACCGTTCACCAGGGATCAATACATGTGCTGCCCGCCGTTCATAGCGAGGTTCGCCCCGGTGAAATAGCCGGCGTCCTCCGAGCACAGGAAGGCGACCAGCGCGCCGACCTCCTCGGGCTTGCCGAGACGTCCCAGCGGGATCTGCGGCAGGATCTTGCTCTCCAGCACCTCCTTCGGTACCGCCAACACCATCTTGGTTGCGATATAGCCCGGCGACACCGTGTTCACCGTCACGTTCTTCCGCGCGTATTCGAGCGCAAGCGCCTTGGTGAAGCCATGCATGCCGGCCTTGGCCGCGGAGTAATTGGTCTGCCCGAAGGCGCCTTTCTGCCCGTTGACCGAGGAAATGTTGATGACGCGCCCCCAGCCGCGCTCGGCCATGCCATCGCAAATCGGCTTGGCCATGTTGAACACGCTGTCGAGGTTGGTGCGCATCACGGCGTCCCAGTCCGTCTTGCCCATTTTTCTGAAACTGGCGTCCTTGGTGATTCCGGCGTTATTGACGAGGATGTCGATCGGCCCGACCTCCGACTGGATCTCGGCCACCGCCTTCTGGCACGAATCGAAGTCGGTGACGTCCACTTGGTAGGCGTAAAAGGTGTAGCCCTTGCTTTTCATCCCAGCGAGCCACTCGCCGGATCTGGTGTTGCCGGGCGAGTAAGTAGTGACCACCTTGTGGCCCGCATCGGCGAGCTTGATGCAGATTGCTTCACCGATGCCGCCCATACCGCCGCTTACGACCGCTATGCGTTGTGCCATGGATTTTCTCCTTACTCAGTTGTGACGCGAGAAAGCCAGGAGTTTGTCAAACTTAGCCCCGACAAACTCCTAAGCAGCCTGTACGGAGTGTCAAGTTCGACAGGCTGCTGGCAGAATATTACCGCTCCATTTCGCCTTCAATTATGCCTCAGGTGCACTTTTCCTTGACGTAACGGCCCGGCGCGGGCTCGATTTCCGGATAGCGGCCGCCGCCCAGTGACATGCGCGCGCCCACTTGAACGCCGCCATGCTGTGCGAGCCACGCGCTCCAATGCGTCCACCAGCTCCCGGGGTGCGATGCGGCCGCGGCGAACCAGCGCTCCGGATCGTCTCCGAGTTCGGCATTCAGCCAGTAATTGCGCCGGTTCCTGGAAGGCGGATTGATGATGCCCGCAATGTGGCCGCTTGCCGCCAGCGCAAATTCGATTTTACCGTTCAACAGCCGCGCGCTGGCATAGGCGGTTTTCCAGGGCACGATGTGATCCTCACGCGTGGCAAGCACGTACGCCGGCATGTCGACGTGGCGCAAGTCTACCGGCACCCCGCACATCATGAGCTTGCCCGGTGAGCGCAGATTGTTCTCCAGGTACATATTGCGCACGTAGTAGACGTACATGGCGCCGGGCAGGTTGGTGCTGTCGCTGTTCCAGAACAGGAGGTCAAATGGGTCGGGCGTCTTGCCCTTGAGGTAATTGCTGACGACATATTGCCAGATCAGGTCGTTCGCGCGCAGGCTGGCGAAGGTGAGCGCAAGTTCCTTGCCGTGCAGCACGCCACCTCCCGCGAAGTCCAATTCGCGTCTCATGACGTAGGCGTCGTCGACGAAGACACCCAACTCACCGGTATCGCAGAAGTCAAGCATGCTCGCGAGCAGCGTCAGGCTGGCGACCGGATCGTGTCCTTTGGCGCGCAGCACGGCGAGCGCGCTGCCCAGCAGCGTGCCGCCGACGCAGAAACCGAGCGTGTTTATTTTTTCCACCCTGCAGATTTCCGTCACAAGCGAAATTCCCTGGATGACGCCCTGCTCCAGGTAGTCGTCCCAGGTGGCGCGGCCCATGGATGCCGGCATGTTGCGCCACGAGACCATGAACACGGTGTGGCCGTGCTCGACGGCATGGCAGACGAAAGAGTTATCAGGCTGCAGATCGAGGATGTAGTACTTGTTGATGCATGGCGGCACTATCAGCAGCGGCCGCTCATGGACCGTGTCGGTCGCGGGCCGATACTGTATGAGCTGCATGAAATCGTTCTCGAACACCACTGCGCCTGGCGTGATGGCGAGATTGCGGCCGACCTCGAATGCACGCTCGTCGGTCATCGACACCAGGCCCTTTTCCAGATCCGCCGCAAGGTTCTTCAAGCCTTCGGTGAGGCTCTCTCCCTGCGTTTCGGCGGCGAGCTTGAGCGCTTCGGGATTGCTCCATGGGAAGTTTGCCGGCGACATCGCGTCGATCACTTGGCGCGTGAAAAAAGTCAATTTTTTCTTGGCGTGCGGCTCGAGTCTGGCGTGGCCGACGATTTCGTCGAACCAACGCGCCCGTAGGAGGTAGGACTGGACGAGAAAGCTGAAATAAGGCTCCCGCCACTCCCGGGCGCGGAACCTGCGGTCCGTCGGATCGGGTGCGATAACCGGCGCAGCGGCCGCAGCGGGGTCAGGCTCCGATGTTCGCGCAGGAAGACTCGCCCACAGTTGAAGCTGCTTCTCATAGTAGCGGTTCTGGATGTCCAGCCAGCCCTTGGTGTCCTGGGCGATATCCGCCGCCAGCGACCTGAAGATCTCGGCGACCACCGGCCCGCCGCCGTCCGCCAAGGGCTTGAGCATGGCTTCGACCAGCCTGTGATTCAGGGCGGACAAGGCTTCAATGGCGTTCGTATGCTGGTTCATCGGCTGGTAGTGGCGTGTGACGGGACCATGTCAGACGTGGCGGATTACGGAATTGAGACGCGCTACGTGCTGCCCGGCCAAACAACGATAGCACGGCGCGCGTGAGGCTGGAACAACCCGCCGGGGCGGCTTGTGAGTCTCAGGCGGTGGAGTGGGCGAGCTCGCCGACCAGCGAGATGGTGGCCACACCGAGCGCCGTGGATCCGCTCAGCCGTCGCACCAGATCAACGCACCCATACGGCCAGTTGTCCCGTCGCGTCGGTAAGAGAAGAAACGCCGGGAATCCGAAACGGTGCAGAGTCCGCCGCCGTAGACCTGTGTTACGCCGGCACGCGCCAGCGCATGACGCGCGAGAACATAGATATCCGCGAGCCATTGTCCCGGGCGACAAGGTGCAAATGCAAATTCAGCGCGTGCATCCTGCTCAACGAAGGCAGTGCGGACATCGGCCCCGACCTCAAAGGCCTGCGGCCCGATAGCTGGGCCGAGGTAAGCAAGAAGGTCGGCAGGCGCTCTTCCGATGCCGCGTACGGTGTTTTCGATGATGCCACGCGAAAGACCGCGCCATCCGGCGTGCGCCGCGGCCACCAGCATCCCGGCCCGGTCGGTGAACAGCACCGGCAGGCAATCGGCGATCATGACCGCGCACACGGTTCCCGCCTGGCGTGCAATGCTGGCATCCGCCTGCGGTGGTGACTCAATACCATCGGCTGGCACTACGGTCGCGCCGTGCACCTGCTTGAGCCATTTTGGCGCCTGCGGCAGCACACCGCACAGGCGCCCCCGGTTTGTCGCTACCGCCTCCGGATCATCGCCCACCCGCAAATCAAGATTGAAACTGGCAAAAGGCCCGCGGCTTACCCCCCCGCTGCGTGTCGTGATCACAGCCTTGACGTTGGTGGGCGCCGGCCAGTCGGGCACGATCCAATCAGGCGGATAAGTCATGACTCGGTCTTCAGCGCTGCGAGCAAGTCCCGCATGTCGCGCGGTAACGCGGCGTGCCAGCTCCTGGTCAGCCGCGTCGAAGGGTGGACTAACGCCAGCTTCTCAGCGTGCAAGGCCTGGCGGCCAAACGGGACGGCTTCGGGCGCGCCCCGCGTCCTTTTTCCCCCATAGACCGGGTCGCCGATCAGCGGGTGACCGATCGAGTTGAGATGGACGCGAATCTGGTGCGTGCGGCCGGTTTCGAGCCGGCAGCGCAAGAGCGTTGCCTGCGCGAAGCGCTCTACCACCTGATAGCGCGTGACCGCCGGCTTGCCGCGGGCGACTACGGCCATGCGCGTGCGACTCGCGGGATGCCGCCCGATCGGCGCGTCCACCGTCCCATCGCGCGCGACGCGGCCATGCACCACCGCCAGATATTCGCGCGTGACGCTGCGCGCCTGCAGTTGGCGCACCAGGTCGGCATGCGCGGTAAGTGTCTTGGCGACGACCATCAGTCCGCTCGTATCCTTGTCGAGGCGGTGCACGATGCCGGCACGCGGCAAGTGCGCGAGCTGCGGCGCGTGCTTGAGCAGCGCGTTGAGCAGCGTGCCCTGCCAATTGCCGCTGCCCGGGTGGACCACGAGCCCGGCAGGCTTGTTGACGATGAGCAGCGCTTGATCCTCGAAGACGATGTCGAGAGGGATATCCTGCGGCCGGAACGCGAACTCGGAGGGATCAGGCGCAGGCACGACCGTGATTTTCTCGCCGCCCCACACTTTCTGGCGGGGCCGCGCCGTCTTCCCGCCGAGCGCGACCTGGTTTTGCCGAATCCAGAGAGCGAGCCGGCTGCGCGAAAACCCCGGCAACAAACGCACGAGAGCTTGGTCCAAGCGCAAGCCGGCACATTCGTCCGGCACAGTCAGTTCAATCGCGGACGGCGTGGGCGCGTTTACGCTATAATTCGCGGGCGGTACGTTCATCATGCGACATAGTTTAGCTGTATTCCTGGCACTGCTACTCGGCGGGCTCCTCGGCGCGTGCGGCCTCTTGCCGGGCGAGATCGACGAAACCCGGGGTTGGTCCGCGACGAAGCTCTATACTGAAGCGCGGGGCGAGCTTAACGACCGCAATTATGAAAGGGCGATCAAGCTCTACGAAAAACTCGAGGCGCGCTACCCTTACGGCCGCTACGCGCAGCAGGCGCAGATCGAGATCGCCTATGCCTATTACAAGGATGAAGAAGTCCAGTCGGCGGTCGCCGCCGCTGACCGTTTCATCAAGCTGCACCCCAATCATCCGAACGTCGACTACATGTATTACTTGAAGGGGCTTGCCAACTTCAATGACGATCTCGGCCTGTTCGGGTTCGTGAGCGGGCAGGACATGACCGAACGCGACCCCAAGGCGGCACGCGCGGCATTCGATGCGTTCAGGGATCTCGTGACGCGTTTCCCCGAGAGCAAGTACACACCCGACTCGATTCAGCGCATGAATTATCTCGTCAATGCACTGGCATCGCATGAAGTGCATGTCGCGCGTTATTACCTTAAACGCGGGGCGTATGTCGCCGCCGCCAACCGCGCCCAGTACGCCTTGAAGACCTACCCCCAGGCGCCCGCCAACGAAGAGGGCTTGCTGATCATAGTGAAAGCCTACGATGCGTTGGGGATGACAGATCTGCGCGACGACGCCGAGCGGGTCATGAACAAAAACTTTCCGGACAGCAAGTATCTCAAGAGCGGCGGCAGGAGCGGCTCGGCGTGGTGGCAGATCTGGAACTGGTGAAGGCGGGGAATAGTAAATAGGGAATCGGGAACGCAAAGCAGTGCAAGCCGTTAGGCGCGACCACCATTTCCTGTTTCCCATTTTCCCGGCGCTAGCCGAGCGCAAGACAAGCGAGCGTCAAAGCGCGCAACAAAGGCCGCGCCGTGGCGCGGCCTCGTGCTCCGAAACGTTCAGTTGGCGACGAGCGCGCCTTTCACGACCTTGACCTTCTCGCCGATGCGGAACGCGGGTTCCTTGTCGTAGGAGAACGTGCGGGACGAACCGTTTTCCATGCGCACCGCGACATCGTAGCGTTTGGATGATTTCAGATATTTCTCCGCTTCATGCCCGGCGTAGGCGCCGCCTGCGGCGCCGGCCACGGTCGCGATCTTGCGTCCACTGCCGCGGCCGACCTGGCTACCCAGCACGCCGCCGACCACACCGCCGGCAACCGCGCCCAGTCCCGAGCCCTCGCCTTTTTGCTCGATGACGTTAATCGCGCGCACCGTGCCGCAATTCGCGCAGACGGGCGCGGCTTTGGGTTTCGGCGGTTCAACGGCGGCTACGCGTGCGGGTTGTGTCGTGGTTTTCTTGGGCGCGGATGCCGTCGATTGCGTTTTCTTCGGCGCCGGTGCCTTCGCGGTGTCCGGTGCTTTAGGCGCGGGAGCAGGGGCCGTCTGCTGCTCGGCGTTCTTGGAGATCGAGCTCGGGATGACGCCGGTCATGACGCCGACGCCAACGGCGCTGAAAATGATCACCGCGACCGCAGCGATTGCAATCAAAGGATTTGAGCGACCCTGAGTTTCAGACATGGCACACCTCCTTTCGTATCTTCAAGGATGATGACTGACAACGCACATGCTAACACGGAGTTGACGTTGGGGTCGTGAAAAATTACCCAGCGCAACAAGCTGTTACACAATAAATCCGGGTCTGGGGAAGGAATTCTCAGCGTAGTGTTACTTGCGTCACGATTGCAGTTCGGCCAGGCCGCGGTAGAGTTCGAGCGCTTCCGGGTTGGCGAGCGCCTCGACGTTCTTGACCGGCCGGCCATGGACGACGTTGCGCACCGCGAGCTCGACGATCTTGCCGCTCTTGGTGCGGGGGATATCGGCAACCTGCACGATTTTCGCCGGCACGTGGCGCGGGCTGGTGTTATCGCGAATCTTCTTCCTGATTCTTTCGATGAGCGCCGCGTCGAGGGTGAGTCCCTCGCGCAGCCGCACGAACAGGACGATGCGCACGTCATTATCCCATTCCTGGCCGATTGCAAGGCTTTCCACGACTTCGGCAAGCTGTTCGACCTGACGGTAGATTTCGGCGGTGCCGATCCGCACGCCAGCCGGATTGAGCACCGCATCCGAACGGCCGTAGATGATGAGCCCGTCGTGCGGGGTGAGCTCGACATAATCGCCGTGACACCAGACGTTCGGAAACTTCTCGAAGTAGGCGCCGCGGTACTTGGCGCCGTCGGGATCGTTCCAGAAGCCGACCGGCATCGAGGGGAAGGGCGCCGTGCACACCAGCTCGCCTTTTTCTCCCTGTACGGACCGGCCTTCATCGTTGAATACCTCGACTTTCATGCCGAGGCCGCGGCACTGCAGCTCACCGCGCCACACCGGCAGGAGCGGGTTTCCCAGCGCGAAACACGAGATGAGGTCGGTGCCGCCGGAAATTGACGCAAGCTGGATGTCATTCTTGATCGCACGATAAACATAGTCGAAACTCTCGGGCGCGAGCGGCGAGCCGGTCGAGAGCATGCTCTTGAGTGCGCCGAGTCGATGCGTCCTGGACGGTTCGAGCCCGAGCTTGGCCACAGCGTCGATGTACTTGGCTGACGTGCCGAACACCGTCATTCTCTCGGTAGCGGCGTAGTCGAACAGGATCCTGCCGCCGGCGGCAAACGGCGAACCATCGTATAACAAAAGCGTCGCGCGCGCCGCAAGCGCCGAGGCGAGCCAGTTCCACATCATCCAGCCGCAGGTCGTGAAGTAGAACAGCCGGTCGCCGGGCTTGAGATCGTTGTGCAGCACATGTTCCTTGAGGTGCTGCAGGAGCGTGCCACCCGCACCATGCACGATGCATTTGGGAATCCCGGTGGTGCCTGACGAATACAGGATGTAGAGCGGATGATCGAACGGCAACTGCTCGAACCGGATCTCGCGCGGGAAGTAGGGCGCCATGAAATCGTGCACATCGACGGAATTCGGAATTCCGCCGATAACAGGATCTCGTTGCGTGTATGGCACCACGATCGTGCTCTCGATCGAGGGAAGATTCCGGCTGATTTCCTTGAGCCGGTCGACAAGGTCGATCGTCTTGCCATTATAGAAATAGCCGTCGGCGCCGACGAGAATCCTGGGCTCGATCTGGCCGAAGCGGTCGAGCACGCCCTGTATGCCGAAATCCGGCGAGCACGAGGACCAGATCGCGCCGATGCTGGCGGCGGCCAGCATCGAAATGACGGCGCCGGGCAGATTGGGCATGTAGCCCGCCACGCGGTCGCCGGGGCTGACGCCGGCCGCTCGCAGCGCCTGCGCAAGCCGGGAGACCTCGGCGTACAGCTCGCCGTAGGTTACGCGGCTTCTTATCCTGTCCTCGCCCCAGAATACGATGGCGCTGCCGCGGTCGCGCCGCCGCAGCAGGTTTTCGGCGAAGTTGAGCCGCGCTTCGGGAAACCAGCGCGCGCCGGGCATCCGCTGGCCGTCAACGAGAACCGTATCCCCCGGGGTTGCGGCGATCACGCCGCAAAATGTCCACACCGCATGCCAGAAGCGCTCGGGGTCGTTCACCGACCAAGCATAGAGTTGCGGGTAGTTTCCGGTGGCGGCGCCGTAATGCTCGCGCACGTGGGCCATGAACGCCGTGAGATTCGCCGCGGCGATTTGCGCGGGAGACGGTTGCCATAACGGTCTTTCAGCGTGTCGCATAGTCACGTTTCCTGCCGCAGGACAAATCAATGGACAGGATTAACCGTGTGAATCCTGTCTATTCCGCCTTTTGTTCCGGGCGCAGATGCGGAAACAGGATTACGTCGCGGATCGATGGACTGTCGGTGAACAGCATCACCAGCCGGTCGATGCCGATGCCGGCTCCGGAAGCTGGCGGCATGCCGTATTCGAGCGCACGGATATAGTCGGCGTCGTAATGCATGGCCTCGGCATCGCCCGCCTCCTTCAGTTTGGCCTGTTCTCTGAAGCGCGCGGCCTGGTCGTCGGGGTCGTTCAACTCGGAGAAACCGTTGGCGATTTCGCGGCCCGCGATGTAGAGCTCGAACCGCTCGGTGAGGTCGGGATTGCTGTCGCTGCGGCGCGCGAGCGGAGAGACCTCGGCCGGATAGTCGACGATGAAAGTAGGCTCGAACAAACTCGACTCGGTCGTGTTTTCGAACAGCGTCAACTGCAGTCCGCCGATGCCGTCGCCAGGCTTGTAGGAAATGCCGAGCTGCTCGAGTCTGGCGATCAGCGCCTCGCGGTTGTTCAGGAGCGCAGCGTCGTATTCCGGGTGGTATTTCCTGATCGCCTCGATGATGGTGAGGCGCTCGTAAGGTTTTTCGAAGTCGATTTCGCGGCCCTGATAGACGATCCTGGAAGTGCCGAAAACCGTCTGTGAGACATCCCGCAGCATTTGCGCTATCACCGCCATCATGTACTCCTGGGTGGTGTACGCGGCGTAGAACTCGAGCATCGTGAATTCGGGGTTATGTCGCGTCGAGATGCCTTCATTGCGGAAATTGCGATTGATCTCGAATACCCTCTCGAAACCGCCCACCACCAGGCGCTTCAGATAAAGCTCGGGCGCGATCCGCAGGTAGAGCTTCATGTCGAGCGCGTTGTGATGGGTGACGAACGGGCGCGCGGCGGCGCCGCCCGGAATCGGCTGCATCATGGGCGTTTCGACCTCGACGAAGCGCTCGGCCAGCAGGAAATTGCGGATCGCCTGGATGGTGCGCGAGCGTTGCACGAAAGTGAGGCGGGTTTCCGCGTTCACGATCAGGTCGAGGTAGCGCTGCCGGTACTTGAGTTCCGGGTCGGTCAGTCCGTGGAACTTTTCCGGCAGCGGCCGCAACGACTTGGCGAGCAGCCGGAGTTCCTGCACGCGAACCGTCAGTTCGTCGGTCTTGGTCCTGAACAGGACGCCGCTGACGCCGATGATATCGCCGATGTCATAATGCTTGAACGCGTCGTGGCCCTCCTTGCCGAGATCGTTTTCGCTGAGATAGATCTGAATCCGGCCGCTCATGTCCTGGATCGTGGCGAAGCTCGCCTTGCCCATGATGCGCTTCAACATGATCCTGCCGGCGACCTTGACGGTCATCGGGTTGAGGTCCAGCGTGTCACGATCGGTTTTCCCGTAGCGTCCGATTAGATCGGCCGCGAGGTCCTCGCGCCGGAAATCATTGGGATAGGCGACGCCCTTCGCCCGCAGCGCCCTGAGCTTGGCGCGGCGTTCCTCGATGATCTGGCTGGCAGTATCTTGTTGGGGAGGGTGTCGTTCGTCCATGACTGGTCCCGGGGTCAGGCGAGGCCCTGTTTCAAGCTGGCATTGATGAAGTCATCGAGGTCGCCATCGAGCACCGCCTGCGTGTTGCCGATCTCGACGTTGGTGCGCAGATCCTTGATGCGCGACTGGTCGAGGACGTAGGAGCGGATCTGGTGCCCCCAGGCGATGTCGGTCTTGGCTTCTTCGAGGGCCTGCTTTTCCTCGCGACGTTTTCTCAGCTCGAGCTCATAGAGCCGCGACTTCAGCATCGCCATCGCTTCGGCGCGATTGCGGTGCTGGGAGCGGTCGTTCTGGCACTGCACGACAATGCCGGTGGGCAGATGCGTCATGCGCACGGCCGAGTCGGTTTTGTTGACGTGCTGCCCGCCGGCGCCTGAGGCGCGGAAGGTATCGATCCTGAGATCCGCGGGATTGATGTCGACTTCGATGGTATCGTCGACCTCGGGATAGACGAACACGCTCGCGAACGAGGTGTGGCGGCGGTTATTGGCGTCGAAGGGGGATTTGCGCACCAGGCGGTGAACGCCCGACTCGGTTCTGAGGTGGCCGTAGGCGTAGTCGCCGCTTACCTTGAGCGTGGCGTTCTTGATCCCGGCGACTTCACCCGGCGACTCCTCGAGCAACGCCACCCGGAAACCCTTGCGCTCGCAGTAGCGCAGGTACATGCGCTCGAGCATCGCCGCCCAGTCCTGCGCTTCGGTGCCGCCCGACCCGGCCTGGATGTCCAAGAAGCAGTTGTTGGGATCCATCGGATTGGCGAACATGCGGCGGAATTCCATGTCCGCCACGGTCCGTTCGAGCGCCTCCGCATCGATTTCTATGCTCAAGAGCGCCGCGTCATCCTCTTCGGCCTTGGCGATGCCGAACAGCTCTTTCGCGTCGCGCAGATCGGACGCGAGCCGCTCCAGCGTGAGCACTATCGCTTCGCAAGCCTTGCGCTCCCTTCCCAGTTCCTGGGCGCGCTTGCCGTCGCTCCAGACCGCAGGGTCTTCGGCGAGTTTGATGAGCTCGGCCAGCCGCTTCTGCTTGGCGTCGAAGTCAAAGATACCTCCGCAGATCCGCGGCGCGGTCTTCCACGTCCAGCAACTGCTTGGCAATTGCGTTGGTGCGTTCTGGTTCCATATCGGGGCTCAAAAGATGAAATTATACACAACGGATCTGTCGCCGTTTGTCATATCGCCGCCCGGCGCCGGGGACAGCGGATTTAGCAATCACCATTCACCGGTGACGCTATTCACTGGTCACGGTTCACCGGCCACTGGTGACTGGTCACTGATGATCCAATGTTCCACAATGAGCTGCACGTTGCGGCTGCCATTGTAATCGTTGAGGTCAAGGCGGTAGACGGCTTCGATGCGCGACGGCAGCGCCGGCGCCGATCCGAAGAGCATCGCGTCAAATACGCGCCCGCCGCGGGTGAGGCGCAGCCTGAGATGCCGCTCGCCGACAATGCGCTGACTGACGACCTGGAAGCGGTCGTGGAAGCGCGGTTGGGGAAAGCCGTGTCCCCACACCTGATCCTGCAGCAGCAGGGCGTTTTCGAGCGTGGTTTCCGCGAGGTCCAGCGAACCGTCGGTCTCGATCTGGCGTTCCAGATCGCCGGGGGTCAGCAGCGATTGTGCCGCAGCTTCGAACGCATCGCGGAAGCGTTCGAAATCGCATTCGCGCAGGGTGAGGCCGGCCGCCGCCGCATGCCCGCCGAATTTCCGCAGCAGGGCGGGATGGTGTTTTGCCACGAGATCGAGCGCATCCCGCAAGTGCAGACCGGGGATGGAACGCCCGGAGCCCCTGATCTCCCCGTCGCCGCTCCGCGCGAACGCGATGGTTGGGCGGTGAAAACGGTCCTTGATGCGGGAGGCGACGATGCCGACCACGCCCTGATGCCACTGCGGGTCGAACAGGCTTAAGCTGTAGCTCTCCGTGAATTCCATGCCTTTGATGGCGGCGAGCGCCGCTTCCTGCATATCCTCTTCAATGGTGCGGCGTTCGCGATTGAGCCGGTCGAGTTCCCCGGCGATGGCGAGCGCGCGCTGTGCGTCGTCCGTGGCGAGACACTCGATGCCGAGCGACATGTCGGAGAGCCGTCCGGCGGCATTGAGCCGCGGTCCAAGCGCGAATCCCAGATCGTATACGCTGGCGCGCCGTGGGTCGCGTCCCGCGACGCCAAACAGCGCGGACAGGCCCGGCTGCATGCGACCGGCGCGCACGCGTTGCAGTCCCTGGTAGACCAGAACGCGATTGTTGTCGTCGAGCTTCACCACGTCCGCAACCGTGCCGAGAGCCACAAGGGGAAGCAGTTCCCCGAGATTGGGCTCCGTCCGTGGAAATGATGAATGATGAATGATGAATGATGAATTGTTCATGCTGTCGTTCCGCATTCCGCATTCCGCATTCCGTATTTGGCTGAACGCGCCTCGCGCTCTCAGCTCAGCCCGCAACGCCAACATGAGGTAGAACATCACTCCCACGCCCGCCAGGTTCTTGCTCGGGAACTCGCAGCCCGGCTGGTTGGGATTGATGATGCACCACGCATCCGGCAGGCGCGGACCCGGCAGGTGGTGATCGGTGATCAGGACCTGCAAGCCGAGGCGGTTGGCTTCGGCAACACCGTCACCGCTGGCGATGCCGTTATCCACCGTGATGAGAATGTCGGGGCGCTTGGTTTCGGCGGCAAGGCGCACAATTTCCGGCGTCAGACCATAGCCATAGGTGAAGCGGTCGGGAACCAGGTAGTCGACGCTGGCGCCGAAAGCGCGCAGCGCGCGCAAGCCCACCGCACAGGCGGTCGCCCCGTCGGCGTCGTAGTCCGCAACGATCACCAACCTTCTCCGTTGCGCGATCGCATCCGCGAGCAGCCGCGCCATTTGCTGCAGATTGCGCATGCGTTGCGGCTCGATGAGCCGGCGTAAATGACGCGCGAGTTGTTCGGGCGCGGCAACGCCGCGTGCGGCGTAGAGGCGCGCAAGCAGCGGATGGATGTTCCCGCGTATCAGCCGCTGCAACGCTTCGGGCGGCGCGCTGCGCGCAACGATCAACGGCATCGTGTTCACCGCGGCGGAGGCGGCGCGTAACTCGCGAGCGGCCGCGCCGTGCGCCAGAATTTGAAAAGGTCCGGCCATGCAAGCTCGAAGCGCTCGCAGCCGTTCGGGCCTGGAGCAACCAGCGCAAGCCGCAGGAGCAGGCGTTGCTTGAGCGCGGCGAGCAGCGGGGCGAACCACTGCCCGTCGAGCCTGCCAAGATCCTCGCGCCAGGCAGAAAGATCATCGCGGCGTGCAGCGCGCTCAAGCTGGGCAAGCATTAGCAGATGATGGTCGTCCGGCCGGGACGTCTCGCGCACAGTCTTCAGCCAGCGCTCTGCGTCGGGAGGCACTGGCGCAGCGCGGACGTCGGCGCTCGCGGCGAGCGCCAGCGCCAGTGCGTCGTCGCTCCATAGGGTCGAAAAGTGCCGCCCGGGAACCGCCGGCCTCCTGCCGCCGCCCCACAGCCAGACGCTGTTGATTGCCGGTTCGCCTCTCTCTTCACGGGCTTCGTTGACGGCATGAGC
>Ga0156226_1388_pt1 | contig 17410 bp, 15 predicted proteins | sample RifCSPlowO2_12_FD_107874 | JGI IMG/M metagenome (GOLD analysis project Ga0156226, IMG submission 107874) | Betaproteobacteria bacterium RIFCSPLOWO2_12_FULL_62_13
TAGAAACCAGGAAACAACCGACATGCAATTTCGTCTTGAAATCATTAGCACCCCTTGTGCTCGGAAAAGATGTGGGTAAAGATCAGCCCCTCGGGAGAGGGGCGGGGGTGAGGGATGGAAGGGCCGGGGATGAGGGCTGAGCATTGTCATCCATTTCTGCAATGCTCAGTAGTTCCCGGCATCAACGCGCATCGAAAATCTAACAGTCTCGGTCGTCTCCTTCAGGCTTTCCATGACCTCCCGGTTGATCGAGAATTGCTCAGTCTATTGCTCAAGCCGTTGCTTTAACCAACGAACGATCATGGCCCAGATTTCCTCGTCCTTCATTCCGGGCGTGCGGCCCATGTGACCGCCTTCAGGGTAGATGCGGGCTTCCTTGGGATCGCCGTACTCCATCAAGAGGTAAATGTCCTCGACCGGCGCCTGGTCATCAAGCTTCCCGTTGACCCCGAGAAGCGGTGCTGAAGGCCGGTCCAGCACGCCCTGATCCTTGAGCGATAACCTGGGCGCAACCTCAATCAACTCATCCAGAGTCTTCACACCCATAGCCTTGCTGCGGGCCTCGAACAAGCCCACGGGGCCGAACAAAGCAGCGGACGCCCTTTCCGTGAGCGCCGGTCGCAGCCACTTCTCCTGAAAACCGTAGTGCACGTTACTGCCGTGGAAGACGGCGCCCTTCAGGCGCTTTGCCTCCACAAACGCGAGCTTTGCAGCCCAGTAGCCGCCGTAGCTGCCGCCCCACACACCGACCCGATGGGCGTCTACATCGCTGCGTTTCAGAAGATAGTCGATCATTACAGAAAAGATGCGTTCGGCATTCGGCTCCGTGTAAAGAACCGGACTCTCGCCCGTGCCCGGCATGTCTATGGCCAAGCCCGCGAGTCCCGCTTCATGCAGCATGGCGTGAGCGCGCTGGCGATCCTCCTTCCAGCCGTCCACTCCACCCCAGTGCATCACGATCGGGGGTTTCTCGATGCCCCTTGGAACCTGAAGATAGCCGATAAGCTTTTTGCCCTCGAAAGGCACTTCCACGATCTCGAGCGCAGGGTCGAAATACCTTGCCGCTTTGTGGAAGTTCCGCAGCGAATGACGATAGGCCTCCTGCTGGCGCGGGGCGGCTGCGCACGGGTAGCGACCGATGCGGTAATAATTGAAAGCGAGGTAATACGCGTCGCTAAGCTGCCTCTTGTCCGCGCCGTTCTTCTCAAGCTCATCCGCCTTTGCCTCGTAACGGAGTCCCACCTTGCACCACTCTTCCGCCCAATGGTCCCGGTCAAGACTCGTAAGGGCTTGCGCCACTTCCTTGCCGTCTTCTGCCTCTATGCCCTCGAGTGGATTCAACCGTCCGGCTCGTCTGATGATCTCCGCCTTCACTCCTTCCAGCGGGCGCCCGCGTATCTCGGCATTTGCTCTCGTCGTCATATGACAACAGCCTTTCAAGTTGATCAAGCGCCGGAATATGCCGCAATTCCTTGGTCGTTCACTGCGGCTTGATGCCGGCTTTCCTGGCGACCTTCGCCCACTTTTCGATCTCGGCGCGAATGAGCGCGGAAAACTCTTCCGGCGTGCTACTCCACGTCGGTTCAGCACCGTCAGCCACAAACCGTTTCCTGACGTCCTTGTCCTGCATGACGCGCAATACATCGCGGTGGAGCCTTGCGATGATATCGTTCGGTGTGCCGGCTGGCGCAAGAATTCCGAACCATTGCACAGCTTCGTATCCCTGCACGCCGGCCTCAGCGATGGTCGGCAAGTCCGGCACTCCACTCGCCCGCTTGGCGCTGGTCACCCCATATGCGCGCAATCTGCCGGTTCGTACATGCGGCAAGGTAGCCAGCACGTTGCCCATCATCAACGGCACTCGTCCCGACAACGCGTCCACCAACCCGGCGTTCCCGCTCTTGTATGGCACGTAGGCCATGTCAAGTCCCGTCAGGCTCAAGAACAGCGCCATCGACATATGAGGGTTGCCCCCATAGCCGCCGGCTGCGTAGTCGAGTTGCCCGGGGCGCGTCTTTGCGAAACCGATCAACTCCTTCAGGTTTTTCGGCGGCAGCGACGGATGGCCCACCAGGACCTGCGGCACCACCACGACACGTGAGATGGGCGAAAAGTCCTTTGCCGGATCGAAGCGTATCTTCCGGTAAGTCGACGGCACGATGGTCATGGTGCTCTGCGCGATCAGCAGCGTATCCCCGTCCGGTGTCGCGCGCGCACCGGCTTCCGTGCCAATCATCGCAGCCGCTCCCGGCCGATATTCGATCACGAGCTGCTGGCCAAGGAGCTCGGACAGCTTGGGCTGGATGATACGCGCCGACCTGTCCGTGCCCCCGCCGGGCGACGAAGGCACGATCAACCGCACGGAACGGTTCGGATAGCTCTCCTGCGCCCACGAGCCTGCCGCTATTGCCGCGAGACACGCGCCGAGCAGTCCACACGCGAAACCATGCCGATTCAAGAAAGCTTTCATCGTTTCCCCCTCGCGTTCTGCGTGCTATACGCGGAATCCGTGTCGCCGCGCCGGCACTCAGAAGCGCTATTGTTCCATACCATGGTGTCGACTGACCCGCAGCGCCACGCGCGAGCCTCGCCTTCAAATAGGGCTTCTCTCCGCCCAACTCGATCATCTCGCGATAAGAATCGGGAAGCGGCGCGCACTGTAGCGATTTGCCGCTGACAAGATTGCGCACATGCCAACTGCCGGTATCGATCTCGATGCGGTCTCCGGTGTCTACCAGCCCGAGAATACCGGGACAGCAAATCGGCCACAACCCGCCGCTCACGCAGTTGCTGGAGAAGAGCTTCCCGAACGATTCGGCGACGACGGCGGGAATACCGAGTGCGATGATCGACTGGTGCGCCGGGGTGGAAGAGCCGCAACCGAAATTCTTGCCGGCGACGATGATGTCCCCCGGCTGCGCCTTTGCCGCAAACTCGGGATCCAGGCTCTCCATGCAGTGTTTGCCCTGTTCGTGAAACGGCAGATGGTTGTACATCTGCTTGCGAATGAGGCCCGTATTGATGTCGTCCTGAGGAAATTTCCAGACTTTTCCCGTAACCTTCATGCGGGCTCCAAGCATCACAGGTACTTCAGCGGGTTGGTAATGCGCCCTTCGACGGCTGAAGCGGCAACCGTCGCAGGCGAAGCGAGGTAGATCTCGGCGCCCGGCCCCATGCGGCCTTCGAAGTTGCGCGTGATCGACGTAATCGCGACCTCGCCCGGTGCCAGGATCCCACCGTGCAGTCCCGGGCAGGCGCCGCAGTTGGCGTTCGTCACAATGGCGTTGGCCTCGTGCAGGACATCGATGTAGCCCAGCCTCGCCGCCTCCTTCAAAACTTCCCGCGAGCCCGGCGTCGCGATGAAGCGCACGTCTGGATGTACCTGGCGCCCCTTGAGCACGGCAGCGGCGGCTGCGAAGTCCTCCAGCCGGCCGCTTGCGCACGAGCCAAGGTAGGCCTGGTCAATGCGCCGCCCCTCCACTTCCGCGACTGGTTTGACGCCGTCCGGAGCATGCGGCACCGCAATCTGCGGATCGATGCCCGATACGTCGATCTCGTGCACGCCGTCGTACGCAAAGTCCGGATCCGTCTCGTACAACTTGAACGGTTTGGCAGTCCGCTTCTTCACCCACTCTAGCGTGACAGCATCGGGCTGAATGTAGGAGGCGACCGCTCCCATCTCAGTGCCCATGTTGCACAACGTGAAGCGCAGGTCCATGCTAAGCGCCTCTACAAAAGGACCGGCGAACTCGACCGCATTGCCGTAAGCCCCGCGCTGGCCGAGCCGGCCGTTCACGTACAGCGCAACGTCTCGCCCAAGAACGCCTTTTTTCATCTGGCCCACGATTCTTACCAGCGTCACTTGCGGCGCCTCGATCCAGTAACGGCCGATCGCGTATAGCGTGAGCCGGCCGCCGCCGAGCGAAGTCGCGTATGCGCCCACCGCGCCCATGGTCGCGGCGTGCGAATCGACCGCGATCGCCATCGAGCCGGGGAGGACGATCCCGTTTTCCACCATGACGAGGTGGGACACGCCCGCGCCGCCGTCGAAGACCTTGATGCCGTATGAGCGATAGAAATCCCGCCACGCCTTGTGCGAGGCCGCAAACGCGACCGTGGGCGAGGGTGACGCATGGTCCGCGCTGGCGAAGATGCGCTCGCGCAGCGGCAATGCCTTGATGCCGAGTTCCTCGAGATCGGCCGCGAGGCGCCTCACCTCCCCCGCATTTACGCCCACGATCGCAGAGTAGATGTCGGGCTCGATCTCCAGAAACTCGCCGGGTGTAACGGCTGTGCGTTGCGGCCGCGCCTTGTCCGCAAGTATCTTGTGCAGCGCGTGCATGCCGGCCATATCGGGTACTCTTGTCCTCAAGCGATCAATCCTTGAAACCGCAGATGAACGCGGATGCGCGCAGATAAACCCTCGTCAATCAAATCATTGTGAGACATGTCATGTCTATCCAACAGGTGATACAAGCTTCCGCGCCAAGGCTCGAATTCATCGGCGTTCATCGGCGGCTAATTGTTTTTTCAGGTTAATAGGTTGCAGAGATCGGATCAGAGGACTGAAGGATAGCCTTGGGGCCTATCGCAAAAACGGATCGTCAAGTCACCGGCGAGCGGTGGCGGCGCGCCGATGCGAGCTGCGGCACACTCAAGTCGAGCGCCGGCGGATCCCAGTATGCGGCCCGAAAAGCCGATTCAATCGCTTCCTTTCCTTTTCCGGCGCGCGCCGCATCACCAATGACAGTGATTTTCTGCCCGTCTCCAGCGAGCGCCCGATACGCGTTTCCGGTTGCTTTACGCGCCCGGTAGTAGAACCAGTTGCGAAACCGCACGGATGAGAAAAGTCTGCGCATCGGCCACGACTTCCCCCATCCGTGGTCGAGCAGCCAGCGCAAGAGCGTGCCGCTGCCCAGCCGATACTTCGCGCCAGTCGCTATGACGATACGGTCGTAATCGCGCAGCACATCAGGGTACTCGCCAACATCAACACCGTATTTCAATGCGACGCCAGCTTGCACACATGCGCGCTCGAGCTCACCGATGAATGTGTTCAGGGATTCAGGTATCGCTTCGACTTCCTGAAACTGCGGCGCCTTTCCGGCATAGCGGAAAGCGCCGCCGGGAAGCTGCGCGCGTTAGATCACCGTGACCTGGTTGGAGTGCGCGAGAAGGGATGCGTACGACAGCCCGGCCGGTCCCGCGCCGATCACGCAAATGCGCTCGCCTTTCGGCATGCCGGTCGCCGCAGCGAATTCCGTTTCGCGTGCCGCGGTCGGGTTTACGAGGCAGCCGATCGGCTCGCCCCCACGCATTTCATCCACACACTTGTTGCAGGCGAGGCACCGCCTGACGGGAACGCCGCTCCGCACCTTGTTGACCCAGTCCGGATCAGCTAACAACGCCCGCCCCAACGCGACGAAATCCGCCCTGCCGGAATCCACCGCAGCCATGGCAACCGCCGGGTTACCCAGCCGTCCAACGGCGATCACCGGCACGCTCACCGCCATTTTCACGGTTTGGGCGTAATCAAGGAACACGCCTTCCGGATAAGCCATCGGTGGAATCATCCGATGCGCGGTAGGCCGCGAGCGGTAATGGCCGGCGGAAACGTGGATCGCGTCCGCTCCTGCGGACGCCGCCCATTTCGCCACCTGGAAGCCTTCGCTGAACTGCAATCCGGTGGGGAAAAAGTCCTCGACGCTCAACCGGAAAACGACCGGAAAGCCGGGCAGCTCGGCCTTCATGCGTCTCAGGATATCGAGGCTTATGCGCGCACGGTTGGCAAGCGCTCCGCCGTATTCGTCGCGGCGTCTGTTTTCTTCCGGGCAGAGAAACTGCGACAGCAAGTAGCCGTGCGCCACGTGCAGTTCAACGCAGTCGAACCCGGCTTCCCGCGCGCGCTTTGCCGCCTCGACAAAAGCTCTCGTCGTTCGTTCGATTCGCTCCCTGGTCATCTCCAGCGGCGTGATGGTCTCGCCCGTCACTTCGTACACGAAATGCGGAATGGCCGAAGGCGCGATGGGCGGCTCGCCGCAGATATCTTCGCGGGTATGCCCGCCGGCGTGTCCCAACTGAATGGACGCTCTTGCTCCGGCATGATGCAGTGCGTTTACGAGGCGTTTGAGCCCCGGCAGAAAACGATCGTCGTAAATGCCCAGTTCTCTGGCGCGGTGCCGCCCCGCCCGTTCCGGAGAGGCCATCTCCACGGTAACCAGTCCGGTGCCACCATGAGCGCGGGCCTCGAAATAGGCTATGGTCGCATCCGTTACATATCCCTCACCGTCAGCCAGCCGCGTTGTCATGGAGGGCATCACGACCCGGTTTCGGATCTCGACGCCGCCGATCGACATCGGTGTAAACAGCGCTGTCACGCCGCGCGCTCCATGGCGCCCTCGGACCGGACACCCGCCTGCTCGAGCGCCTGCTTGATCCGTGCTATTTCCGCATCCTCCAGCTTGACCAGGGGCGGGCGAACGGCGGCGCACGGAATGCGCCCCAGGATGACTAAGGCCTCCTTCATCCGGTTGTGCATATCGGCAAACGGATTGGCATAGAAAGCGTGAGCGATCGGATAAATCCTATCGTTGATCTTGCGCGCCCGGGCCAGATCGTTCGCCTGGACCGCTTGCCACAGAACGACCTGCAGATCGGCAATGACGCTGCCGGCTCCGGATAGCAGGCCATTGCAACCCAGTACCAGGGAACTCAGCAGCCAGGAACTGTGCGTGGTGAGGACGTTTACGCGGCATGGGAGGCTCTGCAAAATCCGGATCTGCCGCTCATGCTGCATCACGTTGTTGCACCAGTCCTTGATGGCACGAATCGTCTTCACTTCGTCGATAAGCTTCAGCAAGGTGTCGACCGGGTAACCCAGTCCGCTGATCAGGGGATATTGAAAACAAATGATCGGCAGATCCGACGCATCGGCAATCGTCCTGAAGTGTGAGATTGGCATTTCCGGTTTGCTCGACGAACCGAGTGCGAGCGGACCCGGCGGAAACACCAAGAGGCAAGCAGCGCCGCCCCGCTGAGCCATGCGCGCAATGCGGGCGGCCTCCAGGCTCCCGTCGGCATAGATTCCATGGACGATGGGGATGCGATCTCCGACTTCGTCCATCGTGATGTCCAACACCATCGCCTGTTCCTCGAATGTGCACGAGGCCACTTCGGATGCGTGGGCGTTGATGGTGATCGCCGAAAGCCCGGCGACATCCACCACGTCCCGCAAATGCTTGCGATAGGCCGTTTCGTCGATGCTCAAATCGTTCTTGAAGGGCAGCAAGCAGGCTGGAATGACGCCTTTGGGTTCGTAATTTTTCCATTTGGACATAACGGTCCACCTTAACATAAGAATGAGGCCGCAGGGTTTTCGGAAGAAGTCTTAGCGTGCCGCTGGACGCTCATGCAGCTACTTCGGGAACATAAGAAGCCCCGATGCATCAAACCGCCCGTGTTTGCCCGCCGTCCATGTCGATCACGGAACCCTGGAGAAACTCGACCGCGTTGCTTGCCAGCATCCCAATGAATATCGCCAGCTCTTCCGGCCTGCCAAAGCGCCGGATGCCCTGCTCCCGCAGGATGCTGTTGTAGGCCTCCTGCGCCGTTACGTTATGGGCTTTGGCGTAACGGTCGACGCGTATGGTCAAGCGATCCGTTTCGAACGTGCCGGGATGGATCGCGAGCACGCGAACGCCGTCGCGAACCCCGCGATCGGCCAGGGCTTTGGTCAAAAGACCGATCGCCGCATTCACCGAGCCGCCGATCGCAAACTCCGCCTCCGCAACCCGTCCGCCAACGCCTCCGATATTGATAATCGTGCCTTTCGACTGACGAACATGCGGCCAGGCACTTTTCGCCATCCGAACCGCGCCAAAGAATTTGAGCGCAAATCCGTCGGTCCAATCCGCATCGCTGAGCTCGAGGAAGTCGCCGCGTTTGGTGGCCCCCGCATTGTTGACAAGCAGATACAGGCTCCCGAACCTCTTAATTGTGGCAGCGATGATTTCGGATGCACGCGCCGGCTGCGAGAGGTCGGCCGCTTCGACCAGCGCCACTCCACCAGCGGCTTCGATTTCGCGCTGCACGCCTTCCATTCGTGCCTGGTCCCGGGCGACGAGCACCACGTTCATCCCTTGCTTTGCGAGCTGTAGGGCGATGGCGCGGCCCAGCCCTCTGCTCGCCCCTGTGACAAGCGCTGTCCGCTTGGCAAGCCCCAATTCCATGTACCCGTTATCCTCAGTAAATTTTCGAATGAAGAGCTTTATGTTCGCCCTCGATGTCGCGGGCTCCGATTGCGCCGACGATCGAAAGCCAACGATAGCGGCCGATGATCCGGAAGATCCTCCCGGTGAGAGTCTTTGCAGCCTGGTCGAGGCTCGCGCGTCATTATATGTTCTCAATCGTATGAATAACAATTGAATACGAAATCCCGATTGACGATGGAAACCATGGTCAGTAACATGCGATCAGGGCCGCGGCGGAGAAGCGGCCTTCGGCAAACGGGCGAAATTGCCAAGGCTCGTTCATGAGTCGTGCAGCCGGATCGGCCCTTGCAGCAGCCCGAATAATCCGATCAGAAAGATCTGGCATGAGCGCCAAGCTTCCGGCCTACTCGCGAAACCCAAAAGGCGATCCTCAAGTCCGCCGCTGGACCGAACAGCGCTGGCTCATCGATAACATCATTCGCGCCAATGGCGTGGATTGGGACCAGCCCCGGACGATATACCTGAATGCGCCTTGCGGCTTTGAAGCCAATGCCGATTTCCACTTGATTCGGCAGCGCATTCACAAGTACGCGGATATTTTTCCGGCCTTCGAGACCACGGCACGGCGACGTGAAACCAAGGCCAAGGAGGCGGAGGAACGGGGCTGGCTGGTAAGCGCCCGCGACAACTACTTCATGGCGGCGGTACATTGGGGTGCTGCCCAGTGGCCCTTTCACGACAACGACGATCAGAACATCGCGCTCAACCAGAGAAAACGCGAGTGCTACCAAAGCTATGCGCGACTCGCAGATCACCATGTCGAAGCAGTTTGGGTTCCATTCAACGGGAAGCATCTGCCGGGCTGGTTCCACCTGCCGCCCAATTACCACGGCGGCAGGGTCCCGGTCGTCATCGAGATTCCCGGAATGGATGGCTTCAAGGAGATCGCAGTTTCCCTGTACGGAGACCGTTGGCTCAACCGTGGTTTTGCCGTGCTGGCGGTCGACGGCCCTGGCCAGAACGAGTCTCCATTGCTCGGCATTTACGTCACCGTGGAGAACTGGGTGGCAGCGGGACCGGCGATCGTCGACTGGCTCGTTGCCCGGCCCGAGATCAACCCTGAACAGATTTCCGTCACAGGAAGAAGCTTCGGATCGCTGTTCGGGACGATAGTTACCGCCAACGAACCTCGCGTGCGCGCATGTGCCGTAGTTATGACGTGCCTCGAGCCCGGCTGCCGCACCATATTTGAAGAAGCATCGCCGACTTTCAAGAAACGTTTCATGTGGATGTCGAATTACACCGATGAAGCCAAGTTCGACCAGTTCCGGAAATCCCTGACATGGGAGGGACATGCCGAAAAGATTAAGGTCCCCTATCTTTGCGTCGCTGGCGAGGCCGAGGAGATCAGCCCCCTCGAATACACCGACAAGATGTTCTCCGTTCTGCCCGGCCCGAAGCAGCTGATCATCTATCAAGAGTCGCGACATTCCGTGGGAATGGTGCCGTCCACCAATCTTGGCCCATTCCCCTACACCACCATGGCCGACTGGATGGCCGATCGCGTCGCTGGAAAGCCATTCCGGAGCGAACGCTGGTACGTCGACAGTTCGGGGAGGGTGCAAAAGACGCCATACTGAGCTGTTGGCTCACGAACACATCGAATGACTACAACCCAAGAAATTCGAGAGGACACCAACAATGCATCGATTCTTGTTGCTGGCTTTGCTGGGCGCTTCCCCCCTCTTCAACGATCTTCATGCACAGTCGGACTGGCCGACGAAACCCGTGCGAATCATCGTTCCCTCTTCGCCCGGCGGCGGGACGGACACCATCGGGCGGTTGCTCGGGGTACATTTTTCGGCGGCCCTCGGCCAACAGTTCATCATCGAGAACCGGGCGGGTGCGGCCGGCGCCATAGGCTATGCTGCAGCGGCACGTATGGCTGGGGATGGCTATACACTGCTAATCGCGCCAACCACGATCACCAGCCTGCATCTGGTTTTGAAGAATCCTCAGTTCGACGCTTTGCGCGACTTCACTCCGATCACGCAGGTGGTAGCATCAGCTCAGGTGCTGGTCGTGCACCCCTCGATTCCCGCGCGGTCCGTTCATGATCTGGTCGCGCTCGCCAAGAAAACCCGGAACGAGCTGACGTTCGCCTCCCCTGGTGAGGGCAGCGTGCCGCACCTGGCCGTCGAGTTGCTGAAGAATATGACTGCCATTCAACTGGTGCACGTCCCGTATAAGGGCGTGACGCCCGGCTTGACGGACGTGATCGGCGGTCGCGTTGCGGCGATGATCGTGAATATCATTTCGGCGAAGCCCCACATCGACGCTGGAAAGCTGCGCCCGCTTGCGGTCACCAGTCTCAAGCGCGCCGAAGCGCTGCCCAACGTGCCCACGGTCTCGGAGGCCGGCTACGGCGAGTACGAGGCGCTGCAGTGGTTCGGACTGTTCGCTCCCGCGGGGACACCACAACGGATCGTGTCGCGACTGCAAGTGCTGACTGCTGCGGTGTTACGCGAGCCCGAGACAAGAAAGCGCTTGGCTGGCGAGGAGCCCATCGGAAACTCTCCCGAGGAGTTCGCTAAAGTGATCAAAAACGAGGTGGACAAGTGGACGAACGTCGCCCGCGCCGCGAATCTGCAGCCCCGGTAGGGTGCGGCTCATACAAGAATGGCTGAGGTAACGATCTCCTGGCCGAACGGGAAGCGCGTTGCCGTACTCGTGAGCGTGCTGTTGGAAACCTGGTCGGAGGGCAAGTCGCCGACCTACTTCCCCCGTACGACGCCACTGAAGGCGGGCGCGATCGACCTTCCGGGGCGACAGTGGTCGCAGTACGGAGGGGAAGAGGGAGTCTGGCGGATCCTGGGCATCCTCGAACGCACAGGCGTTCCCGCAACCGTCTTCGCCAACGCGATCAGCGCGGACCTCTATCCCGATCTCATCCGCGAGATCGTTCGATCCGGCCATCACATCGCGGGGCATGGCTATGCGCAGGATCAATACATGCTCGAGATGACGCTCGCCGTGCAGCAGGCGACCATCCGAACCTGTCTCGATATTCTGGAAAAGCAATCCGGCACGCGGCCTGACGGGTCGATGAAATCCCCCCGGCGCGACGCTTCTTCAAATCACCATTGAGCCTACGCGAAAGATGATTTCGCGCATCGGGTGTCCCCGCGATGCCGGCCGCTGAACACCGATGCACGGCAAGAAACGCCTCGGCAGCAGGCGCTTCGGGTAAAGGACCATCAGCACACCGAGGTAGACAAACGGCGGCGACCAGAAATTCGGCTTAATTCACCCGCAGCCCACGCTCGCGCACGATCTTCGCCCATTGCTCCGATTCCTGCCTGAGCTGCCTCGCGAACTGCGCCGGGCTGCTGCCGATCGGGTCCATTCCCAGTTGATCGAGGCGGGCACGCATGTCCGGGGACTGCAGCATCTTGACTACGTCGCGCTGGATTTTCTCGATCACTACCTTCGGCGTACCCCTGGGGGCCATCAGCGCCCACCAGCCCAGGTTCTCGAAGCCCGGGATGGTATCAGCGACCGTGGGCACGTCCGGCAGTTGGCGGATCCGCGCCCGGCTGGTCACCGCGAGCGCGCGCAGCCTGCCCTGGTTGATGTGGCCGACGGCCACCGGGACGTTGGCGGTGGTAAGGTTCACCTCACCCGAGAGCACCGCATTGGCGGCAAGGCCACCGCTCTTGTAAGGGACGTGCGTAGCGTCAATGCCGGCGGCAAAGGCCAAGCTTTCGGCTGCGAGGTGCGTCTGCGAGCCCACCCCCGCAGAGCTGAAGGTGATCGTCTTCGGCTTCGCCTTGGCCATCGCGATCAGGTCCTTCACCGTCCTGGCGGCAAAGCCCGGTTGAACCACGATCACCTGGGGGCTGCTCGCCAGGTTGGTGATTGGCACCAGGTCCTTCCCGGGGTTGTATGGGAGCTTCGGGTAGATGTGCGGATTGGCTGTGACGATGGTACCCGAAGGCATGTACAGCGTGTGGCCATCGGGATTGGCCCTGGTCACCAGACTGCCGGCGATGGCGCCGCCGGCACCCGGCCGATTGTCCACGATCACCGACTGGCCCCAGGCCTCGGAGAGCGCCTGCCCCGCGATGCGCGCCAGGATGTCGGTCGCGCCGCCTGGCGAGAACGGCAACACCATGCGCACCGGCTTGGCGGGAAAGCCCTGCGCTGCGACGAATGGCGCGCCGAGCAGCACGACCAGGGTAGATACGAGGGTCACGCCGAATCGGCGCAGTGTGATAGCGCAATGCATGCAAACCTCCTCGACAGTTTTGGTTTCGTCGGCGATCTACGCATCCAGTGCCTTACAGCCGCAACAAACTCAATGAGCTTTGAAAGCGCTTGCCTCGGGGCCTTGCAGCGTTGTATTACTGAACATTGCAGAAATGGACCACAATGCTCAGCCCTCATCCCCGGCCCCCTTCGACAAGCTCAGGACAGGCTTCTCCCGGGGGGAGAAGGGGGATTAGAGGCGCAAATGGCTTGTCACCCATTTACGCAAAACTCAATAAGCAGGCGTCCATCCTTCTGATTTCAACTCCTCCAGCGCCTCGAGCATGCAGGTTACGCCGTACGTCAGCACTTTCATTCCGCACGGGTTGACGCACACCATGAGGGCCTCCGCAATCTCCTCGGGCTTCAATCCCAGCTTCAAGCCTTTCTTCAGGTGCTGCCTGAGGTGCGGCTGATTCGGGGGATTCGACATCTCGACCGCGAGCGCGATGATGTGAAAGAGCTCGTGCATCTTCTCGTCGTAGATGCGCGGCTTGGCGCGGATCACCTCGTCAAGTTTTATCAAAAGCTCCATGTAATCCGGAAATGTCCTGGCGATAAACTCGTGCGCCGGATAGCGCTTTCCCCGCCGCCGCGCGATCTCGTCCGCGAGGCCGGCGCTGGTTTGATCCGTTGGTTGCCGCGACATTTACCCTCCTGCTGGCGTGAACAACATGGGTGCGATCGAATTAAGCCGTCCCGCATCGTCAGTGCTGAGTGGATGTTAGCAAAGTCGCGCCCAAGGGGCGACTGTAAAGCTGCTCCGGTTCCAGTCGGGCGTCAGATGCCGCACACCGCTGCATCCACGGGGCGCACTTCCGTCGCAGCGATCGTGGGCCACGATCTCGCTTGAGCTATCGATGGCCGACGTTTCGGCGGGCCATATACAAGTCGAACATGTCCGGATCCAGGTCGCGCAATTTTCTTCGGGCCGAAATCAATGACGTGCTGTATCCGTGCTTTTCGAGCTTAAGCAAACGCGCGATCGCGCCGAACGACTGCACGGCTCGCGTCGCCGGCAGGGTTGCCAGGTCACCGCAGTCCATTGGTGTCCCTGGATGCTCGATCAGATGCCACGTCGGAAACCAGGCTCCCGCGGACCTGTCTTCTGGATCAAGCCAGTGGCACGTCGCCTGGAATGCGTCCCAATCCCGGTTCAGCAGCGGGTCATCAATTTCCTGGAGCGTCCCGGGAAAGCGCTCCGGTCCAAGGAGAGCGAGCCGCATGAGCGGCATCGGGCACGCGTCCAGACCGTCTACCCGATAGCGCGCTACAGCAAGCCAATGCAGCGCATCGACATTATCGTCATGCTGCGCAATCGCCAGTGCTGAGGCGACCGCGGCTTCGGCATCGCCGCAGCGCAGATACAGGCCCGCGCCGTATGACTCCGGAAACGCCGCATCGTAGGCATGCGCGCTCGCCGCCTGCGCGAGGTCGCGCCAGAGGGGCCGCAGGAACTCCGTTGCCTTGTCACCCATTGCGGCGGTCGCGGCGGGAAGCAAGCTCGCTTCAAGCCGTCGGATTGCGTCAGCGATTTGCGCCGGATTGGCGCATGGGAACGGCCGCTCATCAAGTTCGTGACAAAGCGTCTCGAGCGCCTTGCGAGCATGATGCCCGGGCTCCTCCGCACAGAGGCGATCGAGACATTCGGCCGCTCGGACGAGGTCGCGCGCAAGCAGCGCGGAAACCACGTCATTGGCGAGAACCACGGCGCGCGAATGGAGAAAAAGATCGAGCTGGCCGGCGGCGGGTATCTGGCCGTTCATCACATGGAATTTCGAATATGAGTGCTGGCGTAGGTCCCGGATCTCCACGTGCCCGTCCATCTCAGTCGGCGCGGGTCTCCCCGCGCTTCGCGCCGCTGCGCACCTTCCTGCCTGCGCGGGCCTTGGCGCGTGCGGGCGCGTCCGCCACGAGCCGCTCGATCTTCATGCGGCGCTTCGCGTGCAGTCCTTCAAGCACTTGGTTGAGCGTCCTTATTATGATTGTAGCTCCTATCGTGTCAACGCGGCGAGGAGGCCGACCAATGGGCGGCCCCGTTTCTTTGGGAATCGACTAACCAGCCGGGCGCGCGCCGGCATGCCGATGGCGAAGGTCCTGCGCATTATTTCGCCGACACGCCAACTGGAGCGTGGGCCGAGTTTCTCCGACATGAGGGTATCAAGGACGAATCTGACCTCAAGGGCATCCAGCGCGCGTTGTGGGCAGTCGACGTTGCCGTAGACGGCCTCATCATCAGAGAGCCGGAACTCGATCGCTCGACCCTTCACGGCGGCCCCGGCAGCTATGCCGAGTGCCAAGGCGAAGCGCGTCGTCTTCGGGCTGCCGGCGCAAACGCCATCCGCGCGCCGTCGGCCGCGCTCAAACCAGGTGGAGCGACCGGGTGGGTAGTTAATGGCGGAGAGCGAGACGGTGCAACGCGCGAAGGATATGTCTTTATTCTTTTTGGGCAACAGTCGGGATGCACCGGCTGGCCTGTAGTGGACGCCGGCGCCCCCGCTGCCCGGATCCTCAACAGGGTTCGCCACTTCTAATGCAGCCTGGAACTGGTTTTCGGATCGCGGCCCGGGATGTATGCGAGCGCACCTTCGCTCAAGGCGATGAAGCGCAGCACCTCTTGTATTTCTTGCCTGATCCGCAAGGACAAGGATCGTTCCGGCCGACCTTGTGCGTAGCCGCAATGCGGGCGCCGATGCTTTTCATCGTCCCGTAGCGGCGCGCAAAACGTGCACGGTAATTCGGATGCCGCTTCTGGAACGCAGCCCAGAGTTGGTCTAGACGATCGTGGTATTTCTTGTACGGCTCAATCTTCGTCGCGCCGGTGTGCTGGACGCTGACGTGCCCCGGTGAGGGCGCCCCTCGCGGCACGCGAGTCTCGAAGGCGACCACGACCTCTCCACACTCGCAGTCGGGCACAGGACAGTACATCTCGACAGCCTCGTAGAGTCGGTCTTCAAGCACGTAATAATCTTGCCGCACGCCCGTGCACACGTCGTCCCACGCCAGCATCTCGCCGGGCCGCCAGCCACGGATTTTCGCTTTCTTGGCGAGGAGCGTCTGCTGCTCCGGGTCCGTCCAACCCTTCCCGCGGTACCACAGGCGCCCGATCGAATCGAGCAGATCGCCATCTATGCGCTCCGCGAGGGCACCGCTGAGCGGGTGCCTCGCAAGATCCAGCGGTTTGTCGCCTTCCAGCGCGAAGACCTCGGCGGTGTCGATATCGATATGGAAAGCCAACAGGTTGTCGAGCTTCGCGGCGAACTTGTAATAGCCTATCTCCCCTGTGCTCCACGCCGCGTGGACCGCGGCGCCGCGCTGGAGCAGCACCTTGCGCCCCGCGTTCGTCGCGAGCACCAGCGCGGAGCGGCATTCACACTCCGGCTTTGGGCAGGTGTGTACCCAGATCCAGGCGGGCTCTGCGCCGGGGAGCTCAAACACCCCGTCGTCGGGCGCGAGCCGGACCTTGTCGCGCTTAACGGACGTTCCTGCGTCACTTTTCATCAGTAAACGTCTTGACGGAAGGCAGCGATGCTGGCAGTTTACCAGCAAATTCACCTGCCGCTGACCGGCCGGTCTTGACTTGGTTTCCCGGCATGTCCGTGCCGTTTCATGTTGCTGGCAACGTTTGCCAATTCTGTTATCGTTCGCAATTGAGGAAATCGCAAATGCCGACTCAAAACATAAATCGAAACGATATCTTTCCAGGAAATCCCGCCAATGCTCAAGCCGCAACTGACGCCCATCCACATCTCCGGAAGCGACAGTCCCCTTTCGCAAGGACAAAGAACCTTCAATAGCCAGATACAGCACATCGAGAAACTCCGCACCCGGCTTGCGGCGTGGGATGCGGCAACTACGGCCTACCAGGAAAAGTACACGCGCGAACTGCTGCCTCTGGTCGCGATCGCGACGGAACTTCAGGTCAGGTTGGTGCACAGCCTCGACCGCGCCACCGGGCGAAAGGAACTGAGCCGTAGCGAGCGGCGCATGCTCAGAGAGATGATAACCGATACGGCGGGTGAAATACTCGCCGAGCGCGACGACGCCGAGGTGAAGGCCATCTATAACAAGCACAGCCGGTCCGACTACGACAGCGAGGAAGCGGCCCAATTGCAGGGCATGAAAACTTTGCTCGAAGGCATGTTCGGCTTTGACCTGGGCGGCGACACCGGGCTCGATTCGGCGGACGAGATCATGCGGCGAGCGCAGACGCAATTCCAGAAAAAGCAGGCGTTTTACGAAGCCGAGCGGCAGGCGCGCGAAGAACGGCGCGCCAAGCGCAACAAATCGCCCCGGCAACGGGAGAAGGAAGAGCGGGCCGAGGCCGACGCCAGGCAGCTCAGCCAGTCGATCCGCGAGATCTATCGCAAGCTGGCGAGTGCCCTGCATCCCGACCGCGAAACCGATCCGCAGGAACGCGCTCGCAAAACCGCGCTGATGCAGCGCATCAACCAGGCCTATGACAAGCGGAACCTGCTGCAATTGTTGTAACTGCAACTCGAGCTGGAGCAGATCGACCGGCGCGTCATGGGCAGGTTCGATGAAAAGCGTCTGCGGCACTACAACGCCCTCCTCGCGGAACAGATCGCCGAGCTCATGCGCGAGCTGATGCGCGTCGAATCCACCTTCCGCGCGCAATTTGGCATCGATCCGTTTGTCCGCCTGAAACCCGAAACCGTCGTGCGTGACCTCACCCGCGAGATTCTCCGCGTCAAGCAGGCCAACCGCGAAATGGAGCAAGACCTGCTCGCCCTGGCGGCCGTGGAGGGCGTCAAGGCCTACCTGAAGAAGCTCCGTCGCCGGCCGGCGAGCGACAATTTCTACGATTTGCCGTTCTGATCCCGATCGAGTAACGAGGCCGCCCCGCCGAGCTTGGAGAACGACTCCGGCAT
>Ga0156226_1416_pt2 | contig 17336 bp, 18 predicted proteins | sample RifCSPlowO2_12_FD_107874 | JGI IMG/M metagenome (GOLD analysis project Ga0156226, IMG submission 107874) | Betaproteobacteria bacterium RIFCSPLOWO2_12_FULL_62_13
GTTGTGCGTGCGGATTTCGTAACCGCGGTCGCGGTAGAACTTGTAGCGTTCGCGCGCAACGCGTTGGTCTTCGACATCGAGACTGACGATCTCGATCAATCGCTGGTAGCGACTGAACAGCGGCGGCCGTTCCGCCTGCAGGTTGAGCAGTACTTCATCATGCAGAGGCTCGGTCCCGTCGTAATCGACGATGATCGGCGTGACCGGCGCGAGCGGGTCGCTCGCAAGGCAGTGCGGAATGAAGCTGATCGCGGGAGTGGTCCACAGCACACGGTCAAAGCGCCGGGCGGTGTCCGCGTCAGGGCAGCAAACCATCACCCGCATCCAGTGGCTGAACGCCTTGGAGGCAAGCCGGCACGCGGTTCTCAGCTTGTCTTCGACGTGCGTGTAAAAATCAATTTGTGTCATGCTGACAGGTGAAAAGCGTCACCGCAAAGACGCCAAGACGCAAAGGTACGCAAAGGATTTTCATATTGGAATCTCATTTCTTTCTTTGCGTTTCCTTCGCGCCTTTGCGCCTCTGCGGTTATCCTGTTTACTTGCGTCCGGCGCGGTTGAGCAGGAACTGGGTCAAAAGCGGCACCGGCCGGCCGGTCGCACCTTTCTCTTTGCCGCTCTTCCAGGCGGTGCCTGCAATGTCGAGGTGGGCCCAGCGGAATTTCTTGCTGAAGCGCGCGAGGAAACAAGCCGCCGTGACGCTGCCCGCGGGCCGTCCGCCGACGTTGGCGAAGTCGGCGAAGTTGCTCTTGAGCTGTTCCTGGTAGTCGTCCCATAAGGGCAGGTGCCAGGCGCGGTCGTAGGCCATCTCGCCGGCGGCGAGCAACTCCTTGGCGAGCGCGTCGTCGCTGGCAAAGAGGCCTGATGCGACGTGACCGAGCGCGATCACGCAAGCGCCGGTGAGCGTCGCAATGTCGATCACCGCCGCCGGTTCGAAGCGCTCGGCATAGGTAAGCGCGTCGCACAGGATCAGCCGGCCTTCGGCGTCGGTGTTGAGGATCTCCACCGTCTGGCCCGACATCGTGCTGACGATGTCGCCGGGCTTGGTCGCCCTCCCGCCGGGCATGTTCTCGGTGGTGGGGATGATGCCGACGACGTTCATCGCGAGACGCATTTCGCCCGCTGCCTTGAGCGTGCCGAGCACGCTGGCCGCGCCGCACATGTCGAACTTCATTTCGTCCATTTCCGGCGCAGGCTTCAAAGAGATGCCGCCGGTGTCGAAAGTGATGCCCTTGCCGACCAGCGCCACCGGCTTCTGCGATCTTGCGCCGCCGCGGTGCTCGAGCACGATCAGCTTGGGCGGTTGCGCACTGCCGCGCGCGACCGACAGCAGCGCCCCCATGCCGAGCTTTTCCATATCCTCGCGCTCCAGCACCGTTACCTTCATGCGGTAGTGCCTGGCGAGTTCGCGCGCCTGTTCCGCGATATAGCTCGGCGTGCAGACGTTGCTCGGAAGGTTGCCGAGATCTTTCGTGAGGCTCATGCCGTGTGCGACCGCCAGGCCTAGTTCCAGTCCGCCTGACGCAAGCCGCAGCCCCGCCTTGTCCCCGACGCTGAGCGTTAGCCGGCGCAACGCCGATTGCGCCCCCTCGGGCTTGCTTTTCATCGTGTCGAAGCGGTAGACCACTTCCAGCGCAACCTGCACCGCATGCGCAACCCGCCATTTGAGGTCGCGTTTGACCGAAGCCAGTTCCGTGAGATGCAGCGAGGCTTCGGTCGCGCCGGTTGCGTTGAGTGTCCGGATCGCCGCCGCAATCGCTTCGTGATATTGTTTGTCGCGAAATTCGGCTTCCGCCCCGAGCCCGACGAGCAGCACGCGCTCACAGGCGACGTTCGGCACGCTGTGCAGCAGCAACGTCGCACCGAGTTTCCCCTCCATGTCGCCGCGCTCGACGATGCTCTTGAGATATCCCTTCGCGGCGCGGTCGAGTGCGGCGGCGGCGGCGGAAAGCTTGCGCGATTCGAAAATGCCGACCACCGCACACCCGCTCTTCGCCTGTGCCGGGGGCGTGCTTTTTATGCTAAATTCCACGCTTCAGCTCCTGTGCCGATGATGTGCAATATACTGCTGATTATCTGCGTATTCTTCGCTGGATGTAAAGCCTCCCGATGATCTTCCGCAAAGCCCTGCTGCGCGAATTCGCGGGAGCCGCGCTGGGCGCCTTCTTCGTGTTGCTGGGCATCACCATCACCACCCAACTGGTGCGCCTGCTGGGACAGGCGGCGAGCGGCGCCATCACGACGACCGGCGTTGTCGCGTTGCTCGGCCTCACGCTGGTGAGCTATCTCCCGGTGCTGCTGTCGCTCACGCTTTTTATTGCGGTGCTGATGACGCTCACGCGCAGCTACCGCGATTCCGAAATGGTGGTGTGGTTCTCGTGTGGCGTGAGTCTGATCCGATGGGTTCGTCCGGTGCTCGTGTTCGCCGTGCCGCTGGTGTTCACGATCGCGCTGCTCTCGCTCGTGCTGTCACCATGGGCGGTCGGCAAGGCCGAGGAATTCCGGCGGCTCATGGATACCCGCGACGACGCGTCGGCGATCTTGCCCGGCGTGTTTCGCGAATCGCGGCAAGCGGAGCGCGTGTATTTCGTGGAAGAGGTGTCGGGAACGGAGAATCTGGTCGCCAACGTGTTTGTGAGTTCAACTCAGCACCGGAAGACGGGGGTCATGGTCGCGAGCCGCGGATTCCAGGAAACGACGCCGAACGGCGACCGCTTCCTGGTATTGCTCAACGGCAGACGCTACGAAGGCGAACCCGGAACGGCCGAGTATGAGATCTTCGAGTTCGAGCGCTACGCGATGCGGGTCGAATCATCGGACGCGGCCGAGCGGGCTCCGACCACCAAGACGACGCCAACGCTCGAGTTGCTGCGCACCCGCACCCCCCGCACCCTGGCAGAACTCTCGTGGCGCATCGGGCTGCCGCTGTCCGCGCTGATCCTTTCGCTGCTTGCGATTCCGCTGTCCTTCGTCAATCCGCGCGCCGGCCGCCCCCTGAACCTGGTTCTGGCGCTGCTCGTCTACATGGTCTACAGCAATCTGTTATCCATCGTGCAGGCCTCGATCGCACAGTCGCGGGTGGACCTGACAACCGGTTTGTGGGGGGTGCATGTCGTCATGTTCGCCGTACTGCTGCTTCTGTTCCATCGGCGGCTGATGGTGTTCTCGCTGTTCCGTTTCATCAGATGAGGACGCTGCGCCGCTATCTCGCGAGCGAGGTTGCCGCCGCCACCGCGCTGGTGTTCGCCGCGCTGCTGATGCTGTTTGCGTTCTTCGACCTGGTCGAGCAGATCAAGGATCTCGGCCGCGGCGGTTACCAGTTGCGGCATATCGTGATCCATGTGCTGCTGTCCGTAGCGAACCACGTCTATGAGTTGTTCCCCATCGCGGCGCTGATCGGAACGCTGTTCGCGCTGGCGCAGCTTGTCGCGGGCTCGGAATACACGGTGATGCGCGTCTCGGGCGTATCGCTTACGCGCATGGTGGCGATGCTCGGCGCGGTCGGCGTCGTGTTCGCCGCGCTCACTTTCCTGTTCGGAGAATTCATCGGACCGCCCGCCGAGCAGCTTGCACAACGTTTGCGTTCGCAGGCGATCACCGGGCTGGTGGCGCAGGAGTTCCGCTCGGGGCTGTGGATCAAGGACGGCGCGAGTTTCATCAACGTGCTGGAAGTCCTGCCGGATTCGACCCTCAAAGGGGTGAAGATCTACGAGTTCGACGCGGAGCATCGGCTCCGCACCATCAGTTTTGCGAAGCGCGGTGATTATCAGAGCGACCGCCGCTGGCTGCTCAAGGACGTAGTGCAGACCACCTTTGAAGACAATCGGGCCAGGGTGAAGAACATCAACCAGGGAAGCTGGCAATCGGTGCTCGATCCGGCTCTGCTCAGCGTGTTGCTCGTCAAGCCCGAGCAGATGTCGGCCTGGAACCTCTACTCCTACGCGCAGCATCTGAAGGAGAACCGTCAGAAAGCGCTGCGCTATGAAATCGCCTTGTGGTCCAAGGTCATGTATCCCCTGGCCGTGCTGGTGATGATGTTGCTGGCATTGCCGTTCGCGTATTTCCAGCGCCGGCAGGGCGGCGTCGGCGCGAAGATCTTTACCGGCATCATGCTCGGCCTTGCGTTCCACTTTCTCAACCGGCTGTTCGCCCACCTCGGGCTGCTCAACGACTGGCCGGCGCCGCTTAGCGCGATCCTGCCTACGCTGATCTTTCTCAGCATCGCGATGGCGATGATTTGGTGGCAGGAGAGAAGATAAGGCGGAAGGATGAAGGATGAATTAATGCCCATGCGCGGCTTAGCCGGAATTCATCCTTCCGCCTTCATCCTTCATCCTTAATGATTTTCATCGGCAGCGTCTGACCGCCGCGCGTGTGGTTACTGCGCGGCTGGCGCGGGCGCTTCCGTGGTGGCTGCAGTCGAGGCGGGTGGGGACGCCGCCGGTTTCTCGGCGAGTTGCGCGTCGTCGTCGGGCGCTTGAGCAGCCGGCGCCTCGCCGGACGGTGTCGAGCTCGGCGGATCAGTAAGCGACGGATCGAGCGGTGCCCCTTGTCGTTGCTGCTGTCGAGCGAGCGACTGCTGGTAGCGTTCCCATTCAGTCTTGACTTCCCTGCGCTGGTCCGGCGGCAACTGCTTCAATTTCCGGTATTTTTCCCGTGCGGCTTTACGTTCCTCGGGGGTGAGCTTCGCCCAATCCTGCATGCGCTTCTGCAGGCGCTGCTGCGCCCGGGGCTTCATTTTGGGATAGCGGTCTGCGATGCCAACCCACTTCTTGCGCCGCGTGGTATCCATCTTGTCCCATTCAGGCGCAAGCGGTGTGAGGACTTTCTGCTGCGCCGGTGTCAGCTCCGACCAAGCAGGCCTGGGGGGCTTCTTAGTTTCCGATCTGACCTGCGCGGCGAAGACGGGTGCGGCGAGACATAGCCAGACGATCACCGCAACGAGCGTTTTAGCCATGAATCGAACCCCTTGTCGAGGTAGGCGTTGATCGGCAGATCGTCGCTGAGCAACCCGGCGTCGATCTCGGCAAGCTCGCTGGCCGGCCCCGGGGCGTTTTGCCAGTACGCGATGCCAATCAGCGCAGCGATCAACGCCGCGCCCGCGATCAGGTAACGCGCGCTGAACGCACGGTGTTCGCTTTGCCGCGTTCCCGCATGGCCGGCCCACGCCAACCTCCACATCGGCTCAGGCCGTTCCTTGTAATTCGACAATGCAACCTTGCGCGCGTCGAGCAGCCGCTCACGCGTTAGCTGGTCGAGGTGGTCCGCGCTGTAATCAAGGTGCCGGACGATCTTCCTCGCCAGTTCATCGTCTGGTTGGTTCATAGCTTGATCCCCTGCTTCCTCAGCATCACGGCAAGCGCATGAGTTGCCCGTGAGCAGTGTGTTTTTACACTCCCCTCGGAGCAACCCATTATTTTCGCCGCTTCCGCGACGCCCATTTCCTCCCAATAACGCAGAAGGAAAGCCTGACGTTGACGGGCGGGTAGTTTTGTCAGCGCTTTCTCAATTAAAGCAACGAGTTCCGCGCGTTCCACTTGCTCCGCAGGGGGCTCAGAAAACTTGGAGTCGCTCGCGACCTCCAAAGTTTCCAGCGGGTCGAAATCCTCCTCGCTATCCGCGCCGAACAGCGATGACACCGGAGTCGTCCACAGGGAGCGCACCTTTTGCCGGCGATAGAAGTCGCGGATGGCGTTCTGCAGGATGCGCTGAAACAACAGCGGCAACTCGGCAATCGGGCGCGCCGAGTACTTTTCGGCGAGTTTCAGCATCGCGTCCTGCACGACATCAAGAGCCGTTTGATCGTCACGCACCGCAAACAGGGCCTGCTTGAAAGCGCGACGTTCTACTTCAGCCAGGAAATCCGCGAGTTCCTTATAGGTAGCCAGTGGTTGCCTTCTTTAAAGTCGTGTGCACGCGGCGCATGTCCGGCATTATGTCGGCCGCGGTGCCGGCCGCTCCTCCCCGAGATCCGTTTCCGGCAGAGTCGAGGGCATCTTAGCAAAACGTTGACACTGCGCAAGCAATTACCAGCGGGCTTCCGCTGGCGCCCGTATCATACTGTTTAAAGGGATTTTTTGCTTGACCAAAGCACGGCCAGCCGGTAATGTTTCAGGTTTCTGCAGTTATTGATGCGAACGAAGCTTATGGAATTGACCGGCGCTGAGATCGTGGTTCGGTGCCTACAGGAAGAGGGGGTCGAATACGTGTTCGGCTACCCCGGCGGTGCGGTGCTTTTCATCTACGACGAACTGTTCAAGCAGAACCGCGTAAAACACATCCTGGTCCGTCACGAGCAGGGCGCGGTGCACGCCGCTGACGGCTATGCACGTTCGACCGACAAGGTCGGAGTTGCGCTCGTAACTTCGGGTCCCGGCGTAACCAACGCGGTGACCGGCATCGCCACCGCCTACATGGATTCCATCCCGCTGGTGGTCGTCACCGGCCAGGTGCCCACCCATGCCATCGGTCAGGATGCGTTCCAGGAGTGCGATACGGTGGGCATCACGCGCCCCTGCGTCAAGCACAATTTTCTGGTTAAGGAGGTCAGGGACATCGCGCAAACGATGAAGAAGGCGTTCTACATCGCTTCAACCGGCCGCCCGGGCCCGGTGGTGGTGGATATTCCCAAGGACATCACGAGCCAGAAGGCCGAATTCCACTACCCGGAAACGATCGCGATGCGCTCGTACAACCCGGTAATCAAGGGCCATGCGGGGCAGATCAAGAAGGCGATCCAGGTGTTGGCGAGCGCCAAGCGCCCGATGATCTACACCGGTGGCGGCGTAATCCTGGGCGGAGCCGCCGAGGAGCTCGCCCAACTCGTTAGGAGGCTCGGGTTCCCCTGCACCAACACCCTGATGGGCCTGGGCGGTTATCCCGCCACCGACCGGCAGTTCGTCGGCATGCTCGGCATGCACGGCACCTACGAAGCCAACATGGCGATGCAGCATTGCGACGTGCTCCTCGCGATCGGGGCGCGGTTTGACGACCGCGTGATCGGCAACCCCAGGCATTTCTTTGCGGAGCCGCGTACCATCATTCACGTCGACATCGATCCGTCGTCGATTTCAAAGCGCGTCAAGGTCGACGTCCCGATCGTCGGCAATGTGCGCGAAGTGCTGCGGGAACTCAGCCGGCAACTCGAAGCGAGCAACGTGACACCGGACCAGGAGGCGCTCAAGACCTGGTGGACGCAGATCGAGCTGTGGCGCGGGCGGGATTGCCTAAAGTACGACCGATCAAGCCCGGTCATCAAACCCCAGTTCGTAGTCGAGAAGCTCTACGAGGTCACCAAGGGCGACGCCTTCATCACCTCCGATGTCGGCCAGCACCAGATGTGGGCGGCCCAGTTCTACAAGTTCACCAGGCCGCGGCGCTGGATCAGCTCCGGGGGGCTCGGCACCATGGGCTTCGGACTGCCCGCGGCGCTCGGCGTGCAGCTTGCCCACCCGAGGGCGATGGTGGCGTGCGTGACCGGCGAAGCGAGCATCCAGATGTGCATCCAGGAGCTTTCCACCTGCAAGCAGTACCGGCTCCCGGTGAAGATCGTCAACCTGAACAACAAGTACATGGGCATGGTACGGCAGTGGCAGGAGTTCTTCCACGGCAATCGCTACGCCGAGTCGTATATGGATGCGTTGCCCGATTTCGTGAAGCTTGCCGAGTCCTATGGCCATGTCGGCATGCGAGTTGAAAAACCCGAAGATGTCGAGCCCGCCCTCAAGGAAGCGTTTTCCCGCAAGAAGGACCTGGTGTTCATGGACTTCATTACGGATCAGACCGAGAACGTGTTTCCGATGGTGCCCGGCGGCAAGGGGCTCTCGGAAATGATCCTGGTATAAGAAGAACAACGATGAGACACATCATTTCTGCCTTGCTGGAAAATGAAGCGGGCGCGCTGTCGCGCGTGTCGGGGCTGTTTTCGGCGCGCGGCTACAACATCGAGTCGCTGACGGTGGCGCCGACCGAGGACGCAACCTTGTCGCGCATGACGATCGTGACGACCGGGTCTGACGAGGTGATCGAGCAGATTACCAAGCAGTTGAACAAGCTGGTCGACGTGGTCAAGGTGGTCGATCTTTCCGACGGTGACCACATCGAACGCGAGTTGATGCTGGTCAAGGTGCGCGCGATTGGCAAAGATCGTGAAGAAATGAAGCGCATGGCGGACATCTTCCGCGGCCGCATCATCGACGTTACCGACAAAGACTACACGATCGAACTCACCGGCACGGGCTCCAAGCTCGACGCATTCCTGAAAGCGATCGACCAAAGCGCGATCCTGGAAACCGTGCGGACCGGCGCGTCCGGCATCGGCCGCGGTGAGCGCGTTCTTAGGGTCTAGGGACTAGAGGCGAGGGGCTAGAGGTTCCGCCCGCGGCAGCTTGACTGCGGACTTCGGCTAGCCCCTAGCCCCTGATTGAAAGAGGAAAACAAATGAAGATCTATTACGACAAAGACGCCGACCTGTCGCTCATCAAGCGCAAACACGTGGCCATCATCGGCTATGGATCGCAGGGCCATGCTCACGCCAATAACCTGACGGATTCCGGGGTGAAAGTGACCGTCGGCTTGAGAAAGGGCGGGGCCTCGTGGACCAAGGCGAAGAACGCTGGCCTCGCCGTGAAAGAAGTGGGCGACGCGGTGAAGAGCGCCGATCTGGTGATGATTCTGCTGCCGGACGAACACCATCCCCAAGTCTATCACGACGAGATCGAGCCCAGCATCAAGAACGGCGCGACACTCGCGTTCGCCCACGGCTTCAACATCCATTTCAAGCAAATCGAACCGCGATCCGACCTCGACGTCATCATGATCGCGCCCAAGGGGCCTGGCCACCTGGTGCGCTCGACCTACACCCAGGGCGGCGGCGTGCCTTCGCTGATCGCCGTGGGTCAGGACCCGTCCAGGAAAGCGCGCGACGTGGCGCTCTCCTACGCCGCGGCGATCGGCGCCGCGCGCGCCGGCGTGATCGAGACCACGTTCCGCGAGGAATGCGAGACCGATCTCTTCGGCGAGCAGGTGGTGCTGTGCGGCGGCTTGACCGCACTCATCCAGGCCGGTTTCGAGACGCTGGTGGACGCGGGCTACGCGCCCGAGATGGCCTACTTCGAATGCCTGCACGAGGTCAAGCTTATCGTCGACCTGATTTACGAGGGCGGCATCGCCAACATGCGCTACTCGGTTTCCAACACCGCCGAATACGGCGACTTCACCCGCGGGCCGCGCATCATCAACGACGAGGTGCGCGCTGAGATGAAGAGGATCCTGCACGAAATCCAGACCGGCCGGTTCGCGAGAGAATTCATCCTCGAGAACAAGGCGGGTGCGCCGACACTCAAGGCGATGCGCCGAATTGGCGCAACGCACCAGGTCGAGACGGTCGGGGCGAAGCTGCGCGACATGATGCCGTGGATCAAGAAAAACCGGCTGGTGGACCAGTCCAAGAACTAGTGAGGAGTGAGGAGTGAGGAGCAAAAGCCAGACGCTCTTCCGCCCGACGCTTTATGCCTCACGCTTCACCGCGTGAGCACTTATCCCCATCCCATCATCGCGCGCGAAGGCTGGCTGTTTATCGCCGCCGCCTTGCTGGCGGCGTTCGCCGCGCACTGGTTGTGGGGATTCTGGTGGGCCCTCCCGTTGTGGCTCACAATGGTGTTCATGGCGCAGTTTTTCCGCGACCCGCCGCGTACGGTGCCCCAGGATCCCAACGCGGTGCTGTCGCCGGCGGACGGCCGCATCGTGGCCGTTGAGCGTGCGCCGGATCCGTATCTCGACCGCGAAGCGCTCAAGATGAGCATTTTCATGAACGTGTTCAACGTGCATTCCAATCGCAGCCCGGTCGAAGGAGAAATCCGCGGTGCCTGGTACCGTCCCGGCAAGTTCTTCAACGCCGAACTTTCGAAGTCTTCGCTTCAGAACGAGCGCGCCGCGCTGTGGATCAGGACACCGTCCGGTGCCGACGTGACTTGCGTGCAGGTGGCGGGAATGATCGCGCGCCGCATCCTGTGCTACGCGAAGACGGGACAGAAGCTCGCGCGTGGTGAACGCTTCGGTTTCATCCGTTTCGGCTCGCGCGTTGATCTGTACCTGCCGCTTGCGGCCATTCCGCGCGCGAGTGTCGGCGACAAAGTCCACGCGACGGAGAGCGTGCTTGCGCTGCTGCCCTGACCTGGACAGAGAATAGGGAATAGGGAATAGGGAATGGGGAATAGGGAATAGGGAATGGAGAATAGGGAATAGGGAATAGGAAACGGGCACAGGGGTGTTGCTCTTTGTTCATCACTCAGCACTCAGCCTCGTCACCCATTTCCGATTTCCCATTTCCCGTTTACCAGTCACCGCACATGTACGACCCGAGAGACAGCAAGCTTTTTATCAAATCGCGCTTTGCGCGGCGTGGCATCTACTGGCTGCCCAATCTGTTCACGATTGTCGCGCTGTTCGCCGGGTTCTATGCGATTGTGCAGGCGATGAGCGGGCGCTTCGAGCAGGCGGCGATCGCGATTTTCGTGGCGATGGTCTTCGACGGGCTGGACGGCCGCGTGGCGCGTCTCACGCGCACGCAGAGCGCATTCGGCGCGGAACTCGACAGCCTGTCGGACATGGTGTCTTTCGGCGTCGCGCCGGCGCTGGTGGTATACGTGTGGGCGCTGAAGGATTTCGCGTCGATGAAGGGCATCGGGATGCTCGGACCCTGGCTTTCGACGAAGCTGGGGTGGATCGCGGCTTTCGTCTACTGCGCCTGCGCCGCGCTGCGGCTGGCGCGCTTCAATACGACCCTGGATGTCGCCGACAAGCGCTTCTTCCAGGGCCTGCCGAGCCCGGCTGCCGCATGTCTCATTGCAGGTCTGGTGTGGGCGATGAACGAGTATCAGATCAAGGGCGCCGATGTGCGGTGGCTCGCGTGGGCGCTTACGGTATTTGCCGGCCTCACCATGGTGACCAACCTCAAGTTCTACAGCGGCAAGGACATCAACCTGCGCAAGAGCGTACCGTTCTCGGTGGTGGTGGCGATCGCGATGGGCATGATCTTCCTTATCGCTTTTTTCAATACTTTGCCGGAAATGCTGTTCATCCTGTTCGCGGCTTACGGCTGCTCCGGCTATGTGATCTGGTTGTGGGACACGATCAAGAGCCGGTCGGACACGCTGCCGCCGCCGGCCACACCCTGAACGGGAGGAGTCGTCTTGTTGCGGGCACGGCTCACGGCGGAAAGGCCGGCGGCCTTCTTTTCAGTCGAAAGGGGGTTGCTTTGGGCAGGGAAAGCCTTTATATTTCCATAGCATGAGTTCTTTCGGTCAGGTCAACACATTGTCTCTTCTTGCCAGTTTCCTGCTGGCCGGCCTGCTGCTGCGCGTTCGCGCGCGCTGATACACTACTTCCACAAATTGTCGTTTCGGCCGGGCGCAGGATTTTGGCCCGAGAGTGACTACTGCACTGTCCGTCCGTCCGCGGTTCGCAATGCGCTCGCGACGGTGAGAATCAGGATTGGAGATCATCATGGCCAAGGAAAAATTGATCATATTCGACACCACAATGCGCGACGGCGAACAGAGCCCGGGCGCGTCGATGACCAGGGAGGAAAAGATCCGCATTGCGCGCCAGCTCGAGCGCATGCGGGTGGATGTGATTGAAGCCGGGTTCCCGGCCGCCAGCGATGGCGATTTCGAGGCAGTGCAGGCGGTGGCGAGAATCGTCAAGGACAGCACGGTCTGCGGCCTGGCGCGCGCCAACGAAAGGGACATCCGGCGTTGCGGCGAAGCGGTGCGGGTGGCGTCGTCGCCGCGGGTACATACCTTCATCGCGACTTCGCCCATTCACATGGAGAAAAAACTCCGCATGGAGCCCTCGCAGGTGATCGAGCAGGCGGTGCGCGCGGTGAATTGGGCGCGTGAGTATACCGACAACGTCGAGTTTTCGCCTGAAGACGCGGGGCGTTCCGACATCGACTTTCTCTGCCGGATCCTGGAGCGGGTGATCAAGGCCGGCGCGACCACCATCAATATTCCAGACACCGTCGGCTACACGCTGCCGGATGCGTTCGGCGGTCTGATCCGCGCGCTGCGCGAACGCGTTCCCAATTCAGACAAAGTGGTTTGGTCGGTGCATTGCCATAACGATTTGGGGCTCGCGGTGGCCAATTCGTTGTCGGCGGTCCTGAATGGGGCGCGCCAGGTCGAGTGCACCATCAACGGATTGGGCGAGCGTGCCGGCAACGCGGCGCTTGAGGAAATCGTCATGGCGGTGCGCACGCGCCAGGACGTGTTCCCCTGCGACACCAACATCGATACCACCCAAATCGTGCCGGCGAGCCGGCTGGTGGCGGGTATCACCGGCTTCCCGGTGCAGCCCAACAAGGCGATCGTTGGCGCCAACGCGTTCGCGCACGAGGCCGGCATCCACCAGGACGGCGTGTTGAAGAGCCGCGATACCTACGAGATCATGCGCGCCCAGGACGTGGGCTGGATTGCCAACCGGCTCGTGCTCGGCAAGCACAGCGGACGCAACGCTTTCAAGAGCAGGCTGCAGGAAATTGGCATCGTGATCGAGTCGGAAGAGGCGCTCAACGCGGCCTTCAAGCGCTTCAAGGACCTCGCCGACAAGAAGCACGAGATCTTCGATGAGGATCTTCAGGCGCTCGTGACCGAGGAGAACATCGAGCACGCGGTGAACGAGCACTTCCGGCTGGTATCACTGACGGCGCACTCCGAAACCGGCGAGTCGCCCTACGCCCGGGTGGTCATGACCGAAGACGGCACGGAGCGGCAGTCGGAAGCGCAAGGCAGCGGACCGGTCGATGCCTCGTTCAAGGCGATCGAGAACGTCGTCAAGAGCGGCACCGAACTGCTGCTGTACTCGGTCAACGCCATCACGGCCGGCACCGACGCTCAGGGCGAAGTCACGGTGCGGCTGTCGAAGGGCGGGCGCATCGTCAACGGACAGGGCGCCGACACCGACATCGTGGTGGCTTCCGCCAAGGCCTACATTAACGCACTCAACAAGCTGCACTCCAGGCTCGAACGTCTGAATCCGCAGGTCTGACCAACCCGGGATTGAGGATCGAGGATTGAGGATTGAGGATCGAGCATTGGGAAAACGGCGCCGGTTTTACGAATCGGAGACTGGGGGCGGCAGGCGATTCGGCACCCAGAGCGCGGCGCGCGGCGTCTTCAGCCGGCGATGTGAAAAGGTGAATGCTCGGAAGCGGTGCGGAGCCGGTTGGTGACGTCCTTCACGCCGGTCACACCGGTGGCAACCTCGACCGCATCCTTTGCTTCCAGGCCGGCCTCGAGAACGCCCGAAAGCGTGACGCGGCTTTCATCGGCCTCGATGGAGATCATCATGTTCGATGTGCGTGGATCGCGGCGCAACGCCGCCTGCACGTGCGTCTGCAGCGCAAGGTTGCCGAAAACCCGCATCGAGTCGGGCGTTTCCCGGAAAGCCGGATCGTCGTGCAAATTCATGATCTCTTCCGCGCATTCATCGATTGTGAGCCGCTTGGTATTGAGAACGAGATCGTAGTTTTCCGGGTCCTGCCAATTGATGCCGAAGTGGCGGCGCGTGATCGCCCCGTGCGCCTCCTCGCTCAGCTTGATCTCGCTCTCGACGAAGTCCCGATCGTCGGTGTTGAGCCGCTCCATCATTCGCCGGACACGCAGTTCTTGTGGCGCGCACACGCGCACGCAGACCACATGCGAAATCGGTCGCAGCAGATGTGCGGCGCCCCAGCCCCGGATCACCGCCACCTGGTCGTTTTCCGCGAGCCGAAAGACTTCATCCGCGGTATAGATGGCGAGGCTGGTCTTGTCAGCGGTCAAGCGTTCCCAGATGCCCGCTTTCCCGTCGAGGAGCCGGATCACATGGCTTTTTCTGAGGCGCATCTTGTTGGCGAGGTGGCCGATGATTTCATGATGGACGACCTGCTTGCCGAGTCGTTCGGAGAGCTGCGCGGCAACGTCCTTGCCGAGCGAGCCCATTTCCCGGGTCATTGTGATCAGCGGCATTAGGGACCCCCTGCGCTTCTTGGACGGTATTGCCAGCATAGCATTTCGGAGCGGCTTGTAAACTTCATGCTCCGGGCGGTATCTTAGCGGGCGCGAGGTGCATCTACCGGCCGCATCCGCCTCACTCATATGGCAAAGTGGTTGATTACAATAGGACTTGTTCTCGTCGCCCTGGGCATTCTCTGGCCGCTGCTGGCCAAGCTGGGTCTCGGCAATCTTCCCGGCGACATCAAGTTCGAGCGCAAGGGTTTTACGTTCTACTTCCCGCTCACCACCAGTATCATCGTATCGTTGGTGATCACGTTGATTCTCTGGATTTTCCGGCGTTGAGCTGAATTGTCCGCCGGTTTTTCTTTTTTGGCAGCCAGTACCGACTTTAAGTCCGACAGGGGGTCAGCTTCAGGGCGATTTCCGCGAGCCGCCGTCCGAGCGCGATGCACATCTTCTTCTCGTGCTCGGTGACAGGGCGGTCGCTCGCCGCGCCGGCATGGTGGCTCGGCCCATAGGGCGTGCCGCCACTCGCGGTGACCATCAGTTCGGGTTCGGAATAGGGCACGCCGACGATCACCATGCCGTGATGCAACAGCGGCAGCATCATGGAGATGAGCGTTGTCTCCTGTCCGCCGTGCAGACTGCTGGTGGAAGTGAACACCGCCGCCGGTTTGCCGGCGAGCGTCCCTTTCAACCACAGCTCGCCCGTCGAATCCCAGAAGTACTTCAGCGACGCGGCCATGTTGCCGAAGCGGGTGGGGGAGCCCATGGCGAGCCCGATACATTCTTCGAGATCCCGCAGCTCAGCGTAAGGCGCGCCGGAATCGGGCATGGCGGGCTCGGTCGCCTCACATACTGCGGAGACCCGAGGCACGGTGCGCAAACGCGCGGCGGCACCATTCACCTGTTCCACGCCGCGCACGACGAACTGCGCCATTAGTTTCACCGCGCCATAGTGGCTGTAGTAGAGGACGAGGAGCTCTTTCATGACACGGCGTTATGCGGGATTCGCGGGTATTATATAGCGTCGTATCCGGGCAGATGATGAAGCTGTGCCGAAAAAACTCCCGCCGCTGACCGAGCTTGTGCGGACCGTGGTGCGTCGTTTCGACGATGATCGCTGCCTGCAGATCGCAAGCAGCCTCACCTTTACCACGTTGCTCGCGATTGTGCCGCTGATCACGGTCGCGCTGACGCTGATTTCTGCCTTTCCGGTGTTCCGGGAATTGAGCGAACAACTCCAGCAGTTTGTGCTGGACCACATGGTGCCGGAGTGGGCGGACACCATCGCGACTTACACCGAACAGTTTACCGCCAACGCCGCCAGGCTCACGGCGGTCGGCATCGTATTTCTCGCCGTCACCGCCATCATGCTGATGCTGACGATAGAGCGCGCCTTCAACGATATCTGGCGCGTATCACAACGGCGCTCGGTGCTCCAGCGCGTGCTGGTCTACTGGACGCTGTTGACGATCGGCCCAGTGCTGATCGGCGCAAGCCTGTCTCTGACCTCGTGGCTGGTGAGCCTGTCGCTCGGCTTGGTCAGTGACATTCCGGGAGCCGGTGTCGCGCTGCTCAAGACCGTGCCGGTGCTTCTGACTTCGGTCGCCCTGGCGCTCCTGTATCTGACGATGCCGAACCGGCGTGTCGCGATGCGGGACGCGTTGCTCGGCGGGGTCCTCGCGGGACTCGCATTCGAGGCGATGAAGCGCGGGTTCGCGTTCTATGTCACCCATTTCCCGACCTACAAGCTGGTCTACGGCGCTTTTGCCAGCGTGCCGCTATTCCTTCTGTGGATTTATCTGTCGTGGCTGGTGGTGCTATTCGGCGCCGTGATGGTTGCGGCGCTCCCCGAATGGCGCCAACGTGTGGGACAAGGACGTACGATGCCGGGCGCCGATTTCTTCGACGCACTGCAGATCCTGAAGATCCTGTGGCAGGCGCAACGGCAGGGCGAAGCAGTCAGCCTGCAGCGCCTGCACAGCGCCGTGAGGGCGCCGACTGAACGCATTGAGGCCATCCTCGAAGCGATGGTGGGCGCGGCGTGGGTGAGCCGCGTGGTGCCGCCGGGGTGGGTCCTCAACCGCGACCCGGACACGATCAAGGTCGAGGAGGTCTACCGACTGTTCGTGTTCCGGGTGGAAGCACAGGCGCGGGCGCGGGAGGCGGACCGCGAACTCGATGCCCTGGTGCATGATATTTCCGCGCGAATCGGTGAGAACATGCAGATGTCCGTCGAGCAGTTGTTCAGGTCGGCCGCCCGGGACGAGGTATTGGGCGCGCCGGCGCGCGTTCAAGCGGTGTAGAAACGGGAAGAAGAAATGAACGGTCAGCTACCCCCGTCGGCGCGGGGTGTGCCGATGGCCGGGCGCGCGGACACGTTAGCGGCGGAGCCGCCCGTATGCGGGAAGCGCGCCGACGCCCCGTCTTTCGCCCCGGTTCTTGCTGCGGATGCCGGTTCGACGGGGCGCACCGGATAATGCCAGTCGTTGTGCCAGGCGCGCACCACCAGGTTCGGGTATTCGGCCTGGCCCAGGCTGCCGTTATAGCGGCCCAGCGCGCGGAACAGGTTGCCATTTTCCATGTCGATATAGTGGCGCAGGATGACGCACCCATAGCGCAAATTCATGCGCAGATGAAAAAGATTGTGGTTGCGCTGTCCGATCAGCTTCACCCAGAACGGCATCACCTGCATATAGCCGCGCGCTCCCGCGCGCGATACCGCGTACTTGCGGAAGTTGCTCTCGACCTGGATCAGGCCCAGAACAAGCTGCGGATCAAGGCCGGCACGTTTCGCCTCGTAGTGCACCGTGACCAGGAATTCCTCGCGCAGCCGCCGTTCGGGCATGCGCCTCGCGAGTCTCCGGGACATGGCGGTGAGCCAGACGCGCGCCTCGCGCTCGGTTTTGAACGCAAGGTAAGGCGCAGCGTGGTCGCTGATTGCCTCGGAGAGCGCAGCCTGCACGCTGGCCGACAATGGTTCGTAAGCCTGCGCGCCGCCCCATGTCGGAGACGGCAGGAACAAGAGTGCGAACGGCGGCGCGAACGCGAGCAGGAACGCGGTCAGTCTGCGCATAACCTCGATTTTACGAATCCGACGGCTTCCTGCAAGGCTACCGCCTGCGCTGACTTGTCGCCCCGCGCCTGGTATTCGCACGTCCCCTGCCGCAAGCCGCGCTCCCCCACCACGATGCGGTGCGGAATGCCGATCAACTCCATGTCGGCGAACATCACCCCGGGCCGCTCGTCGCGGTCGTCGAACAGCGCGTCGATACCGGCCGCGCGCAAATCAGCGTAGAGCTTTTCCGCCGCTTCTCTCACTTGGGCGCTCTTCCCGAG
>Ga0156226_1409_pt2 | contig 17196 bp, 14 predicted proteins | sample RifCSPlowO2_12_FD_107874 | JGI IMG/M metagenome (GOLD analysis project Ga0156226, IMG submission 107874) | Betaproteobacteria bacterium RIFCSPLOWO2_12_FULL_62_13
AAGTGTTCCGGCGCACGCTGGGGCCAGCCGAACGCAGCCTCGTGCAGGAGTTGCGCGACTATCGTAACAAATGGGCCCATCAGGAGAATTTTTCCGGTGACGATGCATATCGCGCGCTCGACTCAGTGGCACGGATGCTGTCAGCGGTGTCTGCACCGGAATCTAACGAAATCGAAAAGATGAAGATGGAGCTCCTTCGCGTGCGGTTCGACGAGCAGGTGCGCAGCGAAAAGCGGAAGACGTCAGGCGGCGCGATCGAAAGCGCGGCGGCGAGCAGCCTCAAACCGTGGCGCGAGGTCGTAACGCCGCACAAGGATGTCGCGACGGGCCGCTACCAGCAGGCGGAGTTTGCCGCCGACCTGTGGCAAGTGCATCTCGGCCAGGGCACGGCTGAGTACAAGGACCCGGCGGAGTTCTTCCGGCGCACGTTTCTCACCGATAGTCTCAAGCGCATGCTGGTGGGGGCGGTGCAGCGACTCTCGGGACAGGGTGGCGACCCGGTAGTGCAGCTTCAGACCAACTTCGGCGGCGGTAAGACGCACTCGATGCTGGCGCTCTATCACTTGTTTTCCGGCACAGCGCCAAAAGAGCTGGTCGGGATCGACGGCGTGTTGGCGGAAGCCGGCGTGAACAGGCTGCCGTCCGTCAAGCGCGTCGTGCTCGTCGGAAACAAGATTTCTCCCGGCAACCCCGTCAAGAAGTCAGACGGTACCGTGGTGAGAACGCTTTGGGGTGAACTCGCTTTGCAATTAGGCGGCAAGAAGGCCTACGAGCGCGTGAGGGCCGACGACGAGAAAGCGACCAGCCCGGGCGACGTGCTGCGCGAGCTTTTCAACGATTACGGACCGTGCCTCGTACTGATCGACGAGTGGGTGGCTTATGCCCGCCAGTTGCACGAGCAGAGCGATCTGCCTGCTGGGAGTTTCGAGACCCAGTTCAGTTTTGCACAGGTGCTTACTGAGTCCGCAAAGCTTGCGAAGAATTGTTTGCTCGTGATCAGTCTGCCCGCGTCGGACACGGGGCCTTCGCCACATACACAGGCCGATGATGTGGAAGTAGGTGGCCAGCGCGGGCGCGAGGCGCTCGATAGGCTGCGCAACGTCATTGGGCGAGTTGAATACTCCTGGCGGCCGGCGAGTGCGGAGGAAGGTTTCGAGATTGTCCGGCGACGGCTCTTCGACCCCATGACCGACCCGTCACAGTTCAAGGATCGCGATGTGGTCGCGCGGGCATTCGCTGATTTCTATCGCACGCAGCAGGCGGAGTTTCCACCTGAATGTCGTGAGTCGGATTACGAAAAACGGTTGAAGGCGGCTTATCCGATCCACCCCGAAGTGTTCGACCGGCTGTACAGCGATTGGTCCACGTTGGTGAAATTCCAGAGAACGCGCGGTGTCTTGCGGCTCATGGCTGCGGTGGTCCATAGCCTGTGGGAGAAGGGCGATCGCAATCCGTACATCCTTCCGGCGAATATCCCGATCGATGACCCGCGTGTCCAGTTCGAGCTAACGCGCTACCTGTCGGATAACTGGGTGCCGATACTCGAAAAGGATGTAGATGGTCCCAACTCGCTGCCGCTGCGGATCGACAGCGACGTGCCGAACCTCGGCAAGTACGCCGCCTGCCGGCGCGTGGCGCGAACGATTTACCTCGGTTCCGCGCCGACACCTACCGCGGCCAACCGAGGACTGGAAGACAGGCGTGTGAAACTGGGATGCGTTATTCCCGGCGAGGCACCGGCGATTTTTGGGGACGCACTGCGCCGCTTGGCTGCCCAGGCAACGTACCTTTATCAGGACGGGCCGCGCTACTGGTATTCGACCCAGCCCACCGTGACCAAGCTCGCGGACGATCGCGCAGAATTGTTGAAGCGCGATCCCGACAAGGTGGCGGCGGAATTGGACAAGCGCCTGCGCTCGGACCTTGAAAAGAAGGGGGATTTCAGCCGGATCCACCCTCTTCCGAGCGCCAGCGCGGACGTACCCGACGATCTGGACGCTCGGTTGGTCGTGTTGAGCGCCGATCAGGCGTACAGCAAGGAGCCGGGCAATGCCGCCGAAGCTGCAGCGAAAGCAATACTCGGTTCGCGTGGCAACACGCCGCGGCTTTATCAGAACACATTGGTTTTTCTCGCGCCGGATAAGACGCGGCTCCAAGACTTGGAGGACGCGCTCCGCAAGTATCTCGCGTGGGTCTCAATCCTTGATGAGAAAGAAAAGCTGAATCTCGATCCGCACCAAGTGAAGCAGGCCGAGACGCAGAGAACCGCAGCCGATGGAGCGGTGGTAGCGCGGTTGCCGGAGACATATCAGTGGTTAATCGTGCCGTTGCAGCAAACGCCGCAGAGTGCAGTCGAGTGGCAGGCGTTTCGGTTAACCGGTCAGGATCCGCTAGCCGTGCGGGCAAGCAGGAAGCTGAGAAACGACGAGTTGCTCGTCACGAGCTTTGCAGCTTCGCGCTTCCGCATGGAACTCGATCGCGTGCCGCTGTGGCGTGGCGATCATGTGACGATCCGGCAACTTGTCGAAGACTTTGCCCGTTATCTCTACCTCGCGCGCTTCCGTAATTCCGAAGTGCTGCTAGCTGCCATCCGCGACGGGGTGGCGTTGCTGACTTGGGAGCAGGACGGTTTCGCTTTCGCGGACGGTTACGACGAGGCCGCTGGACGGTACCGCGGATTACGCGGCGGGCAACGAGTTACGATCGTGGATAGCGATACTCCAGGGATGCTTGTTAAACCGGATGTCGCGCGCCGGCAACTCGATACGGAGGCGGCAAAGCCGTCAGAGGGGCTAGGCGTGCCAGGATCACCAGGCGGCGGTGGGGGCACCACGACCACGACGACCGTCGGGGGCACACCCGGAGCGCCGGTCACTGCACCGAAACCGAAACGCTTTCACGGCAGCGTCACTCTCGACTCAACGCGCGTCGGGCGTGACGCAAGCCGAATCGCTGACGAGGTGATCACGCACCTTACCGGGCTTGTCGGCGGCGAGGTGACCGTGACATTGGAAATCCACGCAGAGATTCCCGCCGGCGTACCGGAAAACGTGGTGCGCACGGTCACGGAGAATGCCCGCACGCTTAAATTTACGAATCAGGGATTCGAATCGGATTAGCACGTAATCGCTATGTGTACGTCGGGGTTGTCCCCTTTACGTGCGCGCGGTCGCGGTGGAGAGTGACCGCTTCGAGTATGCCCTGACCGGGAGGGACGTAGAATGACCAATACCAAGCGGAATTGGTCACCATGGTCCTGATTCCGCGCTTGGACCTTCGGCAGGAACGACGCGTGTCTCTTATCTTCAGGGATATTCTATCCATTTTGCTTGCATAACCTGACGTTCTTCGTTAGTTTACGCAATCAGAACGGCAGAAAACAAACATCCCCAGCCCCGATCGCTGGCTGAGTTCATAGAGAATCTCCGGACCCGGGGGCGCTACACTTTTACCCGCATGGAAGGTGCGAGCGGCAAGGCTTGCTCCGATGTCGCTCTGGAAGCAGCGCTGCGGCGGCTCAAGCAGCGCGGCCGGATTGCAAGCCCGCGACGCGGTTTCTATGTCCTGGTTCCACCCGAATACCGGGAGGCTGGCTGTCCGCCAGCGAGCTGGTTCATCGACGACCTGATGCGGTTCGTGGAGCAGCCGTACTACGTCGGACTGCTGAGCGCTGCGGCAATCCACGGCGCAGCGAAGCGTGGCGCTTGAACGCGGCGAGCAGCCGAAAGAACAACGCCAGAACAATAACAACCATCGTGGAGATTCATTGTTGTTCTTAAGAAGAGTTGCTGACACCGACGCCTGCGGGTGCGCCGCGGGTGATGCGCACGGCTCAACAAGGGCCGGAGAACTGAGCTGCTCCTCGCTCAGGCGCTGCGCGAATTTCGGATCCTGAAGACACCGGGCAAGTTCGCCAATCAGTCCTGCGCTGCTGAAGCAGCTTGCGCGCCCCCCAGTGATGAGGCTAAGCAGCTAATGCGGCGCGCCCTACGCCGACCAAGATTCCGCGGACCCGTTTTCATGCATGGTTCTCACTCCGGCTTGATGCCCGCCTCGTGGACCACCTTGGCCCACAGGGCCATCTCGTTCTTGAGCATCGCGCCAAACTCCTCAAAGCTGACCCCGCCCGGCTCCACGCCTTGAGTGGCCAAGCGTTCATGTATCGCGCGCATCTTCAGCACCGCGCTCATCTCGCTGTTGAGCTTCCTGATGATCGCCGGCGGCGTGCCCGCGGGCGCCAGCAAGCCGTTCCACGCGTCCTGCCTGAAGCCGGGTACCCCCGCCTCCGCCACGCTCGGCACATCGGGTAGTACCGAGGAGCGTTTTGCGCCGGTGACCGCAAGCGCCTTGAGCCTGCCAGCTTTCACATGCGACAGAAGCACAACAATCGGGCCGATGTAGAACTGGACTTGACGGCCCAGTATTCCGATGATCGCCGGCCCTCCACCTCGGTACGGCACGTGCACGACGTTGATGCCCGCCATCGACGCGAACAGCGCCGTGCCTAGGTGTGTAGGCGTGCCGATGCCGGCGGAAGCGTAGTTGAGCGTTCCGGGCTTCGCCTTCGCCTGAGCGATCAGCTCTTTCATCGATTTCACCGGAGACGAAGGATGCACCACCGCGAGGTGCGGATACTGGGACAACAACGCCACGGGCGCGAAATCCCGGCGCGAATCGTAAGGCATCTTTTTATACACGCTCGGATTAATGACGAACGATGACGACATGACGAGCAGCGTATAGCCGTCGGGCGTTGCGTTGGCGACGATTTCGGTGCCGATCAAGCTGCCGGCACCGGGGCGGTTGTCGATTACCGCCGGCTGGCCGAGCCGCTCGGCGAGCGGTAGCATGACCAGGCGGGCGAAGAAGTCGGTCCCCCCCCCGGGGCTTGACGGCACGACGACACGGAACGGCCGATCCGGATAGCTTGCCGGCAAGGACTCGGCTGCTGCTGCCCCGGCAGCCGGAGACCAGAACACCACGCACAGCAACAGGCTAGCTTTGCAGTTCATGTTTTCCTCCTAGGATGAATTCACGTATCTGTCCCATCTTGCCTTACCCCCTGTCCATACGGCCCGTATCATGCATTAATCAAGGTGGATGTTCTTATCCTTGATCACTTTTCCCCATTTGACGATTTCCGCTTTGACAGCGGCCTGAAGCTGTTCCGGCGATCCCCCGACCGCTTCCATCCCAATACTGAAAAACTTGTTTTTTATCTCGGCCTTGTTAAGCGCCCTCGCAATCTCTTGACTCAAGCGATTAATGATAGCCGGAGGAGTTCCAGCGGGCGCAAATATGCCTAATATGGTCTGCGTTTCGTACCCCGGCACCGAGGCCGCCACAGTGGGCAAACCCGGCGCCAGCGCCGTGGGTTGCGCATAAGTGACGGCCAAGGCCTTCAGTTTGCCCGACTTGATATGCGGCGTGACGGAGGCCGCATTGGAAAACATTGCCTGTACCTGGCCGGCCATTAAATCGGTAAGAGCGAATGCGGTGCCCTTGTAGTAAATGGACACTATATTAACGCCGGCCATGGAGTTGAATAACTCGCTTCCGAGATGGGTTGTGGAGCCGATATTGCCAGTCGCATAGTTCAACTCTCCCGGCCTGGCTTTGGCCAAAGCGATCAACTCCTTGACTGACTTGACCGGCAACGAGGGATGCACGACCAGAATGTTGGGCTGTCTGATCGTCAGCGTGACAGGCGAAAAGTCCCGAATCGCGTCCCACGACGCATCCTTGCGCAAAAGCGGCAAGAGCCAAAGACCGGTGCTCTGGATAAGCAGGGTATAACCGTCAGGAGGCGCTTTCGCCACAGTTTCATTCGCAACAATGCCGTTGCGGTTGTCTACTACCACCCGTTGCCCCCACGTACTTACAAGCTCTTGCGCTACGATGCGCGCTACGGTATCGCCGCCGCCGCCGGCCGCGGTTGCAAGAATGCGGATAACCTTGTTTGGATAATCCTGCGCGGACACCCCATTCGCAACTAAGGCCATGACGAGAGCAAGAAACGTCCATACGACCAAACGTGGCAACCTCATATGTCCTCCGATAGATCCGCAGATCAAATGGGTGTGGCAGACAGATAACCCTCCGGTATGCTACGGGTACGAGCCTTTCAAGCGGTCCCGAAGGCGCTCAAGCGTCTTCTCGTAGAAGTATTGGATGATCATCGTCGGACGCGGCACCAGGACGGCTCGCACACCGAGCGCCCACAGCGACTCGACGCTGTCGGTGATCAACTCCGAGAGATCAACGCCGTACTTGTATCCGAGCGCATTCGCGCAAACGACTACTCCACGGCTCCGGGCCTTGCCGACGATCTGCCCTAGGACTTCACGGACGTCCGGATGCCGGTCGTCCCCCGAATGGCCCAGCGCCTTGGTCAGGTCCCCCATTCCCAGGTAGATCATTCGCAGCCCCGGCACCTCGAGGATTTCATCGATGTGCTTCAATGCGCTGGTGCTCTCGATGATCGGCACAACGCGCAGCTCCGGCTCGGCGGCATCGATCCGACGCTGCGCTTCCGTTCGGCCCTCGCCTCCCTGGCGGATGTAGAAGCGGCGATGGGGATTCGCAAGCGGATCATGGAGTCGCGCGACCTGTCGCGCGGTATTCACCGAAGCAAGCACGCATTCGGCGCCAAGACCGAAAGCACGTAATACCTGGGCCGGCAGCGCAGCATCCATCTCGCCGTCTCCCCAGGGGTAAGCCGACAGCCTCACCCACGGCGTCACCTCGTAGCGCTTCGCGGCGAGGACCATTTGGGCGACTTCGCTCCAATCGAGCGAGGTCACCATCATGTCGATACAGATAAAATCAAGGCCGCTGTAACCGAGGACCTCGACAATTTCGAGGCCGTGATTCAACGTGATCGTCCCGGTCGCAAGCTGCTCGCGTGCGAAGCGATCGAACATGCGCGACATCGCGTCCTCTTATTGAGTTTTGCGTAAATGGATGAAAATCCATTTGCGCCTCGAATCCCCCTTCTCCTCTCGGGAGAAGGGTCGGGGATGAGGGCTGAGCATTCTAATCCATTTCTGCAATGCTCAGTAATCTTTCGCGTATCTCGGATTCCGCCTTGCTCGCCGCTGCAACATGCACGGGCGCGGGTTCGGCCCTGGGATTGCGCCTACTTCTTCACCGGCGGCGGATTCCCGATCTCGGCCATCCGGCCCTGCTTATCAAGTATCCCTTCGAGGACCTTCAGCGAAGCCGCCATGCGTGGCGAACCGAAGTAGGGGCCGATGAGAAAGACAACCTCCATGATTTCGCGCGGAGAGACCCCCAACGCCAGCGCCTCCACGATATGGTCGTGCGCCTGAACGAAATCGCCGACAGCAAAGGTGTCACCCACCGTGCAGATGACTCTTGTCTTGTCGTCGAGTATCCAGCGGCTGTACATGCGCTGATAGGTGAACTCGAGCCAGAGACCTGCCCATTCAGGGTCTAGAGCCTCGCGGTGAGCGAGCAGGTTGATATGGTGCGCCCCCCTGTACCTGATTCCTGTACTCACACCCAGCCATCCGTACTTCTGCATGAGTGCCTCACGCCGCGGATGGTTTTCCTCCTCCGCCCTCCATGTCTTGCGCTCTGCTTCGAGACTGCGTTCGCGGTCGTGCCCATCCAGCGGCAACTGGCCCCCGCTCAACCCGGCGAGGACGCCGAGGTCCCGCGCCACTCGGGTGAAGACGTCGAGCGCAGGTGCCACCGCGGTGTCGCCGGCGTAGACCTGACAGAGCAGGATCGACTCCAGCGCTTCGCGCACAGGCACGCCCCCCGCAATCGCCGCGCGCAGGGTGTCTTCGAGGTGGCCAAAGCTCTTGGTAGCGGTGAACTGCCCGATTTGGACCAGCCGGCGGATGCGCTTATCGAGAACTTTCCTGCGCTCCATGCCGGCGGCGAAATCCAAGGACGCCTTCGTGAAGTGCTGGTCCAGCGCGTCCCACTGCGATAGTTTCTCCTCGAGACGCGAACGCGTCATCGAGGGCGGATGCTGGAACGCTACCGATCCATACTTTGCCGTGAGCTGATCGGCAGTGGATCCGCTCTTATCGCTTTGCTCGCTCACGTCGGTATCCTTTCTTGCTGTCGGCCGCCAAAGCATTCCCGCTTCGGCTGCGCTCGTTGATAATGTCAGTTGCAGTTTCCGCTATTGAGTCTGGCATAAATGGATGACAATCCATTTGTGCCTCGAATCCCCCTTCTCCCCTGGGGAGAAGGGGCGGGGATGAGGGCTGAGCATTGTCACGCATTTCTGCAATGCTCAGTAGAGCGGCCGCGAAGACTCATCGACCGCAGCCAGCGCTTCCATCGCGTGACCGTAATGCAGGTGCTGCCGGAGCAGCGCCTTAATAGGCGCGGTCAGCAGCATTCGCGTTGCTTGCCGGCGGGCCTGAGAACTGGTCCCCGGTGCCCGTCAGGATCACGACCCTGTTGTCGAGATCCCGGGCAATCTGGGCGGCCGCATCGGCCAACTCTTGGTGGGAAACGCCGGCTCTGCCGTCGGGCCGCGCCCTCGCATCCCAGACCCACGGCCCCCGTTTGGTGTGCAGCGTAATCTGGAGAATTCCGCTCCCGGTCCGCTCCAGCTTGATGGTCTGGAATGCGTCCTTGTAATCGGCGGAGTTGGACACTTGGTTTCGCTCTTCTGGACAATCGGAACGACTCGCGATGAGTGCCAGGCTCCGACCGGTCGCGAGTACCCCGGGCGCACCGCTACTTCCTGCGGCGTGCTGATGCCGTTCCAACTCTATTCTCCAAATTCAAGTAAGCCGCCTACCATAGATGATCAAGCCCGTGAGAACTTGCCATGAATAGTTGGAACGGCACTAGCCTTTTTTGACCTCAGCCACGAGCTGGTAATGACCGATCGGGTTCGGCAACCCTTCGATGAGGTCAATGATGTGAGAGCGCCACTCGTCCCGGTGGGCGGCGCGCCAGGCGTCGTGGGCAGGGATGGACGTCCACACGAGGTGCAGCAGAAATTCATCCGGTTTCTCGACGCATCTTTCGAACCAGATCGAGAGGCACTCCGGATCCCTCGCTTGGACCGCGAGACCCCGCTTCAGAGATTCCTTGAACTCGTCCCCCTTGCCGGCCTTGCACGCGATGCGCACCACTTCGATGACGCTCATGACCTCTCCTGATCCGTTTATTTCTCTTGAAAGTTTGCTGATCAAGGCTATCTTAGTCGTGTCAAATCTGTCAAGGGCGCATCGACTGAGAGAGCCTCATCCTTGGCATTTTTGACAACCAACTTCAGGCGTGCTAAACAATCCTCCATCAGCATTGAAGCCGACGCTCCGTTCACAGTTTCACCCGGGAGACCGACCAATGGACAGAGGACTCTGGATTACCTGGTACGACTTGCCCGACGACGGGCGCGAGGCCTATCTTTCCTGGCTGCACGAGAACTATATACCGGAGATCTTGAAACGACCCGGATTTTTGTGGGGAGCCCACTACGCCGAGGTCGAGAAAAAAATACGGAGCGCAGTTACTACGCATACGGAGGATCCCGCTGTGCCGGCAGGCAGCCGCTATATGCTGCTGTTCGGCGCCGATAATGCCGATGTGTTCGGCGATCCTCTCCCCAGCGCGATCAACGCGGGACTGCCTGAGGGAAGCAGGAAAATACTCGCGACGCGGATAGGCGAGCGCGTGAACATCATGGCCGAGTATGGAAGAGTAGAAGGTCCCGAGGCGAAAACGTATCAAGCCGGGATGATGCTTGCAAACTGTATTCAGCTTGGCACGTACAACACCGCGTGGCAAAACGAGGAGGAGCTGCTCGCCTATTACACGCAAGGTCGCCTGCCGCATATGCGCGTGATGCCGGGGTGCGTGAGGACCCGTAAGCTGGTTTCCGTTGCGGGATGGGCAAAGCACGGCGTGCTTTACGAGTTCACGTCTCTGGAAGCCCGCAACCAGAACTTCGTCGGGCACGGGGATGCCAGAATGAAGGCATGGTCGGAGAGAATGGTTCCGAGGTTGACCCACGCGCCCGGCTCGGCGAACCTCGCCCTCAGAATATGGCCGCCTGCGTCGAGCTGAAAATTACGAAGAGCAAGAACGGGAGGGACAGCATGTTTATAGCCGATGCTCAGGTACACATCTGGGCTGGCCCTACGCCTGAGCGTCCGTGGCGGCCGGGGCAGAAACCGCATAGAGAGACGCCGCTCGGAGCTGACGAACTGCTGCGTGAAATGGACGCTGCAGGCGTGCACCGCGCCGTGCTCATAGCGCCGTACTGGGACTTCTCGCGCAACGATCTTGTGCTGGAGGCCGCGCGGTTGCACCCGGACCGCTTTGCGGCAATGGGCCGGCTTGACGCCGAGCCGCCGCCTACTCGTGACCAAATCCCGACATGGCGCCAGCAACCCGGCATGCTGGGGTTGCGTTGCAGTTTCAGCCGGCGGCAGGGGAACGCCGCACCCACCGAAGGCCTGGACTGGCTGTGGGAAGAGGCAGAAAAAGCCGGAGTGCCGATCATGGTCCTCGTGCCCCATGCGATGGTGCATCTGATCGACCGCGTCGCCGAGCGGCATCCGGGATTGAATCTCGTGATGACTCACCTTGGGCTGACCAGCGGCTGGCGGGACGAGGAAGCGTTCCGCGATTTGGACAAACTGCTGGCGCTTGCCAAGCGGCCCAACGTCGCGGTGAAGGCAAGCGCGCTGCCTGTCTACACCAGCGACAGTTATCCTTATCGCGCCCTTCATCCCTATCTGCGTCGCGTTTACGACGCGTTTGGTCCGAAGCGCATCTTCTGGGGCACGGACCTCGCGCGTTTGCCCTGTTCCTATCGTCAAGCGGTGACGATGTTCACCGAAGAGATTCCGTGGCTCACCACCGAGGACAAGGAGTGGATTATGGGACGCGGCTTGTGCGAGTGGTTGGGGTGGGAACTGCCGCGGGCTTAGATTAGCCGTAGTGTCGTCTATTCAAAACACGCGGCACGGCGCCACGATGCCGAACTCCATTACGCACACACGCGCCCATTCAGGCCCGGAGCAGTGGCCGCAACTTGCGTACGTCTTCGCAGTGCTCGATGTTCCACACCGCGTCACAGAGCGCACGCGCGCGTTTCATTCCAAGACCGAGCGCCATCAGGTGGTAGCACTTGTCGTCGACTTCGGCGCGCGTCATCGGATTCTCGGCGGTGCCGCGGACTGCGCTCGTGTGGTGACGAAGTCGTTGTCCGTTCTTGAGTGTGACCTCGACGATGCCATGACGCACGGGAAGGAGCTTCTGAAGCTCCTCGTCGCCGAGAAGTTCGATGCGATCACGCAGCGCGAGCACTTCCGGGTCCTTCATGCGCTGCTCGTCGTGGGCGGCCTCGAACGTGATGGTGCCGTCGATCAGCATCACCGCGCACATGTGCTGCATGCAAATGTCGGGCATGTCGCGGTTGTCGACGGTGTTGGCGCCGGCCATTGAGACGCGGATCACGAGTTTGTCGACGTCCTCAGCCTTGATGCTCGCGCCGCGGATCAACTCGAGCAGCGAATCGAGCGGCGCCTGGATCGGCGAGCCCACCGGCCAGCGCTTGATGTTGGTGTTCATGATTTCGTAGCTCTTGCCGAGATCGCGCGCGAGTATCTCCGGTTCCGGCGCCTTCCCGATGCGGCCAGACTCGTCGAACGCGACGAAGAAGTTGCGCTCGCCCGAGAACACGTCCTCCACCGCCGTGCATCCCGCCGCGACCATGGTTGCCGCGGTCACGCCGTTACGCGCCGGCATCCCGCCGAAGTCGAACGCTTTCTCGACATGGTCCTGATCGCGCATGTAAGTCGACAACCCGGAGGCCTGCTGTGCGGCGTAAGAGAGCACATGACGTACCTCATTTGCATCAAGCCCCGCCAGTGCCGCACTCGCAGCGGCAGCGCCGAATGTCGGGCCGAAGCAGTGGGTCAAATGGCCGACCCTGCGGAACTCGGCTGCCCCCAACGACAGGCTCAACCGCGCGCTGATGTCATAACCCAGAGCCACGGCACGCAGCAATGACGCACCGTCGCGCCCGCCGCGCTCGGCCATCGCCAGTGCTGCAGACACGATGCCGCACCCCGGGTGCGTGAGCGATGGCGCATGCGAATCGTCGGTTTCGTCGGCGTGAGCGAGCATGCCGTTGGCGAACGCCGCGTTGACGGCGCTCGTCATGAATTTCGTGCCCACCACTGTGGCCTCCCGGGTGCCGCCCAGCGTTTTCACGTACGAGACCGCCATCCTGCCGGGCAAGAGCTTCGCTCCGGATGCCATTGCAGCGAGGGTGTCGAGGACGTGATGTTTTGTCTTCGCGGTCACCCGCGCGGGAAGCGCCCGGCGCCGTGCTGAAGCGATATAGCCGGCGAGTTCCAGCATGAGCGGGGAAATTCCTGCGCGAGATCGTTTGGCAGACATTTCGTGTCCCGTGTTCGAGGTATGTTGCCTCGGCTGGTCGTCTTCGAAGAACTCCACCCCAACGCACATGCAGCAATTATATCGAGGTGCGCCATCGACGCCTCACCGGCCCGCATCAGCCCGCATAACTCATCATCTTGGTTAGCTGGAGTACGTTCCTCTGTCCGTAGTTGTTGTCCCAAGCGGCTGTGGCCGTCTCTACATCATCGTTCTGCAGCGCCTAATCAATCGCATGAACGAATCGCTTTCCTTGCGACCTATGATCCGGGGAGAGAGCTATCAAATGACTTGAGGGGATGCTACGATGGCTTTAGGGGAAAAAAGCAACGGCAATGACCCGCGCCGATCCAACAAGTACTCTACTGAGCGGAGTTCGATGTAATAAACAGGCTAAGAACGTATCTGCAAATCTCAGATCTACATTTCGCCGGTCGGCTGCAACAAAGCACTGTGGACCCATGGGCACGCTATGTCCCACTACTTAACGGCTACGTTGGGCACGGCTAGAGCTCAATAAATTAATTGACAACCACGGAATAAGAGTGGTGCTCACGGGGCACGTACATAACCCCTTCTTCGTTGGCCGTCTACCGAAATCACAGTCATATCCGCAACGGGATGTGATGGAGGCTCGCTGTGGAAGCAGTAACCAACGTTTGACAGCGGCTTCGGGCGTTCCCCGGGGAGGCATTCCGAATGCCCCGCGGTATCAGAACAGTGTGATCGTTCACCGGCTTCTTGAGGACGGCGGGCAAATTTACTGGAAGAGCGAAGTTCACGCCTTATTCGTTTCACGGACGGGGTTTGAAGCAGCGTCCAGGTTCTTGGCGGCTCCCGCTCCCGAACACCAAATCGTTGTTTGGCCATAGCAGCCGCCATCGGACTGTTTTGTAATCAGTCAGTTACGTTGGGAAAGTACTCTTTGCTTGAGATATTTTCGACCAACGTGGGGTAGTTACCACAATAACGTTCATGAGTAGGCCGCTGGATTGTTTTGAACGATTTCTTAGGTAGCGACGCTCTATGCGAGAGGATGCCCCAAACCTTGAAGGCGCCTATCGGCAGTACAAGGGTCTTCTCTTTAGCGCTCTAGGAAAGCTCGCGGCGCAGGGCTTTGCTGTACCGCCCGATGATGCGGCGGACTTGGTGCACGACTTTTTCGCCGAGGCTTGGGATGGAATCGCGGAACGATACGAACCCAAGCGGGCAGGGCTGGGGACATACGTTTATGCAGCTTTCGTGCGATTTGCTCGACCTCGTATCGTACGACTGCAGCGATTTCATGGGTCGCTTATGGAGCCGAAAGAGCTCGAGCGGCTGACGGAGGCGGAATCTGACGCGCCAGAGCCCGAGAACGCCCTTGATCTCCAGCGCTTGCATGAAGCCATGATCGCTCTTCCCTCGCGGAATCGCGAACTCTTAGAGTACTGGCTTAAGGTACCTTCCGGCTCGGAGCGGGAGGCAGCGCGGAGTCTAGGACTGTCGCGCTATCAGGCGCGGCTACAATTGATAGATGCGCTCGGGCAAGTTTCTGTCGCCATTGGCGCGTTAGGCAGCGTGGAAAGGATAGATCGCGATGTCGCTTTGGCGGTCTGGCGTGATGGGCGGACTATCGCGGAAACATCTGCCCGACTTCACTCGACAGCACAGCAAGTATGTAACGCATATCGCCGGAATCAGCGACGACTTGAACGAACCCTGTCTTTCATTCGTGGCACCCAAGTGCAGAGTAAAAGGAGCGAGGCCATGTCACCAACAAAGATTGAGGAGTTGATCGAGAGGATCTACAAAGAATATTGCAGTAAGGACCTAGTACAGGAAATTAAAAGCCACGCGCCTGAGTTGGTTGAGTACTTGGGAAAAACCGAAAGTGCGCGCCCCTTGAGTTGGGAGGAGTTGCCAGCGGACTGGCTCGCCGACGTCTATGCTGCCATTGCTGCGGGGCTTGGGACCGACTTCGAGCCCGCGGTAGACAAAGCACTATTCAGTGCAGATGCAAAAGATCGAGAGTCTGTTGGACGCGCGTTCTTCGAGGTTCTCGTGCCTGCGGGAGCAATCACCAGCCTCGTTGAACTCTGCAAGCACCAACTCAAGCAAGTCTCGGATCAAGCGCACGCGAGACTTGCACACGAATCGGACGTGAAAGCAGGAGGACAACCAGCCGTCGAACTGGCCGCCTTCGGGCTCACCCCGACGCACCTAGTCCTAGCCACGGATGCAGTTGCGTTACTGCTTGAGCGCGCAATCGACGCAGGGTTTTTCCCTGGTGGTAGGCCGCTTTTCCTTCGACTTTCTACTAGCGGTTCAGCTGCGGTTACATGCGAAGGGCAGAAAGATGGACTTACCCAATCTGAGCTAGTCGATGAGATCGCCGCGTTCGCCGAGGTTGACGAAAAAACGAGCGCAGTCTTGCTCCACTGGGCGGTCAAAACGGCAGAGTTCATACCGTACTTATTTGTTGGATTCCGTGCAACTTTCACAAGAGACGCGCTGGAATTGACACAGTTAAAACCGGAGGAACCGCCAATAAACCTTTTCCAGCGTTGGAACTCTCGGAAGATCACGGACCCTTTCAACGTTGAAATCGATACAGCAGTAAAGCAGGGGCATCTAGAACGATCTCGGTTGGTGAGATGAACGGGCACGAGGAAGGCAACGGCGAATGCTGCAGCAGCGCTAATGATGGGCCCCGCTAGCCTACTGAGGGAGCCCCCCCGGCTCTGGCTGGCTCTGGCGGGGAGGCAGTAGAAGTTTGACATATACGGGAGTGTGCGTGGACGTTGAGCGTCCCGTGATTGGCCAGGCCGCGCGGGATTCCATGAATGGATGCGTGAAAATCTAGAGCGAGAGCCCGAGAGCATCGGATGTTTCCGAGTGCCGCGAGGTGGAGCAGATGTGGAGCATTCAGGTTTTGTTCCGTGGTTCGATGCGAGAGTTGGCTGAACTTCCCCGCCTGCTTCAGCGGCTGGATCGCCGTCTCGAAGCGCTGCCACATTTGATCGAGCAGTTCCTCCGGCATGTCCCGGTAGTAGACGTTCTTCTTGGAGAGGGTCCCCAGTGCCTGCTGGATGTCCTTCGGCAGCGCCTGCGGCGGCGTCTGATGCTGCGTGAATAACCTGAAGGCTTTCACGTCGAACACAAACGCATCGGGGGTGCGCTCAGCCCAGAGCTGCGCGTTGTGCTCGCTGGGCATTGCATAGTAGGAGCTATCGACTTCGACGACGGGGAACTGCGTGGCGTAGTAGCGGAGGCGATCTTCCGGCGTCGTGACCTGCGGCGGGTAGAAGCGCCCTGACAGAATCAGTGATTTGTCAGTCCAGGATGCTGTGCCGACGAGGATCTCGGACATAGGGGGACGCCAGCCGTGAACTAACGTTCCCCGCGCTGTCGGACGTTGAGCGCTTTCCACTCCAGCAGAGGATGCTGCTTGATCCGTTCGGCCCAGGCTGCATCAGCCGTGAGGATCGACGGAACGATCTCGCCGTGGTCGAGTAACCGATCCAGAAACGCCCGCTCCACATCGGACAGGGGCAGCACTGCGCCGAGGGCGCTTCGGCACTCATCGACCAAGCGCCGCGCCCAGGCGTCGGGTTGCCCGATGCCGCCTGCGTAATCGTTCCGTCCGGCGTGATCGGCAGGGACCCGCTGCACGGCAATGTCCTCACGGGCGCACACCGCCTGAATCGCCTGCTCGACTTTCGGCCGTTGGGCGAGCATCGCCTCCCGCTCGATCGCGCCGATGTAGTTGAGATCGATGTCGACCGACAACCGCGACATGTCGAACACGAACAGGTTCAACGCCGTCCCACCCTTGAGCGTGAGGCGTCCCTTGAGATACGGGTGGCTGCGGAAGCCTTCCAGCAGGTTGAGCAGATGAATGACCTTCTCGAGGACCTCGGGGCGAAATCCTGTAGTCTCGGCCTCGGCGCGCAGCTTCTCCTGCGTGAGCTTCATGTGATTTCCGCCCACGAGCGCTCCAGGACCTCGACCGGCACGACCAGGTTCCAGGCGGCGACAAGTCGGCCGCCGCGGCGCCCGCGCGCGAGATAATGCGGCTCGCGCGGCCGGCGCGCGCGCAGTCGATCGAGATGGCGCTCCTCGACCATCAGCCGCTCCTTGTGTTGCTCGAGGAAGAAGCCGACCTTTGCGGCAGTCGTCGCGTTCTCAAGCAACAGGGCGTATTGCACGACAACGTCCAAGTCGAAGAACTCGACCGTTTCTAGCGAGCGCCAGATTTCTTCCCAGCCGCCGGCGAGATCAGGTCGGTCGAACACATCGACCAAGGTGCGCTCCAATGCGGTGACACGCACGGTGATACCAGCGCGGTCCATGGCTTTTACGCCGAAGAGCGCCTTGTTGTTGGCGGTGAGTTTCGCGGGAAACCGCACTGGGCGAAACCGATAGGAGCGGAAGCTCGCCGGTCGGGCGGCCCGGGCGGTTAGGTACTGGCTCTCCTCGAAGACCGAGTACGCCTTGCCGTGGAATTCCAACGCCGTGTGGTAGGCGAGCACCGCGTCATCTGTCATCTTCGCGGCGAGCAGGTAGGCGTCCACCGGGCAGGTGGCCGGATCGGCGCCCAGCGGCACGACGCAATAGAGCCCCCGCCGCACGCGCAGGATGCGGCCCTGCTGCTGGTGGTAGGCCAAGAGCGCCTCGCGGGTCTTCGGGCTTCGGGCCTTGTCCTTGTGGGGCAACGCCGCGAACTCCTCGCGCGTGAAGACCGGGTGCGTGGAAAAGAATCCCTGCAGCGTCATAAGGCGACTTGACAAATAATAGCAATACCCGAGG
>Ga0156226_1011_pt1 | contig 17119 bp, 15 predicted proteins | sample RifCSPlowO2_12_FD_107874 | JGI IMG/M metagenome (GOLD analysis project Ga0156226, IMG submission 107874) | Betaproteobacteria bacterium RIFCSPLOWO2_12_FULL_62_13
TAAGGCGAAAAAACACGCCCCGACAATCGCCAGACTGAGAACGGGCGAAACATCGGCGTGCCCGAAAAATCCGTAGCGGAAGCCGTGAAGAACGGGTCGAACACGAGCTCCTGCGGCACCACGCCGAGCGCGCGTCGTGCATCACGGTACTGGGTGCGCACATCGAAGCCCGTCACGCGCGCCCGGCCGCCCGAGGCGATGGTGAGGCCGGCGAGGATGCTGATCAGCGTGGTCTTGCCTGCGCCGTTTGGGCCAAGCAGGCCGAAAAACTCGCCCGGCGCGATCTCAAGGCTGACGCCCGCCAACGCCTGCACCCGGCCGTAGTGCTTGGAGAGCTGCTCAACCTGAATTGCGGCGACCATCATGCGCGTAGAGGGCGACCGGTGATGAGTGATGAGTGATGGCGATGGGTGATGAGTCAATCCATTCCCCATTACCCATTTCCCATTACCCATTTCCCATTACCCATCACCCATCACCCGCCTAATAAGTCGGAGACGCCGTAAAGCTCGGCGAGGCTCTTGAGATTGCCCGGAATATTGACGAACTGAATGGTGCGATTCCGGCGCCGCGCTGCGCGGCGCCATTCGAGCAAGAGGCTCACCGCAGCCGAATCCACTTCGGTCACCCCCGAAAGATCGACGGTGATCCGCTCCCCGGCGAACAGCCGATTGCCTTCTTCCAGGACGGCGGCGGCATTACTGATGGTGACAGGGCCCTGCAGCTTGCAGTACCCGCCGTCGCACGAGATCATTTGGCTTGCGCTTGTTGCATCAGTATCTTGTTCTTCTCGGCGAGCGAGCTGATCAAGCCGTCGACGCCGCTTTTCTGGACCTCGGTATTGAAGGTGCTGCGATAGTTTTCCACCAGGCTGACGCCCTCGATCTTCAAGTTGTAGACCTTCCAGCCCTTGTCGGTCTTCTCCATGCTGTAGTCGACCGCGACCGGCTGGCCGCTTGACCGCTTGATGAGCGACTGCACTACCACGTCGATGTCGGTCGCGGCCATTCGTGGTGGCCGGTACTCCACCGTCTGGTTGCGGTACTGCGTGAACGCGGAGGTGTAGGTGAGAACCAGCAGCGTCCGGAACTCGCTGACGAGCCGTTTCTGCTGCTCGGCGCTCGCCTGACGCCAGTTCCTGCCCATCGCCAACCGGGTCATGCGCACGAAATTGAAATGCGGGGCAACCTTGGATTCGGCCAGTTCCAGCACCTTCTTCTGGTTGCCCGACTGGATGTCCTTGTCCGCGCGAATAATCGACAAAACCTCATCGGTGACGCTTCTTGCCAGAGCATCGGGCGCCAGCATCTCCGCAGCGGGCGCCGGCATCGCCACTAAAACGCATAGCGCCGCCATTACCGAAATGAAGCGCGTTCTCATGACCATCTCCCTCCCTGCCCAGTCTGCACGCAACGCCTACTTCCTGGTATCGCCTTCGGCGGCCTTGTTGTACAGGAACTGGCCGATCAGCTTTTCCAGCACCACCGCCGACTGCGTGAGCTTGAAACCGCCCCCGTCCTTGATGTTCTCGCTGTCCCCGCCCGCCTCAAGGCCGATGTATTGTTCGCCCAGCAGACCTGAAGTGAGGATCGACGCTGAGGTGTCCCGGGGAAACTGGTAGCGCTGGTCGATTTTCATCACCACTCGCGCACGGAACCGCTCATTGTCGAACTGGATCTCACCGACACGGCCGACCACCACTCCGGCGCTTTTCACCGGCGCGCGCACCTTGAGGCCGCCGATGTTGTCGAACTCGGCGCTCACCCGATAGGTTTCGCCCACGTTGAAGGTCGTGCTCGCGTTGCCAACCTTGAGCGCCAGCACCAGCAGCGCCGCAATGCCCGCCGCTACGAACATACCCACCCACAAATCGAGAACGGTTCGCTCCATGGAACTCACGCTCCTCTGAACATGAACGCAGTCAAGACAAAATCCAGACCCAGGATCGCCAGTGAGGACGTTACCACAGTGCGCGTGGTGGCGTGCGACACGCCTTCCGCGGTCGGCGGCGCGTCATAGCCTTCAAACAGGGCGATCGCGGTTACCGCGACTCCGAATACCACGCTCTTGATGACGCCGTTCACGATATCGTCGCGGAAGTCCACCGCGTTCTGCATCTGCGACCAGAAAGCGCCTTCATCCACGCCGATCAGCACTACCGCGATCAGATAACCGCCGAAAACGCCCACCGCGCTGAACATCGCCGCGAGCAGCGGCATCGATATCAGCCCGCCCCAGAACCGCGGGCCGACTACGCGCGCAATCGGATCGACCGCCATCATTTCCATCGCCGAAATCTGCTCGGTAGCCTTCATCAGGCCGATCTCAGCGGTCATCGCGGAGCCGGCCCGGCTCGCGAACAACAGGGCCGAGACCACCGGCCCCAGTTCCCGCGTCAGCGACAACGCCACCAGCGTGCCGACCGCCTCGGCTGAGCCGTACTTCTGCAACGTTTCGTAGCCCTGCAGGGCGAGCACCATCCCCACGAACAGGCCGGAGACGATGATGATGATGAGCGACAGAACGCCCGCGAAATAGATTTCCTTGATGATGAGCTGAAAGCGCCGGAAGCCCGTGCCTGAACGCAACAGCACAAAAAGGAAAAAGCGGCTGGCATATCCCAGCCGCCAGATCGCGTTGATGACCTGCCGGCCGAGCCGGCGCAGAGGCGCGGTGACGCGGTCAAGCACGGCCGCTCCCCAGGCCTAGCTCTCCCGCAAGATTCGAGCCGGGGTAATGGAACGGCATCGGACCATCGATCTCGCCCCACACGAACTGGTGCACGAAGGGGGCCTCTGACCGACGGATGTCTTCCGGCGTGCCTTCCGTCACGACAACGCCATCCGACATGAAATAGATGTAATCCACGATCTTCAGCGACTCCTGGACATCGTGCGTCACCACGATCGAGGTCGCGCCGAGCACATCGTTGAGCCGCCGGATCAGGTTGCCGATCACGCCCATGGAGATCGGATCGAGGCCGGTGAACGGCTCGTCGTACATGATCAGCATCGGGTCGAGCGCAACGGTGCGAGCGAGCGCGACCCGCCGTGCCATGCCCCCGGACAGCTCGGAGGGCATCAGGTCCTGGGCGCCACGCAATCCCACCGCATGCAGCTTCATGAGCGTGAGATCCCGGATCATCGATTCCGGAAGACCGGTGTGTTCGCGCATCTGAAACGCCACGTTGTCGAACGTCGACATGTCCGTGAACAACGCGCCGAACTGGAACAGCATGCCCATCTTGCGGCGCATTTCGTAGAGCTCTTCCTGGGTGAGTTCGTGCATTACGCGACCCGCAACCCGCACCTCGCCCTGGGTTGGCTTAAGAGAACCGCCGATGAGCCGCAACAAGGTCGTCTTGCCGCAGCCGCTCAGGCCCATGATGCTCACCACCTTGCCGCGCGGGATCACCATGTTGATCCCCTTGAGCACGGGAAGAACGTCGTAGGCAAAGCTTACGTCCTTGACTTCGACGAGGTTTCCCATGCGCGCGTAGGCCGGTGACGACTGAAAACGTGCGATTCTAAACCAGTTCACAACATCCCAACAACGCGGGCCCGCGCCCCAGCCTGGCATGGCGCGATCGTTCGTTCGTATTGGAAACGCAGGCGCAGACCGGCATTATAGCGGGACTCCGCCATGGCGCGCAGTCTACGGAAGCGGCGTGCACCTCGGCGCTAAACTCCAAAAGTCAAAAGCTTCGCCGCAAAGGACGCCAAGGACGCGAAGAAAATAAAAAAACAAGTCGAACCGCCAAGACCGCCAAGGAAAGACGAGAAACAAGAACTTCAGCAGCAAAACACCCAAGATAAACAACGAAGGGCTTGGTGAACCGATGCAGCACTGTTTACCGTTCACCCGCTTTGGGATAAGTTACAGTGTATGAGCGATATTGCACTGCGCTTTGCAAACGTCGGAAAATCATACGCGGGTGTATCCGCGCTCACCGATCTCTCGCTCGAAGTGCGGCGCGGAGAATGCTTCGGGCTGGTAGGCGAAAACGGCGCCGGCAAGACCACGCTCATCAAATGCATGCTCGACTTCTGCGATACCGACTGCGGGAGCATTGAAATCTTCGGCATTCCTCACCGTTCGACAGCGGCGCGGGCGCCGCTTGCCTACCTCCCCGAGCGTTTTACCCCTCCTTTCTACCTTGGCGGCCGTGACTTTCTGCAATACATCCTGAAGCTGCACCGCGCGCCATACGACGCAGAGCGGGTGGCGCAGATGTTCAACACACTCGACCTCGAGCTCGAGGCCCTGGCCAAGCCGGTGCGCGCCTACTCGAAGGGCATGACCCAGAAGTTGGGGCTCGCGGCCTGCCTGTTGTCGGGCAAGGACCTCTATGTGCTGGATGAACCGACCGGCGGCCTCGACCCCAAAGCGCGAGCCCTGTTCAAACGGGAACTGCTGCAACTGCGCAACGCCCGGCGCACGGTGTTCCTCACCTCCCATGCCTTGGCCGACGTCGAGGAAATGTGCGACCGGCTGGCGATCCTGCACGAGGGCCGGCTGAGGTTTGCCGGAACGCCAGGGGAATTGCGGCGCCGGTTCGATGCTCGCGATCTGGAGCAGGCTTTTCTTGCCTGCGTTGCCGAGCCCGCCGCTGCCGCCTGAAACGCGGCCTCCTCCCCGCCGTTGCTATCTGGCACAATATACGCTCGGGGGCCAAGGGAGGAGCGCACAGCCAGTGTCAGACCAATGCAAACCCGAATTGCTGATCGTCGACGACGATCCGCTGATTACCGACACGCTCAACTTCGTGCTGAGCAAGGACTTCACCGTCCACGTCGCGGATTCGCGCGCGCAAGTGAAAAGTATGCTGCGGCAGCTTGATCAGCCGCCGCAGCTCGCGCTGATCGACCTGGGCCTGCCGCCCACGCCGCACCGCCCCGACGAAGGCTTCCGCCTCATCAGCGAACTCGTCGCCTACTCGCCCGGGATCAAGATCGTCGTACTATCGGGTCAGAGCGATGAGACCAATGCGCGCCACGCGCGCACCCTCGGCGCGATCGAGTTCGTCGCGAAGCCGTGCGAGCCGGAGACGCTGAAGAGTCTGCTCAAGCGTGCCTTCGAAATCCGCGATGCCGAGCTTGGCGCCGCTCCCCAAGGGGGACTCCTTGGCAGAAGCCTGCTCATCGAGAAGCTGCGCCAGCAGATCGGCCAGTTCGCCGATGCGCCGTTTCCGGTGCTGATCGAAGGCGAGTCGGGCAGCGGCAAGGAATTGGTGGCGAAGTCGCTGCACCTGATGAGCCGCCGCGCGGGGCGGCCGTTTCTGGCCCTCAATTGCGCCGCGATTTCGCCGACGCTGGTCGAACCGACGCTGTTCGGCTACGCGAAAGGCGCCTTCACCGGGGCCACCACCGCGCGCGCCGGTTATTTCGAGGACGCGCAGGATTCCACGCTGTTCCTCGACGAGATCGGAGAATTGCCGCTCGAACTTCAGGCAAAGCTGCTGCGCGTGCTCGAGAACGGCGAATTCCAGCGCGTCGGCGAAACCCAGAGCCGCGTGTCGAACGCCCGCGTCATCGCCGCCACCAACCGCGACATGCGCGCCGAAATCCGGGCCGGGCGTTTTCGGGCCGACCTCTACCACCGGCTTTCGGTGTTCACGATCAGCGTGCCGGCGCTGCGCGACCTCGGCGACGACAAATGCATGTTGCTCGATCACTATCGCGAATTCTACGCGCAGCAGGCGCGGGTCGAGCCGTTCGAGCTCGAGCGCAACGCGATGGACCTTTGGCTCGATTACAGTTTTCCCGGTAACGTGCGCGAATTGCGAAACATCGTGATCCGGCTCACCACGAAGTATGCCGGCGAGAAGATCAATGCCGCTGAGCTGCAGTCCGAACTCGACATGGAGAGCATGGACATCGACCTGCCGGGGCTGCCGGCGGGACAGGATTTCAAGGCGCTGCTGGACGCCGCCAGACGGCACCTGCAGTTCCAGAAGAACTTCAACCTCGACTTCACGCTGCGGCAGTGGGAACGCGGCTACGTCGAGGCGGCGCTGCTGATCACCCAAGGCAACCTTACGCAGGCGGCGAAGCTCCTCGGCATCCACCGCACCACGCTCTACAGCAGAATGCAGAACTATGCGAACCAGGGCGGACCCGACAACGCCCTGCAACCGTCGGCAAAATAGTGCCCGCCACCCGTTGATCAACCGGGGCTGTCAGGGAATATGTATTACAGCCATTTCGGTCTGAACCAGGCGCCGTTCAAGATCACGCCGAACACCGAATTTTTCTTCGATGGCGGCAACCGCGGGCCGATTCTCGAGGCGCTGATCTACACGATCATCAACGGCGAGGGGATCGTGAAGGTGACGGGCGAGGTGGGCAGCGGCAAGACCATGCTGTGCAACATGCTTCAGACACGGCTGCCCCCGCATATCGAAACGGTCTACCTCGCCCATCCCAATGTCCCGCCCGAGCAGATCCTGCACGCGATTGCCTTCGAACTTCAGCTCGGCATCGAGCGCGCGGCGCCGCGGCTTGAGGTCATGCACAGGCTGCAGAACTATCTCCTCGAACGTCATTCGGAGGGCAAGCACGTGGTGGTTTTCGTCGAGGAATCGCAGAGCATGCCGCTCGCGACCCTCGAGGAGATCCGGCTCTTGTCCAACCTCGAAACGCGCAACGACAAGCTGCTGCAGATCGTGCTTTTCGGTCAGCCCGAGCTCGACGATTATCTGCGCCGGCCCAACATCCGCCAACTGAGAGAGCGAATCACCCACAGCTTCCGGCTCGAGCCGCTCGATGCCGAGGAAATTCACGAATACCTGATGTACCGTATGCGCGCGGCGGGTTACCGCGGTCCGGATCTCTTCTCCACCGCGACCATCAAGTACATCGCGCGCGCTTCCGCGGGACTCACCCGCCGCATCAACCTGATCGCAGACAAGGCTCTGCTGGCGGCCTTTTCGGAGAACACCCATACCGTCAAGCTGACACACATCGAGGCGGCGGTCCGCGACAGCGAATTCAGCCAGCATCAGGGGCTGCGGGTCAGGCCGCAGTTCGCATGGACAGCCGCGTGGGTGCTCGCAGGGGCGGCCATCGGCGCTGTCGTTTACGCGCTGATCATGCACGCCGGCAGGGGTGATGCGCAGACCGGCCCCGCAATGGCACCCGCCCCGGCTGAAAGGAGATCCGCGTCCTCAGCGATTACCGGCCCCGCCTCGAGCCCAGCCGTTACCAGCGGGGCAGCGTCGAGCTCCAGCGGCGGCGATAGCGCCGAGACGCGGGAGCGAAAACCCGCGATATCTTTGACAGCTTCCCCGAGCGCGGTGGTGAACCCGGGCGCGCAATCCAAAACCGGCTTGTCCGCGGCGCAGCCAGCCGGTGTTGCCGTCGCCCAAGCCGGGCCCCTTGCAGCGCCGAGGGCGGCCGAGCGGCCGGATGTCGAACCGGGCCTTGTCGGACGACGCCTCGCCGCGACACAGGAATGGCTGGCCAACGCGGATCAGGCGACTTACAGTATCCAGTTGATGGGTGCCGATAACGAACATCAGCTAAAGCGCCATCTCAACGAGATAGCAAAATTCGTTGAAATAAATAGGGTTTTTTTGTATCGTACGATAGCTAATCGCAAGGCGTCGCTGACGGTCCTATACGGCAGTTTCAGCGACCGCCGCGCGGCGCAGGACGCGCTCGAGAAATTGCCTCCGTTACTGAGAGCGCATCGACCGATCCTGCGCACGGTGCGTGGAATTCGCACGGAGATCAAGCAACATCAGAATTCTTGATCGACGCACCGGCAGGGAACTTATGCTGAATCGCGCGTCCAGGCGGTTGAGCGGGGGATAAGAATGCAAGCAGAGTCTGCAGCCGGCCGAGCACAACTCGCCACAGCGTCTCCAGCGTTGCGTAACGCCAGCCCGCTTTTGTTCGCACTGGGGAACCCGGGCGGCATTCTGTTGGCGCTGCCCGTGCTGCTCGCAAGCTGCGCCGATATCCGACCCTATGTCCCGCCTTCGGAAGGCCATATCGCCACCCCGCAGGTCAAGGCCGAACCGGAAAAGGCGATCCCGCCACCGGCGCGGGTGAGCACGTTTGTGCCGCCGCCAAAGCCGGCGGTGAAGCCGCAGACCTACAGTGTTGTCGTCAATGAAGTACCGGTGAAGGAACTGCTGCTGGCGCTTGCGCGCGACACCAAGCAAAACATCGACATCCATTCCGGCCTGCAGGGGCTGGTGAGTCTCAACGCCATCGACGAGACGCTGCCTGCGATCCTCGACCGCGTTGCGAAGCAGGTCAATATGCGCTACCGCGTCGAGGGCAACACGATCGTGGTGTCGCCCGACACGCCATACCTCAGGACCTACCGCATCAACTACGTGAACATGACGCGGGACACGACTTCGACGATCGGGGTGTCCGGTGAACTCGCCGCCACCGCGGGCGGTGGCGGCGCCTCAGCAGGGGGCACCGGGGGTCCCCAAGGCAGCGCCGGAGGGTCCAGCACGGTGGTGCGCACCGTGTCCAATAACAATTTCTGGGAGCAGTTGAGGGAAAACATCCGCGCGATTCTCGCTTCGACGCGCGCCCGCAGCCTGAGCGGGGAGGAAAAAGCTGCGATCGCTGAAGGTCAGCGCGCGGCGCGCGAGACGGCGCTCAAACAGGCTGAAGCGGTGGCTCGCGCCGGACAAGGGGCAACTGCGCTGTTTACCACAGCATTCCGCGGCGCACCCCAGCAACCGTTGGCGGACGTGCGCGACGACATTATCGTCAATCCCGTAAGCGGGACGGTGAGCGTGCTTGCGACCGAGCGCCAGCACCAGCTTGTCCAGCAGCACCTGGACAGCATTACAGCAGCCGCCCAGCGCCAGGTGCTGATCGAGGCCACTATCGTCGAGGTGCAGCTCTCGCAGGCTTACCAGGGGGGCGTCGACTGGAACCGCATTTCCACAAGCGGCGGTATCGCCTTTACGCAAGCCCTGATCGGCAGCAGCCTGGCCACCGGTCCGTTATTTGCCCTGTTCTTCAACCAGAATAACCGGCGCCCGAGCGACATCAGCCTCACCATCAAGCTGCTCGAGCAGTTCGGACAGACACGCGTGCTGTCCAGCCCGAAGCTGATGGCGCTCAACAACCAGACGGCGTTGCTCAAGGTTGTCGACAACGTCGTCTACTTCGAGGTCCAGGCGCAGACCAGCCAGAGTCAGACCACGTCGCTTACAACCTTCAACACCACTCCCAAATTTGTGTCGGTCGGCGTGGTGATGGGGGTGACACCACAAATCAACGACGACGGGCGCGTCTCACTCACCGTGCGGCCGACCATTTCGCGCGTTCTGCGGTTCGTCAATGACCCTAATCCCTCGCTCGCCAATCCGTGCGGCATCCCGGTGCCGATCGGAGGCTGCAATATACCGGCGGTAAGCAGCCCGGTACCCGAGATTCAGGTGCGTGAAATGGAGTCGGTGCTGCAGGTCGGTAGCGGTCAGACGGCGATACTCGGCGGGCTCATGCAGAACGAAATCAGGCGTGACCGCGACCAGGTGCCGGTGGCGGGCAGCCAGCCCCAGATCGGTGAGGCATTCGCCTTCCGCGACGAGAGGGCCTCGAAAAGTGAGCTGGTCATCTTCTTGCGCACGACCGTTATCCCCAACCCGTCGCTGGAGAGTGACGAACTGAAATTCTTCCAGCGCTTCCTGCCACAACCCGAGCAACCACCCGCTGAAAGAACCGGCGCTGCGCAATGAGCCTGTTGATGAAGGCCTTGGAAAAGGCCGCCAAAGACCGGGGCGAGGCACGAGTCGAGCCGCAAGCGGCTGCAAACCCTGCCGGGACCAAACCGGAACTGTCGCTTGCGCTCGAGTTGCTGGCGGCGGACACGCCTTCTCCGCGGCTGCAAGAGACGACGCCGCAACCGAGCGCCACGCTGCGAACTCCTGCTGGGGCGGAGCCATCGCGCGAACAGGCGCGAGCCGCCGCCGTGATGCAGGCAGGGGGCAGGGCGAGAAGCGGCATTGGGACTTACGTGCGCGACCATCCACTGGTTGTCTTCGGCATGCTCGCGGTGCTGTTCGCGATCGGCTTCGGCGGTTACGTGTACCTGCAAATTTTCCATCCCGCTTTCTTCGTTCGCCAAGCGCCGGCACCCAAGCAGCCGCCCCCGTTCGCGCAGAACCCGGCGCCGTCAGCGGCGGCCCCGGGACCCGTCGCGCCGCCGCCCCTTCCCTCGGCCACCCTGCTGCAATCATCCGCGCCGGAAGTGCTGCCGCAGCCGCCGGCGTTGCCCGCCGTGCCCGCGCCACAACCCAAACCAGTCACAACCCCCGCGCCCCCCAAGCCGGAGCCGGGAATGCCGGGCAACACCATTGTCGTGAGCCGCAGCGAGGCGGCGCCGACCGTCGATCCGCTGCTCACTGAAGCCTATACCGCGCTCCTGGCGGGGCGTCTCGAAGCTGCGCAAGGCTTGTATTCCCAACTCGCGCGCACCGATCCCAAAAGCATTGATGCCTTGCTCGGTCTCGCGGCGATCGCCTCGCAGGAAGGCAAGACGGAGGACGCCGCCAGGCATTATCTCGCGATCCTCGAACTCGACCCACGGCACGCGCTCGCGCAGTCTGGCGTGATCGGGCTGCTGGGTCGAGCCGATCCGCTCGCCTCCGAAACGAAGCTCAAGCAGCTCATCGCGCGCGAGCCCTCGGCGTTCCTCTTTTTCACCCTTGGCAATCTTTACGCCGACCAGGCGCTGTGGGCACAGGCGCAGCAAGCCTATTTTCAGGCGCATCACCTTGAACCAAGTAACCCCGACTACGCCTACAACCTCGCCGTCGGCCTTGAACACTTGAGCCAGCCCAAACTCGCGCTTGGGTTTTACCGCCGGGCCGTGCAGCTCGCTTCTACCCGCGGCCACGCCAACTTCAACCCCGCCCTGGTCGGGGAGCGGATCGACCGGCTGTTGGCCGAGATGGAATACTGAGCTTTGCACAAGAACGTGACGCGCTCATCCCCCACCCCCGCCCCTCCCCCGCTGAAGCAAGGGAGGGGAGGTTCGTGGCGCAAGCAGGCTGTCACCTACTTGCGCAGGGATCAATAGGCATGGCTGAACAACGCAAGAAACTGCGACTCGGCGATCTGCTGGTGCAGCAAGGACTGATCTCCACCGACCAGCTCGCGATCGCGCTCGCCGAGCAGCGCTACAAGAATATCCCGATCGGGCGTCTGCTGGTGCGCCTCGGTTTTGTCACGGAAACCGCGATCCGCGACATCATGGCGCGGACCATTGGCCAGGAGTCGATCGATCTTTCCCAGGTTGTTGCCGACTCCGAAGCGCTGACGATGGTGCCGCAGGAATTCGCCCGTCGCAACCGCATGCTGCCAATCGCCTACGACCCTGCGGAGCAGGTGCTCACTATCGCCACCGCGGAGATTTTCAACGTGGTGGCGATGGATCAGTTGCGGGCGATGCTGGGACCCCAGATCGAAGTCAGGCCTCAGTTCGCCAGCGAGGCCCAACTCGAAAATTACATCGACCAGTTCTATGGCTACGAGCTGTCGGTCGATGGCATCCTGCACGAAATCGAGACGGGCGAGATCGACTACGAGAGCCTGCAAGCCGAGGGCGACGAATATACGCAGCCCATGGTGCGGCTGGTCAATGCCTTGCTGGTTGACGCGGTCAAGCGCGGCGCCTCCGACATCCACTTCGAGCCCGAGTATGCTTTCCTGCGCATCCGCTACCGTATCGACGGCGTGCTGGAAACGGTGAGGAGTCTCCACAAGAGCTACATGCCGGGTATCACGGTCCGGCTCAAAGTGGTGAGCGACATGAACATCGCGGAAACACGCGCGCCGCAGGACGGGCGGCTGTCACTCACTCTGAGCGGGCGGCAGATCGATTTCCGCGTTTCGACCCAGCCCACGATCTACGGCGAGAACGTCGTGTTGCGCGTGCTCGACCGTGAAAAGTCGATCATCAGCCTCGATCGCATGAACCTGTCTTCGGAAACGCTGGCGAAGGTGAACCTCATGCTGGCGCGCCCCGAGGGAATCCTCATCGTCACCGGGCCCACCGGGAGCGGCAAGACCACCACGCTCTATTCGCTGCTGGCGCAGGTCAACGACGAAACCGTCAACATCATGACACTCGAGGATCCCGTCGAGTATCCGTTGACATTGATGCGTCAGACCTCGGTCAATGAGGTGGCGCGCATGGATTTCGCGAACGGCATCCGCTCCATCATGCGGCAAGACCCCGACATCATCCTGGTCGGCGAAGTGCGCGACAAGGAGACGGCGGAAATGGCGTTTCGCGCAGCGATGACCGGCCACCAGGTGTTCACCACGCTGCACACCAACTCCGCCCTCGGCGCGTTCCCGCGGCTCCTGGACATCGGCATCCAGCCCGACATCATGGCGGGCAACATCATCGGTGTCATCGCCCAGCGCCTGGTGCGGGTGCTTTGCCCGCACTGCAGGCAGGCCTATGCGCCGTCCGCGGAGGAGCGCTTGCTGCTTGGGCAGGTCGCGGAATCGGTTTCCTACCTCTACCGGCCAGGCGGATGCAAACAATGCGAGAACAAGGGCTTCAAGGGCCGCACGGCGATCATGGAACTGTTGGTAATGGACGGCGACCTCGATGAATTGGTGGCGCGCCGCGCAACGGTGAAGGAACTGCGGGCCGCGGCGTGCGCCAAGGATTTCCGTCCGCTCGCGAAGGAAGGCCTGCAACGCGTGGTCGATGGCACCACCAGCCTCGCCGAGGTGTCACGCGAGGTGGATTTGACCGGACGGCATGACTGACGTCGAATACGGAAGGATGAATGATGAATGCGGAATTAAGAAAAGCATGCGGCCTCTAGGTCATCATTCAGCATTCAGCATTCAGCATTGAACTTTCGTGCCTTCATTCCAATACAAAGCTGTCGATAAAGCGGGCCGCCCGGCGCGCGGGGCGCTCGACGCCGTCAACGAGGTCGATCTCGAGTTGCGCCTGCGGCGCATGGGGCTCGACCTCATCACCTATAAGCAGGTCGACCAGGGCGCCACCACCTTTGCCACCGGCGGCAGGATCACCCGCCAGGATCTTATCAACTTCTGCTTCGACATGGAGCAGATGAGCCGTTCAGGCATCCCCTTGATCGACGGCCTGCGCGATCTGCGCGACACGATCGACAGCCCGCGCTTCCGCGAAGTGCTGACGGTGATGACCGAGGACATGGAGGGCGGCAAGGTTCTGTCGCAGTGCATGGCCGCGCATCCTGAGGTTTTCGACGGCGTCTTCGTGAGCCTGGTAAAGGCGGGCGAGCAGACCGGCCGCATGGCCGAGGTGTTCAAGAGCCTCGCCTCGGCCCTCAAATGGCAGGACGAACTCGCCTCCCAGACCAAGCGGCTGCTGATCTATCCCGCGATGGTGCTGGTCGTCGTCGTTGCGGTCATCGTATTTCTGCTCGTGTTTCTGGTGCCGCAGGTGGTAGGGCTCCTCAAGACCATGGGCATCGCGCTGCCGGCGCAGACCAAGCTGCTGATCTTCGCTTCAAATTTTGTCATCGCCTATTGGCCGCTGGTCTTCGGCACGCCGGTCGCCGCGGCAATCATCCTGGTGTTCATGATCAGGCGCAATCCCGCAGCCGCCTACATGTGGGACTACACGAAGTTGCACGCCCCGCTCACCGGCCCCATCCTGCAGAAGATCATCCTCGCGCGCTTTGCCAATTTCTTCGCGCTCATGTACCAGTCGGGCATCACGGTGCTGGATGCGCTCAGGGCCTGCGAGGCGATCGTTGGCAATCGCGTCATTGCCGACGGCGTCATGCGCGCGGGGCAGCAGATCACGGCGGGCGAGAACCTGACCGAAGCGTTCCGGAATCTCGGCATGTTCCCGCCGCTCGTGATCCGGATGCTGCACGTCGGCGAGAATACGGGAGCACTCGACGCCGCGCTGAACAACATCAATTACTTCTACACCCGCGACGTGCGCGAATCGGTGGATAAAGTGCTGAAGCTCCTCGAGCCGAGCCTGACGCTCGGGCTCGGCGTGATTCTGGCGCTCATCATGTGGTCGGTGCTGTCACCGGTGTATGATATTTTGGGCAAGCTTAAATTCTAGAAGCGGAAATAGGAAAAAGGGAATTGTAAATGGTAAAAGCATTTTTGCTGCGGGCGGCTGCCGTTTCCCATTCCCTATTCCCCATTTACCATTCACCGACTAATGGCTGACAAAATCCTGATCTGCATTTCCGCTCAGCAGGCAGCCGCCGCGCACTGGCGGAGCCGCCGGCTTGTCGAGTGCCGGGTATTCCAGAACGACGACGGCGGAATCGAGGGATTCGAGGAGTTCCTGACGCCGTTTTCCGGCGTGCCGGTACACATCATGGTCGACGCGGTGGAGGAGGACTACCGCTTCGAGACGCTGCCGCACACCTTCGGCTCTGACCGCAGCGAAATGGTCCGGCGCAAACTCAAGCAACATTACCGTAACACGCCGTACATCAACGCGTGGCTGCTGGGCCGTGAAAGCGGCAGGCGGCGCGATGACCGGTATCTCTTTTCGGCGCTGACCAACGCCGACCTCGTCGGCGGCTGGCTGCAGGCGGCGGCGGGGCGCGGTCTGCCGGTGGCCGGAATTTTTCTGCTGCCGATGGTGAGCGCTGTCCTCATCGACCAACTGCGGTTGAAGGCGGACAATCTGCTCCTCGTCTCCCGGCACAGCGGCGGGTTGCGGCTCACTTTTTTCCGTGATCGCCAGTTCCGGTTGAGCCGGCTCACACGCGGCGACACCGGCAGGCTCGGCAACCACGGTCGTTTCATCACCGAGGAAATATCCAACACCCGCATTTATCTCCACGCGCTGCGCGCCGCCCGGCTCGACGAACACCTGACCGTGCTCCTCCTCGATCGCAACGACGAGTTGATCGACGCGGCGCAGAACATTGCACGCGACAACCCGAGCCTGGAGTGCATGCGTCTGGGCCGCGCGGAGATTGCATCCCGGCTCAACATCGCCGAATCGCTGCTCGGTCTCACATCGGACGTCATTTTTCTGCACTTGCTCGGGCTCAAGGCGCCCGCGGCCAATCTCGCACCCGCCAACATCACGGTCGGCTTCCGGCGCCACCAGTTGCGTCGCGCGGTTTACGCCGCCGCGGGCCTCGTCGCCCTTTCCGCCGCCGGCTGGAGCGGGATCAACCTCTGGCAAGCCTTCGACGCCCACGCGCAGGGGGCGAATGCGGCGCGGCAGGCTGCCACGTTGCAGGCGTCGTACCGGGAGGTGACCCGCCGGTTCCCGGCGGCGCCCGCTTCCGCCGACAACCTGAAGAAGGCGGTGGAAATCGCGCAAGGGCTCAGGGAAACCGCACGCACGCCGGAAAGGCTTATGGCCATAGCGAGCAGAGCGCTTGAATCGAGTCCCGATATAGCGATCGTGGAATTCGGCTGGAAATTCGGTCTCGCGGAAATCGAACCCGCCGGCGCGGGAGCCCGCATTGCGGCGAGCGCGACCGGCTTTCCGGGCGGCGGCCCCTCAACACGCAAACAGAGCGGCTTGATCGAGGGTGAAGTGAGGACATTCCGCGGCGATTACCGCGCGGCGATCGAAACCATCAATGCTTTTGCCAAGCGTCTCGCAGCCGACCCGGCGGTCGCGGAGGTGCGGGTGGTCAAGCTGCCGCTCAATATCAATCCGGCGCTCGCGCTGTCCGGCAACACGCTCGACACCCGGGACCCTTCGGGCACCGCGGATTTCAGACTGCTGCTGGTGCTGAAGGCGGACCTATGAATCACGGTGATCTCAAAGCGTTGCAGGCCCCCTTGCTCGTGCTCGTGGTGGCAGCGTTCGTCGCCGCCGCCGCGGTCTATTACACGGACATCTTGCTTCAAGAAGCCCGCCAGCAGCTCACGCGCCAACAGGCGCAACTCAGGGAAGCCGACACCCGGCTGCATAAATCAGGGGAGGAAAAGGAGATTATCGCCAGCTACCTCGGCCGCTACCAACAGCTACAGCGCATCGGCTTCATCGGCGAAGAACAGCGCATCAACTGGCTCGATGGTCTCAGGCTCGCCAACCAGCAGATGGACCTGTTCGGCATCGATTATCAGATCAGCGCCCAGCGTCCCTACCCTTATGCAGCCGAACTCAGCCCCGGGCGGCTTGCGCTCCATCAGTCGGTGATGAAGCTGCGCTTCCGCCTTCTGCACGAGGAGGACCTGATGCGGTTCTTCAGCGCGCTTTCGGGCATGGGTGCGGGTTTGTTCTTGATCGATGAATGTACGCTGAAGCGCACTCAGGCCAGCGCTGCAATCGGTTATCAGCCGAACCTTACTGCGGACTGCGAACTGTCGTGGATCACGGCGCAACCTGTCGGCGCGGAGAAAAAGCCGTGAGATACATTCTGCCGCTGATTGCGCTTGGTCTGGCGGCGGGCGAGGCGCCTGCGGCGGAGCCGCTCGGGCGGCTCTTTTTCACGCCCGCCCAGCGCGCTCAACTCGATGTCGCGCGCGGCCAGAAAAGCCGCATTCCGCTCGCATCGGAGCAGGAAGAAGCGCCACCGGTGCCGGAACGCGTCACTTACGGCGGGCTGGTGCGCCGCAGCGACGGCAGGACGACGGTGTGGATCAACAATCGCCCCGTCAACGACGGGAAGGCCGCCGGCGGGCTGCCGGTCAAGAGCCGTGTCCGGCCCGACGGCAGCGTCGTTGTCCAGGCGCCGCAGGTGAGCCGCAGCGTCAACCTGAAAGTCGGGCAAAGTCTGGAAATTGTGTCGGGCGCCATTGAGGAGCCCTACGCACGCGGTGCGATCGGTGCCACGCCTCCTCCCAAGCCGGCGGCTGACGCTGGGGGGAGCGCTGCGCCATCGACGGCCGAAGCGGTCTTGCCGAGGCGACAGAGCGCGCGAGGACCGGGACGACAATGACCGGGATCGCCGCTAGTGCCGTTCCAACTTGTTACGCCCACCGGGAAAGATCCGTTCAAGGTGATTTTTCAAGTGCTGCTTCCCCTCGCCCCTTGTTCTCGCTCGACGACACAACGGTCTAATGTTTCGACCTTTTCGCTCAGCTCGAGATAGTTGGAACGGCACCAGGCGGCAGCGGATCCGCTCGCTTCAACGCGGACAGGCGCTGTTGGCGATCCTGGCGGTCCTCGGTATCGGTGTCAGCGCTCT
>Ga0156226_1421_pt1 | contig 17099 bp, 15 predicted proteins | sample RifCSPlowO2_12_FD_107874 | JGI IMG/M metagenome (GOLD analysis project Ga0156226, IMG submission 107874) | Betaproteobacteria bacterium RIFCSPLOWO2_12_FULL_62_13
TAATGGGTAATGGGTAATGGGTAATGGGTAATGGGTAATGGGTAATGGGTAATGGGTAATGGGTAATGGGTGACGCGTAGCGTCGCAAGGGGATCTTGTTTTTACTCATTACTCATTACTCATTACTCATTACTCATTACTCATTACTCATTACTCATCACTCATCGCTCATCACCAGATCTATGAACGACCCCCACACTAAGCCCACGCTGCTCGAGCGGCTCTCGGCGCTGGTGATGCGCGAGCCCGAGGACCGCGAGCAATTGATCGAGCTGTTGCGCTCCGCCTTCGAGCGCAACCTGCTCGACGCGGACGCGCTCGCCATGATCGAGGGCGTGCTGCAGGTTTCCGAAATGCAGGCGCGCGACATCATGGTGCCGCGCGCGCAGATGGACGTGATCGACATCAACGAGTCGCCCGACCAGTTCATCCCGATGGTGATCCAGACCGCGCACTCGCGCTTTCCCGTCATCGGCCAGAACAAGGACGACGTCATCGGCATCCTGCTCGCCAAGGACCTGCTGTGCTACTACGCCGGCGAGGAGGAATTCAACGTGCGCGAAATGCTGCGGCCGGCGGTATTCATCCCGGAATCGAAGCCGCTCAACGTGCTGCTCAAGGAGTTTCGCAAGAACCGCAATCACATCGCGATCGTGGTTGACGAATACGGCGGCGTGGCCGGCCTCGTAACGATCGAGGACGTGCTGGAGCAGATCGTCGGCGATATCGAGGACGAATACGACGTCGACGACGTCGAGGACAACATCATCCAGGACAAAGGCGGTCAGTACCGCGTCAAAGCCCTCACCGAAATTGCCGACTTCAACACCGCATTCAATACCAACTACGACGATGACGAGTTCGACACCGTCGGCGGACTCGTGCTCAAGCGCTTCGGCCGGGTGCCCAAGCGCGGCGAACAGATCAGCTTCGACAACCTGACCTTCAAGGTGTTGCACGCCGACAGCCGCAGACTGCACCTGCTGCAGGTAACGAAGAAAGGCGACAAAAAATGAACGATGAACGCGGAACGATGAACGCGGAACGGTGATGGAAGAAACAACGGCAAGGGCGCAGCGGCGCGCGGCCAGCAGTTCGTTCATCATTCATCATTCATCATTCATCGTTGCTTTCTTCCTCGGTGCGCTCACCGTTCTTGGCTTCGCGCCGTTTTCCCTGTTTTTCCTCCCCGTTCTGACGCTCGCAGCGCTGCTGCGCCTGTGGCAGCGGGCGCCGGCGCCCCGCGACGCAACCGTAATCGGATTCGCCTACGGTCTGGGCCTGTTCCTCGGCGGCGTGAGCTGGGTCTATGTAAGCCTGCACGACTTCGGCGCGATGCCGGCGCCGCTCGCCGCGCTCGCCACCCTGCTGTTCTGCGCCTATCTTGCAGGCTTTCCGGCGCTTGCCGGATACCTTTACGCCAGGGCGCCGCTCGCCGGCGGCGTCAAGCTCGTGCTTCTCGTTCCCGTCGCCTGGACCCTGCTCGAGTGGGTCCGGGGGTGGCTGTTCACGGGCTTTCCATGGCTCGCGTTCGGCTATTCGCAGGTCCCGTCCAGCCCGCTCGCCGGCTACGCGCCGGTGCTCGGTGTATACGGCATCACGCTCGCCTCCGTTGCGACGGCAGGACTGATCGTTGTGCTGTGGAATAGTTACGCCGCCAATGATGAATATGGAATGATGAATGCGGAACAAAGACCGCAAAAGGCACGATCTGCCAGGTTCATCATTCATCATTCATCATTCATCATTTTGGTGATCTGGCTCGGCGGCTGGGCATTGAAGCAGATCGAGTGGACCCGGGCCTTGGGCGAACCCGTGACCGTCAGCCTGCTCCAGGGAAACGTCGCGCAGGACCTCAAGTGGCGTGAAGACCGAATCCGCCCCACGCTCGAGAACTACGGCAAGCTCGCGAGATCGAGCTCGAGCCGTCTCATCATCTTTCCTGAAACCGCGCTGCCGCTCTTCCTCGACGACGTGCCGCGGGATTATCTTGACGAGCTCGCTGCTCACGCCAAGAGGAACAACGGCGACATTCTGATCGGCGTGCCGGAACGCCTGCCGGACCGCCGCTACTACAACAGCGTGCTCTCATTCGGCAGCGCCCCGACACAAAGCTACCGCAAGTCGCATCTTGTGCCTTTCGGCGAGTTCATTCCGCTGCGCCCGGCGCTGGGGTGGATCGTCAGCGTGCTATCCATTCCGTTGCAGGATTTCGCGCGCGGTCCGGATCGTCCGCAGCCGCTCGAGGTTTCCGGCCAGCGCGTCGCGGTCAACATCTGTTACGAGGACGCGTTCGGCGAGGAAATCATCCGCCAACTGCCGGCGGCGACCATGCTCGTCAACGTCAGCAACGTCGCGTGGTTCGGCCGGTCGATCGCTCCCCAACAGCATCTGCAGATCGCGCAGGCGCGGGCGCTGGAAACGGGGCGTTTCATGCTGCGCGCGACCAACACCGGTGTCACCGCCTTCATCAATCAGCGCGGGCGGATTGAACGCAGCGCGCCCGAGTTCACGCGCGCGGTTGTGAGTTACCGCGTGCAGGGCTTCCAGGGCGTAACGCCCTACGTACGCTGGGGCAATTACGCCATTCTGGTCATCGCCGCGGTAATGACCGGCGCGGCGTTTGTTATCCATGGCTCGCGCACCAGAACCTGACATTGCCTCTGCGTTGCGATTTCCGGCGCTTCGTCAAAACCGGTAAAATTCGCCACTTGCCAGGTTTGCACGCGGCCGATGCTCACTTTTCAGCAACTGATCCTCAAGCTCAACCAGTATTGGGACCAGCGCGGCTGCGCGCTGCTGCAGCCCTACGACATGGAGGTGGGCGCCGGCACCTTTCACACCGCCACGTTTCTGCGCGCGATCGGCCCCGAGCCGTGGAACGCGGCCTACGTGCAGCCTTCGCGCCGTCCCAAGGATGGGCGCTACGGCGAGAATCCCAATCGCCTGCAGCACTACTATCAATATCAGGTCGTCATGAAGCCCTCGCCGCCCGACCTGCAGGATCTTTATCTCGGCTCGCTCGAGGCGCTCGGCATCGATCCCAAGGTCAACGACATCCGCTTCGTCGAAGACGATTGGGAATCGCCCACGCTCGGCGCGTGGGGTCTCGGATGGGAAGTGTGGCTCAACGGCATGGAAGTGACACAGTTCACCTATTTCCAGCAGGTCGGAGGTCTCGACTGCAAACCGGTGCTGGGTGAACTCACTTACGGACTCGAGCGCCTGGCGATGGACCTGCAGGGCAAGGAAAACGTATTCGACCTGGTGTGGGTCGACGGCGTCAGATATCACGACGTTTACCACCAGAATGAAGTCGAGCAATCGAAATACAACTTCGAACTTGCCAACGTCGAGATGCTGTTCCAGCACTTTTCCCAGTTTGAATCGGAAGCGAAGCGTCTGGCCGAAGCGCGGCTGGTGCTGCCGGCCTACGAAATGGTGATGAAGTGCTCGCATACCTTCAACTTGTTGGATGCCCGCGCCGCGATCTCGGTCACCGAACGCGCCGCCTACATCGGCCGCGTGCGCGCGCTCGCGCGTCTGGTCGCGCAGGCTTACTACGCATCGCGCGAAGCGCTCGGCTTCCCGCTGTGCGGCAGCCAAGCGGCGGCGTGAGATGACGAACACCCTGCTCGTCGAACTCCTGACCGAAGAGCTGCCGCCAAAAGCGCTGCGCCTGCTCGGAGAGGTATTTCTCCGGGAGCTTGCGGCAGAGCTTGACCAGGATGGATTCCTTGCTCCGGCGGGCGCCCATGAGTTCTTTGCAACTCCGCGGCGGCTCGCCGCATTGATCACTGGTGTTGCCGCGCAAGCGCCGGACAGTGAAGTTCTCGTGAAGGGCCCTTCAGTCAAAGCGGGCCTCGATTCGAACGGCAAGCCGACCCCGGCATTGCTGGGCTTCGCCAGGAAACGCGGCGTCGCCGTGGAGACCCTGGAACGTATCAGCGACGGCAGACAGGAGGTTTTTGCACATCGCGACTGCGCAAAAGGCGGGCGCCTGGATGCGGATCTTGGCCTCAAAGTCGAAGCGGCACTGAAAAAACTGCCGATTCCCAAGGTGATGCGGTGGAGCAGCGGCGATGCGCAATTCGTGCGACCCGTGCACGGCCTGGTCATGATGCACGGTTTGCGTGTCGTGCCCGGTGAGGTGCTGGGGCTCAAGAGCTCGAATCGAACACTGGGTCACCGCTTCCTGAGTTCCGAACCGATTACCCTCGGGCACGCCGCCGACTACGAGCGCGCGCTGCTCGATGAAGGCAATGTCATCGCGAGCTTCGGCAAACGCCGAAGCGCAATCGAGCGCATGCTGACTCAAACGGCGGGCAAACACGCCGGCATTGCCTCCGATGACGCGCTGCTCGACGAAGTCACGGCGCTCACCGAGGCGCCCACCGTATACGAGGGCAGGTTCAGCCCCGAGTTCCTCGAAGTTCCCCAGGAATGCCTGATTCTTTCGATGAAGCAGCACCAGAAGTACTTCCCGCTTCTTGACGAAAAATCCGGAAAGCTCCTGCCGCGCTTCCTGATCGTGTCCAACCTCAAGGCCGACGACCCGTCCAACATCATTCGCGGCAACGAACGCGTGCTGCGCGCACGCCTTTCGGACGCCAAGTTTTTCTACGATCAGGACCGCAAGGCGCGGCTGGAGGAGCGCGTGCCGCATCTTGCAGACGTGGTCTACCACAACAAGCTGGGGAGCCAGTTGCAGCGCGTGGAGCGCATACAATTGCTCGCCGGCCGGATCGCGCGCGAGCTCGGGGCGGACGCGTTGCTCGTCGAGCGTGCAGCGTGGCTTTCCAAGGCGGACCTGCTTACCGGCATGGTCGGCGAATTCCCCGAGTTGCAGGGAACAATGGGGCGTTACTACGCTCTGCACGACGGCGAACCGCGCGAAGTGGCCGATGCCATAGAGGCGCATTACCATCCGCGCTTCGCGGGCGATACCCTTCCCGACGGGAAAACGGCATGCGCCGTCGCGCTGGCTGACAAGCTGGATGCGCTGGTCGGCATTTTCGGGATCGGCGGAGCTCCTACCGGGGAAAAGGACCCGTTCGCGCTGCGCCGCGCCGCTCTCGGCATCATTCGCATTCTCGCCGAGCAGAAGTTACCGCTCGCCCTCGACGCCCTGGTCGAGGAGGCGGCATGCAACTTCTCGAATGTGAAGCTCGACACCGCGGAGGTGGAAAATGTTTTCGAGTTCTCACTCGATCGATTGCGCGGTTACCTGCGCGACCGGGACTTCGAAATCAACGAGATCGAAGCGGTTGTCAGCCAAAATCCGTCGCGCATCGACCTGGTCGTGCCGCGCCTGAGGGCGGTTCAAGCCTTCAAGCAGCTCCCGGAAGCGGAAGCGCTGGCGAGCGCCAACAAGCGCATACGCAACATTCTGCGTCAAGCTCGAGATGCGATCCCCGCGACGCCCGATCCCGGCAACATGCCCGAGGAAATCGAGAAGGCGCTCTACGGCATGCTCGAGACGGTCGAGCCCATGGTCGAAGCCGAAATCGCACGCGATGACTTCGGCGGCGCACTCCAAAGGCTTGCGTCGATGCGCAACGCCGTCGACCGGTTCTTCGACCACGTATTGGTGATGGCGGATGACGTCACGCTGCGGAGAAACCGCCTTGCATTGCTCTCCCGTCTGAATGGACTGATGAACCGCGTTGCCGACATCTCCAAGCTCGCGGCATGAAGATCTGTAATGAATGATGAGTAATGGGTAATGAGCAAGAACAAAATCATCGTGCGACGCTACGCGTCATCCATCACCCATCACCTATAACCCGTTACCCATTACCCGAATGAAACTCGTCATCCTTGACCGCGACGGGGTGATCAACTACGACAGCCCGTCGTACATCAAGAGCCCGGATGAGTGGAAGCCGATCCCGGGCAGCCTGGAGGCGATCGCGCGGCTCAACCAGGCGGGCTACCACGTCGTGGTGGCTACCAACCAGTCCGGCGTCAGCAGGGGACTGTTCGAGATGGCGGCGTTGAACGCGATCAACGACAAGATGCACCGCGCGCTCGGACAGGTCGGGGGCCGCATCGATGCGATATTCTTCTGCCCCCATGCGCAGGATGCCGGCTGCAACTGCCGCAAACCCAGGCCGGGCCTGCTGGAGGAAATCGCCCGCCGCTTCAACGTAAACCTCAAAGGCGTACCGAGCATCGGAGACGGGCTGCGCGACCTCGAGGCATCCGCCGCCGTCGGCGCCGAGCCGATACTGGTGCTCACCGGCAAAGGCCAAAAAACGCGACAGGAGGCGGCACTTCCGCCGGGCACCCTTATCTTCGCGGACCTCGCGGAAGCAGTGAAGTCCCTCATCAAATGACACTCGGCATCGTGCTGCGGTCCTGCCTGTTTGCCCTGGTCCAGATCGTTACCGTCACGGTTTTCGCGGTCATAGCGCTGTTCACCTTTCCCTTCCGGCCCCTCACCCGATACCGCGTGGTCTCTCTTTGGGCGCGACTCATGGTGATCGCCGCGCGCCTGATCTGCGGCATCCGTTACCAGGTGCTCGGCGCTGAGAACATTCCGCGCGAGCCCCGCATCATTCTCTCCAAGCATCAGTCGGCGTGGGAAACGCTCGCTTTCCAGGTGATCCTTCCTCCTCATGTCTGGGTGCTCAAGCGCGAGCTCCTGTGGGTGCCGTTGTTCGGCTGGGGGCTCGCCATGCTCTCGCCGATCGCGATCGACCGCAGTTCCGGCGCGCGCGCGTTGAGACAGACCCTGGAACAGGGCCGTGAGCGGCTGAAACAAGGGTTTTCCATCGTGATTTTCCCGGAGGGAACGCGCGTGGCGCCCGGCACCCGCGGCACCTACCATCCCGGCGGCGCGTGGCTCGCGGTGCGGACCGAAACGCCGGTGATGCCGGTCGCGCACAATGCCGGCGGACTATGGCGGCGCAAGGCGTTTCTCAAGCACCCCGGGCTCATCACGATCAGCATCGGTGCGCCGATCTCACCGCGGGGCCTGAGCGCCGACGAGCTCAATTCTCAGGTGGAACGCTGGATCGAGGGCGAGATGCAGCGCATCAGCGCATATGCGAAAGCCTGAAACTCGCCAGCTCGACCTGCCGCTGGAATTCCGGCGCGGCGAACTCGCGCCGCACGCTCATATTTGCCTGGGCGACATGCTCGTCAGCTATACCATCAAACGCAGTCACCGCCGGCGCGCGATTACGCTCACCATCGACGAGCAGGGTTTGCGCGTCGGCGCGCCCTGGCGAGCGGGCGAGCGCGCGATCGAGAACCAACTGCGCAAGCATGGCGACTGGGTGCTGCGCAAGCTCGCCGAATGGCAACAACGCCGCCCGCCGCCGCGCCGCTGGCAGGACGGCGAAACGCTGATGCTGCTGGGGGAGCCCCTGCGGCTCACTCTCTCGCGCGCGCGACCAACGACAGGAAGAGACGGTGAGCGGCTCCTGGTTGGCCCATCCCTGCTGAGCATTGCAGAAATGGATGACAATACTCAGCCCTCATCCCCGGCCCTTCTCGCGAGGGGAGAAGGGGGATTCGAGGCGCAAATGGCTTGTCATCCATTTACGCAAAACTCAATAGAGCTGCGCCCCGAAGAAATCGCGGGAAGGGTCACGGTCTGGCTGCGGGAGCAGGCGCTCGCCTGCTTTCACGACCGCGTCGCGCATTACCGGACGCTTCTGGTCGTTCCGGCGCCCGAGATCCGTCTTTCCAACGCCAGGACCCGCTGGGGCAGTTGCCACCCGGCGGGCCGCATTCATCTCAACTGGCGGCTCATCCAGATGCCGCTGCGGCTTGTGGATTACGTGGTCGTGCACGAGCTCGCGCATTTGAAGGAGATGAACCACTCGCCTCGCTTCTGGCACACGGTCGCCCGCGTCCTCCCCGACTACGCCGCACGCAAGAAGGAAATCCGAAGGGAAGGCCATCGCTACCTGCTGGCGTGACCTGGGTCAGTGTCCGTAGGGTGTGCTCCGCAAGGCGGAGCGCACCGGTCCGACGAATTGGTGGTGCGCAAGCGCACCCTACGCGTGCTAATATCTGTCCGATTCAATCGCCCGCTCCCGCTCATCATGCGCGCCGTCCTGTCTTCGCTGATTCTTGCCGCCCTGCTCGCGGCGTGCGGTTACAAGGGGCCGCTTTACCTGCCTAAACCCAAGCCCGAAGCGCAACAACAGCCCCCCTCTGCGAAGCAGGAACCGAAAACGGACGCGTCTAGGAGTTTGTCGGACCCCGGATCGGAGTCCGGGGCAAGCTTGGCCTCGACAAACTCCTAGCCAGTGGGCTATTTCGACTACAAGAACCGCGAACTGCACGCCGAAGCCGTTCCGCTCGCCCGCGTTGCCGAGCAGTTTGGAACGCCGTGTTACGTCTATTCGCGGGCGGCGCTGACCGGCGCCTACCGCGCCTTCGAAGCCGCATTCAAGGATCGCGATCACCTCGTGTGCTACGCGGTCAAGGCCAATCCCAACCTCGCGATCCTCAATCTGTTTGCGCGCCTCGGCAGCGGCTTCGATATCGTTTCCGGGGGGGAACTGGAGCGAGTGCTTGCCGCCGGCGGCGATCCGCGCAACATCGTGTTTTCCGGCGTCGGCAAGTCGGAGTCCGAGATGCGGCGCGCATTGACTGCGGGTATCCTGTGCTTCAACGTCGAATCGGAAAGCGAGCTTGAACGGCTCAACCGGGTCGCGCGCGAACTTGGGAAGACGGCGCCCATCAGCCTGCGCGTCAACCCCGACGTCGACGCCGGCACGCATCCGTATATCGCCACGGGCCTCAAGAAGAACAAGTTCGGCGTGCCTTATCGCGACGCCCTGCCGCTCTACCGGCAGGCCCGCACCCTGGCACATGTACGGATCGAAGGGATAGACTGCCATATCGGCTCCCAATTGACCGAAGTCGCTCCCTTCGCCGCGGCGTTCGAAAAAATCCTCGACCTCGTCGACCGCCTGCAGCAGGAGGGCATTACCCTCTCACACATCGACGTGGGCGGCGGGCTGGGAATCCGCTACCAGGACGAGACGCCGCCTCCGCTCGGCGATTATGCGCGCGCCTTCATCAACCGCATCGGCGGGCACGGCCACAAACTTTTGATCGAGCCGGGCCGCGCACTTACCGGCAACGCCGGACTGCTGCTCACCCGCGTCGAGTACCTCAAGCACGGCGAGGACAAGAACTTCGCCGTGGTCGACGCGGCGATGAACGACCTGATGCGGCCCGCCCTGTACGATGCTTGGCACGATGTTCTGCCCGTCGCCGTGTCCGATGGCGCTGCCCAGACATACGAGATCGTCGGCCCGGTTTGCGAAAGCGGCGACTTCCTCGCGCGCGGGCGCTCGCTCGCGCTCCGCGAAGGAGATCTGCTCGCCATCATGTCGGCCGGCGCTTACGGCATGAGCATGAGTTCCAACTACAACACCCGTCCGCGCGCCGCCGAAGTGATGATCGACGGCGCAGCGCTGCATTTGATCCGTGAACGCGAAACGGTTGCGGAGTTGATGGCGCGCGAAATACTACTGCCGTAAGCGGTGACCGGTGAACAGTAAACGGTGAACGGAAAAAGCCTTCTGGCCGCTTACTTTTCTTGTGCGCACTGCTCATCATTCACTATTCACAGATCACTATTCACCGTTCACCGATCACTGTCTACTGCTCACAGGTCTGTTGCGGCGACCCCACGCGCGTTATTCCACCGTCAACAAGATTTGACAAAGGTGTTGCATTTTTTTTCAACTGTGGCATAGAATGAGCGCACCGAGCATGATTTTTCCGAAATTTTTCGGAAAGAACGATGAAGTAATGATGCAAGTCGTTCGAAAAATTATGCGATGGTAGTGCGGAACAAACGCCGCACTTGAACGATGCCTAAGTTAACTTTAAAGGAGACAATGATGGCAGCGAAGAAAAAAGCGAAGAAAAAAGCAGCGAAGAAGAAAGTAGCCAAGAAGAAGTAGTTGAAGTACTGCGGGGGCTGGGTAACCCCCGGCTCCCGTAGTTTGATTCCCCTCCAATCGCGGCCACTCCGCCGTTCTCAGCAAGTCTCCAAACCAAAATTTTGCAGGTTCCACCCGCGCTGCGAGCGCGTTGCGCTCAAGGCGGATAATCTTTGTAAATCAGCCCGTTAAGATCTCTGCGTCACGGCCTGCTTCGGCGCTCGCCGCACGCGGATGACGATCAGGGGTGATGGGGTGATTCGAGCGAAGCGCGCGTTCAATGGCGGCTGTGCCGATATCCGGTGCAACACCGCAGATTCAACCGCGAGTTGAACGGCGCTTGCGTCCGTTCCAGCTCGCGGAGATAAACCGGAGGAGTTTGTCGGACCTAAGTCCGACAAACTCCTAATGCAAAACCGCCTGCACGAATACCAGAGGAAAAGCCAACGAAAACTTCATTTCTGGTCTGCTTCCGTCCTTTGAAAGGGCAAAAGCGATTGTTAATCTGGGGTACATTCAAGATCCGCAGGCGGTTTTGCTGTTAGCAGCCTGTCGGATGCTAAGTCCGACGGGCTGCTAGGGATTGAGCTGGCTATGAACCGCGGTTGCGGCGCGCAGCAGTTCGTCCTTGTCCACTTCTCCGGACAGCGCGTAACCGAGCCTGCGGTCGAACCAGTAGAACACGCCGACTTTGTTCTCCTGCGCGAACTGGAAATAGGTTTCGCGCGCATGGTCGGCATTGGCGCGCACATAAAGTGTGAGCCGCTGGCCCTTTGCGTCCTGGTACATGAACTGCGCCACCGGCCCGCGTTCGCCCGGCAGCAGCCGCCCGCCGACCAGGGTGTAGCCGATGCCCCCGAGATGCGGCGCCCTGAGCTGCGCTCCAAGCCGCTTGGACAACCAGTTCACAAGATGCGCTTCCTGGTCCGCTCCGACCTCGACCGGGTGCCGCACCTCGGGACTGTAGATGGCGTGCGCAATCGCGGCGCGGCGCGCCCAGGTCGACGCTTCCGTGCGCTGCGCGCTGGTATACGCCTGCAGATTCCAGCCCACCACGCCGCCCAGCGCCACCCACGCCACTACCGCCGCGTAACGCAGCGGGGGTTTCATCCAGCGCGCGCGCCGTGTCCGGAGTCGTTCGGGCACGGCCTCGTCCAGCACCGGATCGAACAACGCGTGCAGCGCCGCGTTCTGCTGGCGATAAGCCGCGACGCGTTCCGCCTCTTCGGAGTGACTCGCGAGATAAGTCTCGACCTCGGCGCCGCGCGCTTGCGGCAGCGTACTGTCCACATAAGCGTGGAGATCGGATTCGGTAACAGGCAGTCTGTTCACTTGATGACTTTCAGCGTGGCGGCCCCCGGCGATCCCGTCATGATGCGATGCAGCCGCGCGCGCGCGCGTGACAACCGCGACATCACGGTCCCGATCGGAATACCGAGCGCCTTCGCTGTCTCCTCGTACGACGATTGCTCCAGGGCGACGAGCAACAGCACTTCGCGTTGCTCGTCAGGAAGCCTCCTTAAAGCGGCGTCAAGGTCACGGATCTCGAGCTCGTCGGTCTGCGTGGCGCGATCCGGCAGATCCAGCGCCCCGTCCTCCAATGAGACTGCCTGTTCCGGCGTGCGCCCGCGCACCTGATTGATGAAGACGTTATGCATGATGGTAAAAAGCCAGGCTCGCATGTCGCTGCCGTGCCGCCATAAGTGAAGCTTGCTCCATGCCCGCTCCAGGGTGTCCTGCACCAGGTCGTCGGCGGCAGCACGCTCCCCTGTCAGCGCCCGTGCATAGCGGCGCAACCGGGGAATCTGCTGCTCGATCAGACGCTCGTGCTCGTTCACGTCCTATTGCGAATCCAGTAAATCGCCTATACCGAGGAATTGCGACGCCACACCGGAGCCAACATCGAACCGGCCGCAGTTATTCCCCTGAAGCGGAACGCGGCGTGCTCACCCGAAAACCCGGCGCCCGAGACCCCATCTCGCCGCCAGCGTTTCCACGGCATTGAGGATCTCTTCAGCTCGTGCGGGATGATTGTAGCTCATGCCGCCAGATGCCGCAGCGCATCAGCCGAGCCGAATTCGAGGCCGAGAACCTGAATCAGTTCGCCGGCATCGCCGCCCACGATCTCGGCACCCAGCAGACCGCCCGATTCCATGTCCGCGACGACGCGCACGAAACCGCGTGCGTCACCCTGGCTCAGCGCGGCCGGGCTCGCATCGAAGGCCGTGAATCCGACCGCAGGTTCAAGACCGCGCGCTTCGGCTGCGTCCTCGTTGAGCCCCACGCGGGCAAGCTCGAGGGCGGAATAGACGACCTGCGGCACCCTCGTGTCGTCGCGCCGGCACGCTGTAGGCGCTGCGCGAGTCCACAAAGCGTGCCGCGCCTGCGATGGTTTTTACGCCAAGACGCTTCAGGTAATCGATATAGCTTGCGCGCACCTGCGCCACGACCGCGCGCTGGTGGCGCCAGGCTTGCGCCAGCTCTGCCGCCAGCGTCCCGCCGATACCGCGCCTGGCGAACTCGCGCTGGGCCGCGATTAACCGCGCGCTGTGGTACCAGGTTTTCTTGGGCACGCAGCCGCGATTCAGGCAGCAACCACCCCAGTCGCCCTTTTCGATTATCGCCACCTTGAGCCCGTGCAACGCTCCCAGCACGGCGGCGCGGTAGCCGCCGGAGCCGATTACGACGAGGTCAAACTTGCCCACCTCTGTGGCGAGAACACTACACAAGAAACACCGTTGCCAGGCCGAGGAAGATGAAAAAGCCCCCGCTGTCGGTGATCGCGGTGATCATCACGCTCGATCCTATCGCCGGGTCGCGCCCGAGCTTCTGCATCACGAGCGGGATCGTGACACCCATCACCGCGGCGAGCATCAGGGAGAGCACCATGGCGCCCGTCATCACCACGCCCAACTGCCAACTGTGGTAGATGAAGAAGGCGAACAGCCCGACCACACCACCCCAGATGACGCCGTTCAACAACGACACGCCGATCTCCTTGGCGAAGAGCTTGCGCGCGTTGACGAGGCTGATCTGGCCGAGCGCCAGCGCGCGCACGATCATGGTGATGGTCTGGTTGCCGGAATTGCCCGAAATCCCGGCGACGATCGGCATCAGGGCGGCGAGCGCGACGAGCTGCGCGATGGAATGCTCGAACAGACCGATCACGCGCGACGCGATGAATGCGGTGACGAGGTTCACCGCGAGCCAGGCCCACCGGTTCCTCACGCTTTTCCACACCGAGGCAAACAGGTCTTCCTCCTCCAGCAGCCCGCCCGCAGACAGCATTTCGTTGCCGGTTTCCTCGCGAATATAGTCGACCACTGCGTTCACGGTAACGCGCCCGACCAATCTGCCGCGATCGTCGACCACCGGCGCCGACACGAGATCGTAGCGCTCGAACGCGGTCGCGGCATCCTGCGCTTTCTCGCCGGGATGGAACTTGATGAACTCCTTCTCCATCACCGCCGCAACGACCGTCTCGGGGTCGGTCACCAGCAGCCGGTTGACCGGGAGCAGGCCCTTGAGGCGCGCCTCGCGGTCGACCACGAACAACTGATCGGTATGGTCGGGCATCTCGTCCAGACGGCGCAGATAGCGCAGCACCACCTCCAGCGTCACGTCGTCCCGGATTTCGACCATGTCGAAGTCCATCAGCGCGCCGACCGCGTCCTCGGGGTAGGACATCGCGGCGCGCAACTGCTCGCGCTCTTCGACTGGGAGCGATTTGAAGACGTCCTGGATGACCTCGCGCGGGAGGTCGGGTGCGAGGTCCGCGATCTCGTCGGTGTCGAGCTGCTCGGTTGCCGCGACCAGCTCTTTTTCGTCCATGTGCGCGATCAGCGTCTCGCGCACCGCGTCCGAGACCTCGAGCAGAATCTCCCCGTCGCGTTCGGCCTTGACCAGGTCCCAGACGATCAGCCGTTGCTCGACCGGCAGCGCTTCCAGGATGTAGGCGACATCGGCCGGATGCAGTTCGTCGAGCAGCTTCTGCAGCTCCGTCAGATGCAGCGTATGCACCAGCGTTTCGACGAGCTCGCGCCGCGAATCGGTTTCCTCGCGCGCCGCAGCGCTCGCCGCAAGCTCGTGCTTGCGCAAAAGCTCGATCACTTGCTCCAGGCTGTCCTGCACGCTGGAGCGGATTTCTTCGGTTTCAGCCATTTTTTCAGGCACGAGAGGCATCGCGGCCGGCGTTCGGCCGCGCCGGTGCCACATTCTATGAAGATCGAAGGAGACTGTCTAAGTATTTTCGTCCGGACGAAGACTCGCTGGCCAAGATAGCCCAGATGTAATATGAAATCGGGGTAAACATTCCCGGAATTCGCTTCGCTCCTTCCAGGCTACACGGTGCTGGTGACGAGAAGAAGTGACGAAAGATAGTGACGAATACTGGTAACGAAGATCTTCACCCCGTAGTCAGCCCTTCCCGTCAACCATCACTCATCACCCATCACTCATCACCCATTACCCGTTTCCCATTCCCCATTTCCCATTCCCCATTTCCCATTTACCATTCACCATTTACCATTCACCATTTACCAATTCGTGTCCGCATCTTCGACCCACAAGCTCAAACAAGCCCGGGAACGCCTGCAAGTGGGCGACGTGGCAGGCGCTCAATTCCTGTGCGAGCAGGTATTGCAGCGCGCGCCGCGCAACCCCGAAGCGCTGTGTTTGCTCGGCGTGTCACATCTCATGAGCGGCCGGCCCGCGGAAGCCGTGCCGCTGCTCGAGCAAACCATCGCGACGGAGCCCCGCCACGGCATCGCGCTCGAGCATCTCGGGCTTGCTTCCCTGCTCCTCGGCCAGTTCGCCGAGGCCGAGGGCGCGTTGCGCAAAGCCGCCGCGCTGCCCGGCGCGCCGCCTTCGGTATTCATGCGCCTCGGGGCCGCCATACTCCACCTGGGAAAGCCGGCCGAGGCAGCGCAAGTTTTGCAGCGGGCGCTTGCGCTGGATCCGCAAAGCACTGACTGCCATCTGAATCTGGGGCGCGCACTCGCCCAGATGGGCGACACGGCGGCCGCCCAAAAGCATTTCGAGACGGTCCTACAGCTCGATCCCGGCCATGTTGACGCGGCGTTCAACCTCGGCGTGATGAGCCTCAACCGGGACGATCTGGACGGCGCCCGCCGGTGGTTCGAGCGCGCCCTTGCGCAGTCGCCGCGGTATCCCGACGCCTTGGTGAACCTCGGTATCGTCTTCCAGAAACAGCAGCGCTTCGAAGACGCGGCTGCGAGCTTCCGGCGCGCGCTGGAACTGGATCCACACCTTGCGCTTGCGGGCAGCAATCTCGCGCGCACGCTGGCTCTTCAGGGCCGGTTCGAGGAAGCGCGAGACCAGTACCTCGCCACACTTCAGCTCGCGCCGGATCTTCTCGAAGCGCACGAGGGCTGCGCTTCGGTCTGCCTCGCGCTCGGCCGCTTCAAGGAAGGCATCGCGCAGTTGCGGGAGGTGCTGCGTGTCGACCCTGAAAACCGTTGGGCCTGGAGCGCGCTGGCAGACGCGCTGTTTCAATACGGTCAATTGGACGAAGCGGAGCGAGCCGCCAGACATGCCGGCGCGATCGACCCCGATGCCACGGGACCCTATTCGGTCCTTGCGCTGGTGCATGTTGTGCGCGGCACGCTGGATCAGGCGATCAACGTGCTTGAGACGGGTTTCCAGCACACCGGCGCAAGCGATCTCCTGGGTATGCTCGCCCACCATTTGCGGCGGGTGTGTGATTGGGTCAAGTGGCGCGAAGCATGGCGGGAAATATCGCGCCGGCTGGACAATTCTTCAGAGCTTGGGAGCCCGTTCTGGCTGCTTTGCGAAGCGACTACGGCGGAGCAACAGCTTGCGTACACGCGCCGCTGGGCCGAGGCGCATTTCACGACCGCCGCATCCCGGCGTGACGCCCGGCGCGGTGCAGCTCAGGGCGTTAATCGGCGGTTGCGGATCGGCTATCTCTCCTCTGATTTTCAGCAGCACGCCGCCGCCTACCTGCTGGCGGGGGTGTTCGAGCGGCACGACCGCGAACGATTCGAAATATTCGCCTATTCCCACGGCCCCGACGACGAGAGTCCGGTGCGGGCGCGAATACGCGAGGCTTGCGAGCATTTCATCGATGTCGCCTGGGACCCCGATGACATGGTCGTTCGCCGCATTCAAGACGACGCGCTCGACATCCTGGTCGATCTCAAAGGCTATACGCTGGGCTCCCGCACCTCCATCCTCGCGCGGCGCCCATGCCCGATCCAGGTGAACTGGATGGGCTACCCGGGAACCATGGGTGGCGGATTCATCGACTACCTCATCGCCGACGGCTTCATCATTCCGCCCGGGAAGGAATCCGCGTATTCCGAACGCGTGGTGCGGTTGAACCACTGCTGGCAATCGAATGACCGCCAGCGGCCCTGCATTGAACCGCTCACGCGCGAGGAGTACGGCCTGCCGGAGCACGGTTTTGTGTTCTGCTGTTTCACCCAAGCGGTGAAAATCACCCCGGAAGTCTTCGCGCGCTGGATAAGCCTGCTCAAACGCGTCCCCGGGAGCGTGCTGTGGCTCGCCGAGGATAATCGCTGGGCAACCGGCAACCTGAAGAACGCCGCGCAGGCACACGGCATCGCGCCCGAGCGGCTGGTGTTCGCTCGCAGGGCGCCGTTCGCACAATACCTCGCGCGCTACCGCGCCGCCGATCTCGCGCTCGACACTTTCCCTTATACCTCGCATTCCACGGCAAGCGATGCCCTGTGGTCCGGGTGCCCGCTCGTCGCGTTATGCGGTGACACTTTTGCCGCGCGCGTGTCCGGCAGCATCCTTACGCATTGCGGCCTGCCGGAACTGATCACGTATTCGCTGGAGGACTACGAGAGGCTCGCTTATCGGCTCGCCACCGATCCGGCGCTGCTGGAAAGCATGCGGTCCCGGGTCGTCGCGGCGCGCTCGAGTCCGCTCTTCGACGCGGAATCCTTCGCTCGCTACCTGGAGCGGGTGTATATGGAGCTCGTGGCGGGAAACGGGAAATAGGGAATGGGAAATGGGGAAAAGGGTGACGAGGTGATGGTGACGGGAAGGGGTGACGAGGTGATGGTGACGGGAAAGGGTGACGAGGTGAGGGTGACGGGAAAGGGTGACGAGGTGAGGGTGACGGGGTGAGAATTTTCGTCACCAGTATTCGTCACTTCTTTTCGTCACCTCTTT
>Ga0156226_1352_pt2 | contig 17006 bp, 15 predicted proteins | sample RifCSPlowO2_12_FD_107874 | JGI IMG/M metagenome (GOLD analysis project Ga0156226, IMG submission 107874) | Betaproteobacteria bacterium RIFCSPLOWO2_12_FULL_62_13
CAGCGATTGGGGTATCAGCACTCACCTGCGAGTCGCCTTGCGTAAACTTCGTTACAACTCCCGCGCCACGTTCCGTGTACGTCCAACTGAACGAGGTTTGGTCGTCGAACCGGATATTCCACCCCCCTGCCCCTACAAATCCGCGTTTGAAGCAGGCCGTCCAAGTCTTGCAGGATCTTGGGCTGGTCAGGAATGACCGTGATTCCGTGGCGACAGCGCTCACCAATCTCGGACATGCCATATTGGGAGAGTGCAATGGCGCGTGAAATCTCCCTGCACGATCTCATCCGTCAGACCGGATTTGAGGCTTCGCTCATCACGACTTTCAATTCGTACTTGCCGTTCTACGAAGAAGTCGTTTTGCCGAGACTACGAGCCAGTGGCTGCCGCTACAACGTGGTTCTCGCGGATGCGAAGGAGTGCTGTGTTGCCTTTGCCTCGGCCGGGATGCGGCCCCGTTACGCGGGACGTGACTATGTGCTCGTCCCGATGCAGAGTCGCGGTGCGTTTCATCCAAAGGTGATGCTGTTTGCTGGCCGTAGCAAAGCCGCAACCGTCGTTGGAAGCCACAACCTTACCCTCTCAGGCTTTGGGTACAACCGCGAGTTGTCGAGTCTTTTCCAGTTCAAACCTGGACCCGAAAGTGAGGGCCAGCACTTGGCGAGGCAGGCGTGGCAAGTGGTCGGTCAGTGGGTAAGCAGCCAGGAACATTTGCCGAAAACTTTGCGGGACGCAGTGCTCACGATCAGGAACTATGCCGCCTGGTTGGAGGGAAAGAGCAAAGACTGGCAGGGCGATGTAAACCTTCTGGCGCAAACTTCCGCATCTGGTTCGCTATGGCGACAGCTTCGCGAAGCACTTCCTAGCAACGTCCGGCGAATCGTAGTACTTGGCCCTTTCTTCGATGAGCGACTCTCTTTTCTCTCGGCAATTACAACAGCATTTCCAAAGGCATCCATATACGTTGCTGTTGACCCCTCTACGGTTGATCTATCTGCCAGGGCTGAGCGAAACGGCAATTGGGATTTTCGCGACGCCTCTGGTCTACATCGAAAAGCAGGCTATCTGCATGCCAAGGCAATCTTCTTTGACACGGGCGACAAGAACGGCGTGCTGGTCTTAGGAAGTGCAAATCCGAGTGCGCCGGCGTGGATGGGCAATGCGGCTGTAGGCAACGATGAGGCGGTCGTTGTATTGCGGGGCACTGCTGCCCATACTCAAGCGAAGGCCTTAGGGTTGGATGGTATTGCTGAGTTGCCCAAACTTTCGAGAGCAAGCTGGGCGGAAATTGCAGAACGCCCGGCACAGCGTTCCGCTTCCGGGAAGACAGGCCGCGTCATTGCCGCGACAGTGATCGATGACGGCTTTGCTATACCAGCGGAGGTCTTCGCCGGGGTTACGCCACGCAACGTGGAAGCGAAGGATTCTCGCGATCAAGGGCTGTTATCCACTACATTTATCCGGCAGGGCGCGGACTTCGTCGTTCCAGCTTCGCCGAGTATTCAGCGGCAAGCGTCCATTCTCGCAGTGGAACTATCTAGTCGGGCCGAGTGGATCGCGGTTATTCATCACACGCAGGAGATCCGAGAGCTATCCCAATCCACTAAACAGATGCAGCTGCGTGCTGCCCTCTCTGCCTTGGGCAGTGATACCGCGGACCTGGCCAGGCTCATATCTGCGGTTGAGAAAGTGGTATTCGAGGAGCCAGACGTGGTTATAGACCTAGATTCCAAAGAGGGAACACACACCAAGAGGGCGTCCCGAGAGCGAAGCCCCGAAAGACCACCATCGCTCGCGACGACTTTGGAAGAGGCTCGTCTGCGGCGTCACAGGAGAATTCTGGAGTCGGGTGATTTGGCTTACCTGCTGGACGTGCTGCTGCGACAACTTGGTATTGGCTTAGAGCGACCTGACCCCGGGACCGACGAGAAGGGGCGATCTGAGGAGGAGCAGGTCAACCAGGACGATTCGGATGACGAGCTGAAACCACGACCTAGGCTTAAGATTGAGGATCCTGCGCTGGCAAAGTTGTGTAGGGGAAAAGTTTCTCATCTCGCAAAACGGATGGGCAGACAAATGCACCTCGCGGCTGAACAGAAGTCGCGAAGTCCGACGGTGCTGCTTCAACTCGTTGCTGTTCTCGCGTTGCTGCGTGAACTCCGAGCGGTTGAGAAACATCCCCGATGGGTACGTATCTTCGAGACTCTGGTACCGGCTGAAGCGCTTAGCGATCTGCTCGACGACACTTTGACCTACCTTTTTGGACGCAGATATCAGCTCTACCAGGCGATTGTTGACGCTCTCGAAGACGAGCGGTTTGATGAACTTGCGCGCCTGAAAGGGCTCCTTATCTGGCTCGCGTGGGACTGCCACCTTACATTGGATGATCGCTTCTCGATTCGAGATGAGCCCGAGGATGTCGAGCAGCGCTTGTATGACAAGGCCGCGCTACTTGAGTTTGCTCTGATGTTGCGCGGGGATCCAATCGCTCAAGCTGAAGCGTCCGCGAGCGTGTTGCAGGTAGCGCGCGACGGCGCAGCTGCTGCGGGGGCCGCATGGCTGGCGCAGTATTCGAGATGGGCAACACGCGTAGCTTCCTATGGAGAAAGCAACATCTTAACCGGTGAAGCTCATCACCCGCTTGCTCCTGGTGATCTTGCGATAGTAACGAGCGTGAAACCAACAATGCTGCGTATGGTGTCGGGGATCGCAGGTAACTTCGTGTCACTAATGGATTTTGGACAAGAGAACCGGACGTTGAAGTATGTGCGAGACAAAGTGGTTCGAGTATCGCGGTAGCCCTATCCGATGCCACTCGGAACGCGGGAGTTGAGTTCAAGTTGGTAAGAAAATAGCGGCCTCCCATGTCCGACATTGTCACACGTTTCCTTCCCGCGATTTCCGAAACCCTGTGTCGGTTTCTCGACCGCACACTGCCGGCGCTCGGCGGCGGCGATTGGTGGTCGATTCGTGTCATGGAGGCCCTTACCTCGCATCAACGGGAACGGTTAGTGGCGCACAAGGCGCGATCGCTAACCGCTCTGGATTTGGCCGCCTTATTGAGAGTGCTTGACAGAAACTGGTACGAGGTAAGCCAGCACGCTGGATGGACAAGCGAGGTGCGGAATTTCGTAAAGGAGGCCCAGAGCATACGTAATCGATGGGCCCATCTCGGCTCGGCGATGCCGGCGGATGAGGACATCTATCGCGATCTCGATACCTTGGAGAGGCTCGCGCGGGCTTTGGGCGAGGCTGAGGGGATAGCGGCGAAGATTGCCGAGGCTAAACGTAACGTTATCGGTCATAGAAGTACTGTGGTTGGCCCCGGAGCGCCTGAGTCTGGAAGAAAGGATGTGCCTGAGACACAAAATGGTAGCAGTACGGGTGTGCAGGACCAGGCGACTCCAAGTCCCCAGAGGGATGCCGCCGAGGTGTCCGGCCGTTACGAGCCGCTGATTCGGTGGCTGGCAGATCAGTCGACGGACAGTATCACCATGACGTTTGCGCAACTTGAGAAACGATTGAACAATCCGCTGCCCAAAAGTGCGCGTCTCTACCCGGCATTCTGGTCTTCGGGAAACCATCTTGGCAGGACGCTGGGCAGAATTGGCTGGCGCGCCAGCCTAAAGGCATCGACTGGCGCCATACTGTTCGTTAGAGAAGATAGCAAACATACCGACGATCCGACCACAAGCGGCGCCTTGCAGGACGATATCACGTTGCCGGAGGGCCGACCCGATCTCGTCCTCATTGGGTGCGTAAAGAGCAAACTCCCGGGAAAGCATCGCGCGAAAGATCTGTTCACCTCCCCCTGTTCTTGGGAAGGCGTCGGGCGGCAGAGGCCAGTGGCGCGCCTTGGTTTATTCTGTCAGCAAAGTATGGGCTCCTCGCACCGGATGCGTTGGTCGACACCTATGATGTGTCGCTTAATAGCGCGAGCCGAGCGGAGCGCGTAACGTGGAGCGCGAGAGTGTTGAGCCAGTTACGCGATGCCGTGGGGTCCCTGAGCGGTAAAGTAGTCGAAATCCATGCTGGGGCTGCGTATCGGAACCATGGGCTGATAGAAGGACTGGAATCGGAAGGGGCACGCGTCCTTGTTCCTTTGGAGGGCGCCAAGATCGGTGAGCAGCTGCAACGGCTGAGTGCTCCGCACCCATGACCGACGTTTGCAGTCGGCTTCACGGATTGTTTAGGGCAGCGCCGAGATTGTCATTCCCATTCGACGCGAAATGCGTTCCGAAGAACGGCATCTACATTCTGTTCGAGAAAGGGGAGAGCGGTCACGGCGACAACCGAATTGTCCGCGTCGGCACGCACACCGGCGCGAACCAGCTCCGGTCACGCTTGCGCCAGCACTTCATTGTTGAAAACAAGGAGAGAAGCATTTTTCGGGAAAACGCCGGCCGTGCGCTTCTTCGTCGCGACCAGGACCCTTTCATCGCGCAGTGGGAACTCGACCTGACGACGAGAGCTGCAAAAGATCGCTACGCCGGGAAACTCAATTTAGACAAGCAGCGCCTGATAGAGAGGCGGGTAACCGAGTATATGCAGGCGAGCTTCACTTTCGTCGCTTTCAGTGTTGATGACAAGGAGGAGCGTTTAGACCTCGAATCGAAGATTATATCAACGGTGTCGCTGTGCACGGAGTGTCGCCCGTCGGCGGATTGGCTTGGGAAGTATTCGCCCAAGGAGCAGATTCGGGGAAGTGGACTCTGGAACGTCAATGAACTGTATAAGACGCCACTTTCGGCATCGGGAATGGAAACAGTCGAGCGCTTGATCCATGGTGCGCTCCAAGGGAGGTGACGCACATGCTATGGAAGATACTCAAACCGCTGCTGTTTGGCGCGGCCTTTGGCTTTATCCTAATCGTGGCGCTGCTCCTTCTCGCCCGGTATTTTTTTAAGTGAGAGCACATCCTGTCGGATGACGAGGTGCGGTGGCAATTAAGAGTGGAGTGGTAGACGGGCGATGGCAGGAGTCCGCTGCAGAAATGGAACGACGAAGTTCTCTACTCTCTCGCTTACAAAGGTACGCCAGGTAACATCTGGAATGAGCCGGTCTCGGCGAGCGATGATTGAGACAGAAGTCCCAGGGCGTCTACTTCCTTTTCTCGTCCGGATTTAGCCAGCGATACACCCGCCCGAAAACGGCTTCTTCCGCAGCGTTCTTGAAATTCTCGACACTGCGTTTACCGTCCTCCACTGCATTGCCGAAGGCGCGCGTGGGGGTCGACCGGTTCGAGCCGAATTTCCCATCACGATCTTGGCCGCCCAGCCCGGACTGACGGTCGAAGCGCTGCTCGGCGGCGACCTGTCCTTTCGATAGCTCCCGTCTTGCTTGCCCGGCTTCCGCCTTGACCCTGGCAACTGCGTCGCGGGACGAGTCGATCAAGCCGCGGTCGCCGGGTGGCGTTAATCTGAGCGGCCCGATATCCCTGGCATGAGAGGCGTGCACGTTCCTGGTATCGTCCTGGAATTCTGGCGCAGCGGTTGTATGGGTATGTGCCTCGCGCAGATCCGCGTCGGACCAAGTGATCCTGTTGCCTGAGGAGTATTGCGTCGGGTGGGCCAGCATGGCTTTCTCGGCAATGAATCTGTCGATCACGATTTGTTGGTGCTGGGCAGTCGGGTCCTGTGTGCGAAGTTCGCCTAGCAGATTGCGCCGTTCGCACTGAGCGCTACGCCGTGCGCCTGAAGTTGGTGGAAGTTCGAATAACACCATAGAATGCCGCTGAAATCATGCATGCGGAGGAATACGTGGATACGGGGATAAAAGGCAAGGTGGTGCTCATAACCGGGGCAAGCCGCAACATGGGGCGGGTTGCGGCACTCACATTCGCGCGCGAGGGCGCGAACCTGGCGATTTGCACCAGCACCAAGATCGCAGCGCTGAATCAAGTTGCGGACGAGGCGCGTGCGCTGGGTGTCGCCGTTGTCGCGGAGAAGTGCGACGTGAGCGACAGCGCCGCGGTCCGCGATTTTGTCGGGAAAACGCGTGATGAACTCGGCGGTATCGACGTGGCGGTCAACGTCGCGGGGTACCGGTGCGAGCGCGGGTTCCTCGAAGAGAGTTTCGAAGCGTGGACCCGTAATATCGAGGTCAATCTGAACGGCCCGTTTCACATCTGCCAGCAGGTGATTCCGCTCATGATCGAACGCCGCTGGGGCCGGATTATCAATGTCTCCGGGGTCGCGCCGTTCATCGGCGGCGGCGCTGCCAAGGCGATGGTCAAGCTCGGCATTGTCGGTTTTACCCGCGGCATTGCGCGTGAGTTTGCCGGGTACAACATTACCGCGAACTGTATCGGTCCAGGCTATATCGCGAGGGAGCACGACACGCGCGAGGTACCCAAGGGGCTGAATCCCATGCAGCCCATCCGCAGGGCGGGCAGGCCCGAAGAAGTGACCTCGCTCATGCTGCACCTCGCCAGCGAAAATGCCGGCTACATCACCGGACAATGCTATCTTGTAAACGGCGGGTCGTATTTCCTGTGACCGGCGCAAGCAGAGTCCGGAAAACGCATGTCATTGATCATTGACTTCAGGTTTCGAGCGGTAACCTCACAGGCTTGCCGGTCGCGGCCGCGCGTTCGATAGCGATAGTCGTTTCCAGATTGATGCGCGCTTGCTCCGGTGTGGTGTGCAGGCTGGGGCTGCCGGTAGAAAGGTGATCGAGCCAGGCGCGAGTCTCGTTCCCCAGCGGTCCCCAGAAGCTGCCCACCGCCCACTCGCCTGGCGTATTGGCGCCGAGGAACGCCATATTGACCTGATGATCGGGCATGTACCCGTGCGGAACGCCTTGCTCCGTGTAAAGCAGGTGATCGAGGTGATCGTCATCGATGATCATCGAGCCGTGGGAGCCGAGCAGTTCAACGCGATCGGATTGTCCCTGCGCCGGGTAGTGCGTCGGCAATGCATAGCTCACGCCGAAGTTGACGATGGCGCCATCGGCGAAGGTGACAATGGCCCAGGTCATGTCGTCAGCGCTGTATCCCGCCGGTTTGAAAATGATGCCGCTGCGCCCGCGCGCCACGACTTCCACCGGCGGGTTGCCTTCCATGTACCAGCAGATCAGATCGACGTAATAGGTAAGGACATCCAGCACCGGCGTCGCGTGCGGATCGCGCTTGAGGATGTTGAACGCCTGCGCCCGGGAGTTGTAGACGCGCGCGGTGCCGCCGATGATCGTGCCCAGCCGTTCCTGCTGCACTTGTTCCTTTCCGCGCAGGAAACACTCCTTGTAGCGGCGGCTGTAGCCGACGCGTAATTCGCCGCCGGTCGCTTTGAGTACCGTGAGGACTTCGTCAGCGTCTTTGAGCGAAAGCGCTATCGGCTTTTCTACCAGCACCGGCTTGCCGAGTTCCAACGCCTTGCGTATGGGCGCTGCGTGTTCGCCCTCGGGCGTGGACACGAACACCGCCGTTACTTCGGGGCGGGAGATGAGCTCGTCGTTGTCACCGCTGTGGAAGTCGGCACTGGTCTGATCCGCCAGTGCGCGCGCCCGCCCGGGGTCGAGATCGGATACCGCGAGAAATTTCACCGCCGGGTGTCGTGATGCGAGGCGGGCGCGCAGCGTGCCGATCCTCCCCGAACCCACGACCGCGATGCCCAGTTCTTTTCGGTATGTCATTTTTTCTCCCGACGAATTACGGTGAAATCGATCATAATTGCATTGCGGGACGCCAGTCAATTAGAGACTGGGGGGAAGGGTAGGAAGGGGGTGACGACGTGAGCGACATGAGCGCAAATAGATTCACCCCCACCTTAATCCTCCCCCATCGAGGGGGGAGGAAAAGTGTTTTGTCGGCTTCCAGCGGACGAACACCCGAACCCCTCGCCTTCCAGGCGAGGGTTGTTCAGCGCAGTATGGAAAATGGAAGCATGTCATTTCTGATACGGCAGGTCGATCGATGAGCGCCTCTTTTCAAGTTGCGTGTTTGCAGCTCAATTCCGGCAACGATCTGAAGGCGAATCTCGCGGCCGTGCGCTCGATGGCGCGCGAAGCGGCGGGCAACGGAGCGCAGTTCGTCCTGACTCCCGAGTATGCGTTGATGATGGACGGCAGCGGGCGCGTAATGCGCGAGCGCGCGCTCGCAGCCGATGGCGCGCCGGCGCTTGGCGAGCTGCAGTCGCTCGTGCGCGAACTGAAGGTGTGGTTCCTGGCCGGATCGCTCACGGTGCGCACCGATGAGGAGCGCATTGCAAACCGGTCGTTTTTGATTTCGGCGGAAGGCGACGTGGTCGCGACCTACGACAAGATCCACATGTTCGACGTCACGCTTCCCGACGGAAAAGTGATCCGTGAATCGTCCGCCTACCGGCCGGGTGACCGCGCCGTGGTGGCCGGCATGCCTTGGGGGAGGCTGGGCATGACAGTGTGTTATGACCTGCGTTTCCCCGGGCTTTTTCGTGCGCTCGCCAAGGCGGGCGCCCAGTTTATCGCGGTGCCGTCTTCGTTCCAGAGGCAAACCGGCAAGTCGCACTGGCACACGCTGCTCAAGGCACGCGCGATCGAAAATGAGTGCTTCATTTTCGCGCCCGCGATGTGCGGCGATCATCCGGGAAACCGGCAGACCTATGGCCATACGCTCATCATCGATCCGTGGGGCGAGATTCTCGCCGAAGGCGGGGATGCCCCGGAGATCGTCTACGCGGACGTCGATCCCGCGCGCGCGGCAAAGGTGAGGGCCATGATGCCTTCGCTCGAGCACGACCGGGAGTATCAGCCGCCGCGCGCGGGCTGAGCGTACGGTCAATAAGGCTGCGATTGTGAAGCGTCTTATTCCTGCGGAACGCGGGTGACGCCGTCCGCGATCATTGGGGGCACCGTGATACAATTTGCTGTGCTCTGCAATGCATCCCCGCCCCCTGAAGAAATCGGCAATCCACGTGCTGCCTTCCCGCCGCGATCCTTTTCCCTGTTCCCGCTGATCTGCAAGCCATGCGCATCCTGTTGAGCAACGATGATGGCTATTTCGCGCCAGGCATCACGCTGCTCGAGCAAGCCCTGGCGCCACTGGCAGAGGTGACGGTCGTCGCGCCCGAGCGCGACCGCAGCGGGGCCAGCAACTCGCTCACGCTCGACCGTCCACTCACGGTGCGGCGCTCGCAGGGCGGCTTCTACTACGTCAATGGCACCCCCACGGACTGCGTGCATCTCGCGGTGACAGGGCTTCTCGATCATCTCCCCGACATCGTGATCTCCGGCATCAACCACGGCGCCAACATGGGTGACGACACCATTTATTCGGGCACCGTGGCCGCCGCTACGGAGGGGTTTCTCCTGGGCATTCCGTCGATCGCGATTTCGCTGGTCGCCGAGGGCGGCGATCATTATGACACCGCAGTGCGCATCGCCGTCGAACTCGTGCAACGCTTCAAGTCATTCCCGCTCGACCAGGCGGTGCTGCTCAATGTCAACGTGCCTGACGTGTCATACGAACGTTTGTGCGGCGCCGAAGTAACACGGCTCGGAAGACGTCACAAGGCGGAAGCGGTCGTCAAATCGACGACGCCACGCGGGGAAATCGTCTACTGGGTGGGCGCTGCGGGTGGCGTGCAGGACGCCGGGGAGGGCACGGATTTCCATGCGGTCGCGCATGGCGTGGTTTCCGTCACTCCTTTGCAGGTGGATTTGACGCGCTATTCGCAGGTCGACGTGGTCAGGGATTGGCTGAAATGACCTCATCGCGACACGCCGGCGTCGGCATGACCTCGCAGCGCACGCGGCTGCGCATGGTTGAGCGGCTGCGCCGGCAGGGTATACGCGACGAAGTGGTGCTCGCTGCGATAGGAGAAGTGCCGCGCCACATCTTCGTCGACGAAGCGCTGGCGAGCCGCGCCTACGAAGATATTTCGCTGCCCTTGGGATTCGGCCAGACCATCTCCAGCCCCTACATCGTGGCGCGAATGACCGAGCTTGCGCGCGGTGGAAACGCGCTGGGAAAGGTGCTTGAAATCGGCACCGGCTGCGGCTACCAGACCGCGGTGCTGGCGCGCCTTGCGAAGGAAGTCTATTCTGTCGAACGGCTGGCGCCGCTGCTCGCGCGAGCGCGCCGGCACCTGCGGGACGTCCGTGCCATCAATGCCAGGTTGCGGCACGGCGACGGGCTGCTCGGCATGCCCGAGGTCGCGCCGTTCGACGCCGTCCTCCTGGCGGCGGCCGCGACGCATGTTCCGGCCGCGCTGCTGGAGCAACTGACCGTCGGTGGTAGAATGATTTTGCCGATGGCGATCAGCCACGAGCAGCGCCTGTGCGTTATTGAACGTACGGCGCAGGGTTACACCGAAAGAAAGATGGATCAGGTAAAGTTTGTGCCGTTGCTTCGCGGGGTTGAATGACAACTATGGTGCTTGACTCCCGTCCAGGGCTGGCTATCGCGCTCGTGCTCACCGGCGTGCTGGTTGCCGGTTGCGCCGCTACGCGCCAGGCGCCGGTCATTGAACGCTCGCCTCGGGCCAAGCCGGCGCCCGTCAAGCCCGCGCCGGCCGCAAGACCGGCGCTCCCGTCGCCCGATGCGCGTCCTGCGTTTCATACCGTCAGGAAGGGCGATACGCTCTACAGCATTGCGCTCGATTACGGCCTCGACTACAAGGAACTCGCCGAGTGGAACAGCATCGATCCGGCCCGAATCCAGGCTGGCCAGCAGTTGCGGCTTACGGCCCCGCTCGGCGCGGTGACTGCGGTGCCGCTGCAGACCGCGCCCGGCGTGGTCCAGGCGCGGCCGCTCGGCACGCCGGCGCCGGGTGCGGCGCCAGCAGCGGCAGCGGTGGCGGGTAGCGTAAAGAGTGAGCCCAAGGGGGTGCGCGTGCCCTATTCGGACCAGGCATACGCGCAACTCGCATCGATCAAGCCGGAGGCAACTCCGGGCGCAAAGCCCGTGACGCGGCCGGACCACAAACCGGATGCGGCGCGGGGCGCAGACGTTCCGGAATGGATCTGGCCAGCCAGCGGCAAGGTAATCAGCAACTACAATGACGGCGCCAGTTTCAAAGGTATCGCGATCGCCGGCAAACTCGGGCAGCCGGTGCTGGCAAGCGCGGCAGGCAAAGTGATATTCAGCGGCACCGGCATCCGCGGTTTCGGCAAGCTGATCGTGATCAAGCACAACGACACCTTCCTCTCGGTCTACGCGCACAACAGCCAACTGCTGGTCAAGGAGGGCCAGAACGTCGCCAAGGGCCAGAAGATCGCCGAAATGGGCGATACCGACAGCGACCAGGTCAAGCTGCATTTCGAGATCAGACGCTTTGGCAAGCCGGTGGACCCGATCAAGCTGCTGCCCGATCGCTCCGCATGACGCAGAACTCAGAGTTGTCCGAAGAGGGCGCCGCCGATGCCGTAGCGGGCGAGCCTGGAAGCGTGACGGAGAGCGCCGAGTCCGAGCTGTTGTCGGACGTCACGCAACTCTACCTCAATGAAATCGGACACAGCGGGCTGCTCACGCTGCAGCAGGAACGCCATTACGCGGGGCTCGCCAAGGCGGGGGACTTTGCCGCACGGCAGACGATGATCGAGCATAACCTGCGGCTGGTGGTGAATATCGCCAAGCACTACCTGAAGCGCGGCGTTGCCTTCCTCGATCTTATTGAGGAGGGCAATCTGGGTCTCATTCACGCGCTGGAAAAGTTTGAGCCGCAGCGCGGTTTCCGCTTCTCGACCTACGCCACGTGGTGGATCCGCCAGAACATCGAACGCGCGATCATGAACCAGTCGCGCACTATCCGGCTGCCGGTCCACGTCATCAAGGAGCTCAATGTCGTGCTGCGCGCCCGGCGCCATCTCGAGGCCCACGGCGAGAAGGAACCGCGCGCCGAAGATATTGCGCTCTTGATCGGCTGGACGGCTGAAGACGTGCGCCGCGCGCTCGCGCGCAACGAACACGTCGCCTCGCTCGATGCGCCGCTCGAGATCGCCCCGCTGTTGTCGCTCGGAGAGTCGATTCCTGACGAGTCGAATCCCAGGCCTGATGCGCAGGTCGCGAGCGACGAGATTTCTGAACAGGTGCGGCGGTGGATCGCGCAGCTTCCGGACCGACAACGCTGCGTGCTCGAACGGCGTTACGGACTGAACGGCCATGAGGTGTGCACGCTTGAGCGGCTCGCGGCCGACTTGCGGCTCACGCGCGAACGCGTGCGGCAGATCCAGCTCGAGGCGCTCGCCAACCTGCGCAGCATTCTGCTGCGCAAGGGTGCGTTAAAGGACGGGCTGCTAGCGCCGTTCCAATTTGATTGACCTGATGACCCCGATGACCCTTCGGGCAAATATCGTGTTTCCATAACGCATCACGGATAGCTCGAAATAGTTGGAACGGCACTAGGCGCTGAACTGCCTGACCTGTTGCTGCAGTTCGCGAATGCCGGCGGGATCGGGGTCGGCGCCGTAACGCAGCGTGACATATAAACGGGTAATTGCCGCGACTGCCGGCGCCAGATCGGGCCGGATGCGGGAGAGCCGTGCCGCATAATCGGTCGGCCCCTCCGCCGGGTCGCGCGGGACACCCTTGCGCTTCAGCTTCCCGCAAAACCTGAGGTAGGCAAGCTTCACCGGATCACTTACGGTCGTCCTCAGCTTGCGCAGCATGAGAGGCGACAGCACGATCAGGATCAGGCAGGTCGCGCCGACCAGGATGATAGCGAGCGAGCGCCAGGTCGCGTCGTCGATGCCGACGTTCGAGAGCAGCCGGTGCTGGCGCTCCTGGTTGTAGCCGAGCACCCATTGGTTCCAGGTGTTGGCAAGCGAATCCCAGGTGAGCCGTACCTGGCGCAACCATGCGTAGTCGCCGCGCACGAAAAGCGGCAATGGGTCGGTCCTTGGGACCGCCGCCGCAATGCCGGACTGTACCCGCTCCGGTGACACCGCCGCGGTGGGATCGACTCGGACCCAGCCTTGGTCGCGGACCCACACCTCGGTCCAGGCGTGGGCGTCGGACTGGCGCACGATCATGTAATTGCCGAGCGGGTTGAGCTCACCCCCCAGATAGCCGGTGACGATACGTGCCGGAATGCCGGCGGCGCGCATCAGTACCGCGAACGCCGAGGCGTAATGCTCGCAGAATCCCTTCCTCGTTTCGAACAGGAAGTCGTCGACCGGGTGATTTCCCAGCAGGGGCGGCGACAGGGTGTAGAAGAAGTTTTCTTTGCGGAACATTGAAAGCACTTCCCGCATCAGCCTGCCGTCGTCCGCAAACTTCTCGCGCAGCTTCCGAGCGAATGCTACTGTACGCGGATTGGAAGCGGACGGAAGCTGCAATGCCCGGCGCAGCACCAGCGGATGCTCATCCACGCCATAACGGGCTTCGAGATGCGAGGTCATGTCATAGCGTGCGCGGCTCGTGACAGGTCTGTTGGCAACCAGTTGCAGATCGCTGGTCACCTTGGTGCGTGGTGGGACCTTGCCGGGCAGATCGAGCGCGAAGAGCCAGGGCTTGTTGTGCGGCTCCAGGGTCACGACGTACTCGAGCGGCTCGCTGAGCGCCCGGTAGTGCGGTTCACCGAAATGGTAGCGGCCGATGTTCCAGGTGGAGCCGTGCAAGTCCCACATTACCGGTCCGCGCCAGTACAGGTCCTGCGGTTGCGGAACTGCGGACTTGAATTCAACGCGGAAGGCGACGGCGTCCGATAGAGTCAACTCGGCGATGCTGCCCGGCGACATCGTGTCTGAAAGCCCCGTCACGCCGGAATAGGCATCGTGCGGCAGACCCCACAGCGGCCCCGATACCCGCGGGAAGAACAGAAACAGAACCAGCATCAGTGGCGCCGACTGGGCCAGCAAGAGTCCTGCGGTACGCAACTGGTTCTGATAGCCGCGCGGCGGCTGCATGTAATTGAGCCCGATCATCCCGGCGGTGATGACCCATACGCAGATCAGCATGTAAAGCGCCGTGGGCACGGTCTGGGAATAGAGAAAGTTGGTGATTACCAGGAAATAGGCGAGAAAGATCAGGAGCACCGCGTCGCGTTGCGTGCGCGTTTCGAGGACTTTAAGCGCCAGCATGATGATGAGCAGCGCCACGCCGGCGTCGCGCCCGAAGATCGTTCGGTATTTCAGGTAAATGCCGGCGGTGGCACCCACGACGACCATGAGCAGCAGCCACTTGCGCGGGAGATCGAGGCGGGTTCGCCCGACATAGACCCGCCACAGCGCGAGCACGACCGCAAGCATCGTGACCCACCATGGCAGGCGCACGGCGTGCGGCGCCGCGACCATCGCCAGCGCGGCCGTGAGCCACAGCGTGTTACGCAGACTGATCGTGGCCTGGGTCATGCGGGATTTCGAATAGCGCCAGCGTTTCCAGACAGCGAGCGCTCTGGGCAACGCCCGCACCAGGCGGGATCGTCTTGCCCGGGATGCGCAGTCCGAACCCCATGCCCAGCGCGTGAGCATCGAGCACCCAGCGCGTAAGATGCGAGAGCCTGTCTTCGACGTGCATGTGCGGTGGCAATTGACCCCAGTCGAGCCAGAGCTCGGTGTCCGCGCGGCCGCTGAATTGCTTGGTGAGCAGTCCCTGACCGCGCGCCGCCGCTTTCCAGGCGATGTGGCGCGGTGAATCACTGGGGTGGTACGGCCGCAGGCCGGCGAAGTCTTCCCGCCCCTGCCCGCGCTGCGCGCCTTGCCCGGCGTTGGACTCGGCCGACGGCAGCGGCAGGCCGGGGGGCGCGGGACGCGGGTAGACCATGCATTGCGTGTCGAGTTCAAGATAAGCCCACGCGTAGTAAAGTCCCAGCGGATAACGCGTGAAAAGCGTCAGCCGTCCCGGGCGCAGCAGGCCGCGGCGCACCGCTGGAATGCCGATACTGGCGAACGCCAAGCGCCGCGCCGGAACATCCACGAATGTGACCTCCTGGCGGTCTTTGGTGAGCCCGATGCTGTAACGGTCCGCCTCCCCGGGGTTGTCGATGCAAACCGTAAAGTGCGCCTTCTCGCCGGTGAAAACCGGTTGTGTGCGGGTGGCGGAAAGCCGCAGATTGGCGAGATTGCGAAAGGTGTAAATCATCGCGTTGAAGCCCATCGCGACGAGCAGGAAGGTCAGGACGAAGCCCAGACTCAGGCCATAATTGATCGCGCCGATCAGCATCAGCACCAGCACGGCACCGAATACAATGCCCTGGCGTGTCGGCAGGATGAACACCCGACGCTGTACCAGGACGATGACCCCGGATTGCGGACCGCGCAATTGGAAAAGCCAGCGGTCGAGGTATTGCTTGAGGGCGGCGTACATCGGTGAAGGGGAAACGGGAAATGGGCAATGGGCAATGGGAAATGGGGAATGGGAAATCGCAGCTTGGGTCAGGCCAGCAGTCGCCTCACCATTTCCTATTTCCTATTCACTATTTCCCCTTACGGAATCTCTACCTGCCGGATCAGATCTTCCGCGACATCGGCGCCATCTGCGCGGCTTACCTCGCCGGTGGCGGCGAGCCGGTGGCCGACCACGCCCGGCAGTATCGCCTGCAGGTCTTCCGGAACGACGTGGCCGCGGCCGTCCATCAATGCCCAGGCGCGCGAGGCGCGGAGCAGCGCAAGGGCGGCGCGCGGCGACAGCCCATTCACGTAATCGGCCGAGCGCCGGGTGTGGTTCACCAGCGCCTGCACGTAGTCGAGGAGCGCGCTCGAGGTATGGATCTGCTGGGTGCGCTGTTGCAACTCCACGAGCACCTTCACGTCCAGGCACGGCTGGATTTGTTCGAGAAGATCGCGCCGGTCCTGCCCCTGTAGCAGAGCGCGCTCCGCCTCATTGTCGGGATAGCCGAGCTGGATGCGCATCAGAAAGCGGTCGAGTTGCGACTCGGGTAACGGAAAAGTGCCAACCAGGTGCGATGGATTCTGGGTGGCGATAACGAAAAACGGCTGCGGCAACCGGCGCGTCTCGCCCTCGGTAGTAACCTGATGTTCTTCCATCGCTTCCAGCAGCGCGCTTTGCGCCTTGGGTGTGGCGCGGTTCACTTCGTCGGCGAGCACCACCTGGGAGAAAATCGGTCCGGGATGAAACTGGAAGCCGCCGCTTTCGCGGTTGTAGACCGATACGCCGAGAATGTCGGCCGGCAGGAGGTCGCTCGTGAACTGGATGCGCTGGAAGCCCAGACCAAGCGAGGCGGCCAGCGCGTGCGCCAGCGTCGTCTTCCCTACGCCCGGAATGTCCTCGATCAACAGGTGGCCGCGGGCGAGAAGGCAGGCCAGCGCAAGCCGAATCTGGCGTTCCTTGCCCAGGATGATGCCGCCGACCTGGGCGACGATTATGTCGATTTGACTGGTCATCGCCGGGGCTCCATGGTCGAGTTTGCCACATCCTGCCGATTTCGTCCTACCCATTCCCCATTAACAGATCTTTCTCCACCCGCATCAAACGCGGGTCACCTGCATCGAAGGAAGCGTGAAATCCGAGCTTCTGCATCAGGCGCAGCGTCTTGGGGGCGTATCGGCCGGATCGTGATGGCGGCGCCGTCGGGCAACCTCAGGTTTTTGATCAGATGGCTTGGATACGGCCGCATGGATCTCGCGCCGCCGGGCTGCAACCCGTCAGACGGGTGCGCCGGTGCGGTTAGACACTGGGAGGTGCACATTATAAGATTGGTCGAATCCGTGCGCGATTTCCGTTCATCGCCGGGGACAGCCATGACTACCGCGTTCATTACTCACAGCGACTGCCTGTTGCACAACATGGGAGCATATCATCCTGAACGGCCCGAGCGGCTGAGGGCGGTGGAGGATCAACTGACCGCCTCAGGGTTGATGGGCCATCTGCAGCATGAGGAAGCACCGCTCGCCCGCAACGAGCACCTCGAGCGGGTGCATGCGCCGCGCTACATCGCGTGGCTTGAGCAGTCCACTCCAAAATCGGGGCTGATTCATCTCGATCCCGATACGGCGATGAATCCGCATACGCTGAGGGCGGCGCTGCGCGCGGCCGGCGCCGCGGTGGAGCAGTACTGGATGCCGGCGCTCGAGGCATTCAAACCCGAATTGCTGTTTGTGTCCGCCGGATTCGATGCCCACCGCGACGA
>Ga0156226_1332_pt4 | contig 16967 bp, 18 predicted proteins | sample RifCSPlowO2_12_FD_107874 | JGI IMG/M metagenome (GOLD analysis project Ga0156226, IMG submission 107874) | Betaproteobacteria bacterium RIFCSPLOWO2_12_FULL_62_13
GGCCCGGGTTGATGAGCGGCGCGGTGATCATGAAGATCACCAGCAGCACCAGCATCACGTCGATGTACGGCACGACATTGATCTGGTTCATAAGCCTTCTGCCGCTGCGTTTCTCTATCAGCACGATGGTTCCCTTCGGGCAGTGAGGAGTGAGGAGTGGGGAGCGAGGAGTGAGGCGGAAAAGCCGTCACACCGGCTCGTATCCCGCCGTCCCTCGCCTCGCGCCTCTCTTACCGCTTGCCGCTCACTGTTCACTATTCACCGTTCACTATTCACTGATCTTCAGTGCACCTGCCGCTGCAGGATATTGGAAAACTCTTCCATGAAGGACTCGAAGCGCGTGGCCAGACGGTTGACGTCACCGGCGAACCGGTTGTAGGCGATCACCGCCGGAATCGCCGCGAACAGCCCCATCGCCGTCGCGATCAGCGCCTCCGCAATACCGGGCGCAACGTGGCCCAGCGTCGCCTGCGCGACGTTGGCGAGTCCGCGGAACGAGTTCATGATCCCCCACACCGTGCCGAACAGCCCGACGTAGGGGCTCACCGATCCCACCGAGGCGAGAAACGCCAGGTGCGATTCCAGCCGGTCCATCTCGCGCTGGTAGGTCGCGCGCATCGCCCGCCGCGTGCCGTCCATCACCACGGCGACGTCCATGCCGGTCTGCTTTCTGACCTTGGCAAACTCGCGGAAGCCGGACTCGAAAATGCGCTCGAGGCTGCCGGCCGCGGCACGCGAGTTGACCGCGCGCTGGTAGAGCTCGTTAAGATCCCCGCCGCTCCAGAATTCCTTCTCGAAATCGTCGGCGAGTTGGGTCACGCGCTTGATGGTGAACATCTTGATAAAGATGTAGTACCACGAAAAGAGTGAAGCCAGCAGCAGCAGGGCCATTACGAGCTGCACCAGCACACTGGCATTGGCGACGAGGCTGATGACCGACATGTCGTGGGTGACGGTGGGACTCACGGCGCCATTCCCATTCTTGTTACGATTGCCCTTGGAATTCTAACGGGCTTGAACGTTTGCGCATCCACGCATGCCACCTTCACCTCGGCAGTCACCAGCACCTCCCCTTCGCGCAACACCTGCTGCGCGACGACCATCTGACTGGCGCCCACCTTAACGAGTTCCACGGTGACCTGCAAGTTGTCGTCAAACCACGACGGCTTGAGATAGTCGATCGCAACCGACCGCACCACGAACACCGCCAGATCGCGCGCGGCGAGCTCGCTTTGTCCGAAGCCAAGCGCACGCAGCCATTCGGTGCGCGCGCGCTCCAGAAACTTCAGATAGTTCGCGTAGTAGACGACACCGCCGCTGTCCGTGTCTTCATAGTAGACGCGAATCGGCCAGGAGAAGGATTGCGTGACGGGCGATGGGTGAGGTTTCAGGCGCCGCTCTGAACCACTGGCTCGCGCCACTGGTCGCCGGCTAAGGTCATCATTCATCATTCCGCATTCATCATTCTTTGGACCCCGCCCAAAGATCCGGCGTACCGCCTGTCCGGGGCTGCGCCAGACCGAAGTGGCGATAGGCGGAGACCGTCGCCATGCGCCCGCGCGGGGTGCGTTGCAGGTAGCCCTGCTGGATGAGGTACGGCTCGAGCACGTCCTCTATCGTGTCGCGCTCTTCTCCGATCGCCGCCGCCAGATTGTCTACGCCGACCGGCCCTCCGCCGAACTTCTCGATCACCGCCAGCAGGAGCTTCCGATCCATCACGTCGAAGCCGAGCGGGTCGACGTCGAGCATCTTGAGCGCGGCATCGGCGACGTCGAGCGTGACCTTGCCTTCCGCCCTCACTTCGGCGAAGTCGCGCACGCGCCGCAGGAGCCGGTTGGAAACACGTGGGGTGCCGCGCGAGCGGCCCGCGATCTCGCGCGCGCCCTCCGGGATGACTTCGATGTCGAGCAGGTTGGCCGAGCGCTGCACGATGCGTGTGAGCTCGTCGGCCGAATAGAACTCGAGCCGCGCGACGATGCCGAAGCGGTCGCGCAGAGGGTTCGTCAACATGCCGGCGCGCGTGGTGGCGCCAACCAGCGTGAACGGCGGCAGATCGAGCTTCACTGAACGCGCCGCCGGGCCCTCGCCGATCATGATGTCGATCTGGAAGTCCTCGAGCGCGGGATAGAGGATTTCCTCGACCACCGGGGAAAGCCGGTGAATCTCATCGATGAAGAGCACATCGTTGGGCTCGAGGTTGGTGAGGATGGCCGCGAGATCGCCGGCGCGTTCCAGCACCGGACCGGAGGTATGGCGCAGACTCACCCCCATCTCGCGCGCAATGATGTGCGCGAGCGTGGTTTTCCCGAGCCCCGGCGGTCCGAACAGCAGCACGTGATCGAGCGCCTCGCGCCGCTTGCGCGCCGCCTCGATGAAGATCGAGAGCTGGCCGCGGATCTTTTCCTGGCCGATGTACTCGTCAAGCGCCTTCGGGCGCAGCGCGCGCTCGAACGCCTCTTCCTGGGGCGAAGCCGGGGTGGCGGAGATGAGGCGGTCGGTCTCGATCATCAAAAACCCGTGATGGGTGATGGGTGATGGGTGATGGGTTTCAAAACCAGGGTTTCGCGCATTATCGCCTTTCACCCATTACTCATATCTCATCACCCATTACTGCTTCGAAAGAAGCTTGAGCGCCTGGCGGATCCCCTCGGTCACGCCGGTCCCGGCGGACAGTTGCTTGACCGCCCACGCCGCTTCGCGGTCATTATAGCCGAGCGCCAGCAACGCATTGACGATGTCATTGCCGGAGCTTGCCGCCCCGGCTGCCGCCGTCGCCGCGACCGTCGCCAGCTCGAGCTTGTCGCGCAATTCGAGCAGCAGGCGCTCGGCGGTCTTCTTCCCGATGCCGGGAACCCTGGTGAGCCGGCCGCCGTCCTGCTCTCTCACGGCATGGTGCAGATCGGCAACGCTCATGCCCGACAGCACCGCCAGCGCCGTGCGCGCGCCGACGCCGGAGATCCTGAGCAGTTGGCGAAACACGTGCTGTTCCTGCTCGGTCGAGAAGCCGTAGAGTTGATGCGCGTCCTCGCGCACGATGAGGTGCGTGAGCAGGGTAACCTCGTTCCCGGTGGCCGGTAGCTGATAAAACGTGCTCATCGGCACGTCAAGCTCGTAGCCCACGCCGCCGACGTCGACCATGATTCGCGGCGGATGTTTGGCGACGAGCTTGCCGCTTATTCTCCCGATCAAATCAGCCTCCCCCTGCGAATGCGATATCCCGCTGTAGCGAGCCCGCCCATCCCCTGACCGCCGTGTGCGTGGCAGATGGCGCACGCCAGTGCGTCGGCGGCGTCGGGGCTCGGATCGCCGTCGAGCTTGAGCAGGCGCTTGACCATTTCCTGCACCTGCTCCTTGTGGGCGTGCCCGTTGCCCACCACTGCCTGCTTGACCTGCAGCGCCGTGTATTCAGCCACCGGCAGACTGTGTATCACCGCGGCGCAGATCGCCGTGCCGCGCGCCTGCCCCAGGAGCAGCGTCGACTGCGGATTGGCGTTCACAAAGACTTTTTCAAGGGCGACCTGTCCGGGTTTGCAGGTGGCGATCACTTCGGCGAGTCCATCGAGGATCGCCTTGAGGCGAGCACTGAGTTCGCCGCTGGGCACCTTGATGCAACCGCTCGTGACGTAGGTGAGCCTTTGCCCGGTCTTGTCGAGGACTCCGAAGCCGGTGACCCGCAGGCCGGGGTCGATGCCGAGGATGCGGATGCGGGTGGCATTCGCCACTGCATCCCGTGAGAGGAGAGAGGAGGGAGGAGAGAGGCGGCTCGGACCAGTCATTTCACGTCCATTTTTCGCCGCTCCGAGTTGAGAAGGCCAGTGAGCAGGGCCAACACCTCGTCGATCGCGGATTCAAGTTCCGCGGTATTCGGGATATAACCCAGTTCGCGAGCGATCACCGCGTAAGTATCAAGTTCCGTTAAAGAACCGCGCGCGATCGCGAGAAATTGAATACGATCCTTCGCACCGGCTCGTCCCATCCCTTCGGCTATGTTTGCCGGGACCGATACGGCGGCCCGACGCATTTGGCTGGTAAGATCAAAAATCTCGCTTCGGGGAAAGGACTGCGATGCCCGATAAACGCGCTTCACGAGGGGAATCGCCTTCTGCCATGCTACGAGATCGTGATGTTTTCTGGGCACCTCGATTTTTCTCCTCTCTCCTCTCCCCTCTCTCCTCTCTAGCCGCCGTCGAAGACGGCGGTGGTATACACTTCCTGCACATCCTCGACCGCCTCCAGCGCATCGAGCAGCCTCTGCATGCGCGCGGCATCATCGCCGGTCAGCACGTTCTCGATGGTCGGCTTCATCGTCACTTCGGCAAGCTCAGGCTTGAAGCCGGTTTTCTCGAGCGCGCTCCTCACCGCGGAGAACTCGTGGGGAGTGGTGATCACCTCGATACTGCCGTCGTCGTTGGTGACGACGTCCTCGGCGCCGGCTTCGATCGCCGCTTCCATGAGTTTGTCCTCGTTCGTACCCGGCGCAAATACCATCTGGCCGCAGTGCTTGAACAGGAACGCGACCGACCCGCCGGTGCCGAGATTGCCGCCATACTTGGTGAACGTATGGCGCACGTCCGCCACGGTGCGATGCTTGTTGTCGGTCATGCAGTCGACCATCACCGCCGCGCCGCCGATGCCGTAACCCTCGTAGCGCACCTCCTCGTAATTCGCGCCTTCAAGCCCGCCGCTGCCTTTCTTGATGGCGCGTTCGATATTCTCTTTCGGAAGGTTCTGGTCCTGCGCCTTGTCGACCGCTAGCCGCAGGCGCGGGTTCGCGTCCGGGTCCGGACCGCCCAGCCGCGCGGCCACCGTTATTTCCTTGATCAACCGGGTGAACATCTTGCCGCGCTTGGCATCCTGCCGCTCCTTGCGGTGCTTGATGTTCGCCCACTTGCTGTGACCCGACATGCCGGCCTCTGCCCAACTGCGAATCTCGCCAATAAGCCGTTAAAATATCGGAAATTTTACCACACCGACCCGCTGGAACCGCCATGGCGGAACCGATACTCGTTCTGATGCCGCCTGCGCCTTCTCCCGCGCGACCGCGCAGGCACGTCTATGTGGGCGTGTTGTGCGCGCTGCTGGGCGCAGTCGGATTTTCCGCAAAAGCGGTCATCGTCAAGCTCGCCTACCAGTACTCCGTGGACGTCATGACGCTGCTCGCGCTGCGTATGATTTTTTCGCTGCCGTTCTTCATCGCCATGGCGCTGTGGTCGGACGCAAGCGTGCCCCGGGGCGGCATGAGCCGCGGCGATTGGCTGGCCGTTGCCGGTCTTGGCTTCATCGGCTACTACATCGGCAGCTATCTCGATTTCGCCGGGCTGCAGTATATCGCTGCCGGTCTCGCACGCCTGATCCTGTACCTCTACCCGACGCTGGTGCTGATCCTCTCGGCGCTGTTTCTCGGGCAGGCGATACGCTCCAGACACGTGCTGTCGCTCGCGCTGAGCTACGGCGGCATTGTTCTCGTCTTCTACGAGCAATTCTCTTTCGGCCAGGATCACCGCGCCCTCATGCTGGGCGGCGGGCTGGTATTCGCGAGCGCTGTTACGTACGCGATCTATCTCATCGCCGGCAGCCGCGTGGTGCTGAGGCTGGGCTCGAGGCGTTTCACCGCCTCCGCCTCGATTGTCGCCAGCGCCTTCGTCATTTTGCACTTCATGATCACGCACGGGCCGTCCCAACTCGCGGTGCCGCACCAAGTCTACTGGCTCACGATCGTGATGGCGGTGTTCTCGACGGTGCTGCCGCTGTGGTTGATGGCCGAAGCACTGCGGCGCATCGGCGCGAATCAGGCGGCGCTGGTCGGCTGCGTCGGGCCAGTGTCAACGATACTCTTTGCTAATGTCTTCCTGAGCGAGCCGATCACCCTGGTGCAGATGAGCGGCGCGCTGCTGGTGCTCGCCGGCGTAATGATCATCAGTTTCAGGCCGCAGACGCCCGCACGCGGCGAGCCGTAAGCAGTGAGAAGCGATAGGTAATGCCGTTGCTGCTGCTTGCCGATCCGCGCACGCCATCCAAAAAAAGCGCGCCAGCCAACGGCGCGGTTCCGATTGTGGCGCAAACGCCGCGCCATCCCGCGCAGAGAATTAGCGCGGCGGGCACGGGGACTGGAGTTAGGTTAGGCGCCCGTCGCACTCTTCAAGTGCTTCAGACCGAGTGGCTGTCGTGCCAGTGTTTTTCGAACTCCTTGTCGCTGAACATCGCCCACACCGCGAAGGCGGTGACCAGACGATAAACTGACGCCTCTTTAGACTCGGTTTGTTGGCAGGTGTTCCGGCCTGCTGCCACCTCAACGGCGAATCAAAGGTGGCCGGAACTGTCCAATTTTATTGGGGATTTCCGGAAGGAGCGATGAGCGCGCCAAACCAACCTTCGCTTGACACGCTGATTACCGAAATCGGCGGCCGGCTCTATTGCGATGCGGCGAAAGCGCCCCCCGCCCTGTTCGGCGCGCGCGGCATGCGTGGCGTGCTGCTCGATCGGGCGCTTGCCGATGAGCGGCTGCGCAACGCGTTGTTCCAGTTCATCGACGTGCTGCCGCAGCTCGAAGACAGGGACAGCATTGCCGCGCACTTTCGCGCCTATCTCGACGGCCACCGTCTGGGCGGCGTCTGGGGACGCCTGCTCAGGATCGGCAACCATCCGGCGGCGGCATGGGCCGTACGGGCGAGTGTTGCGCGCACCGCGCGCCTGTTCCTGGTGGAAGAAGAGCCCGCCGCAATAAAGCGCGCGCTTGCCGAGATCGCGGAGCTGGGAGCGGCGGCGGCGCTCGACGCTGTGGGTGAAGCGGTCCTGACCGAAGGGGAAGCTGACCAGTACCTCGCGCGCTACCTCGAGCTGCTGCGCTGGCAGGATGCCGCTCGCATGAATCCTCCGCATCTCTCGCTCAAGCTTACCGCGCTCACGCCGCGCTTCGATCCGCTCGATCCCGATGGCACCGAAAGGCGCGTGCTGGCGCGGCTCGAGCCGCTGCTGGTGGAAGTGCAGCGCACGCGCGCCGCGCTCACCATCGATATGGAACAGTATGAGCTGAAGCCCCTGATCCTGCGCCTGTTCCGCGCGCTTGCTGAAGCATTTCCAGATCCCGGCTGGCAGCCCGGCATCGCCGTGCAAGCTTACCTGCCGGAAACCGGGCGCGACATCGTGGAGCTGGCGCGCTGGGCCCGTGCGGCAAGCCGCCGCATCGGGGTGCGGCTGGTAAAAGGCGCCTACTGGGATACCGAAGTTGCACTGGCGCGCCAGCGGCGCTGGCCCGAGCCGGTATATCTGTCAAAGACCGAAACCGACGCGAACTACGAGCGCCTGACCCGCGACCTGTTCGAAGCGAGCGATGTGATCTATCCGGCGATCGCGGGACACAATTTGCGCAGCCTCGCCCACGCGATCGCGTTGGCAAAGACACTTGGCATGGCGCGCACTGACTGGGAAATCCAGATGCTTTACGGCATGGCCGAGCCGCTCGCGCGCGCGGTGGCTGCCGCCGGCGTGCAGCTTCGGATCTACGTTCCGACCGGAGACCTTGTAATTGGTGTCGCTTATCTCATGCGGCGGCTCCTGGAAAACACCGCCGGCACCTCCATCCTGCGTCAGACCTATGCGGAAGGACACGATCCCACAGCGCTGCTCGCCGCTCCCACAGCATCGGCGCCCGCGTGCGATCCCGCCCCGCCTGCGTTTGCCAACACGCCACGAACCGATTTCAGCCGCGATGGCGAGCGCGCGGCCTTCCGGCAGGCGCTGGCGCGCGCCCGGGCGCAGACAGGCGAAACCTACCGCCTGGCGATTCCCGGCGCCCGTGATACCGCGGCAGCCGGACACCTGTCGCTCAACCCGGCGCGGCCCGAGGAGATTCTCGGACGCATCGAGCTCGCCGCCAAAGCACACGCGGAGCAGGCGGTTGTCAACGCGCTACGGGCGTTCCCCGCGTGGCGCGCGGCCCCCGCCGCTCAGCGTGCCACGCTCGCCTTGCGCGCCGCCGGGCTCATGCTCGAACGGCGCGCCGAGCTCGCGGCGTGGCAGGTGCTGGAGCAAGGCAAGAACTGGCGCGAAGCCGACGCCGACGTGGCCGAAGCGATCGACCTCGTACGCTACTACGCCGGTCAGGCCGTCCAGCTCGACGGCTGGAAAACGACCCACGACTTCCCGGGCGAAACCAATGCCACGCGGTTCGAGCCGCGCGGCGTAACGCTGGTTGTATCGCCATGGAACTTCCCGCTCGCCATCCTCGCAGGCATGACGAGCGCGGCGCTGGTCACCGGCAACTGCGCGATCATGAAACCGGCCGCGCCGGCCCAGATCGTCGCCTACCGCTTTCACAGCATTCTGCTGGAAGCCGGGTTTCCGCCCGAAGTCTGTCAACTGCTCCCGGGGCGCGGCGGCGACATCGGTGATTATCTGGTGCGCCATCCGCAGGTCGATCTCATCGCGTTTACGGGCTCGCGCGAAGTGGGTTTGCGCATACTGGAGCTGGCGGCGCAGCTCGCCCCGGGACAGACGCACGTCAAGCGCGTGGTGTGCGAGATGGGCGGCAAGAACGCGATCATCGTCGACGCGGACGCCGATCTCGACGAGGCGGTACTGCAGATTCTGCACTCCGCGTTCGGCTACCAGGGCCAGAAGTGCTCGGCGTGCTCGCGCGTAGTCGCGGTCGGCGCCGTGCACGAGCGTTTGGCGGCACGGCTTGCTGCGGCGCTGGAAGCCTATCCCGTCGGGCCGCCGGAAGAGCCGCAGCACGTCTTCGGGCCGGTGATCACACGCGAAGCGCAGCAGAAGGCGCTGGGCTATATCGAAATCGGAAAGTCGGAAGGCCGGCTGTTCTTCCAGGGCCGGGCGCCCGATACAGGCTTTTATGTCCCGCCTGCGATTTTCACCGGCATCGAGCCGCATCACCGGCTCGCCCGGGAAGAAATCTTCGGGCCCGTTCTTGCCGTGCTCCGCGCCGCAAGCTTCGATGCGGCGCTCGACATCGCGCTCGATTCCGATTACGCGCTGACGGGCGGCGTGTTCTCGCGCCTGCCGCAGCATCTGGCGCTTGCGAAAGAACGCTTCCGGGTGGGCGACCTCTATCTCAACCGGCGCATCACCGGCGCGCTGGTGGCGGTGCAGCCGTTCGGCGGCGTGAGGCTCTCCGGCACCGGTGTCCAGGCCGGCGGCGCCGAGTACCTCAAACAGTTCATGTGGTCGCGTGTGGTTTCCGAGAATACAATGCGTCACGGGTTTGTTCCGTAAGACGCGCGCATCGATGTCGCCCTTCCGCGCACGCATGAACAAAACCGCCCCGCAGCGAATCTAAAGAAAAGGGGTGACGCATCATGGGGGTCGGCTGGCGCACCTGGAGAATGGCGATGAATGATATGAGTCTGTTGCCACGGCAGCTCACGGGAGCAATCCAGATCATCGGTGTGGCGTGCGGTCACGGCGCACGCGATACCCGTTGCGAGACGGCGCCCGACGCGTTACGCGCCGCGAGCCTGATCCAGCGTTTGCGCTCACGCGGCCTGAGGGCCGCGTGGGCCGACACGCTTTTTCCAAGCGCGCCACGCCGCACCGACAACCTTCAGGCCGTCCATAATGTCTGCAAGCGGCTGGCGCAGCGCGTGGAAGGGATCGTTCGGCGCGGCGACCTGCCGGTGGTGCTCGGCGGCGACCATTCGTGCGCCATCGGCACCTGGAAAGGCGTGGTGCGGGCACTCAGCCCGCGCGGTGCGCTGGGGCTCATCTGGATCGACGCCCACATGGACGCGCACACTCCGCAGACATCGCCGAGCGGCATGCTCCACGGCATGCCGCTCGCCTGCCTGCTCGGCAGCGGTTTCCCCGAACTTACCGCCATCGCCGGCGGCGCACGCCTCGATCCGCGGCACCTGTGCCTGATCGGCGTGCGCAGCTTCGAGACCGGCGAAGCTGCGCTGTTGCGCCGCCTCGGGGTGCGCGTCTACTTCATGCACGACATCGCCCGCCGCGGGCTCGATGCGGTGCTGCGCGAAGCGCTCGTCATCGTGCAAGACGGCACCGCCGGCTTCGGCGTGACACTCGATCTCGACGCTGTTGATCCCAAGGACGCGCCAGGCGTGGGCACGCCGTGCCCGGGCGGCATCCCTGCGGGCGAGTTGACCGCTGCCCTGACCAAGCTTGCCCGCCATCCCGGGCTCATCGGCATCGAGATTGCCGAATACAACCCCTATCGCGACCGCCGAGCGGCAACGGCCAGCCTGGTGGCGAACGCGCTCGACGCGATTCTCTCCGGCCAGCACGCGCTGCCGTTCGCGCCGCCCTTCATCGAACTGGAGCAGCGTTACGGCGCGCATCACTATGATCCCCTGCCCGTGGTGCTGGTAAAAGGCGAGGGCGTTTACCTGTGGGATGACCACGGGCGGCGCTATCTCGACATGATGAGCGCATATTCGGCCGTGAGCCATGGCCACTGCCACCCGCGGCTTACGCGAGCGCTTTCCGATCAGGCGCAGACGCTGGCCGTCACCTCGCGCAACTACTACAACACCCGGCTGCCGCTGTTTCTGAAGCGGCTGTGCGAACTGACCGGCCAGGACCTCGCCTTGCCCGCCAACACCGGGCTTGAAGCGGTCGAAACCGCGCTCAAAGCGGCGCGAAAATGGGGCCACAAGGTGAAGCGCATACCTGAAGGCGAGGCCGAGATCATCGCCTGCGAAGGCAATTTTCACGGGCGCTCGATCACCATTCTGGCGATGTCGTCTGAATCCCAATACCGTGACGGGTTCGGACCTTTTCCCGCCGGCTTCAAGTGCATCCCCTACGGGGAGCCCGAGGCGCTGGCGCGCGCGATCACGCCCCGCACGGCGGCCTTCCTGGTCGAACCGGTACAAGGGGAGGCGGGCATTATTGTCCCGCCGGCGGGCTATCTCGCCGAGTGTGCCCGCATCTGCCGGAAGCATGACGTGCTGCTGATCTGCGACGAAGTTCAGACCGGCCTGGGGCGGACCGGGCGCGTGCTCGCGTGCGACCACGAGCACGTCAGACCCGACGGCCTGATTCTCGGCAAAGCGCTGGGCGGGGGCCTGCTGCCGGTGTCCGCTTTCCTCGCGCGGCGCGCGGTGATGGAAGTGTTCACCCCCGGGGATCACGGCAGCACTTTTGGCGGCAATCCTCTCGCCGCTGCGGTCGGCCTCGAAGCGATCAATGTGCTGCTGGAAGAGCGCCTGCCGGAACGCGCTGCCGAGCTCGGAGAGTATTTGCTCGGCGAGCTGCGCGCAATCCACAATCCGCTGATACGCGAGGTGCGCGGCAAGGGACTCCTGATCGGGCTGGAAATCGACCCGGCGCGCACGTCCGCACGCGCCGTGTGCGAAAGGCTGCTCGCGCACGGTGTCCTGAGCAAGGAAACGCACCATACCGTGGTGCGCTTTGCCCCGCCGCTTGTCATCACCCGGCAACAGATCGATGCGGCGCTCGACGCGATCCGGAAAACATTCGCCGAACTCGAAGGGGAACTCCGGCACGCCCCCGAAGTAACGAATTGAATGCTCACATGTCACACCCCCACCCTGGCCCTCCCCCGTCGAGGGGGAGGGAAAATGGCTCCTTCCCCCTTGAGGGGGGAAGGCCGGGATGGGGGTGATTAATCGAGGACGCTCGCCATGCCGGATCGCCTCCAGCACGACTTCGTGACCGATCTCGGCATCACGCTGGAAAACCCGGCAGCTTGCTGCGGCGAGATCTGGTTGTCGGGACAAAGACTGTTCGCTTCCTTGAATCCGGCCTCGGGCGAGGTAATCGCCCGAGTCGGGTCTTGCGCGACACGGGACTATGATCGCGTCATCGCCGAGGCAAGCCGCAGTTGGCAGGCCTGGGGCATGATTCCAGCGCCGCAGCGCGGCGAGCTGGTGAGACGTATCGGCCTCGAACTCAGGCGTCACAAGGACCAGTTCGGCAGCCTGATCGCCCTGGAAACCGGCAAGATCAAGCAGGAAGGCGACGGCGAAGTGCAGGAGATGATCGACATCGCGGACTTCGCGGTCGGGCAGTCGCGCATGCTCTATGGCAAGACCATGCACTCGGAACGAGCGCATCATCGCATGTACGAGCAATGGCACCCGCTCGGCGTGGTCGGCGTAATCACGGCGTTCAATTTCCCGGCCGCGGTGTGGGCGTGGAATGCGTTCATCGCCGCCGTTGCCGGCAACGTTATCGTGTGGAAACCGTCGCCGAAAGCGCCGCTCACGGCGATCGCGGTGCAGCGCCTCGTCAATCACGTCATGCGGCAGACGGGCCACAACGGCGTGTTCTCGCTCTTTATCACCGACGAGAACCCGCTTGCCGAGCGCTTCGTCGCCGATACGCGGGTGGCTTTGATTTCGTTCACCGGCTCGAGCGCGGTCGGCAGGCATGTCGCAGAAGCGGTGGCGCAGCGCATGGGGAAGTATCTCCTCGAATGCTCCGGCAACAACGCGGTGATCGTCGACGAGACCGCCAACCTCGATCTGGCGGTGCGCGCGATTGTATTCGGCGCCGCCGGCACCGCCGGCCAGCGCTGCACCAGCACGCGGCGGCTGATCGTGCATGAGGCGGGTTACGCCGCGCTCGTCGCGCGCCTGGTTGACGCTTATTGTCAGGTCACGATCGGCGATCCGCTCGATCCGCGAACGCTGATGGGGCCGCTGATCGACGAGGCGGCGCGCGAGCGCTTCCGCGAAACCATCGCCGAACTCAAGGCGCGCGGCGCGGAAATCCTCTACGGCGGGGAGGTATTGCCGGGGCCCGGCTGTTTCGTGCAGCCGACGCTGGTCAGGGCCGAGCCCGCGTGGGAGATCGTCAAGCGCGAGACTTTCGCTCCGATTCTCTACGTGATGCCTTACCGCACGATCGAGGAGGCGATTGCGATCCACAACGACGTGCCGCAGGGCCTGTCATCGGCGCTCTTTACCGAAAACCTGCGCCATGCCGAACAATTCCTCTCGGCCGCGGGCAGCGATTGCGGCATCGCCAACATCAACATAGGCACCTCCGGAGCGGAGATTGGCGGCGCGTTCGGCGGCGAGAAGGAAACCGGCGGCGGGCGCGAAGCCGGCTCCGACGCCTGGCAAGCGTATATGCGGCGGCAAACCAACACCGTCAACTGGGGAACCGATCTGCCGCTTGCGCAGGGAATCAGGTTCGGAGTCGATTGAGCGGGCCCGCTGGCGCAACCGTCATTCGCACTTGGCGGCGAATGCCTCACCCGGCGCGAGGCTTTCCGCGCACTTCAGCATGCGAAAGAGATTCGAGTGGTTGTATTTCTGCGCAAACTCCGCGGCGGTGTGCCCTTGGTGGACCCTGATCCTTGGGTCGGCGCCGGCAAGCAGCAGCCAAAGCGCCGTGATGTGGTGTCCCTGTATCGCCGCCATCATGAGTGGGGTATTGATGTACGTCATCCCGTCCTGCGTATCCGCGTCGACCCGCGCCCCGCGTTCCAGAAGAAAGCGGACGGTGCGATCGCGCCCTTGGTAGGCGGCATAAGCCAATGGCGTGTAATGGTGAGGATCGTTTTCAATATCCGCACCAGCCTCTACGAGCATCCGAACGGCTGCCTCGTGCTGTTCGTAGGACAATGCGTCGCGTTCACGGTCTTCCTTGAAAAAGAACGAAGCCAGCATCAGCGCCGTCTCGCCGGCCGGGGTCCGGGCGTTGACATCGGCGCCGGCTGAAATCAGGTATCGCATTACCTCCAATGAGGCGGACCGTGCCGCGATGGTGATGAGGGGGGTTCCCTGTGGATAACCCGGCGCCGGAATCGGTTCATTGACGCTCGCCGACCGCGACATGATCAGCCCTTGAACGTATTCCACGTTGTCCGCTAGGATCGCGTTATGAAGGCCATCCACGTCCAGCATGCGCGAATCGCGTGTGAAACCGGCACAACCGGCCACCAGCGACGCGACAAGAATACTTCCCGCGAATGCCCTGGCAAACGCAATATACGGGCTCATACTCTCAACGCATCTCAATGTTTCCCGACGCTCGCCGCCCGTCGTTCGCGCAAATCCCGCCAGAGGTAGTAAACAGTCCGCGACTTCCCGGCCCGCGATGCGCGGCAATGCGGCTTGTGGCCGCTTTCCGTCACCATCTTATCAGTATAGTCAGGTTCCGTGATGGCCGACAGTCGGGATTCACCTGCACCTGCCCCCGTATAACACAGTATGCGATGATGTCCGCAGTTCGGTCTAGCAGCCTGTGGGACTTGAACAGCCGACAGTCTGCTAAGGAGTTTGTCGGGACAAAGTCCGACAAACTCCTAGTGTGATGGAGGCTTTCGCTTGTTGGTGAGATTCGACAGTGACGCTGGCGTCATCATCATGTTCGGCGACATAGCCGTGAAACTCCTCAAGATGATGGGGCAAAGCGGAGCGCTGCCGGGCGCGATCCTGCCGGAGGACATCCCGGCAGCGCTCGAACGCCTGAAGCGGGCGGTAGCCGCCTACCAGGAGCCGCCGTCTTCGGACGAGAACAGGGACCGGGACGGGGAACCTCCAGTAACCCTGCGACAGCGCGCCTTCCCGCTGACCGAACTCCTCGCCCGCGCCGCCAAGCGGGAGTGCCACGTGATCTGGGAGGAAGAGCAGCCGCCACTCGGCTGACGCTTACACCAGCCACGAACGATTGTTTACGCTGTTGACGGCTAAGCGGCCAATTGGTGAAGCTCATGGACGCGCCCGAGACGAAAAGCGCGCTTTCCAATTTCTACTTCCACGCCACCACCGCTTATGACATCATGCGGCATAACGGCTTGGAAATCGGCAAGGGCGACTTCATGGGCGCGAGCTGACCGGCCGGGGCGCCGGCGGCGGCCGCGGGACGGCACCGGATGCAGCACCTTCGGGGAGGGCGTACCATGCAGCAACTGACGCGCAACGTCTTCGTCGAAACGCAGATCCGCGGCTGCAGCCACGGGTTCGTGACCACCTCCGACGGCGTGGTCACGATCGACAGCCCGCACAAGCCGAGCGACGCACTCAGGCTCAAGGCCGAGGTCGCGAAGCACGGGCCGTTGCGCTACATCATCAACGCGGAGCCCCACGGCGACCATTGGACCGGGAACGCCTACTTCGATGCGCCAGTGATCGCGCATGAAGGCGTGCGCCGGCGCATCCTCGACACCAACATGGAGGAGCACGTCGCGCGGGTCGCCACCTTCGGTCCCGAGGAACCGAAGCTCCTTGAAGGCTACCGCCCCAACGCGCCGGTCATCACCTTTCGGAGCGGCATGACGCTCCACGTGGGCAACCACACCTTCCAGATGATCCATATGCCCGGCCATACCGCGTACCAGGCGGCGATCTGCATCAAGGAGGAAGGCGTCGCTTTCACCAGCGACAACATCTTCCACAAGGTGCAGACCTGGCTGCAGGAGGCGAACCCCGACCTGTGGCTGCTGGCGCTCGAATCGCTGCGCAGGCTCGACGAGGAAGTCTTCGTTCCGGGCCACGGCGCCGTGTGCGGCAAGGACTACCTTTCCGAGCAGGCCGCGTTCATTGAGGAGTGGAAGGCCTACGTCAAGAACGCGATCGACCGCGGCATGACGAAGGACGAAGCCATCGAGCGCCTGACCGCCATGACCGACCGCTATCCGATGGACGTAGGGCAGGACGGAATGGCGCCGAGCGTGATGAAGCGCAACATGGCGAACCTCTACGATTACTTCAGCGGCAACCACCGATCCCCATGATCTTGCGCCCCCCGTTTTGCGCACGCCTGGTCCTCATCGCGCTCACGTTCTTCGCGGGGGCGCTGCAGCAGGCTCTCGCGCAGGAAACCTCTCGTGAAGTGGGCGAAGGTAGTCAAAGCCACCGGCATCGAGCCCATGTGACGGGGGCGTGACATGGTAGACATCCAGGCCTACCCCTATCTGTGCTTCGTCAGGTTCGACCTGGTGGAGAAGGAGTTCGACCGCCAGTTCAACATCCACTTCGACGATCATATCCAGGAGTTGGCGGACCGGCCGGGCTACTCCACGGCCTGGCGCACGCGAGAGCTGCGCGGCGGCGATAACGAAGGCGTGATGGAACAGGAATACCAGCAGATCTACGCCATCAGCGATCCCGGGCTGTTCAAGTCATCCCCGCAAGACCCGCCGCCGCCCATCATGGAAAAGGAACCCTGGCGCCGCGACATCAGGAATTGGGGCCGGGTGTTTTACCGGGTGCTGTCCCTGATCGAAAAGGATGCCCGCGCCGGGCGCTGCTGGGCGCGCTGCGAAAGCAATTTCCACGGCACGGCGGCGGAAGAAACCCGATTCCAGTCCGAGAGCGCGCAGCACCTGAAGCAGGTGCTGGAACTGCCCGGCATCCACCGCGCCTGGCAACTGCAGCATGCCCCTCACGCCGCCCAGATCGGCCCCGACCCGGCCGGCAATTACATGCATCTGTACGAAGCCGATGCCCCGGAAAATCTCTTCGACCCCAGCCTGGGCGAGGACCGGCTACCGCTGAAGGCAGGACAGGAGTTCGCCGGCCGGCACTTTGCGCGGCTGCTGCTAAAGGCGGAGCCGCGGCGTTGAACATCCCGCAATTGAACCGCCAAGGACGCCAAGGAAATCAATCCCAAGGCCAATCGTCAGATTGGGAGGGTTCCGTGATTCACGTTGTGATCAAACGACACCGAGCGTTGATCTTCGCGCTGGCGCCCTTAGTGAAGATTGAACGCGGCAGCGGCAATGTATTTCTTGATATCGGGTTTTCGCCCGAGGACGCAGAACCTGCTGCTGCGCTCCGACTTGATGTCGAGAATCGAGCAGTTCGTGAAGCGCAGCGGCATGACCCAAACCAGGCGGCGCGCGCACTCGGCGTCACTCAGCCGCGACTCAACGCACTGCTGAAAGGCAAAATCGACCAGTTCAGCCTCGACTCCTTGGTCAACATGCTCGGCCGCGTCGGCATGCGCGTCGAAATGAAGGTGAAGAAAGCGGCCTGATGTGCGGATCCATTATTCGAATGCCTGCCGACAAGCGCGAGCGG
>Ga0156226_1465_pt1 | contig 16904 bp, 16 predicted proteins | sample RifCSPlowO2_12_FD_107874 | JGI IMG/M metagenome (GOLD analysis project Ga0156226, IMG submission 107874) | Betaproteobacteria bacterium RIFCSPLOWO2_12_FULL_62_13
CGCTTTGGCCTCGGTCACTGCTGTCCTCCATTCATCAACGATCACGGGATCTCTGGTTAACGTATCTTGGCGGACGACGTCGCATGAAAGGATATGTGCAACGCGTTGTTTTGGATCGCCCTCGCTCGCCCACGCTGCGCTCGCTCGCGACACAACTCGCGGTTTTTCAGAGCATCGTTAGTTCGCAGGCGGGGTCACTCGATGCGGATGCCCGCCTGTTTCGCAAGTTTTGACCATTTGGAGACTTCACTTTTCACGTGAGCGCGGAATTGTTCGGGTGAGCTGCCGACCACTTCGGATCCGGCTGCGGCGAGGCGCTCCCGGATCTCCTGCGCGTGCAGCACTTTCACGATTTCGCGGTTGAGCCGGGTGATGATCGGCTGAGGCGTCTTCGGGGGCGCCACGACCCCATACCAACCCGTGACTTCATAGCCGGGCACGCCCGCTTCAATCATCGTCGGCAACTCCGGCGCGGCTCGCGAGCGTTTACCGCTCGTGACGGCGAGGGCGCGAAGCCTGCCGCTCTTGATATGCGGCTGCGCCTGCAACAGCGTCTGTACGATCATGTGGATCTGTCCGCCCATGACCTCGGTCAATGCGGGCGCGCCGCCTTTATATGGGACATGCGTCATCTCGATGCCGCCGAGCTGTGCGAGAAGGGCGCCGGCAAGGTGACTGAATCCACCCGTGCCGGAGGAGCCGTAATCAAGCGGCCTTGTTTTCGCCAGTGCGATCAGCTCCTTCACCGATTTCACGGGCAGCGCCGGATTTACGACCAGCACCGAGACCTGCATGGTCGCCTGCGTTATCGGCGAGAGGTCGCGCACGAGGTCGTACGGCAGTTTCGTATACGCGCTCGAGTTAATGGCGTGGGTGGAGGTGATCATGCTGAGCGTGTACCCGTCCGGAGCGGATCTCACAACGAGGTCGACGCCGACGGTGCCGGCGGCGCCGGGGCGGTTGTCGACTACGACGGGCTGACCCCACGACGAGGCGAGTTTGAGCGCAATCGTACGCGCTGTAATGTCAGTGCCCGCGCCCGGGGCGAACGGTACGACGAGGCGCACAGGTTTTGCCGGATAGCTGTCTACCGCGGTGTCGGGCGACACCTGCGCTGCGCGCACCTCAACCGTGGCGCTTGCAGCGATCACGGCCGCGGCAATCAGACAACGTTGCAGCATCTTCGTGTTGCCGTTGTTGTTCCATCTGACGAATATACATAAAAACTTTAGCACGTCATCACCAGGCATTGCGCGAATAGTCCGTATCGTGGATGGCTCCTCTCACTTTTCGGCGTGCGCACACAGTGCTACGATTGCCCGTAGTTCAAGCTCGCCGGATACATCGCGGAGAACGCCAGGCAGCGGCTTTCAGTAGAATCGCGCTCGGTGACTGTCGATTATCCCAGGCCCTCCACACTTCAGAATGCGGATGTCAAACACGCCAGCTCGTCGCGGCCCCTTGTCGCGTTTCACTGTCATCGATTTAAGCCGCGTTCGCGCGGGCCCGACGTGCGTGCGTCAACTCGCCGACTGGGGCGCCGATGTGATCAAGATCGAAAGTCCGGAGGGGCTCAACGTAAGCGACGGTTGGGGCGATAACCGGCACGGTCCCGACTTTCAGAATCTACAGCGCAACAAGCGCAGCATGACGCTCAACCTGAAAGACCCCGAGGGCATCGCGATACTGCGCAAGCTGACCGATCGCGCGGATGTGGTCGTCGAGAACTTTCGGCCGGACGTGAAGTTCCGTCTCGGCATCGACTATAAGTCCCTGAAGAAGACAAATCCTCGTCTGGTGTACGCAAGCATCTCGGGATTTGGCCAGGATGGCCCGTACGCGAAGCTTCCCGGTTTCGATCAGGTGGCGCAGGGCATGGGCGGTCTAATGGCGGTCACGGGAGAGCCCGGCCGCGGCCCCATGCGCGCCGGCATTGCTGTCGCGGATTCGAGCGCCGGAAATTACTGCGCGATGGGCATATTGACGGCGCTGCTCGAGCGCGAAGTCTCCGGCGAAGGGCAGTGGGTGCAAGTGTCGCTGCTCGAGGCGATGATCGCGATGCTCGACTTCCAGGCTGCGCGCTGGCTCGTGCGCAACGAAGTGCCGGAGCAAGCCGGCAACGATCATCCCACCGGAATCCCTACCGGCGTGTTCCCGACGGCTGACGGGTATATCAACATCGCCTCCAATGCTCAGCCCATGTGGGAGCGCCTGTGCAAAGCGCTGGGCGCTGAAGAGTTGATTCACAAGCCCGAATACAAGGACCGTGCGGCGCGCGCGAAGAACCGCGTGGCGTGCCACCGCGACATCGGCCAGTACACGCGGCGTAAGCCGAGTGCCTGCTGGCTCAAGGCATTCGCGGATGCCAGCGTGGCGAGTGGACCGATTTACAAAATGAACGAAGTTTTCGCTGATCCGCAGGTCCAGCACCTGGGAATTGCCAAACCCGTAAAGCATCCGAAATTGGGCGACATCAAGCTCGTCGGTCAGGCGTTCAGGCTTTCGCGAACACCGAGCGGAATCCGCAGTCCCGCTCCCGAACGCGGCGAGCATACGGACGAAGTGATGCACGAGCTGGGCTACAGCGACGAGCAGATCGCCGAGCTACGCCGGCGCATCGTGATTTGAAGCTGCGGCGTGCCGCCTCAAAACGGCGGCGCTTCAGGATCAAGCCGTCTTGGCGGGTGCGGGCGTGATGAGACCGCTGGTCGGCGAACTTGGGGCGGCCGAATAGAGCTTCTTCGGCATACGGCCCGCGAGAAACGCTTCGCGCCCCGCTTCGACCGCTTTCTTCATCGCCGAGGCCATCAGCACCGGGTCGTGGGCGGCGGCGATCGCGGTGTTCATCAAGACGCCGTCGCAACCCAATTCCATGGCGATCGCCGCATCGGAGGCGGTTCCGACCCCGGCATCAACCAGCACCGGCACTTTCGCGTTCTCGATGATGATCTGGAGATTCCACGGATTGAGGATGCCCATGCCGGAGCCGATGAGCGACGCGAGCGGCATTACCGCAACGCAGCCGATCGCTTCCAGCTCTTTGGCGACGATCGGATCGTCGGAGGTGTAGACCATGACCTTGAACCCTTCCTTGACCAGCGTCTTTGCGGCGCTGATCGTCTCCACCACGTTCGGATACAGCGTCGTCGGATCACCCAGCACTTCGAGCTTGACGAGTTCGTGGCCGTCGAGCAGCTCGCGCGCGAGCCGCAGTGTGCGCACTGCATCATCCGCCGTATAGCAGCCGGCGGTGTTGGGCAGGATCGTGAATTTCGACGGCGGAATCGCGTCGAGCAGGCTCGGCTCGTTCGGGTTCTGGCCGATGTTGGTGCGGCGAATTGCCACGGTCACGATTTGCGTGCCGCTCGCTTCCACCGCCGCCTTGGTCTCGGCGAAATCCTTGTACTTGCCGGTGCCGACCAGCAGGCGCGAGGCATACGGTTTACCCGCAATCAACAGCGGGTCGAGGTTTTCATGGGGTTTCATAGAAGGTCGGTTTAGAGTTTAGGGTTTAGAGTTTAGAGTTCAGGGTCAAGGATTCAGGATTCGGGATTCAGCAGACGGAGTGGGCTGGGCGAGCCGTCACCCGTCACGCCCCACCACGTCACGCTCTATCATGTCACGCTTCACCACGTCACGCTTTATCAGAATTAGCCTCCGCCGACGGCGACCACGATCTCGATCCGGTCGCCGTCCGCGAGCGTCTGTTCGGGAAAACGGCTGCGCGGCACGATTTCGCCATTGCGTTCGAGCGCTACGCGCTTGCCGCCGAGGTCAAGCCGGGCAATGAGCTCCGAGCAGTTGAGCGGCTGTTCGAATCGGCGACCTTCGCCGTTGACGGTAATCGAGATCATGAGTGATGGTTGCTTAAGCGATGCAATCCTGGGCTGCATAAGCCCATGCCTGCATTTTACCGCTTAGCCGGGTTTTGACCAACGGGATGCGTGGGTCGAAGGCGGGCATGAAGCCGGCGAAGCATTCGCCGGGGGCGACGGTGCCGGCGGTGTTGTTACCAGAATCCTGAATAACCAGCGGGCGATTACCGGAGACAAAAAGCTCTTCAACGATTCGCATTTGCACGTGCTCGCGGCCGGCGTTGCCCCACTATCACCGGCCGAGGCGCCGGCGAATGAACTGCGGCTCGCGCGAGAGATGGCTGGGCGCGGCTGAGCATGCCAACTTCCCGCTCACCTATACACCCGGTCCCCGACATCGCCTGACCTGACGGACCGAAGCAACGCCCCGGACGAGCCGGGGTATGGGAAAGCGCTTGCTTCGCTCTGGTGCGTGGAGTAGATTCCCGAGTGATTCACCGCTGATGCCGGTTTAACACCAGCTTCGGTCGCGGTTTGCTCCTGGGGAGGCGGAAGTCAGCATGAACATAAGACCTATGATGCGCACGGTGCGAGCGCTTTCGCACATGCTCCCGACGCACGGGCTCGGCGCGGCGACGGCAGTGCCGGATTGATTTTCCTATCGTTTTTTCCGGGGCCTCTTCCGAACCCGCTCCCGGCGCCTCGGATCGGTGAATCGGGATTGCGCCGGGATTGGATTTCCTATCGTTCAGTCAAAAGGAGGAAACAGCGATGAGTTTCTACTGGCAGGGGCGGTTCTCCGAGAAGCCGAGCGACATTCTCAAGCACTACTACGCCGATGCGATGCGCCACCCGATTTTTCTGGAAGCCCTCCATGTATGGGACAAGGGCAGATGGGGTCAGGTCTTGCCTTTTGCCTCATATGACTTCACCTGTCGGCTCTGGCCAATTTGCGCGCGCGCTAAAGAAAAGAAAGAAAAGGGGCCAGGCTCGATTAATTCCGAGTAAATGGGGCCGGGTTCACTTTTTAAGAGGAGATTCGTGGTGCGGTGAATCATAAACTGCCGCGAGCGCGCGGTGTGATGCACAGCCGCCGTGCTGGCGATACGTTGTAAAGCGTCGGTCGAGCCACAAGTTTTCCCGGCGACACAAACCCGCCAGAAATGCCGGCGGGTTTGTCTTTTTTGGGGCATGACAAGAAGCGTGTTGTCCGGAAGCGGGGCTCGGGGTCGGACCACGCTAAGCCTCGTTCAAAAACAGTTCGTCACACCGGCGAAAGCCGGTGTCCAGAAAACGCGCACCAAGAGAATCAACGCGCTACTGGATGCCGGCTTTCGCCGGCAAGACGAAATCGCGCGGACCCTTGGGGTCAGACTCGAAACCCGGCGAACTTGCTCTTTGCCTGCGGGCCTCTTGCTGCGGACGCCGAGCGGCGTCCTGACGTTGCCGAGGACTGAGGACTGAGTGCTGCCGGCTGACGACCGCGTCAATGTGTTGGTGGTGCGCAAGCGCACCCTACGCGTGCTGGAACATGAAATCCGCTGGAAACCGCTCGTGGTTACGCTTGACCGCTTGGTTGAGCGCGCGCGTCTCGAGTCGGCACGTGTGGTTTTCTGCCGACGCCGCCCGTTGAAGGGATGTATTCGCGGCCCCTTCTGGAAGATTTGTGAACCAGACTAAGCGAGCGTCACGGCAGGGGAGAGGGCGAGCGCCGGATTGATTTTCCTATCGTTCATTCGCGGACTGAAAGCGCGCCTGCTCCTTCACGCTGCCGTGGAAATTGCTTTCGCAGCGCGCCCAGCAGCGCCCGGCACGATCGTCCTTTTCGACCAGGGACAACACGCGGAAAAACACCCGGCCCCAATTCCCGATATCGCGACGCCAGGGCGCATCTTCCATGACCGGCGGCGGCGGATTTTGGGGAAACGACTTGAACAGGGCGGGATCACTGATGGCGTAGATCTGCTGGTATTCCTGCTCCATCACGCCCGCGTTATCGGCCCCGCGCAACTCCCGCGTGCGCCACGCCGTGGAGTAACCCGGCTTGTCGGCCAGTTCCTGGATGTGATCGTCAAAATGAATGTTGAACTGCCGGTCGAACTCCTTGTGCACGAGATCGAACCGCACAAAACACATGTAGGGAAATGCCTTGCTATCCAGCATCGCACGCTCCTTTACGTCCCGGCAGGCCTGGCAGCACCACCATTCATTTACCGAACCGCATGACCGGGGAATCCAAAAACAGAATTTGCAGGTTCAAATCTTAGCGTCTTTTCGCATTGGAATAAGCTGAGAATGCGATGATCCGTGGCGTTTGGGCAATCTGCCCCTGCTCCCATGCGTTTCCGTAATCGGGACCGATGCTTACGGGCCGCCTTTCTTATTTCCCTGACAGCGTCCGCAATCGCGGCTTTCACATACACCGTGTTGCCGCGCAATGCGCAAAACGCTTACTGTTTGCTTTCCATCCACGCGCCATTAAGATATAGCACTAAAGAGAAAAGCGAGGAGAACACATCATGGCAGCCGACACCATGCACATTGTGCCCCTGGCTGCGCCGTTCGGGGCGGAGATTCGGGGTATTGACCTGTCCCGTCCGGTCGGTACGGAGCAATTTTCTGCAATTGAACAGGCGTTTGATGATTATTCTGTCCTGCTGTTTCGCGACCAGGTCATCAATGAAGACCAGTTTGAGACCTTCGTCTGCCGCTTTGGTGAGATGCAGGTGAATTTCCTCCGGAGGTATACGATCAAGGACCGGCCTTTGATTCTCCAGGTCTCCAACATCAAGGTAAACGGGGAAGATATCGGCCATGCGGATGCCGGCCGCGTGTGGCATTCCGATATGTCCTACGAAAAAAATCCGCCGCGCATGTCTGTACTCTATGCGCGCGAGGTGCCGGTCACCGAGCAGGGACAGGTTCTCGGCGACACCCTGTTTGCCAGTGCGGTGCTGGCCTACAACTCGCTCGACGCGAAAATGAAAGAGCGCTGCCAGGGACTGCGGGTGAAGCACGACGTGGCCGGCCGGCGGCGTGATACCGGTACCGGCAGCCACGACAATGCCCAGCGCGAGGCCATGGAAAAAGTGGTCCACCCTGACATCCGCACGCACCCTTATACGGGGAAAAAGGCAATCTACGTCAACCATGGCGAATGCGTTGCGATCGAGGGCATGCCTGACGATGAGGCACAGGCATTGATCGGAGAGTTGGCCGACACGGCGACACGTACCGAGTTTCAATACCGGCATAAATGGCAGGTCGGCGACGTCCTGATGTGAGACAACTGCGCCCTGCAGCATCTTGCGATACACGACTACGAGCTGCCATTGCGGCGCATGATGTGGCGGATTTCGGGCTGCCCCACCAGTGTCTATGAATAGCCACGGTCTGACCCGGCCGCCCTGACGGGCTCACCGGCACGCAGGTCTCCTGACAGGTACCGCATTTCCAGCACAACTTTTAAAGACGCTCATCCGACACAAAGGAGGATACATGGACAAAAGCCTGCAGACCCTGGGGCAATACGCTGCATCGCTGACTTACAACGACCTGCCCGCGACTACCGTGCAGGCGGTAAAGCAGCGCATTGTCGACTCCCTGGCCTGCGCCCTGGGCGGCTATCTGCTGGAGGCCGGCAAAGTGGCGCGACACCTCTGCCCGCCGACAGACGCGGAGTTCGGCGCACGCATCATTGGCTCCCTGCAGCGCACGACGCCCGAGATGGCGGCGTTCGCCAATGCCACCATGGTACGTGACCTCGATCACTCGGATGTCTATCACCCGTCCATAGCCTCCGGTGGTCACCCCAGCAACTCCATTTCCGCGCCCCTCGCCGTGGCCGAGGCCGTTGGCGCCAGCGGCATGAGCCTGATTACCGCAATCGCTCTGGGCTATGAAATGTATGTTCCCTTCATCGAGGGCAAGGCAAAAATAAAGTCCCAGTTCGAAGTGGACGGCCTGATGGCCAGCTTCGGCAGCGCGATGGCTGCTGGCAAGCTGCTGGGCCTCAATGCGGAACAGCTGGCCACTGCGGCCTCGCTGGCGCTGATCGCCAACGTGGGCCTGGGCATGAGGCGGGTCGGCAAGGTTTCCATGTACAAGGAATTTTATGCGGGCATGGCTGCGCGTCAGGGAATTTTCTGCGCGCAGATGGCGCAGGCGGGCGTAACCGCTCCCGAGGAGGCCATAGAGTCGAACCAGGGCGGCCTGAAACATGTCGTCATGACAGACGGCGTGTTTGAGCTTGATCGGCTTGCCGGCAAGGGACAGCAGTTCATGATCGAGAAGACCATCATCAAGACCTTCCCCATAGGCGGGGGCGTACATCTCTCGGCATTTGCCGCCATGGAACTGAAGAAGAAAGTCCGCGCGGATGAAATCGCATCCATCGTGGTGAAAACCGAGGCCTACGGCAAATCAACCTCGGCCATGCCCCAGCACTGGCATCCCACCACGCGTGAGACCGCTGATCACAGCATACCGGTCGCCGTGGCCATCACGCTGGTCGACGGCGCGGTCACCGCGGAAAGCTGGAAGAAGGAACGCTACAAGGCGCCGGAAGTGCTCGATCTGATTGCCAGGATCAGCGTCGAGGAAAACCCCGAGTTCACCCAGCAGTACCCGGGCAAAAAGAATATCGTCATTGAAGCAAAGACGCACAGCGGCGAAACCCGGGCCGTGCACCTTGTCAGGACATCCAAGGACGACCAGACCAGTGACGACATCGTGAACACCAAGTTCCGCCATTATGCCGACGAGGTCCTGACGCACTCACAGGCCGCAACGACACTGGAAGCGATCTGGCATCTCGAGAAGCTGGAGAACGCCGGAACCCTGCTTGACCACATGCGGGTCTAGATTCACCTTGCGCCACGCCAATATCAGAATATGTATCTGATTAATATTGTTATTTTGTTCAGGCGCAATCCAGGTTGCCGCCACAAGAAAGCGCAACACAACGTGAAGCTTGCGGCTCCGGCACGAGGCTCAACGCCGCACGCGTATCACAATCATCCGCGCTCAGCCGATAAGATGTCGGCATGACTGCAGAGCGCGATCACGACCAAGGGGAAAACGATCATGACCATCCTCGTGCAGTATTGCTCGCATTGAGGCTACCAACCTGAAGCCCTCCGTGTGAAGGCCTGGTTTGAAGCGCGCGGTCGCGGCCCGGTTGACATCCAGCCGGGCAAGATCGGGCAGTTCGACATCGTCGTCGATCAGAAACTCGTTTACTCGCGCTTTGAGACGGGCCGGCTCCCCACCGACGCTGACCTTGCAAGAATTACGCCTTAAGATCTGGCGCGTTCCCCATGGAGGCTGATCGCCAAATCGGACGCGCTCTGGTTCGGGCGCACGCTGGTGTACCCTGCGTTGGTCGTGTAGATAAGTACCATCCGGCTGTCCGCAGCCGCTTCGATAGCGTGCGCGAGTCCGGCAGGCAGGCTCACCAGGCTGCCCGGCGATAACGGCACCGCGTCCCTCTCCTCGAATGTAATCGCGCCCCGCCCTTCCAGGCAGAACACGACCTCGTCGTCGTCGGGATGCATGTGCAAGGGCGTTATCTGGCCTGGCTCGTAGCAGTTCATGCGCGTGACAAGGTCTTTCGAGGCCAGCAGACCCTGATTGACCCGCACATCGGGAGAAAACCGCCTGAAGTCGTAGATGTTGAGCGCCTGAACGGTTCCCTTCGTCGTCATGACCGATATCTCCATGTGTTGCGTGGAATGAGATTCCGGTTTCCGGCACGATTGCGCCGATCGGTGCCGCAGTCCGCCGGACCACGAGCGCCAAAATGGGCAAATGTTACCCCAACATCATGCGCGTGCCTCCAGCATGTTCCTCATGGACACTTTGGCATATTGCGCTCAACGTCCGGTTGCGAAATCCCGGGTGACCGGCGCGGTCCCGGGGTGTATCATGCCCGCGATCCAGGAACGTCCGGAATGGTGTACAGCCACAAGTGACCTTGCAACTACGATGCAACCCAAATCGACCGCGAGGTGATCACATGCCCCAGTCCATAAGTCTCACCCTGCGTTGCAGCCTTGTCGCCACCGTCTGCTTCTGCGGCCCGATCCATGCACAGGCACAGGGAGTGCCCTACCCAGCGAAGCCTGTGCGTGTAGTCGTGTCCACCGCAGCGGCCTCTGGTGCGGATCTGGTGGCCCGTATTGTGCTGCCAAAGCTCAGCGAGTCGTTCGGCAGGCAATTCGTCGTTGAAAATCGGCCGGGCGCGGGAGGGAGCATAGCGGCTGACATGGTTGCCCGTGCCCCTGCCGACGGGTACACGCTTCTGTTCGGAGTTGCCGGCCTCACCATCACCGAAGTGCTGTACAAAAAACTCTCCTACAACCTGGAACAGGACTTTGCTCCCGTCGGCCTGGTGGGCGCCGCCCCGCTCATGCTGGTCGTGCATCCGTCGCTGCCCGTACGAAGCGTGAAGGAACTGATAGCGTTCGCCAAGGCACGGCCCGGACAAATCCTGTACGGATCATCGGGAAACGGAAGTTCGCCGCACCTGACCGCGGAACTCTTCGGGATGGAAGCAGCCGTGCGACTGGTCCACGTCCCCTACAAGGGATCCCCTCAGGCCGTTTCCGACCTGATCGCCGGGCAAGTCACGATGATGTTCGCCGCGCCATCCACATTCATGCCTCACGTGAACGCTGGCCGCCTGCGCGCACTTGCCGTGAGCAGCGACCGCCGCAGCGTTGCTGCCCCCAAAGTACCGACGATGGCTGAAATGGGCATGGCCGACTTCAAGGCCGGCACCTGGAACGGGCTGCTGGCCCCATCCGGAACATCACCGGAAATCATAGGCCGGCTGAACAGCGAACTGTCAAACGCTGCCCGCTTACCAGAGAGCCGGGAGCGCCTTGCCAAACTGGGAATGGACGCCGTTACGGGTCCGCCTGCCGATTTCGCCGCCCTCATACACGCCGAAATCGGGAAATGGCGCAAGGTCATCACCGCATCCCGCGCCCGCGTCGACTAGCAACGAGTTCTTTGAGAAGCGGCCCGACCAACAGCTACCGGATGTACAGCGAACGCAGCGCCCTCAGGTTGGAAATGCGTTCCACGTTCCACAACGCAGCGATAAGCTCGGCGGCGCGGCGGCGACCGATTATTCGTCCCATCAGGTCCAAGGCCTTGCGTTCTTCTACTGCACGCGAGATGGGATTCTCCGCGGTGCCGAGTGCAGCCATCGTCTGATGCCGCAGGGTTCGTCCATCCTTAAGCCTGATCTCCATGACACATCGCCAGCGCCGGAGCGAATCGGTAAGACCGGGATCACCAACCGTTTCAATACGCTGCCGAAGAGCACGCACTTTCTGATCCTTCATGCGCCCAACATCGTGCGCAGATGCAAAGGTAAGCGTTCCGTCGACCAGCATGACCGCCAGCAAATGCTGCAGCGAGATATTGGGCATCTCACGGTTTGAAACGATGCTCAGCTCCTTGTCGGGCAGGCGGGCAACAAGCTTTTCAACGTCGTCTGGCCCAATCCGGTGCAGCGCCATCATTTCTCTCAGCACATGCAGCGGGCCCTGGATGGGGCCGCCCGCCGACCAGCACTTTATGGCGCTACGCATGATTTCGTACTCCTGCCCAAGACCGTGAGCAAGGACCTGGGGATCCCCGGCGGGGGAGTAGGTTGCGAAAAGGTTGTGGTCTCCGGAAAAGACATCCTCCACGCCGGTAAACCCGGACTTCACCATCAGCGCCGTCTGCACGCCATTGTGAGCGGGCATCCCGCCCACAGCGTATGCCTTCTCCACGTGCTGCGAATCCCGCAGCCGGGTATAAAGTCCGGATGCCTGCTGCCCCGCATATGCCAGTACGTAACGCACCCGTCGCGCATCAAGCCGCAGCAGGGCTGCGGCGGCTGCAGCCGCACCGAACAGGTGCCCGTAAGTACTGCTGACCGGCGTTGGCGCGAGCGCGATGACCGTACGAGCGCAGACATCGTAGCCCAGCACCATCGCCCGCAGCAGCTTTTGCCCTGACAGCTGATCACGTTCACAGACAGCCAGCGCGGCCGGAACGATGCAGGTCCCCGGGTGCGTGCGTGACGGCGGGTGCGTGTCGTCCGTCTCGTCACCGTGACCGCTCATTCCATTTGCCAGGGCTGCAAACTGCACAGATGTGATGAGGCTGGTTCCAATCACGCCCGCATCTTTCCTCCCCGCCTGCGTGCGCACGTACGCGGCTGCACGCTTGCCCGGCAGAAGCCTTGATCCCGACACCATCGCGGCAACTGTATCGACCAGATGCAGGCGCGCACGCTCGGCGACTTCAGCCGGCAGCGGCTGCCTGAGCGCACGGGCGATATAACCGCTCAATGCGTCCATCACCGGCGAAACTTCAGGAAGGGATGCAGGCACGATACCTCCTACGTCAAAAATGGCGCGTTTCTTCATAACATATGTCTGATGCCGGTTGATGCCGGTTTAACACCAGCTTCGATCGCGGTTTTCTCTGGGGGAGGACGAAGCAGGAATGAACATAAGGCTCGTTATGCGCACTGTGCGAGCGCTTTCGCACTGGCTCCCGGCGCGCGGGCGCGGCGCGGCGACGGCAGTGCCGAATTGATTTTCGTATCGTTGGCGACCTGCCGATCGAACAGCCAACCCGTTTCGAACTCGCGGTCAACATGAAAACCGCCAAGGCGCTCGGCATCACGATCCCGCAGTCGATCATGCTGCAAGCTACGAGGGTGATCGAGTGATGAATTATTTCGAATCGGTGCTGTGGGCATTGAAACGGTGTAGCGCGTACCCCGACCTTCTAGGGAAGCTCGAGTTCCTGGCACAGCCGGCTGAAGGGCAGCACCGTGATGTTCCCGCTTGAAAAGTGCTTCCTGCCAAGATGGGCCTGATAGAAATGGGGAATGGACGTTCTTTCGGCGAAGTATCGAAGCGCCGGCGCGACGGCCTTCTCGCCGGACTTGCATTCCACGGCGAACAAGGGCTTACGGTCGCGCAACACGACGAAATCCACTTCGCGTTTGTCCGTGTCGCGCAAGTAGCGTAGCTCCATGGAATAACCCTGCGTATCTTCGACCCAATGACAATACTTGAGGAGCTGCGAGGCGACGAGGTTCTCGAAGCGCGGCCCGTCGTCCTCGACGCTCGACCAGTCCCAAAGATAGAGTTTCCTCTCCTTTTTCACGGCGCGCACGCGGGGCGGCCCGTAGGGCGACAGCCTGAAGCAGACGTACAGGTTCTCGAGGATCTGGAGCCACCGTTCGGCGGTCTTGTGGTCGATTTGCAGGTCCTCGCGCAGGCTCCTCACCGACAGCGGCGAGCCGACCCTCGCCGGCAACAAATCCGTCAGATGCTCGATGAGACTGATCTCGCGCACGTGCTCCAGGTCCCGAAGGTCCTCCCGCACGATGCGCGAGATCCGGTTTCTGTGCCAGATGCGATGTTCCGCCTCGCTTTGCGCGAACAAAGGTTCGGGAAAGCCCCCGAACTTCAGCAAAGCTTCCAGATCGGAGCGCACGGGTGTCCGGGCGAGCTCCCTGACGGAGAAAGGATGGAGGCGGAAGTAGCGGTAGCGTCCCACCAGAGAGTCGCCGCCCTTGCGGTAATAATCGAGCCGGGCCGATCCGGTGACGAGGAGCCTGCGCCGCGATTTCTCCGTGTCGTAGATTCCCTTCAGCAGGTTTCTCCATCGGGCGTACTTATGGATTTCGTCCAGCAGGACCAGGGGCTCCCCGGCGGGCAATTCCGCGTTTCGCAGCCGGGGCGGAACACTCGGGTGATCCCAGTTGAGATAGGCGGGATGCGTCTCGTCCGCGTCCCGCCCCAGGAAGCCCAGGGCGAACGTGGTCTTGCCGACTTGGCGCGGGCCGCCGACGAAGGCCATTTTCCTTTTCAAGACGTCGGCTACGGCGCTTTCCAGGTAGCGAGGGATCCGCATGAAATGGATTATAGTCCACTTTACTCATGAGCTGCGCGGCCTCCAGTCTGACCCACTCACGAGGGCCTGGTCCGGCAACGCCTGCGCCAGGACCAGACACCGGCCCACCGCCTATCTGGCCGGTCCCAGAATGTGAATATTCCGCAACTTCTGACCTATATGCCGGTTTAACACCAGTTCCGATAGAGCTGCTGCTGATTGAGCCCCGTAAGGGACGCTATCTTGGAGATCCCGCCCATCGCCTCGCTGTTTCTTAGAACTTCAGCTCGGCGCTCACCCCGAGGGGGAAATTACGCTCCGGGGCGGGTTCGTAGAAGCGGCCATTGGCTTCAGCGACGATGACTGAACCGATGTAACGGCGATCCGCGATATTGTCGATGCGCAGGAATTCGCTCACGCGCCAGCTCTTCCCGCGCTGCTCGAAACCGGCGCGCAGGTTCCAAACCGTATAGGCCGCTGCAAACTCGCTGTTGGCATCGTTGACGTACACCTTGCCGTTGCGCCTCACCTCGACGCCGGCATGAAAGCCGCTCGCCTGATGACGCCACACTACCTCGCCGAAAAGGCTCGAAGGCGGCACACCGGGCAGCTTATTGCCTGCCGGCACGGTGGCCGGTGGTGTGCCGCTCGTGAACGGCTGTGTGAAGCGCGCATCGAGCAGGGTGTATGCAAGCACCGCTTCGAAACCATGCGCGAAGCGGCCCTCCCATAGAAGTTCCACGCCCTCGCGGCGGGTCTGCGCCGCGTTCCTGAAATCGGTGCGCCCGCCGCTCGAGCTGTTGACCACGATTTCGTCCCTGACGTCGATGCGGAAGAGCGCGGCGTTGAAGCGGCTTGCCGCGCCGATCAGCGCCTTCACGCCGAGTTCGCGATGGTTGCTGTTCGCCGCTTTGAGAGTGAAGTTCAAACCGGACACCCCGCCCGGGCGATGGGCAAGCTCGGCAAAGGTTGGGGTCTCGAAGCCTTTGCCGGTGTTGGCGTAAAGATTCAGGGCCGGCGTAAGCCTGAAGGTGACGCCGCCAGCGGGTGTCGTGCGCACATAATCAACGGTGCCGCTGTCGTCTGGGTTGGCCTCGGTCACGAAAAAGTCGCGCGACTCGAAGCTCACGCGGCTGTGGCGCACTCCTGCGAGGAGATTCCAGCGCGGCGCGATCTGCCACTCGGCCTGCGCGTAGAAGTCGGCATTGGTGACGATGTCGTCCTCATCGCGTTTGAGCGGGCCGCTTACGCCGAAGTTGTTGATGAATCCCTTGCGACGTTCAGCCATGCGGTCGTAGTCGACGCCGGCGGTGAGCGTGAGAGGCCCGCCGGCGAGCGATGCATTGCGCGTGAGCCGCACGCTGGCGCCGCTGTAGCCGCGGTCGAGGTCGACGACTCCGCCCGAGGAGGTGGGCGCGCTCTGGGCGGCGAGCGGAATAGCGAGAAATTGCGTCACCTGCCGGTCGCCGAGGTAGGCGCGCGCCTGAAGTTTGTCGCGCGCGGAAAGTTGAAGGTCGTACACGAGGCCGGCCTGGTTCTGCGCGACGCTCTTGCGGGTACTCAAGGCAAGCGCGTTGCTGCCCGCCTGGCGAGGATTCTGCGCTACCTGATTGGCGGCGAGACCAAGCGGATCCTGCGTTTCCGGCTGGTCGAGCGCGTTGACGACGAGCGTGATGACGCCCCGGGAGCCGGCGTCGAGCTTGAACTTGGCATTAGCGTGATCGCGGCGCGCGGCGCTGTGATCGCGGTAACCTTCGGTATCGAAGCGTGAAGCATCGATCAGGTAGTTCACGCGGCCGTTCGTGCCGCCGAATTGCAAACCGAATTTGGTGGTGTCATAGCTACCCGCGTACGCGCTGCCGGTGAGCGTCGGCTCCGGCGGGCCGTCGGCGGGAAAAGGTCTGGATCACGCCGCCCGCCGCATTGCCGTAGAGGCTCGAAAACGGCCCGCGCAATAGTTCGATGCGCTGTGCCGAGGAGAGGTTGAACGAAGCAGCCTGACCCTGTCCATCGGGCATCGTTGCGGGGATGCCGTCGGCGATCAGCCTGAGCCCGCGCACGCCGAAAGTCGAGCGCGCGCCGAAGCCGCGCGAGGAAATCTGCAGGTCCTGCGCGTAATTCTGGCGGTTCTGCACCACCACGCCCGGAACGCGGTTGAGCGCTTCCGACAGATTGACCTGCGGGTTGTCTTCGCGGATTGCGCGCTGACCGATGCTGTCAATCGACGCCGGCAGGTCGAAACTTGCGTGCTCGACGCGCGTGGCGCTTACGGTCACCTCCGGGAGAAGCGCGGGCTCGTTCTGCGCCACCGCAGGCGCCGCGGCGCACAGCGCCGCGACGGCGAATGATCGGCACAACATTCCGACGCCAGCCGCGACCAAGTCAGCGCAGCCGGGACAGAAAATGCGCCATCGCCCCGATGTCCGCGTCGGAGACGCCGTGGAGCACTCCGCTCATGATGGTGTCGGCGCCGCTTCTGCGTTTGTCGCGTAATGCGGTCATCGCATCGACCAGGTACTCTTCGCGCTGGCCGGCGAGCCGCGGGATCTGCGCGTGGCCGCGGAAGTCCGGCAGGTGGCAGGTCCCGCAGCGCAGCTTCCGCGCTACCTCCCGTCCGCGCTTCTCCAGTGCCGGATCCGCTTCAGCCGGTTCAACGCGCACCGGGCTTGCGGCAAAGCTTTCCGCCAGCAACGAGATTTCGCGATCGCTCAAGCCCTTGGTGACAGGCTGCATCGGCGGCGACACGCGCAGGCCTTCCCTGAACAGGATGAGCTGAGTTTCGAGAAAAGTCTTCGGCTGCCCGGCGACGGAAGGTATGCCTGCAGTCCGCGAGTTACCCCCCTCGCCATGGCACGTCGCACACATGCGCAGCCGTTCCCGGATGGATTCAGACAGGGCCGGGTTCACGGTCGCGTCGGCGCCGGAGACGGAACACAGCGTAATGGCGGCGAGAACAGCCCACCCTGCGGCGCGGAGCGTCGCTTGCACCTTGGCCACGCAGGTCAACTCTTTTTTCCCGCGCCCTTCTTCACGGCGCCGCCGGTGTAGGTGACGCGATGGATCGCCCCGTTCTGCTCATCAGAAGTTTGTGCTCTTCCTCGTTCCGGAGGCGTACGGCGATATTCAGCCTCGTGAAAATGGGTGACACCTCATTTGCACCACGAATTTCCCCTCGCC
>Ga0156226_1404_pt2 | contig 16872 bp, 15 predicted proteins | sample RifCSPlowO2_12_FD_107874 | JGI IMG/M metagenome (GOLD analysis project Ga0156226, IMG submission 107874) | Betaproteobacteria bacterium RIFCSPLOWO2_12_FULL_62_13
ATCGGCTTGCAGGATATCCGGATCACCGGCGCGCAAGATACCTGGAGCATCATGTCACAGGAGTCGTGATTCGATCTTGGCAGTCACTGCAAGTCTACATCCCGACCTCTGCCGGCCTCTGGAATTGTTGGATACTGTAGCCTTGCGCGATCTTGAACCCGTTACACTCATCGCGGGCGTGCCTCACTTGTTGGTCGTGCACCCTTCATTGCCAGCGAAGAGTATAAGAGAGCTGATCGCGCTCGCGAAGACACGGCCGGGTGAGCTCAACTATGCCTCGGCTGGAAATGGCAGCCCGTTCCATCTAGCGGCGGAGCTTTTCAACCTGCTCGCGGGCGTCAAGATGAACCATGTCTCCTACAAAGGCGGTGGTCCCGCGGTCGTGGATGTGATGACCCCGAGGACTCCTCGAGATGACTCTTGTTATTACGCTTTTTTCTGTTCGCCGCTCAAGAACAGGCAATGTGGGGGTTGGCGCGCAGCACCCTCGAAATCGTTCACCGCGCGTTGCATGCGTATAGGGGTCTTTACGGTTGATGCGCGCGTGGCAAGCGATGTGCTCTGATTGAATCAAACCCCTCCCCTCTCGAGGCCATGATCGCAATGTGCCCGGTGCGCGAGAGTTCCATCTGCTGCGGTGTGACCGCTTTACCACCCGCCGGATTGAGCTTGCCTTGCATGACCGCCTGCACCCAGTCGCGCAGCATCTGCTCCACCGGCCCCAGATCGCGGGCCACCGCCCCGGTTCTCCGTCCATCCTTAACCCGCTTGACCGCCAGTTCCTTGAACTCTGCGGTGTATTCCTGCTTCGGTATTTCGAACATCTTCGTCCTCCCGTTTCGTCTATCCTATCCGCTTACTGCTGGAAGACGAAATTGCGGGGGAAGCTCAGCCACGACAATAGATCATCAAACTATTCGACGAGTCACTGACCGTGTATTGCCGAAGCTTGGCACATACACAGTGTGGGCACCCGGGCCGCCCGCGACAAGCAGGGCGATCGTATCGGGGTCTGGGGCGATCGTGAGAAAGGTTTCAGTCGTGATCTTGCCGAGCACGATTGTCCGTGATGCTTGCGCTCGGCCCAAGTCCTCCGGTGCCATGCGGCTTGCGGACATCCTGGACTGCTCCCATAACCTTCGCTTTACGTCAGCCTTGGAGTAGCCCGCCGCGTGCAAGATCTCCGCGTGCTCGGGGCATACGACCAACCACGGTTCGCCTCCATGCACGTATTCGTTGCTCGGCCCGTGCGCCATCGTGTCCGAAAAAACACGCAGAATGTCATCGGCATTCTTCGCGTACGTGTGCATGTTCATAGTGCCTTCGGCTCCGACGACTGTAACCGTGCTGTCGTTCTTAGCAAACCCCCGCTCGACATGCAGTGATGGCCAGGGACTCGCGGTCTCGTTCTCTGCGCAGCAAAACGTGTATTTGCCAGGCTGCCCCTGCGTGGCACGATCCATTTCGCCCGGTAACGCTCCCCCGACGTTCTGCAGGATCAACCTCAACGCACGGCCGAGGGTTGCATTCGCCCACGTCCCCTGGCCGAGGCAACCAGGCCCGGCGTTAAGTCCGAGGCGCTGCACGATGGGGCCATTGACGATAAGCCATACCGCAACGGGGTCTGTGGTTGTTTGAACGCCCTGAAGGTTGAATGCTGGAGCAGTAACGGCCTCGACGGCCGCAATCAGGATCGGGAGGTATTCAGGCTCGCATCCTGCGATAACAGCATTGATTGCAATTCTCTCGACTGTTGCCGCCCCAAAGCCGGGCGCGATCCTCCCCACGATCTCGTCCGCGCGTCTCGTCGTATAGCGCAGCATTTGGGCGACCGCCGCCTCCGTCGACGCGAATGCAGGTAAGCCGTCTGCCCAACGACGCTCGCGATAGAGCTGATTGATGGAGCGTAGATCACTTTCGACCTCTACTCTGCTGGGCCTGTCGCTTGCCGCGGCCACGCCGGCCACCGTTATCCCGTCGTCGGCGTCCAAATTGCAAACAAGCCGCACGATCTCTTCAGCGCATGTGAATGAAATCGAGCGGACCGCATCGCGCGTTCTGCTGCTGAGCGGATGCGGGATCACAGCCAGCGGCAGATCAGGATATCCGAGGGCTGTCGCTTGGACGCGCCCCAAACGTGCGAAAGCGGTGGTACAAATGGTCAGTGCCGGCAGACCTTGCTTCGCAACCTCTGCGGTGTCGTGGACACTCCACGACGTGCAGGCACCTCAGTCGCCGGAGCCTGTGATGACGAGATCACATTGCTTCGAGATCTCATTCACCATCTCAACAGGAGCAGGAATCGACGCGCCGCGCTTGCGATGCTTAACGATAGAACGCACCCCGTACGTTGAAGTCAACACTTCGGCGAGGTCGTCTACCAGATAATGGAAATTTGGTTTCGCGTTGTCGATGAAACCTATGACCTTGCCTTCCAGCTTGTCAATGGAGCGGCGCAGCTTTTGAGGCTCCTTGCCTGTCGATGCCGTCGGGTCTGATACGATTATCATCTCTGACATTGGCCCTCCGCACAGTCGTTCGTCACCGGTTCGAATGATCCGCGGCTTTCCGCGGAGTGTCTAACGAAGAATGCATGATTAGACATAACGTTCGGACCTACGCGCCGCTCAACAAACGCATTAATGCCCGCACATCGCTCAACCGTTCGATATCGAGCAAAACGTCCCGGATACGGCGAGCGCGGGCCGCCGACATCGCGGAGCACGCGGTGTCCATGAACTTCTCGAGGATTGCTTCCGGCACGGCGGGTTCATCCGGCAGGATGCTCTCGCGCCGCGAAAGTTTCTTCCCGGTCTTCGTATGGACGATCACTTCGCCTGACCGGGACTTCGGAAATCCTGAGTTCGGGTCGATTTCGTAATCCATTTTGTGCGCAAGCGCGACAAGTTCCGGGTCGGAATACGACGACTCTTCGAGTTCCGCAAGTCCGAAGCGGCCGCGCGTAAGGCAGCACGCAATCCCATACGGCAGACTGAACTGCGCGGCGTAGCTGCTATCGGGCTTGCGCTTCGCGGCCAGAGGCTCGCAGATCAGCGGCACGGCGGGCTCGGCGATGCGCACGCGGATCGACTCGATGTCTTCCGCGCGCACCTGGTACTCGCGTGCAATAGCAAGCGCTGCGTTGAAGAACGCGTGCGACTGATGGCATGCCGGGAAGAGCTTGATCGATGTACGCGGGAATTCCCAGCGCTCGCCGAGGCCGTTGCGCACGATGTCGAGGTCCGCATCCTTCGCGTGCTGTCCGAGAAAGCATGGATATAGCCCGAAGCGTCCTTCGTAGGCCTCGGTCGGACCGATATAACCCTGCTGAGCGAGCGTCGCGGCCATGATGCCCGAGGCGCCCGACCAGCCCGGGTGTAAGCGCTTCGTCCACGAGCCATCCTGCATCGGCTGCATGTTGCCGGAAGCCGTGCTGAGCGCAATGCCTTGCGCCATCGCGAGCTGCTCGGCGCTCATCTGCATGAGACGCCCGGCCGCGATGGTGCATGCAAACGTGCCCACCACACTCGTCGCATGAAAGCCCGACCGGAGGAAACCGCCTTTGCCTGCTGCGCCCAGACGCGCGCCCGCTTCGAGCCCGAGCGCGCACGCGGTGAGCAGATCCTCTCCGCTCGCGCCACGCGCCGCCGCAACGCCAAGAGACGTCGGAACGCAGCTCGCGGTGAGATGCACCGAGCCGGGCAAATACGTGTCATCGTAATCGAGACCGTGTATAAGTATGCCGTTCAGCAGCACCGCATCGCGCAGCGAAAGTTTCGCAGGCATGCCGATCACATCGCAGTCGCCGGCGCCCATCAGCGTCAGAGCCGAAAGCGCGCGGTGGGCGAACTCGAAGCGCGTCGAAGCGAACGCGACGCCGATAGCGTCGATGAGAAGGAGCTTCGTGCGCTCGCGCACGCCGGCTGGAATCTGCTGCCATTCGAGATCGGCCGCGAAGCGCGCCAGTTCCTGAGAGAGTGTCTGCCTATCGGTCATGGTCTTTGTAAGTCCAGGATGAAGGCGTGAAGGGTGATGAGCACGGGTCACGGCTCACGGGGTTACGAGTCACGTCTCTGTTAGTCGGCCCTGATACCTGCTTCCTTGATCACGGTACCCCACTTCTTGAGCTCCCGGTCGACGTAGCGCGCCATGTCGTCGGGCGTCATGCCGCTCACCTCGAAACCGACGGCCTGAATTCTCGCAGACACATCCGGCATTTTCAGGATCTCGGCGAGGTCGTTGTAGATCTTGTTGACGACCGGCTTCGGCGTCTCGCCCGGCGCAAGCATCGCGTACCACCCGTCGACTTCGTAGCCCGGCAGCGCTGCTTCCGCGACAGTCGGGACATCGGGCATCGACGGCCAACGCTTGCCGCTGGTGACTGCGAGCGCTTTGATGCGGCCGCTCTTGACGTGCGGCATGGCGGCGGCGGTTGCAGTAAAAAGCATCTGCGCCTGCCCGCCGACCACGGCTGCAGTGGCGGCGCCTGCGCCTTTATAGGGCACGTGGATCATCTTGATCCCGGCATGTCGCATGAGCAGTGCCATGGATAGGTGCCCGCCCGTGCCGACGCCCGAGCTCGCGTAGGTGAGCTCCCCCGGCTTCTGTTTCGCAAGCGCGATCAGCTCTTTCAGATTATTGGCAGGCACCGTCGGGTGCACCACCAGCACGTTCGGCGCAAAGCCGATGATCGTGATGGGCGCAAAATCCTTCGGCGTCTGGTAAGGCAATTTTCTGTAGAGGAATGGATTCGCCGAATAGCCGGTCGCCACGACGAGAAGCGTGTGACCGTCTGGCGTCGCGTTCGCCACGATCTCGCTGCCGATCACGCCGCCCGCCCCCGGACGGTTGTCGATCACGACCTGTTGCCCCCATTTCTCGGTGAGCTTGGGTCCGAGCAGGCGTCCCAGCACGTCGAGGCCGCCGCCGGGCGTCGATGGCACGACGATGCGAACCGGACGGTTTGGAAATTCCGCCGCATGCAGAGGCATTCCGATGGCAACCGCGGCGAGCGCGAGACACCATTGTTTGCAGACCCTTTTCATAGTCGGTTCACTCCTCTTTCGTTCGTTTTAGTCATCCGGCGCCGATCGACGCATTGCCGGCGCACCGCTCATCTCTTCCCTGCACCAAATCACTTCATCACTGCGTTCAGATCGGCAGCGTGTCACCGCCTCCGCCATCGCCCACCCGCTGCTCGAGGCTCGCACGCCAGCTTTTCTCGGAATCGAACAAAGGCCCGTACAGTCTTTCCTCGAGCTTGTAGAACTGGTGCAGGCCGAGCAGCTCGCTGCGATCTATGAGGCTGCACAGATGCTGCGGATAGAGCGACATCGCGCTGCCTTCCTTGCGCAAAACATCGAGGCTGCGCTGCATGCCGCGGATGGCGGTGCGCTGCAGGAGCCCGCTGTACGAGATCACCTTAAAACCGATCTCATGCAGCAAATCGTAATGCAGAACCGGCGTTTTGCCATTGCCTTCGCTCATGTTCGCCTGGAGCGGCGCAGGAATGGCCTTCGCGGCTGCACGCATTTCGTCTTCGCCGAGCAACGCTTCGACGTAGATCACGTCAGCGCCCGTTTTCGCGTAGACGGTCGCCCGCTCGATCGCCTTGTCGAGACCCTCGAGTGCCCGCGCATCGGTTCGCGCGATGATAACGAGATCGCTCGAACGCCGCGCTTCGCATGCCGCGCGGATCTTGACCACCATCTCCTCGACCGGGATCAGCTTCTTGCCTTCGAAATGACCGCAGCGCTTCGGAAAAGTCTGGTCTTCGAAGAATAGCGCCGCTGCGCCCGCGGCTTCGAACTCCCGCACCGTGCGCATCAGATTGAGCGCGTTGCCGTAGCCGGTGTCGACGTCCACGATAAGCGGTATCGCAACGGAACGCGCCATGTTGCGGACCTGCGCAAGTATTTCGGGCATGGTCTGCAGACCTACGTCGGGATAGCCGAGGACGCTCGCGGTGACGGCTGCGCCACTGACAAATGCGGCGTCGTAACCGGCACGCTGGACGACTTTCGCCGAAATGCAGTCGTAGATACCAGGTGCAATCACCGGCCCAGGTCTCGCAAGCAGTTCGCGCAAGCGCGTGGCTCCGTGCATCGCTTTCTCCTCTTTGCGTGCCCGTCAACGGGCGCGCATCTCGATTACCAGATTCAAGTCGCGGTCCACTTTCGCGGTGCCGCGCGGACCGATCACGACGGTGGACTCGCGTTCCTCTACCACGGCGGGTCCGGAGATGCGGTCCCCCCGCTTCAAGGCATAGCGGTTGATCACGGCCGTGTCGACGTACTTCTTCAGCTCCGGAAAGTACGCGCGACGGCGCCCGCGCGAGCGGCCGCGCTCCATCGCGCCTCCCGTCGTGACGCGCACGCGCGGCTGCGGGCCTGAGGCGCGAAGGCGCCACGTCAGCACTTCCACCGGCAGATCGCCAGGCACGCTGTCGTAGATTTTCCTGTAGGCGGCGTGGAAGCTCGCCTTGATCGACTTCGCTGACGCGGGTTTCAGCGCGCCGAGCGGTACGGCAGCCGGTATCTCGAAACCCTGCCCCACGAAGCGCATCTCGGCCGACCTCGCGAATGCCGGTTTTTTCACATCCGCGTCGAGCAGCATCGCTCGCGCTTCGCGCTCCATCTCGTCGAAAAGCGCAGTGAGCCGCATCCAGTCGATATCGGAAAGGCCGACGTTGTATGAGCGTGAAAGATCGATTGCGACCGGCGCAGCCAGCAGTCCGAACGCCGAGTTGGTTCCGGCCCCGAGGGGGCACACAATCCTGCGCAGGCCGAGTATGCGCGCGAGCTCGTACGCATGTACGGGACCCGCGCCGCCGAACGCAAAGAGCGCGTATTTGCGGTAATCCTTGCCCCGCTCTGCCGCATGTATGCGTATGGCGGTGGCCATGTTCTGGTTGACGACCTGCGCGATCCCGGCTGCCGCTTCGGCCGCCGCAAGATTGCCTTGTGACGCGAGAGCGCCGATAGCCGCTGCCGCGCTCGACGTGTCGAGTTTCATGTCCCCGCCGAGGAAGAAGTCCGGATCGAGATAACCGAGCACGAGATCCGCATCGGTTACTGTCGGCTGCTCGCCGGCCAGCGCATAACAGGCGGGGCCCGGTTTGGCGCCCGCGGACTCGGGACCAACTTTCAGCAGGCCGGTGCGATCGATGCGCGCGATCGACCCGCCGCCCGCACCGATCTCGATCATCTCGACCGACGGCACTTTGAGCGGCATGCCGGAGCCGCGGAACTGACGCTTCACGCGCGCAGCTTCGAACGTGCCGGTGAACGCGGGCTTGCCGCCGTCGATGAAGCACGCTTTCGCGGTGGTCCCGCCCATGTCGAAAGCAAGCAGGTCCTCTTCTCCGATGCGCGCGCCGGCATAACACGCGGAGAGCACGCCCGCCGCCGGCCCCGATTCCACCAGCCGGATCGGCACTTCAGCGGCCCTCGCCGGTGTGGTCATGCCGCCGTTCGAGAGCATCACGAGGAGCGGCGCTTTGATCGAGTCCGCGGCAAGCGAGCGCTCGAGGCGCCCGAGGTACGAGCGCAGCGCGGGCTTCACATAGGCATTCGCGACGACCGTCACCGTGCGTTCGTACTCGCGTATTTCCGGAGCAACCTGCGAGGAGATCGACACTTCGAGCCCGCGAAACTCGTGCCGAATCAGGTCGAGCACCTCTTTTTCGTGCGCAGCGTTCCGATAGCTGTGGAGAAAGCACACTGCGATCGAGTCGACACCTTGATCCACGAGCCGCCGCACGCTTGCGCGCACGCGCGCCAGGTCGGGACGCAGAATCGACTCACCATTCGCCGCGACGCGCTCGGCGACCCCGAGGCGCCGCGCGCGATGCACAAGAGGACTCGGAAACTCGATTGCGAGGTCGTACATGTCATAGCGCATATCGCTGCCGAGCTCGAGTAGATCTCGAAAGCCGTCGGTGCTGAGGAGCCCCGTTTCGGCACCCTTGCGCTCGATGAGCGTATTCGTGACGAGCGTCGTCGCGTGCGACACGCCGCACACGTGCTCGGGCGCGAAGGGCCCCGCCGCCCCGAGGCGATCGATGCCGTGCATGACGCCCTGCACCGGATCGTTCGGAGTGGTGAGGCACTTCTCGCGATGGAGCATGCCCGTACGCTCGTCGATCGCAACGAAGTCGGTGAAGGTGCCGCCCACATCGATGCCGACGCGGTAACGCGGGACGCTCATCGCGGCACCTCGGCAGCAGCCCCCACGTCGTCGAGCCGCCCGGCGCCTTTTGCCGGCCGGTCGCTTCGCTCGACATCGCCGTAATCGCGCTTCGCTGACTCCGGCGTGACGTAACCGCTCGCGAGATCGCGCTCGATCGCATTGCGGTCGCGCTCGGCGGCGCGGTCGTAACCACCCGCACCCGGCGTTCTGACCGTCACGGTCTCGAGCGGCCGCAACATCGTGCGGCCTTTTGGTGCGAGATACTCGGAGCCGTTCTTGTGCAGCGCTGCCGGTGCACCGCCAGCCCCGCCGCCAAAACCGAGCGGCGGATTCTTGATCCGTTCGGAGCTCGTCGAAACATAGATGTTCTTCGTCCCTAGCACCTGCACGACGAGCTCCTGAGCAAGGCCGCCGCGATGCCGGCCTGCTCCACCGGAATCGGGCACCAGCTCGCGCTTGAGGAAACGCAAAGGCGCGCTGCTTTCCATCACTTCGAGAGAAGCCATCTTCGTATTGGTCGGGAAGGATTTGCCCGCGAGTCCATCGCGATCCCTGGATGCGCCAAGACCGCCGCTCGTAATGAGCAGACACTGGAATTCGAAGCCGTTTTCGAGCGGACCGAAGAAGTTCAACCGTGGTGCGGGGCTGCCCGCTTCTGCAGGCACTGCGTCAGGGACTGCTTTCGCGAGCGCGCCGAAGACGACCGGCACGATCATGTGCCCTACGCGGCCGCGACTGTTGCCGGGCGCGGGCCGCTTGGAATTCACGAGCGAAGCTTCGGGCGCTTTCATGACGATCGGCCGGTAGGCGCCTTCGTTGTTCGGAACGAGCGGCTCGAGCGCCGCTTTCACTGCGAAAGCCGCATAGCCGTAGGTGTAGTTGTAGCAACTATTGATCCCTTTGTTGATCTGGGGCGAAGTACCGTCGAAATTGAGCTCGAGGTTCTCGCCGCGGACCGTGGCTTTGAGCTTGATCACGAGCGGCTCGTCGAAGCCGTCCATGATGCCTTCGTTCGTGTACTCGCCGTCGGGTACCCGGCCGATCGCAGCCCGCATCGCCTTTTCCGATCTCGACATGATCTCGCGCGCGACGAGCGACAAATCATTCATGCCGACCTCGTCGAGGAGCTCGCTCACACGCCGCGCAGCAAGCCGTGCGGCGCCGATCTGCGCCTGGATGTCTCCGAGCACCTGATCGGGAACGCGCACGTTCTCCGCGATGATCTGCAGCACTTCATGCACCGGACGGCCTGCGTCGTAAAGCTTCATCGGCGGCAGCGCGAGGCCCTCTTCGAAAATGCTGTTCGCGTCCGCCGAGTAACCACGGCCGCCGATGTCGGCCTGATGCGCGATGTTCGCGGCGAAGGCGACGAGCTTCCCTCTGTGAAACACGGGCACCGCCGTCGCGATGTCGTGCAAATGGCCCGCGGCGAGCCACGGGTCGTTCGTGATCGCCACGTCATCCGGGTGCCACTTCTGCCAGCGCTCCAGAAAATGGCGCATGACTGTCGATGCGCAGCGGGTAAAACCCGGCAGCGATTGATAGGGCTGCGCAAGCAGCTCGCCCTCGGGCGTGAGCAGCACGCACGTGAAGTCATACGACTCGCGCACGATGCTCGAAAAAGCGGTGCGCCAGACCATCGCCGCCTGCTCTTCCGAGACTGCGATGAGGCGGCTCCACAAAATCTCGAGCGAAACCGGATCGAGCGCCATGCGCGGGCGCGTTTGGCGTGATGCCGTGCGGCCTCCCCTCTTTATCATCTTTCTGTCCCGCATACGAGTCGCGTCCGATGTGGTATTCTGTTTTTAGACTACCATGTATGGCGACAGCACGACAAGGCGGAGCGGCGTGGGAGCGGCCGGCAACTCAGTGCGAGAAGAAGACGCGATGAGCCGCCTCGCCGCGGTCGGCTTCACGAAGTACGAAGCTTTCGCTTATCTCATGCTGCTCGAGGAACACCCCGCGACCGTGTACGAGATCAGCAAGCGCGGCGCGCTTACGAAAGGCGACGTCTGCACCGCGCTCACAAGTGTGGTGCAGAAAGGGGCCGTGCAACCGGCGAACGATGCGCCGGTGCGCTATGCACCGGTGGAGCCGCAGGCGCTCTTCGGCAGCATCGCCAGACGAATGGCTTCGGTGCGCGGCGAACTTGCAAGCATGGCATGAATGACGCGAGAGACATGGATATAGAGACGCTCGCCAGCTTTGCGGCGACGCTGGATGTGCACGAGCTGCCATCCAATGTGGTCCGGGTGGCAAAGGCGTGCGTCCTTTATGGCCTTGCGGTCGGCATCGGCACTCGGCGCGCGCGGCCCGCACTGATTGCCGCTTCCGCGATAGACACAGACAAAGGCGCAGGCAGCGTCACGCGCCTCATAGACGCGTCGAAGATGTCGCAGAGCGCGGCGGTTTTCGCGAACGCTGTTCTGCTCTCGGGGCGTGTGCAAGGCGATTCGCATCCCTGCGGCCACCTGGGCGGCGTGATCATACCCTCCGCGCTCGCGTCCGCCGAGCGCGCCGAAGTCACCGGCAGGGAATTTCTTTCCGCGCTTGTCGCAGGTTATGAGGTAGCGCTTCGCATCGGGCGCGATCATGCAGCCGACCTGAGCACACGCGGCTTTCGCACGACGCCGTGCTACGGTGTCTTCGGCGCAGCAACGGCAGCGGCCAGAGTGCAGCGCTTGGGCGCGGAGCGAGTCGCATCGTGCCTCGGTCTGGCTGCGAACTTCGCTGGCGGCTTGCGTGAATACGTCGATGCCGGCACCGAAGAATCGCCCTTCCAGGCCGGGTTCGCCGCGCGCAACGGTCTTTATGTCGCCGACCTTGTCGCTCAGGGCGTCAGCGCCGCGAAAACCGCGCTGCACGGTCAAGCCGGCTTCTATCGCGCGTTTGCCGGAGCGGCGAACGACTATGGCAAGCGCCTCACCGAGAAGCTCGGTCGCGAATTCGAATTCACGACCGTCACGTATAAGCAGTACCCCGCGTGCCAGTTTCTGCGCGGCTTGATCCGCGGGCTCTCGGAGCTGCGCGAACAGGCGCAAGACGCGGAGCCGGCGAGCATCGAGCTTCGCATGAACCCCTATGAGGCCGACTTTATCGGCGTGCGTTACACAGGTCCCTTTACGAGCGCGACGCAAACAGTCATGAGCGCGCCGTTTTGCGCGGCGCTCGCGTGGGCTACCGGCACTGCAAGCTTCGACGGATTGCGCACCTTCGACGACGAGAAGGTGCTCGCGTTAGTCCGCCGGATCAGCGTGATTGCCGATCCGGCACGGGGGCGCTACGAGCCGCTCATGCGGGTGACGCTGTCGAATGGGACAGTGCTCGAGTGGGCCGAGCAGGCAGGCGACTCGAACTACAGAGTCACGTGGGAGGCGGCTCAGCAAATGGCGAAACAGCTTTGTCAGGAAGTCGGCGTGCCGGACGCGCTCGCGAATCGCCTGATCGAATGCGCCGCAAACATCGACGACGAGGCGCGCGTCGCGCCACTTGTATCGGCCGTGTGCGCCGCGACCACTGTGTAATCAGAAGCTACGGGAAGGAGGAATACATGAAGGACAAACAGGAGTATTACATGAAGGACGAACGTCTGTCTGCGCGCGCTCGCGCCCACCGGTCGAAACACGCCTGCGTTGCATTGCTCAGTGCACTCCTGGCTGTGACAAGCCACAACGCCGCCGCTGCAAGCGCAGCCGCCGCGGACAAAGCGTATCCCGTCAAACCCGTGCGTGTCGTTGTGCCGTATGCGCCGGGGGGCGGGACCGACGTGCTCGCGCGGCTGGTCGCGGCAAAGCTTACCGAAGCGTGGGGCCAGAGCGTCATCGTCGACAACCGTCCCGGCGGCGCTACGGTAATCGGGGCCGAAACTGTCGCGCGCGCACCGGCTGACGGATACACGTTGCTGATCGGAACGCCGACTCACGTGGTCAATGCGACTTTGCTGCCCAAGCTGCCATTCGACCCGGTACGCGATTTCGAGCCGATCACGCTACTCAGCACATCGCCGAACATTTTTGTTGTGCATCCTTCCCTGCCGGTGAGGACGACGAAGCAGTTTCTCGCGCTTGCGAAGGCGAAGCCGGGACAGATCACGTACGGCTCCAGCGGCAACGGTGGCACGGGGCATCTCTCGATGGAGATGATCAAGCAGATGTCCGGCATCAAGGCGATACACGTGCCTTACAAAGGTGGTGGCCCTGCAATAAACGCGGTGCTTTCAGGAGAGGTCTCTGCGCTCATCAACAACATGGTCCCGACTGTGCAGCACGTGAAAGCCGGGCGGCTGCGCGCGCTTGCTGTAACGAGCAAGACGCGCTCAAAGGTCGTCCCCGACGTGCCAACACTCGACGAGAGCGGATTGCCGGGTTTCGACGCGGTTGCATGGTTTGGGCTCTTCGCGCCCGCGAACACCCCGGCGGCTATCGTTGAAAAGCTCAACTCGGATTTCGCCAAATCGGTACGTCTGCCCGAAGTGCGCAAAGTGCTGGAAAGTCAGGGCGGCGAGCCGTCGGGCAGCAGCGCAAAGGAGTTTGCGCAGATCGTACGCGCCGATCTCGACAAATGGCGCAAGGTGCTGACCGCCGCGCCCGTTGCGCGCGACTGAGAAGCGCCAAATGAGTGACATTTTCCTCATCGACATGGAGCGAAGAGCAGAATGGGTGGAAAAGTGATGGTCACGGGCGGCTGCGGGATGGTTGGGGCGTTCGTATGCCGCGGTCTGCTCTCGAACGGTTATGAACCGGTAGTGGTCGACACGCGGACGGACCGGTTGCTGGTCACGGACATTGCCCAGCACTGCGCGTTCGACGCCGCGGACGTTCGCGATCTGCCGCGCCTCCTGGAGATCGCCAAAGCACACAAGGTTGACGCGATCATTCATCTGGCAGGTCTCGTCGGACCGGATGTCGAGCGCCATCCGTGGAGCTCGATTCAGATCAATCTGCTGGGAACCGTGACCGTGCTGGAGTGCGCCCGCCTTGCGGGCATTGCGCGCGTATCGTTTCCAAGCTCCAAGATGGTGTACGTGCCGGTGCCCGAGCGCCATCGGCATCCGACCTACGATCCGGTACCCGAAGACATCGCGCTCTCGCCGCAGAAGCTGTATGCAAAGCTCAAGCGCACGAATGAGGATCTGGCCTCTCACTACGCGTCAACTTATGGACTCGACGTCGTCGCGCTGAGATTCGGGTCGGCCTTCGCGCCCGGCAAGGCTGGCCGGTTCTCCATCACCAACCCGGTCATGTCGATGATCGAGGCGGCGGCGGCGGGGACGCCGTACCAGGTTGAAACGGGAGGTGATCAATGCGACGATCTTTGCTATTCGGGCGAATCGGCCAACGGCTTCTTGGCGGTGCTCGGCAGCGCTCCTCGCCACGGGCACTTCCGCGTGTACAACATCTCACACGGCGAACTCGTCTCCTTGCGGCAGATGGCCGAGACGCTGCAGGACATGATTCCGGGCTGGCGCGTCGAGATCGGGCCCGGCCTCGACTACCGCAACTACGGCCTGGGGGCGTATTTCCGCATGTCCCTGAAGAAAGCGTCAGAGGAGATCGGTTATCGGCCCAAGTTTGATTTCCGCCTCGCCGCGGCCGACTATATCGAAACGCAACGACGACTCAATAAATCGAGGAGTAACCGATGACGACGATCCTTCCCGTTCAACGGCGGCTCTGCACCCTTGCGCTCGCCGCGGCAGGCCTGTTGTTCGCTTCGCACCTGTCAGCGGCGGAAAGCTATCCCAACCGGCCCGTGCGCCTGATCGTGCCTTACCCGCCAGGGGGCGCCACAGATATAGTCGCCCGCGCACTGGGCGGCAAGATGGGCGAAGCACTCGGGCAGCAATTCGTCGTGGACAATCGAGGCGGCGGCGGACAGCTCATCGGCACGGACCTTGCCGCGAAAGCGCCCGCCGACGGCTACACGTTTCTTCTGGTATCGGTGACGCACTCGATCAACCCCAGCTTGAGAGACAAGATGCCCTACGACACGATCAAGGACTTCGCACCGATCATCCTGATCGCCCAGAGTGCCAACATCCTGGTAACGCATCCGTCCGTGCCGGCAAAATCCGTCAAGGAACTCATCGCTCTGCTCAGGAAGGACCCGGGCAAGCTCAACTACGCGTCGTCGGGGACCGGGTCCGGCGGACACCTGGCAGCGGAGCTGTTCAAGTCCGTGGCCAAGGTAAACATGGTGCACGTCCCGTATAGGGGCGGCGGCCCCGCCTACGTCGATCTTGTCGCGGGCCACGTCGACCTCATGTTCACCAGCCCGGCGCCTACCCTGCCCCACGTCAAGGCAGGCAGGTTACGGGCGCTGGCCACGACGGGCGCAAGCCGCGCTCTTGCAACGCCGGACCTTCCCACGATCGCGGAATCCGGTTTTCCCGGCTACGAAGCAACGCTCTGGTACGGTTTTGTCGCTCCGAGCGGAACGCCGGTGAAAGTCATCAGAGCCCTTAACGGCGCAGTCGTCAAAGCGCTAGCCGACCCGGCCATCCGCGAGTCGTTCCTCGCCCGCGGAATAGAGCCCGCCGGCGGCTCGCTCGAGCAATTCGCCGCCCACATCAACTCAGAGATGAAAAAATGGCAGCGGGTGATTCGTGAGGCGAACATCCGGCTGCAATAGACAGTGGCGCCGCGTCCGGCGACAAGCGCGCTCACAACCGTCTCGAATCGATCAACGTCAACCGCGCGACATCGAAGAGCTGCTCCAGGTACGCCGCGGGGGGAAGAGTGCCTGTGGTGCGCAAATATTCACGACGCGCAAATCGTTCGCAACTTGAAAGCGGCACGCAGTCGGTATAGGTCGGCCTTTCCTTCCGACGGTTAAGCAACTTGGCAGCGTTCATCCTCGCGTTACTTGTTTACGCACTGACAATCACAGCAACGCCTTACCCTGTACGATAGTCTGCTGCCGTCGCGGAACCCGCTCGATCTCGGCATCCGAGTTCCTTAATAAGGACAAGTTGCTTGATGTGCGTCAGTACCGGTTCATGGCTATTGTGCTACACGCACAAACAACGGAGGAATATATGGAGCCACTGGTAACCTTCCTGTCTGCCGCCCGCGCAGCCATCGTTGTCGCCGCGCTGATCCCGCTGGTCGCGGGAGCTGCCGAAGTCCAATGGAAACCCGACAAACGGGTGGAGATCATCGTGCCTTCCAGCACTGGCGGTGGCAATGACCGCATCGGACGGCTGATGCAAAGCATCATGCAGCAGAAGCATCTGGTCGACGCCGTAACAACGGTCGTCAACAAGCCGGGCGCCGGCATGGCGCTCGGAATGTCGTACCTGAATCAACATCCCGGGGATGCCCATCATCTGCTGATCACCTCCGTCGGATTCCTGACTAACCACATCACCGGCCGCAGCGAGTACAGTCATCGGGACGTGACGCCGGTGGCCCTGCTGTTCGAGGAGTATGTGGGGTTCGGCGTGCGGCCCGACTCCAAATTCAAGACCGGCAAGGATCTGATGGCGGCGCTGAAATCGGACGCAGGCAGCATCAGCACTTCCATGGCGAGCGCCGCTGGCAACCACAATCATCTGGCGCTGGCCACGGTCACTCGCCACGTCGGTGGCGATCTCAAGAAGCTGAAAATCGTCGCGTATGGTTCCGGTGGCAACGCCATGACTGCGGTGCTGGGTGGACATGTCGATTTGGTGGTGGCGCCAGCGGCCACCCTGCTTCCCCAGTCGCAGCAGGGACTCTTGAAAATGATCGCGATCAGTGCGCCCAAACGCTTGGAGGGCGCCTTGGCCGCCGTGCCGACCTGGCGTGAACAGGGTGTGAACGCCGTGGTATCGAACTGGCGGGTGATACTGACGCCGCGCGGCGCTTCACCACAGCAGACAACCTACTGGGAAAACGTCCTGGCCCGGGTAGCGGAAACCAGCGAGTGGAAGGAAATGCTGGAGAAGAGCGTCGTGACGGCCAACTTTCTGCGCAGCGGCGAAACCCGCAAATTCCTCAACCAGGAATATGAGGAACTGAAGGTGATGCTGGACGCTCTCGGCTTAGTGAAGCAGAAGTAGACGCCCTCCCGGAAAACGTCGGGGACGCAAGACACGGGCGGTAGCGAAGCGAAAGACAGCGCAAACCGGCTGCTGCCCTTTCAAGCAAATGGCGTCAAACGCTGTAGAGCTTGCGTAGCGCCCGTACGTTCTTGACTCGCCCGATGTCATAGAGCGCGGCAATCAAGGCCTCTCCGCGCGCTTTTCCGATGACCGGCCCCATCAGGTCAAGCGCCTTTTCCGCCACTTCGTCCCGGTTAAGCGGATTATCGGGACTGCCTTTGGCCGCCATGGTCTGGTGGCTAAGCTTGCGGCCGTCCTTCAGGGTCACCTCCATGATGCAGCGCCAGCCGCGCACGGGGGCCGCGATGCTCGGATCGGCAACCGCCTGTATGCGCTCGCGCATTTTACGCACCTTTGGGTCTTTCACGCGCCTGTAATCGTGCGCCGCGGCAAATGTCATCGTGCCGTCCACCGCCATCACCGCCAGCAGATGCTGCAGCGATATGTCTGGCATGTCGCGGTTGTCTACTACTTTCAGTTCCGTCGCCGGCACCCGCGCCACGAGCTTCTCCACGTCGTCGGCCCTGAAATCGTGCTCGTGGATAAGCTCATAGAGCACATGCATGGGGCCTTGTATGGGTCCGCCAACGGTCCAGCGC